>JAEIGA010000110.1_pt1 | contig 110914 bp, 153 predicted proteins | sample 9270691 | NCBI WGS metagenome assembly JAEIGA01 (sample SAMN17057246, study PRJNA624740) | gut metagenome | biome: biome; isolation source: fecal sample | host: Bos grunniens | place: China: Xizang | collected 2019 | reverse complement strand
CCCAACATTAATGCTGTTAAAGGCAAGGAGCAGATTGCTTATCTGTATGCGGAATTCGGTATCGGAGTGATTCTGGATATGCTGCCTCGAGCACAAATGGCGCAAGAAGCTGAGACTCGAATGCATAGAGCATATAACGAGTATGAAACCGCTAAGAAACAATGGGAAGCACTAAAACAAGGACATAAGGTAATATAACTTTACTACTAAACAAAGAACCCGTTGCTGCCTAAAACAACAAGGTAAAACAATAGGCGGCTGCCACAATCGACAGCCGCCTATCTATTCTAAATAGAACTCAAATCTAAAAATCCCTAAATATATAATATAATAAATATATAGTTCTCTTATATATAAATAAATATGTTTGTTTATACAATTAATTTTCATAAGAAATTGGAGGTTTTCGTATGGTTGCAGCAATTTTTATTTCTATTATGTCGTTTATTCTTATCTATGTGTGGAACATTGATGCGCCTGTTAATATCTGGACAACCTTAGCATCATTAGTTTACAGTGTCGGTTGTGTAATTGCAATGAACTGCTGGTTTGAGCACAAAAAGAAAGTTAAAAAGTTAGAAGCAGATAATGCTCAGTTACAGAAAGATGTAGAACAAATTAGAGAACAATTAAAACAACATATATCTTAACTGTTTAGTTGATAAATTTTTACAGTTAACTTATAATTTGATTGTAGCAAATAAATAATATATGTAAAGGAAGGTGGCTACAATGGCAGTAAAGTTTCTAGGTAAAGGTCTTGTTCCTGATGATGTGGTGCATCAATATGTTAGTCGTCCAGAATATACATCTTTTAGAGCTAAGATAGAGGAAATATATCAACAATTCATTGCAGATGGTGTGTTGAAACTTGATACTGATGATTATACAAGTATGCGTTGGTTTTCTGCTTTAAGTGAACGCGGTGCATATTCACAATTTACTGTTAGTCAACTCCGTAAGTTTATCCCTGCAATTCGTGAAGCTGTTAAACTACTAGAAGGTGCTCCTATTGCTGTTGACGAGTATATGGGCAAAGATAGAGGTTTCGAGTATTTTGAAACCACACTTACTGGTGAGCTTTATGATTATAAATGTTCTTCTTGTTCGTTGTGGGGACTTACTGCTTATGGTGAAGGGATCTGTAAAAAACAAAAACTAATGGTTCACTTTTACAATATTCTAAAATGAGAAAGTTGAAATACATTAACTGTTAATATATAATATAATCATAATAAATGGAAGGTAGGAATTAGTTATGAGTCATGAAGTAGAGACAATGTTTAGCGTTCGGGAAACCCCTTGGCATGGCCTTGGAACCATCGTACAAGACGCTCCTAACTCAGCAGAAGCAATCAAGCTCGCTGGTTTGGATTGGTACGTAGCTTCTCGTCCTGTGTACACTGAAATGGGCAACGGAGAAAAGATGCTCATTGAAGGTCAGAAAGCAAATGTTCGCAGCACCGACAATAAAGTTTTAGGTATGGTGTCAGATCGATACAAAATTGTACAGAACTCTGATGCGTTTGATTTTACTGACGCTCTTGTTGGTGAAGGCTGCAAGTATGAAACTGCAGGTTCGTTGTTCGGCGGTAAGAAGATTTGGTTGCTTGCCAGCTTGCCGGAACAAAAAATCATCGATGATGCAGTTATCCCTTATGTGTGCTTTACTAATGCACATGATGGTTTTGGTTCTATTCAAGCTATCATGACACCGACTCGTGTCGTTTGTAATAATACGCTCAACCTTGCCCTTAGCGGTGCTAAGCGTAGATGGAGTACTAAACATGTAGGAGACCTTAGCAGTAAGCTTGCAGAAGCACGCCACACGTTGGAACTTGCTAATGATTACATGTCTTGCTTGTCCGAAGAAGCAGAGCGTCTTGCTAATATCAAAATTACTGATGAAAAAGTTCAAGAGATTCTTGATGAACTGTTTCCTGTTAATCCCGAAGACACAGATCGGAAGAAGCGAAATGTTGCTGAACTGAAAGATAGATTCATGGTGTGCATGTTTGCTCCGGACATCTTGAAGTTCAAGGGAACTGCTTGGCAAGTAGTAAATGCAGCATCTGATTTTGCTACTCATGTGACTCCGAAAAGAGCAGTTGGCTCTTATCAAGAAAGTAACTTTAACAGAGTTCTTGATGGTCACGTTATCCTGGATACTGTTTACAGTAAAGTTGCTGGATAAAGATAGTTGAAATAAATAGTAACTCCCTATATAATATGTTTAAAGGAAATGGTTATATAGGGAGTTTATTATTTATCTGGGAGGAAGGCACTATGCGTATTCTCGCGAAAGAAGTTATCTTGAACGAAGCGGCGGCTGCAAAGAATGGAACGTTTATCCGAATTGGTTATCGCACTGAGCTTCCGGTAAAAGCAGCGTATAAGAAACAAGGTATCCAGTTTTTCAAGTATACTGAGATGTCAGTACGCCTTGGAGTTAACTACGGACACATCGCAAGTGTCATTGCTCGTAAAGCAGAACAACAGCTTGTTGAAACTATTCAGCGTACTAACAACTATGAATGGGTCATTCATAACAAAGTCCGTCACAATACTGCTACTGGTAAAGATTACTTGTATGTTGCTAATTTTAATCAGGGCAGCAACATCCACAATGTATATGTGGGAATCAAAGATGGTGAAGTATTTAGCATCATCCCCGAGGATAAAGAGATGTTTAAAATTCTAAACGAGGAATATATGATTCCTTCATATTGGAATGGGACTAGTAACGCTCCTGAGATAATGAACATCTCGTTTGACAATATTCATCGTATCGGTAAGAGTGGTATAACTCTTGACGATATTGTCAGCCGTTATGTTGAAGAATTTGAAGCAAGGGCATAATTGTATTATATAGAGTGCTTATAATGTCGAACAGGGCGTACCTGTCCTGTTCGATTTTATATATACATAGCACTCTTAATCAGAAAGGCAACAAGTATGATTAAAGTGCTAACAATTAAATATCCTATAGCGTTCAGTAGTCGAGCACTTATGCTCGAAGTGGAACTAAACAACATTGACCGCAACGGAGGCACTATTCTACATATAACTAGCGATACCGAAGGGTATACAATTGTGTACTGAATAAACTCAAATAAACTACACGATTGAGCTCTTCTAAATCGGAGGTAATGAGAGTGGATATTATTTCTAAGATACGGAATTATCTTAAGAAACGCCAGAAGTTAATTAACAATGTAATGGTGTTAGCCCTTGTAGTAGCTTTAGTTATTACTATTGGTTTTACTTTATACTACAAAGGACTACATCAAGAAAATGCAAGTTCAATGCATCAGACAGCTATTTCTAATGAGGCATTGACAAGTCAGAACGCTGAATTGAACGAAGAAGTTATCGAGCTAAAAGATAAAGTTACTGATTATGAGCTCAAGATTGAGCAGCTCGAAGCTGATTTAAAAGCAGAGCAACTAAAGAGTCAACAGCTGTTAAAAAATGCAGCGTCCAGTGTGACTTATCCAGACAAAGAGTACTTACAGGCTACATACGTCTGGAACTATTTGAAGAACGAAATTGGTCTCAACGATTATGTTGCTGCAGGAATTATGGGGAACATCATGACTGAAGTTGGTGGACAGACGTTAGATATATCCCGATATTCTTGTAGAGAGTCTAATGGTGGTACATACTATGGTATGTGTCAATGGGCAGGTCCTCGTAAGGAAAGACTCCTCAATGATTTTGGTCGATCACTTGAAGATCAATGTGAATTCCTTCATGTAGAGTTGTTCGAAGTTATTCCGGAGAACAATTCATTCTATGATTTGCAAGATGAACAGGAAGCAGCTTTGTATTTTGCAAAAAAGTATGAACGATGTGCGACATGGAGCTACTCGAAAAGACAAGTAAGTGCAACGAAAGCGTTGCAATACTTTACGGGTACTGCGGAATAAGATAATATGTTGATTTAAGAATAATAAACATATTATGAATAGTACTTCTTGTTAATGTGTTGTTTGGCTATGGATATGTAAGTTTAAAAATGAACAAAAGCTAGTTATTTGAAAACCTGTTGAGACGAATCGTCTTGGCAGGTTTTCTGTTTAGTTGTATTATTTTACTACTTACTATATAATCATATATGTAGAATAATACTAGAATAACTATGAGGAGACGATTACAATAGATTTAGTTACTGAGCTTGTTGGATTGCTGGGTAGCGTTCTAATTCTCATTTCAATGTTGTATAAGACGCATACTTATCGTGGAGCGTTTATGCTCCGGTTGTTAAATGCCGTTGGCAGTGCAGTTTATGTTTTGTATGGGGTCATGTTGCCGGCCTTGAGTACAGCAGCTTTCAACGCGTTAGCTATCATTATAAATGTTTATTGTTTATTCAAACTAAAGAGTGATTACGTAAAGGGGAAGTTAGATGCCAATAACAATTAAGTCACAACACATTAAGCACGCACGAAAACAACATCAGTGTGATTATTGTGGAGAAGAGATTGAAAAAGGTAGTCCTTACAGTTATAGTTTTCTTAAAGATGGTGGAGAAACATATTCTTGGAAGACGCATGAAGATTGTGACTTTGTAGCCACTGAATTATGGGAATATATCAATCCGTGGGATGGGATGACCACAGATGAGTTTATTAGTGGTGTAAATGATTTCTACAGAGAATTTGTTTGTGCAGAGTGTAAACACAAAGAGTTGTGTTCATTACAGAGTTATGATGATTGTCCTTGTGGTATTGACGGTTGTGATACAAAGAGACAAGTAGAACATATCAAGCCTATTCTCGATGAGTTTTCAGTTGTTTATCATCCGTGGACACGTGAAGAGCCTTATGGAAAAAGTATTCTGGTTAAGAAGGTAACAGATGAGTAATTGTAATGGTTACTACTATATAGTAGTTGATAAAGATAACGACATGTATTTTGCAGGTAATGGAGCAAAGTTTCATTCAGATATTGGTAAAGCAAGTCTTTACAAGTATGAAAAGAATGCTCAAGGAATTGTTGATGATCCAAGATTTGATCACAAGGATCTGACCGTTGGAAGAGTTTATATAGAGAGGGTGGAATGATTGTCAGAGTATAAAGGATGGTCTCTCTTTGACAAAGTTGTCATCGTAACAAAGAGAGAGTATAAGTGGGATTGGAGAGAGCAACAAAGAAAAGAAGGAGAGCTACAAGGTTACATTGTAGACCCTTCTAATAAGAGTATGCTCGAGTCGGCAATTCGTTGGGGTACTGTTACTGAGCGAACAGACGAATTTGACGAGAATGGTCGGTTCATCTATAAGAAAACTCTTCCTGAACAGATTGAGTTTGACAACAATGGATTTACACTTCAATTGTGGGATGCAGCGGAAGGAAGTAGTCAAGGCGGCAAGTTAAGTTTCTGGAATTGCATTATCACTAAAGATGATTATAGATTCAAAGTAGGAATTAGTTCTACTTTACTGCTTGAATTGCTTAAGAGTTCAACTATTGTGAATGGTGTATGTCAACACGAAGTGTTCTTTGCTCGTTGCAAAGGAGGAGTAGGTATGCTACACAAAGATATGGACTCGTATAAAGAGGCATTAGCAGATATGCAGAAAAAGAAAGATGTTAAGTCTGCTAAGAAAACAAGTAAGTGGGAACCTGGTTGTAACTACGTAACACTTAAAGAAGACTCAATGTATTTGTGCACTGCTTACAGATGGCTAAAACCAATGTACAGACGGAACTGCTATAGATGTGACGAATTTGTTGGTTACGAGAAATTATCTAAACCTGAACGAGTACACATTACTGCAAGGACAAGTTCAGTGTACAAAGATGTCAGTTCATACTTCAATGACAAGCATTACTTGTACGAACTTGATAAGTGTCCGTCAAGAATGAAGGGCAACTTACAGTTAAATGTCGATATTGATACTGATTTTGTTGAAAAGTATTTCTTTAACAAAGCAGTTGAAGGATTACAGAGTCAACTAAAACATATAACGGATTGTAAGAAAAAGCATTGGCAGTACAATATTTATTCACTTCGTGATGTAGGATTAAGTGCATCAGCTGATGCTTATGAAACACCAGAAGAAATTAAGAAATTAATCGCAGAATGCGGATTGGAGTATAAAGAATGATGGAAGTAAAACTACTTAGAATTACAGAAAAGCCTGTTATGGCTATTGAGCAAGCAGCAAGTACTTGTTACAATAGTGAACCTTCTCCTGAAGGAAAGACGATGAACTTTTGCTTGAAGAGTGGACACACATCTGTTCTTGAGCATACATATTTCACTTTTGAAATTAGTGGTGTTAGTAGAGCGTTACTCGCACAGATCACTAGACACCGTATTGCTTCATTCTCTGTTCGTAGTCAGAGATATTGTAGCGAAGATGGTTTTGGATATGTTGTTCCTGATACGATTAAAGATAATCCTGCAGCTTCAACTATCTATGAAAAAACAATGGAGAGAATTAAAGACAACTATAGAGTATTGCAAGAATTAGGTATTCCGAATGAAGATGCTCGTATGATTCTTCCTAACGCTTGTGAAACAATTATTGTTATGTCGATGAATCTCCGCTCCTTGATGAATTTCTTTAATGAAAGATTGTGCACTTGTGCTCAGTGGGAGATTAGACAGTGTGCATTGTTGATGCGTAGATGTATCCTTGATAAAGAGCCGAAGTTTGCTCCCATGTGTGTTCCCAAGTGCGAAAAACATGGTAAGGATATGGCATTCTGTTTAGAGAGCAAGAAGAGAAATGAAGAGTGTAAGAGACATCCTCGACTTGCAGATATCTTTGAGGACTATCATCATTACAAGGATATGCAGAATAGTTGATTTAATATGAAAGATAAATTATACTTATATGCAGCGAGAGATACTGTAACAAGACAACTTGTATCTGACATTACTAATCCCAAAAGAAAATACTGGGACAAGAAAGGTAACGCTGTCAAAGCAATTGATGCTTACAATAGAAATTATGCTGGAAAAGTCTTTCCTGTATACACTTTTAATCGTGGCATGCATAATACTATTGAATTAGTAACTTTTGAACTTGTGGAGGTTAAAGATGAAAGTAACAATTGAAATGGATAATCTTCAAGCTATGATTGAAGCTGCAGCAAAACAGAACACGCAGGAAGTTATTGAAGATTGGGTCAGACAAACAACTACATCAATTTTAGATCGAGACTATAAAGACATCATCAACGAAGTAGTTACTTCTAAGATGAAAGAGTATATTACTACATATATTGATTGTTATCAGATTTCTGTTGGCGGTGGGTTTGATGGTACTCCTGTTCAGTATTACACTCCCAGAGAGTATATCAATAAGATTATTAGTGATACTTTCCGTGACAAGAAACTTACTACGTATGTTGAAAGAAGCTATGGTGGTAGAGATAAGAAAGAAGTTACTTTCGAAGAGCTCATCAAAGACCATCTTAATCCTACTTTTGAAATTCAGCGTCACATGGAAGCTCTTGGGAAGAGTGTTAAGAGTGAGGTCAGTTCACTGCTTAAGAAAGAATATGACAAGTCGTTACAGAATGCTTTGTCAGGTGTAATCATGGATGTTATCATGGAAAATGAGGCATTCAAAAATGTTAATGATAATATCAAGAGACTTGGTGAATAATTATGCAAGGAGAACTGCTGCACGATTATGAGTCTTGTGAATATTGTGTGCGTACACACTATGAATATGATACAGGATATGCAGAGTATGGATGCACACTAGGCGACAATAATCCTGATAACAATCCTTGTTGTTATGATGTATGTCCCTTAGATTGTAAATATGAGGTTGAGGAATGAGTAAGACACAGCTAACAAAGAACATAGAACAAGCATTGAAATCATATCAACCTGCGAAGCTTGATTCATTTGAGCTGAACTATCGTAGGGGACAGTATATGGATTTTGAAGTACCAGTTACTCATTGTCATATTGAAGATGGGCTTGTAGATTGTGTCTGGTTAGCAGAAGGGTATAATAATCATCGGAGCAATACATATTGTAGAGCCCCATACCTATTACAGTACTCAAAAGGGATCAATAGAAAGTGGAACACTGATGTTTGTGGCATGAACGAACAAACATTAAGGGAACTTCCACATGACACATTTATTCCTTGTACTAAAGAGTGTGTATATAAACGTGAAATGAAATCAAAAGATGAGTGTGTTAGTATTATTTGTTTTGAGATCAAGATAAGTAAAGCAGATTTCAGTTCACCTCATGGTCATAACTTCATTGGTAATCTCAACTACTACGTTATGCCGTATTCTTTATTCAAAGAGGTCAAAGATAAGATTCCTGATGGGATTGGTTGTGTTACATATCACACGACTAATGATGATGAAGTAGGTAAGTTAAGACACGCTAAAGACGCAGAGTATAAAGCATTACCGGATTTATCACTCTATTGTTCTCTTCTTCACACATTCCTAGACAAAAAGAATAAACGGCTAATGAAGCTATATCGTGACGGAAGAGCTCAGCTATCTGAGATGGAACAGAGAGCATCATCCGTTGTGTATGAACTTGTTAAACAAATGAGATCAATTCCGCCTGAGTGTTATAAGTCATACTTCGGTCACTGTGGTAATTGTACTGAAGTTGATATCAGATGCGATACTTGCGTATGGGGAGATGTGTTCCCGAGAAAGTATATCAAAAAGTTAGGATGGGAAAATAAACCTTATGATAATTCTATATTATGATACTAAAGATATGAAACCAGAGCAACTACAACAAGCAGTACAAACATTGCGTGATGTATCAGAAGACAATGTAGTTGCAGTTCCTAAGCAATTTGATGTATTGCTTAATGCATCTTTAGATCAACTTATGATGGTTAGGACTGTCATTGATACAGCTATGGCGGAGATGATAAAAGCTCAGATGCCTAACAATGAACCTCTACCGAAAGTTGAATTAGAGGAAGAATCAAATATAATTAAAATTGATAAGTACCTTCACTAAGAAAGGATTTTGAATAACATGATGCCGATTGTAGTTAATCTATTTGGGCCTCCAGGTGCAGGAAAAAGCACAGGAGCAGCCAGAGTATTCTGCGAACTTAAACAACGAGGAATCAACGCAGAACTTGTTGGAGAATTTGCGAAAGATAAAACATGGGAACACAATACAAAAGCACTTAGTGTTCAAGAGTATGTGTTTGGTAAACAATCATATCGTCTTGCGAGATGCAGAGAAGATGTTGATGTTATTGTAACAGACAGCCCTCTTCCTTTATCAATAATCTATAATCGTAATCCAGCTCTTGATGGTAATTTTGAAAGAGTTGTTATGAATGTGTTCAACACATATAATAACATGAACTACTTTATCAAACGAGTTAAACCTTACAACCCCAAAGGGAGAAATCAAACACAAGAAGAAAGTGACGCGTTGATTACTCCAATCAAGCAATTACTTGAGAAGTATAATATTGACTATCAAGATAGAGACGGTGCTGAATATGACTACATGACAATTGTTAACGATGTTGTAGAACATCTTGGTTATGTCTCTAATAAGGAAAATACAAGTAACACAGCTGTAATAGAAGAAATTACTGATAACATTCGTAACGGAATTATCAACGACTGAGGTGCATGATAATGATTAATTCTTTTGCTGGAGAATATGCTTTTCTTAGCAATTTCTACCCGTCTCCTATTTCTATTGTAGAAAGTGAGGACGAACAGTTTATTGCTAAAACAGTGGAGCACTATTTCCAATATATGAAGACACCCTCCACTGAAGAGGGGTTTGGAATCTTAAATGCTTCTACTCCTGGAGAGGCAAAACGATTAGGTAGAAAATGCTTTATTCGTGATGACTGGGAAGAAGTAAAGAATCAAGTTATGTTAAACGCCCTTCGTAAAAAGTTCTCAAATCCTGAATTGAAACAAAAATTACTTGATACAGGTGCAGAGTTCCTTGTTGAAGGAAATCATTGGAACGACACTTACTGGGGTGTTTGCGAAGGCAAAGGTAGAAATATGCTTGGAACGTTATTGATGCAAGTCAGAGAGGAATTGAAGAATGGCACTAACAATTGAACAACTACAAAAAGAAATGATGGACGCTCTTAAAGAGGGCTATATCATTAAGAAAGAAACATTATCCTCTGTTGTAGCAGCTGTTAAGAAAGCTGCTATTGATAAAGGTTGTAGAGATAATATTACAGAAGAACTGATTATTGATTGCATCCGTAAAGAACTTAAGATTATTCATGAGCAGTTGGAAACTTGCCCTATGGACAGAGTAGAATTACTTGAGGAATTCCGATGGAAGAAAGATTTCTTAAATCAGTATGTTCCGCAGTTAGTAACAGATGAAAAAGAAATCTCAGCAATGATTACTTCTATTCTGAAAGATATCACTATCGTGGATAAAGGACAAGTTATGAAGATTGTTATGCCACAATTAAAAGGAAAAGTTGATATGAAAGTGGCTAACAAAGTTATTTCTGAGTTATTCACTAACAAGATTATTTCTGAGTTATTTGGAGGTAATTAATGGTTAGAGACGATCTTGGTAATAGAATGAAAGAGTTCTATGAAAACCGAAGCAAGACATATTTAACAAGGCGTGTGCCTGTAATTATAAGGTTGGATGGCAAAGCTTTCCACACATTCACGAAGTGTTTTAAGAGACCCTATGATGAAATTCTACATAAAACAATGAACGCCACAATGAAATACTTGTGTGAAAATATTCAGGGATGCAAAGTTGGTTACACGCAGTCCGATGAGATTACGCTCTTACTTACTGATTATGATAACTTACAAACTGATGCTTGGTTTGGGTATAATGTTCAAAAAGTTTGCAGTATTGCGGCAAGTATGGCAACACTAGCTTTCAATCAAAATCTATTTGCTAATCTGAATGTATATGAGTTGGAATGGGCTCACAGCTTAACTCCGCAATCTGTTGAGCTTCAAGAAGAACATCGTAAGTATGTTGATAGCATTAGACAAGCAATCAGTAAAGGAGCACTGTTTGATGCTCGTTGCTTTAGTATTCCTAAAGAGGAAGTAACAAATTGCTTTATATGGCGCCAACAGGATGCTACAAGAAATGCTATCCAGATGTTAGGACAGTGTAACTTCAGTCATAAAGAATTAGACAAGAAATCCTGTGATGAAATTCAAGATATGTTGTGGGTTGAAAAAGGTATTAACTTCAACAATTATTCTCCTGAGTTCAAGAGGGGTGTTTGTTGTTACAAGACTCAAAAGGAACACATCACAATTGACATTCAAACAAAAGAGAAGAAAAGCTGTTTAAGAAGTTTCTGGGAACTTGATTTTGATATTCCAATCTTTACACAAGATAGAGATTATATTGAGAGGTATGTATAATGAACGATAGATTGAAAGTAATTGCCATTTCAGGTAAAGCTCGTCATGGTAAAGACACTTTTGGAGAATTATTAAGTGACGAACTCAAGAATAGAGGAAAAAGAGTACTAGTTGCACACTACGGTGACTTAGTTAAATATGTATGTAAGACATTCTTTGGTTGGGATGGCAACAAAGATGAAAAAGGTAGAACTATCCTTCAGTATGTAGGCACAGATGTTGTAAGAGAGCAGAATTCAAATTACTGGGTAGACTTCATCATTGGTATCATTAAGATGTTTGGTGATAACTGGGATTATGTACTTATTCCTGATACTCGTTTCCCTAATGAAGTTGACAGACTCATGGAACAAGAACTGGATGTTACTTATGTAAGAGTTGAGCGTCCTAACTTTGATAATGGTCTTACAGAAGAACAGAAGAATCATCCGTCTGAAATTGCAATGGATGGTTATGACACTGCGAGTAAAATTGAGGTCTATAATGGTGGAACTATTGAAGACCTTAAAAACTCCGCCGTAATTCTTGCAGATTTTTTGATAGGTGATGACGATGCCTAAACTATTTGTTATCAGTGACACACACTCATACTACACTCCACTTAAGAAAGCATTAGACGAAAAGGGCTTTGACCCTAATAACAAAGATCATTGGCTGATTCTTTGTGGCGATGCTTTTGACCGCGGTGACGAGAGTGAAGAAATGTTGCATTTCTTAATGAGCCTTGAGCGTAAGGTTCTTGTTAAAGGTAATCACGATTTACTATTAGTAGAATGTTGTAAACGAGGATACCCTTACAGTCATGATTATTCCAACGGAACAGTTCAAACAATCAATGATATTGGTGGAGCTGGTGAAGGTAATCCATTTGATAAGTGCTGTGATCTCACTTATATGAAAACAGAAGCGTACAGAGCTGAATTAGTTAACTACTTCGAGACTCAAAACTATATCTTTGTCCATAGCTGGATTCCTACTGATGTTCATTTTGAAGGTGATAGTAAGCCTTGGTATCAACAAGGGAAGACTCTTGCTTGGATGGAAGACTGGCGTAATGCTAATGAAGTCGAATGGGAAGAAGCGATGTGGGGTAATCCATTCTTGAGATGGAAACAAGGTCTCAACAAGACAGGAAAGACCATTGTGTTCGGACATTGGCATTGTAGTACTGGACATAGAATGTTGGGACATTGCGAAGACGAGTTCAAGTATGCTATCTGGGAACCTTGTTATGCTGACGGTATTATCGGTATTGACAGATGTACAGCACACACCAATGAAGTGAATGTACTTGTATTGGAGGATGAGTTCCTTGAAAGTAACTGATATTATCAAGGCACACGATATTTGTTTTCTAAAAACGGGACAAGATGATTGTGGTCATTGCACAATTTGTCCAATGTTTGATTATAAAGTCGAAGAAGGCGAAACTTGTCAGCAAGCACTCGCTAAGATAACAATCATGAAATTGACACAGATGAAAGAGTTGCTGGACAACACAGTCAATCATCATTACTATGACACACTTGAACAATACCAAGAGCTGTCCTCCGAGCTACAAAGTAAACTCGATGCAATTGAACAGATATTAACAAAGAGTCAGCAATAGTTGACTCTTTTCTATTTTCATTATATAATACGAACATAGGGTGGAGGTGTACTATTGTGGATAAGAGAATATTCAAAAAGAAGGGCGAGGAACTACAACAATGGTTACACTTTCGTAAAAGAGGTTCCGTTGTGAGTAATAAGAAAGGTAAAGGTGCTTATACTCGTAAAGTAAAGCACAAGGGTAATGTAAGTGAACGGTGATTCAACAAGAGTAATGTGCAGACTGCAGGATGACATTATAACTGCAAACTCACTTGGACACAAAGTATTTGGTGTGTTCTTGCAAGGCTCACAGAATTACAATCTAGATTATGATGGTAGTGATATTGATACGAAAGTTATTGTGTTGCCTTCATTTGAAGACATTGTACTTAATCGTCAGCCTGTGTCTACAACACACGTAAGAGAAGATAATGCTCACATCGACTTGAAAGACATTAGATTGATGTGGCAGTGCTTTAAGAAACAAAATATCAACTTTCTTGAAATCTTGTTTACTGATCATTTCATCGTAAACAATATGTATAAAGACTTGTGGTATGAAATGCGTAGTCGAGCTGAAGATATTGCTCACTACAACAACTATGCAGCAGTTAACTGTATTGCGGGTATGGTGTTTGAAAAGCACGCAGCACTTTGTCATCCTTATCCTACACTGAAAGATAAGATTGATAGATATGGTTATGATAATAAACAACTGCATCATATCATAAGATGTAAAGAGTTTCTTGAAAGGTACATTAAAGGAGTTAGTTATGAAGACTGTTTAATCCCGACAAATCCTGCCGAGCTTATTGAGATTAAATCCGAATATAAGTTATCACTTGATGAGGCAAAACGCGTTGCTGACAGTTGTAAGGCGGATGTAAAGGCGATTAAAGAGCACTACATGAATACACATCCTGTTAAAGTAAGAGATGATGTTGCCGAATTCATGCAGAACATTCTTGTAGAAGCATTGAGAAGATCTTTGAGGTCAGAGATATGGAAATGAAAACATGTTGTGTATGTGGACAACAATCAAACTGTCATTCCATAAAATCAACTTGTTCAAACAATGTGTTAGATTATTGTGTTAACTGTATTCGTCAAGGATATGAAAACTATGATGAACTTGTTAACTATGGATTTACATTTGACACATTTAACAATAAGTTTAGAGAAGTAGTTGTTATTCCGACGTTAAGATATTATAATAAAACAAAAGAACAGTTTAATGCAGATGTGGAATCTAGAAAGGAAACTAAATATGGACAACAAGCCTGAGTTTCTTATGCTTATAGGGTTACCTGGAAGTGGTAAGAGTACATACATAAAGAAGTATTTTAATCAGAATCTTAGAGTACATTCATCGGATGCTATTAGAGCAGAGCTCAGCGGTGATGAAAATAATCAGAATATCAATCAACTTGTATTTGAAACTTTACATAATAGAGTTAAAGAAGACCTGAGGAATGGTATTAGTTGTGTTTATGATGCTACTAATATCAGTTATAAAAGACGTAAAGCTTTCTTAGATGAACTTAAAAATATTGATTGCTGGAAAGTGTGTCATGTTATCTGCACTCCCTATGAGGTTTGTCTGACACAAAATGAACAGCGTGAACGAGTTGTTCCCGAAGAAGTTATTGAGCGTATGTACAAGAACTTTGACATCCCTTACTACTATGAGGGATGGGATGATATCGAGCTGTGGTATGGCGATAACAATTACAAGAAAGCATACGGTCACTGGAGCACATTCTTGTTTGACACGATGGACTTTGATCAGGAGAACAAGTACCACAAAGAGACTCTTGGAGAGCACTGTCGTCAAGCAGCAGATTACATTACTAACAATTATAGAGAATGTGTTGATGGTCCTAGCGTAATTACAATGACTGAAGCAGCTGTGTTACACGATTGTGGTAAACCGTTTTGTAAGGAATTCAAAGACAGCAAAGGTAACCCGTCAGATAATGCACATTACTATAATCATGAACACGTAAGTAGTTATAATTCATTATTTTATGAAACCGCAAGTGATAGTAAACTCTACATTGCTACGCTGATTAGATGGCACATGCAGATGCATTTCATTGATAAACAACCTCACACAGCAGACAAGTATGAGAAGTTGTTAGGCACTCAGTTATATCAAGACTTAGAGGTTTTACATAAAGCTGATAAGGAGGCACATCAATGATGTATGTAGAATTTCCTTGTACGAATTGTGTGGCTCATGATATTTGTACACTGCGACAAAAGAATGAGTCTGCCATTATTAATAAAGTTAAGGAATACTTGAAGCCCTCTACGTTGCTGGTTAGATTTAATTGTGACAAATATTATTCGACTTTTACGGAGGTAACTGGTTATGCGAGTTCTGGAACTTGCAGAAGAACATGGTGGCACAACTCAGTTCCTTGTAAGAAATGTAACTACTATGAGTTATGTAATGTAGATAAGGAGAGTCAAGATAAATTCTGTAGTCAAGTATTAGATAATGTTGAAGGTAAAGTTCAATTTTGTTGTACTTGTTATAGTCCGAATCCTGTGGATGAAGTAGAATAAGTTGGATATAACAATCCCACATACTATAATATAGTAAAACAAATAGAGAAAGGTAAAGAATATGTTACTCGAAAAAAGACTGTTTTTCAAAAGAAAGAATCGTAAAGCTATCTATAACATCTATTTGGATAGCTTTCGTGCACTGAAAGATGCTTCGGAGGATTTCATTGTACTAAGTCGTAGATTAGACGAATTGTTGGACAAATTCAAGTATCAAGATCATATGTATAAGCTGATTTGTGATGTTAAACAAGACGCTAAGTGGGCAGAGAATGTTGCACATGTATATTCTATGGTTGGTGCAGAAAACATTGTCGCATCTGTGGATGCTTATAAGAACTTTACAACAAACTACTATAAAGTAGTGTCATGTTGTTATAAGATGCGAGAAATCCTATCAATTGCTACAATAATGGAAACTGAAGAATTGAAGTTAACTAAATGATAGTTTCAATTAAGATATTCAAGAGTCAGCTTATTAGTTGACTCTTTTCTTTTTATCTATTATAATAATAGCATAGAAAGGTGGAATGTAATATGAATGAAAAGTTATATGCAACAGATGACGAATTAATTGGCATCTTAGGACAACTACTTGATGACAACGAACAGGATGTTTTAATGTCTGAAAAAGTTCGTAATGGCATTCAAGAGGTTTACTCTGCTTTGTGTTGTAGAGTAAACAACTGGTAAGAGGTGATTCAAAGTGAAACTCTGGATTGACGACGTAAGACCTGCGCCTGAAGGATATGTGTGGGAACAATCTGTTATTTGTGCGAAAGCGGTTATTGAATCGTGCGAAAGAAAAAATATCAAAATTGAACTTATCGACATAGACCATGACGCTGGCAAATACGCTATGTGCGGTGGCGACTATATCAAACTCCTTGACTGGCTTGAGGAGACTGGTCGTAACTATCCTATTCACATTCACAGTATGAATCCTGTTGGTGTGGCTAATATGAGATGTATTATTAAGAGAAATGGGTGGGAGGAATTAAAATGAAATATAAAGTAGTTGACGCACGAACTGGTGAAGATATTACAACACAACGAAAATGGTTACTGCATACTGACGGAGATATTTCTTACGTGGAAAACGGAGTATTGTTCTATTACCCTGAAAACAGAGTCAGGATTGAAATTGATTCCTTATCGTAATAGTTTGACGGAGGTAAGATGATATGGAATTGAGAGAAACATTAACTTGCGCACTATCTTGTGTTTTATTCACTGGTGGCATGTTTTATTTAGGTTGTATCGGACAACCTATCTCAGATGTATTTATTTTTGCAGGATTTGCTATTGCATCTGCTTTTGGTGCAGGATGGGGATTTTCAAAGTTAGTGAATAAGGATGATAAGAAATGATTATCTGTGCAGCAATTAAAGTAGAACATACAGATTGTTTTGGTCGTAATCCTGAAGATTTGATTGTTTGTGGTCTTAGACACAGCAACTGTATTAAGACTATCAAATGTCTTGACCTAAACATTGACCATAAAACAGACGGTTTTATCAATCATAAAGGTGAATTTCTTGACCGTAAAGAAGCATACAAACATGCATTAGAGTGCGGTCAAATAAATCAGCATGCTAAGTGGTACAGAGAAGACCACAATGATAACACTGAGGAATTATATTCAGAGGATTTGTATTGAGGTGTGCATATGAAAACAGTTAATGAGTTATTGAAAACTATTAATAAACAGTTTGATCACTTTCTTGAAGCTTGGGGCTCTTTTACTTCTGATGATGAATCACACATGGCAGGAAGAGTAACTGCTATGAAACTTGCTAAGCATATTGTAAACAAGGAGTTTGACCAACTTGAAGAAGATATTTAAGTATAGGCAGAATGTAACTATTCATACAACTAACAACGGTGTGCTTCATTTTGAAGGTCCTTGGCATATTGCTTATGTAGATGAAGATATTGCTGCTCAGCGTTCTGTAGAAAGTTTGAAGAAATTTACTTCATTCGACGAGGTTTATGGAGAATGTTGGAAATGGCCTGAATTAGTGCCTGACAGAACATTGTTTAAGAATCGCCCTTACATAAAATCAATCTATGATTGTAGCTTTAGAATTTATGGGCACAACTTCATAGAAGCCGAATGGTTCATCGAGTATACTGAAGGAAGACAAGGTATGACTATCAAGGAACTTGAAAATGAACTTCCTGCTTCTATGTTTATTGAGTATGTTATGGATAAGTCAGGAGGAATGTTTGATGGCACACACTTCATGGAAAACAAGTAAAAATAGTGTATATCATAAACGTAAGTTTAGATTTGTATTTGATATTGAATCTTCTCCTTGTTCTAATTATGAACGAGGGTGGATGGGCAGATGTAAAGTAGACCGAAGTTATAGAAATAATGATTGTAAAGAGGATTGTCCTAGATATAAACCTACTTTCAAGTCTAGATTGAAATTGGCTTGGAAAGTTTTATGCTGGACTTGTAATTTTAGGAGAGTTTGATATGGCCTATACTATTGATAATGCTATCATGGATTTGATGTATATTCATAGAGAACTAAATCATCATATCACTGATGAAACAATGAAGAAGTTTGATGCTTGTATTGCTTTATCTATAACAGCTCTTCAAAACTATAAAGATGCCTCAGGAGATGATGGATGTGTTGACTCCTAAGAATCTAAAGATAATCGAGTTTGTCACGTGTAAGGCTAATTCTGATGGTGAACCTATAAAAGGCACTGAAGTACACAGAGTGCTGTTATTCAACCAAACTCAGATTTCTGAAGAACAAGTTAAAGAACTTATTGACGCAGATAGATGGGAATGGGACAACAGGGTTACCGAATTAAGAAAGGGTCAGTTGGAGTACCTACATGATAAAGAATCCGAATAAGAGTCAGCGAGATATTCCTCTGGCTCCTGAAGAAACTAATCACAAGAAAAAGAGTGTTAAAAAGGGTCAGCCTCGTGCAGACCACAAACATACCTACGAAACTGTACTACTTCATAGTATATATCATTACAAAGATTACAAGTCAGGAAGAGATGCAACACATACAATGGTGCTGCCTACAAAGGTTTGCACTATATGTGGTAGAGTAGGGATGACTGATAGAGATGAATCACTATACGTTGATATTCCTTCTTTGTATCCGTTCATTACTCATACAACTGAGTTGAGTGAGAAAGCACTCTCTTTACCAAAGTGGCAAAGGGATTCATATTTCGATAAATGTGCAAAAAAGATGGGAAGTTAAAGTGAAGAATATACATATTGATAACAGTTACACTGTATGGTCCACAACTACAATGTGGGAAATGATTAATACTAAATGTGGTGAGGAATACGGTACTATATTTGCTGAAGATGTGTTAAACAGAAGCTATAAAAGTATGTATGTTGAATGGTACTTACATAATATTGTTTACTATCTAACATTACCATTTAAAAACAATCAATTGTTACTTTCTTACAACAAAAGAGCAAAAGATGTGGATTTAGAAGAACACTAATAATATAGTTGATTCTAATTATAATATATCATATAATATGTGTATCATTTAAGGAAGGTGGATATATTATATGAGTACAACATTTAAGCAAATCGAGAAACAGCTAAAAGATGCAGGTATTGATGCTCCTTGCACAGGTAAGAATGAAGACGGTGAAACTCTCATCATTGAATATGGCAAGGATGATACTGGTTTGTTTTACAGGGTAACAACCTGTCAGCATAATAATTGGTTGCGTATCAACACTTACTATGAGTGTGGAGACGTTACCGAAACTTATAAGAAAGATAAAGGAGAATGAAGATGCGGAATTATGAAGCTATGATGCAGCAAATGACTCCGGAATTGCTTGCAGAAAAGAATGTTCATCTAGTAACTGTTGACAATCGTAGATTGTTCTACATGACTTCCTCTGGTCAGTTATTCAACAACACTGATTATGAAGCAGCTGTTCGTCATGAGTACAACTGGTTGATGTTTGATCCGGAAGCAGCTCAGAACACAGATGAAGCTGGAGAGCCTGATCGCAACGAAGCACCGCCGATGGAATCGGAGGGTTAATAGATGGGAACTGGCGATAAACCAATCCTCTAATTATAAGGTAGTTGATATTTACTGTCAACTACCTTATAATATTATATGTAGAAAGGAAGGTAATCAAGTATGGAAGTCATCAAAGGTGTTCACATCATTCTAAAACGAGACAAGTTGAGTTATGATACTAATGTACTCGGAAAGTGGGAAAACTATCCAGCGAATGTTTATGAGGGAACAGTGTTAAGAGACGCTGTAGCTCGTTTTAAGCCGCTGCTGAAAGCAGGAAAGCCAATGGAAGATGAGTTAGCATCATTAAAAGCTATGCTGAAGAAAAGCGCTGTTATTGATAAGACAAAAGAGGCGGACTTCTGGAGTATTCCTAAACCTGAGGAAAAACCAGTAGAGGTACCACCAGCAGAGAAAACTGCAATTGATTTATTACGAGAGCATCTTTACAAGTTTGACCCAGTGAAAGAAATTCCGAAAGATAAAGTAGACTTCGGTGAAGATGACGGTAAGCGATATGTAGTCACTGCTTACGTAAATAAGAAGACTGATAAACAGATGTATCTTGCTAGTTGGGATGACTCTAACGATTGGATGATTAGCGCCGCACCGTATGCAACTACAAAGTCTCGTTGTGAGTTCCTTATCAACAAAGCTCAGGTACAGATTGACAAAGCTCGAGAGGCAAGTACTATTCGAAGCAGGTTCCCTGATAATCTTAAATTTGAAATTGTTGAGGTACAGTAATGACAGTAAATAAAGTAAAGAATATGCAAGACATTCAAGAAGTACTGCTTAAGAGAATGGTAAATGCAGTTGACTCAGATTTTGCTGAGTTAGCAAAAGCTTATGCACTACTTGATGCTCAAATTGTAAATCGTCGAGTAGAGGAGATGGAATGGGATGACTAAAGTAGAGTTAGCACTAATACTACAGATAATTGAAAGCCACACCGTAAGAAGAACTTACAATTACGGAGCACCTGACACAAAAGAAATTGATAATGTAGATAAACTCCGTCAGGATATCATCAAGTCTTACAACGAGGTGATGAAAAGTGATTCATAATAGTTTAGTATTGCCGAGAAAAATTTGGATTACTGCACCACTGTTTAATGAAAAGATTGTACAACCTGCTATACTGTTAGAGGTAACACACGATAAGTTTGGTGTCAAGCAATGTGTCTACCAAACAAAGAACGGAACTTACATATGGGACAGAGCACATCAGTCCTCAACGAATATATTTGAAGGACTACAAGAAGCAGTTAACTCAGTGGAGTCTGGCAACTACAGTATCCTACAGGAGTAAGTATGAAATACGAATGGGAAACAGAAGAGGAGTTTTTGCAAAGAGTAAAGGAAGCTCGTAAACATGGAGAGTGTGTATTCAGAGATGATAACAACAGAGAAAAGATACTCGACTTGATTGATGACTACATAGATTTAGTAGAAGCAACGGAGGATGTAGAATGTCCGTAAGAAAAGATATAAGAGAACAGTTACCTGAAGACGCAGTAGTCTTCGATAACTTTGCATACGACAATTCAATCATCGGAGTAACAACAGACGATAGAGTAGTATACAGTTACGAAAAGATGATAACTGAATTAGTATTAGAAGAAAATGTAACAGAAGAACAAGCAATAGCTTGGATAGAAAATAACACAATAAAAGCACTACCATACATTCCAAACGGACCAGTAATAGTATATGAAAAAGAGTGGCAGTAGAAAGAAAATAAAAGAAGTAAAATAGTAAGAGCTAAATTGGAACGAAAAGAAAAACAAACAGTAAATATATTTTAGAAGGTAAGCAACTATGAATGATGCATATAAGTGGTTTAAGATATGCGGAGTAAAAATAGACAGCAGCATTCCAAAAGGAAGCGCTTATATATTACCAAATGGAGAATATGCACATTTACCAGAAAGCGGATATAGAACGCACGGTGCACTAGATCAAGCACTAAGAGATAATGGTTATCCAGTAGAGGAAGATGAACTAATATATTTGTTACCGATTGAATATATGCACTGCATAAGAATAAATGACGGTAGCAATTTCTTAGCAGAGGTAGTAGTTGATTTACCAAGAGAAAGAATAACATCAGCACAATTAGATTCAATAGAGACATATATTAACAATCTAAACAAAGATGAAATTCTTGTTGGGTCTGTTGTTTTAGGAAGTGCACAAACATATAATTTGAATTACACTTCCGCTAGTGATATAAGATCAAAGATAAGAGGATTTTATTCTTCTGGTGTATTACACGAAAAAGAACAAGAGGTATAAGTATACTTCTAAATCATAACAACCCAGCAGCGACTAAGCTGCTTTAAGATACGAGTAGCATACAATAGAGCATTGCAATAGTAGTGCTTATTTGTATGCTATTTTTATTTTATTTGTAAAGAAATCGTATAAACTGTAAACAAATCATATATAATATATAATGTAAGAAGATATTATAGGAGGATTTGTTTATGCACATGATTGTTGATGAATTACTTACTACGGAGCAACTTACTTCCCCGAAGAGATACATCTATGAGATATGTGAGATGTATGGTTGGGATTTTCCTGAATGTACTTCTACTGCTGATGGATTTATTATCAAGTATGAGGATGTTACTTTTGCTAAAGCAAGAAAGAGACAACGTCTTATTCAAGATGCTTGTATTCGTCTTGGAACGCAGATGGTTGATAGTAATATTAATGTTACTAGTAAAGGTAATTATATTACAGCAGCTCTTATTCCCTCTTATGTTAGTTGATTAATCTTCCCTTTTACTATATAATAAAAGCATAAAGAGGGAAGGAAGTTGATTATATGTTAAAAGTTAAATGTTCTGTATACCACACTGCATATCCTACGTTTTCTCTGCAAACTGAAGTGGTTGATTATCGGTACACACCGATTAAGAGTGGAGACATTATTCATTCTACTAGCGATGCTAAGTTTGAGTATTTTATTACTTCTACTTCCGAAGATGGTTTATACCACTATGGTGCTCGTCAACTTGTTGCATCTTATGACAATCCTGCTGGATATGTTTGGAGCTCTCGTTGTTCTGTTATGAATAAACTTTTCGGTACGCGTCTGGTTGAAGTATTTGTTAACGGCGGATGTTATGGTATGGATGTCGATCTGTTGAAAGAGCTTGTTGACAGAGACCTGGAAGATAATTTCGAAGTGGTGCAGAACACCGATGACAGAGGAGAAATATCTTATCGGTTTATTAAACACGAAAAATAATATAACAAAAACAGTCAATTGAAATATATTGACTGTTTTTATTTTTAGTTGATATATCTTTACTGTTAATTTATAATATAAGTACGATAAAGGAAATGGAAGGAAGTTATTCTTATGTACAAGTTCGATACTTTTGTCCCCGCTAATGAGCTTTGGCCTACTGCTAGTGCTCCTGTTTATCACGGAGTTAAATCAGGTCTCTGCACTGGTTGGTGTGTTGAGGTTACTACTTGGAAAGGTGAGACCTACTGGCGTTCTTGTTCCTTCACTTGGTTGTCTCCTGAAGAGTACTTCAACGATGACTTCTGGACTTGGCATTGGGAAGATGCTGGTGAGACTCCTACTGGTCGTATTTCCTTCCGTGGATACTACATTGAGGAATATGACTGCGAGGAGCGGGACTACTATTATGTCGAGTGTGATGAGCACGGCAACGTGTTGAATAAGTAAGGAGGAAGTAAAGATGGCAATAAAAAGATTTAAGGGCTCTATCGGAGCTAATGACTATGGTTGGTATGCACAGGACACAGATGGCATCCTTATCATTGGACGCAGTTGGCCTCGTGAAGGTGGAGTACTGTATGAGGGTAAGTACCTTGGTGAGGAATGTACTCCTCACTTGCAAGAAATCAAGAACGAAAATGTTCGCTTGTACAATGCTATTGTTGAGTATTATACTACTATGATTCAGCAAGAGGAACCTATACAGCAAGTCACAGAGATGCCCGCTACTTTCTTAAACTGGTATGAATGGAACAAAGCATTCATCAAGTTTGACAATGTTATTATCCGCTGTATGCGAGAGAACAGCGAACACGAATCTGATTTGTTGTTCAAATGTAAACTGAAGTGGGAAGACGCAGTTCGACTCTTTGGTGATTACATTCTTGTAAGTATTCGACAGGGATATGTTGTAGAAGGGTCGCGTCACGAAGCAATGCATACTATCCAGTGTACTATCTATCCATTTGGAATGGGGGACAAATCAGATGTGTAAGATGAAGCATCGTGCGTTCCGTATAGGTTATGTATACGGAATGATTGTAAGTAATATCTATACTCACTGTGGTAACATTGCTCTTCCAGTAGAGTGGTTTACTGAAACAGGAGAAAGAACTTTATTAGCTGATGTTAGAGCTAATATCATTCCTTCTATTAAGTTATACTTCAAAGCAGATAATCCTGGTAAGTGCATTGATCTAGAATGTCACTACAATGAATCCTGTAACTGTATTATTGTGGAGTATACTATTAAAGATGAAGTAAAGAAGTACACAGTAAGTGAACTGGAAACACTGCTCGGTCATAAAATTGAAATTGTTGCGGAGGAGTTAAAATGAATCCTAACAGAGTAAAAACATCAGAGTTTATTGCAGGTTACTGTTATAAAAGCATTGAGAATGCTACTGCTAAAGGCACAAAAGCATTCAAGGAAATTCCTGACGATGGTTTTGTTAGTGAAGCCGTATTTCCGAAAGTATGGGTTGGAGGTGTACCTTTAGCGAATATTGAGCTCACTCCTTTCCGACTTAAGATGGAAGAGGTAATGCAATCTGTTACTAATGCTTTTGAGTCAGTATTTGGTAATAATCTACAGCTGATTGCTAGTTGGACTGACTATGAGTATGCTAAAGCTCACATTAGTATCAACTATCGTGTTGTTAAAAAGATGCCTAAAAAGATGACTGTAGCTGAAATTGAAAAGAAACTCGGATATAAAATTGAGATCGTGAGTGATAAGTAATGTTTGAGTTTTATCAGTATCCTACGGGCACACCTGTTGCCATCAATCCGAAATATATTGTTGCTGTAGAGCCAGATGGTGATTCATTTACTCATATAGCAGTAGTTGATGGAAGGTCCTATGTTGTTAGAGAAAAATATGATGTTGTTAAGCAACATGTAGCAAACTATTTACGTCCTCTATAAACTACAAAGAAGTCAGCTAATTAAGTTTAGTTGACTTCTTTTTTATTTCATATTATAATATAGTTAATAAATGGAGGAGGAATAAATCATGGATTATATCAAAATCAATCAAACTGGTGCATTTGGAAAAGATTATATTGATGACATCAATGAGCCTGGGAAATATCTGATTCCCATTCCTAACTACGACTTTGATGACGAAGAAGACAGTGAACCTTATGAGTGGATCGGAGTAACAGTTACAAGAGTAGTTAAACCTCCGTTAGCTCGTTTTATGGTTATCATCGGTTATGATGAGAATAATGAGTCTCAAGCTTGGTACTATAATGGTTCTCAAAATTGTTTCAAGAGAGTTTTTCAAGGCGGTCCTGTTGGAGGCGAGCCCGAGTATAAGAATAAAGAAGGCTTTGAATATTTCTTTATTGAGGATGCAGATTGCAAAAACGGTAGAGAACTTGTTAAGTATTTTATGAGCTTATAAGAGGTGCGTATATGAAATATGTTCTTGATATGAAGGACTGGTGTAAGAAGTTTCCTCATAGCGATGAACCGGATTACACTGAGCGGTTCTATCGTTATCTTATTAAAGATGAAAGTAACACTACTTACGCTTGTGTGTGGTTTGGTCAGAAAATAGATAACGGTAATATCTATAGTGTCAGTGTAGCTATTCGTGATGAAGCTTTAAGAGACTACTTCGATATCTACGTCAAGATGGATGACAACGATAGAGGATACTATCCGGAATATTTTGAAATCTCTCTGAGCTCTGCTCGTATACAAGATCGTGATTATAGACATTATCAGGAAGTTATTGCTACTGCTTATAGCATTGCTTCTACTGTTATGGAAATATTCAAAGACGAAGAGCACTTACAGTATCGGAAGGAGAAATAATATGGAAATTCTTGCTTGGGAATTAGAAAAATATGTCGTGTGGATTGACAGTGCTGAGTATCATTTCTTTAACGAGGAACGTATGCTACAGTTTGTTAATACTTATGCTAATAAAGTAACTCATATTCAGAAGATTATGAAAGGTGTTGTAGGAAAGTGAACACTATAATCCTTTTATACTACCGAGCACCTTATGAGGATCAACCTGAACTGATCTGTGCTTGTGACTCACAAGATGCAGTAGCTAAGAAAATATATCAATTGCATTTTATGCATCCTGATGCTTATCCTGAGATGCGTAGATTTGAGACTACTAGAGTAGAACACTTCAAAGGAGTTGTAACAAATTGAGATGTGAAGTAAAAGATTGCATTAACAATCTTAATGGTTACTGCGACACAGAGAACTATATTACTATTCAAGAAGACGGAAGTTGCGATAGTATGGTAGTTCCCTTAGGAGACAAAGAAGATGAACAAGTGTAAGAAATGCGGATTGGAATTTGAACCTTTCCACTATTATGTTCAACTTGAAAATGGAGAGTTCATGGATGAACAATGCTTCTTTGAATGTGCTCTTGAGCAACTAAAAGCAAAGAGTGTTCACAATGACTACAGAGGAGAGATTGAAACTCCTGAGGAGGAAGAATGATGGAACATAAAGTTACTTACAAGGTACTTGATGTAAGAGAATATGATTCCATTGATGAAGCTTCTTGGAGAAAAGGTTTCGGGGATAGTGGATATGTAAGATTTGATAAGAAGCATATAGTCGCTGTAATAGCAGAAGACAGTAAAGGTAATCGAGAACGATTTGAATTCTATAAAGGAACTGAATTCAATGCCCTTGGCGACTCACACTATATAGGCTATTCCGGTTTGTATGGTATGTTAGTACCTGGTGATACATTTACATTGACAGATACTGACACTTATACTAAAGTTACTATTACTAATGTCAAGTGGGAGGAATAATAATGAGTTGTGAATTCTGCAACACATATGATTTTACTTCTATTGCAGTAAGAGACAACAACATTCATATGGCAGGTGGCAGTAGTAGATATACTGACCCTGATGTTAATAGAGGACGATATCATTTGTTTAACTTCTGCCCTCTTTGTGGAGCTAATCTTTACTACTATGATTTAGCAGAGCAAGCAGCTGAACAAAAAGAAGATATCAAACCGGTTGTAGTTGCTGTTGATGGTATGGGTAATAGAGTTGACTATGCAATCTTTGATGACGAAACTACTTTGACAGAAGTGGCATATAAAGTTATCAAACAACTTAGAGAAGAAACAGGTTGTGGATTCCCGATGTGTAAAGATGCTTATCGGTATGCAAAGTCTCACGATGGTGATTATGATATGATGATTGCTTACTGTAAAGCAAAAGTTATAGCAGTAAGTACAGGCAATATGCCTTTTGATAAACGCGTAGAACACTTTATGGGAGATAAGAAGTAATGGGATATGTAATTCTATTTGTAGGAGCAGTGTTATTCCTTGCAGGACTTACATTCGGATATCTAATTGGTGGCTTCAATAAGTGTGACCATCAATTTGAAGAAGTTCTTAATACTATCAATCATGGCAAACATACAGTAGTTTATATGTGCAAGAAATGTGGTAAGAGAAAGATTACGAAGGTGTAAGATATGGATTATGATACTACATCAGCTGTTATATTACTATTGTTAGTCTTTATGTTCTTGCCGAGTATTGTATCTAGTATGTTTAGTAAATGAGGTGAATATATGATTATACTGCTAATGTTAGTTCTAAATGCTATATTTTTATCTGCAGGAGTATGTTTCATCTTTGACGGACGGATAACACTGAAGAAAAGTTATTATATTTCCAAGACAATAGGAATAATTGAAATAGTAGCAGGTATCCTTTTGTCTTTATACTCTTTTACGATATGGTTTATTTGATGAGGTATAAGATATGAAAGAAGTAAGAGTTCTATGTCCTGAATGTAGAACAGTGATAAAATTTAGAAATTGGTTTCAATGGGTTTTATGTACTCCCTATCATTGGTTTGGTAAAAGACTTACCCAATGTGTGCGGTGTGGTAAATGGAGTTATATGAAACGGGAGAAGTAATATGAAAAAGTATTGGAACAGATTAACAGCATTTATCAAGAACATTGATGCTATTGATGTAGGCATCATACTGTTTGTACTAATACAGTATGGTTTCTGTGTTTGGAGTATCTTGAAATGAAGAGACTTATCAGCAAACTATTTACTCCTCATTATGTGATTATTGGTCCTCGTACAAAAGAGATAATCGGATGCTGTAATGGTAGCAAAGGTCGAGCGGAAGTGATGGCACAGGAATTCAGTGCTACATTCAAGCGAGTAAAGAAATGTAAATGTCCTATTTGTAAGGAGTTAAGATAAGATGAAATGTAACTTCAAAAGACCTAAATTAACAAAAGAAGAACAACAGGATATGCGTTCACTCAAATCTACTTTACCTTATATTGATAGAATGCAGATTGAGAAAAGACATTGGTGTGAGGTAAGAGAGGAAGATACTAATGCCGAAAGCAAAGAATATATCTAAGTATATACAAAAGAGATACAAGAGCTATGCAAAAAAGTTATTGAACATTATCAATTATAAATGGGATTACGTAAGGGAGACGTATGGTAAAAAATAAAAATATATCTAATCACACTCAAAAAGTAGCGGCAAACATTATTATTCCTTTCTTGTTTGCTAAGAGTACTGATGAAGTATATGAGCTGTGTCAAAAGGTTATTGAGGAATATCAGTTAATGTCTGACCCCTTTACTGGTTTGCCTTGCTGTGCACAGGAGTGGGCAAAGAATAATCTTGAATATGATAAACAAACAATGATGAATTTATATGGTCATTGTGACGGGCTAGAATAATATCTAGCCCTTTTTAGTTGACTTCATTTACAACCTATTATATAATAAATATGTAATAAATTATTGGAGGTAGTTGTTATGGGAACCATTAGTGTTAGAGCATTTGCAATGTTAGCTATCGAGCCGAATGAAGAAGTAAGAGTGTACAACAACGACACTGGCGAAGATGTATACAAAGGGTCGTACAGAGAACTATCTCATTCTAATCGTTACTATGCTACTGCCGATGTTGAATCGTTCGGCTATGAAGGCGATTGCATCTGCATCAATATTAGTTTTGAGGGATAACATGGCAACTTTACTTGGTGGAAGTCGTTACGAAGATGAAGTGACTCCTCTAGACGACGATTGGTACGCTTACAAAACCGAAAAAGAATTAGAAGATGATCCCATTCATAACTGTGATTATGTTAAGGAAAAGTATCGTACCAATAAGGAGGGCTACTTTGAAAACAAACTATGATAATCTACATAGTATGACTCCTGAGGAGTTAGCAGAATTTTTAACTGGCATATTCAGTCATGATATTGCTCCTTGGGAAGATTGGTTTGCTACTACATATTGTGACAAGTGTGAAAGTATTGAACTGACTCGTGAAGAGTATCATGCTATTTTCGGTTGCTCGTTTTACGCGCCCAAAACAAACTGCTCCTACTGTGAAGTGAGAGGGAAGTGTAGATACTTTCCTGATATGCCAGCGGTGCCTGATAACAAAGATACTATTAGAATGTGGTTAGAGTCGGAGGTTAAAGCAGATGCCTAAGTATTGCATTTATGATAAAGGTCCTGGTGAACCCATTGAGGTATGGGAGTATATTGATGATGTTAAAGTGGCATCATCTTACTGGTATGTTAAGTATGCTATTGATAAGTATGGTGTAGACGATGTTATGCCAATTTGCATGAATAAGTGCGGTGGCTATCATACTTGTTATATGCCTCAAGTAAAATGCATTATTGAAGCAGATGCATGGCCTAGTATTGCTTCTCACAAAGAATTGTTTTTGAATAATATTAACAATCCTTCTTTTAGTTGTGGTTGGATTGACTCTCTTGGTAACACTTACTTGTGTAACTATATGCAGCATGCAAGCCTTGCAGCTGATTTAGTTGTAATGTACTATAAACAAGAATATACTAAGTATAAGTTAGCACATAACAATATAAATGCTCCTGATGACTTTTTGATTGATAAGGGCTGGATTAAAGTTTTTAATAGTCCTCCTTACCACGCTGTTTTATATGATAAAGCAACTGATGCAGCTATTAAGAAGCTTGATGAAGTTGAGGTTGCTAATAAAAGAATCAAGGAAGTGAAATAGATGGCTGATAATAAAGAATATATTGAGCGTGATGAATCGATAAGAAAAGCAATTGATGCTTGCATTAAGGTTGTTGGTCACGGCATAACTCAATTCGATGCCGTTGACATTGCCGAAATGATGGAAAGCATATCTACCGCCGATGTGGTAGAGGTACAGCACGGTGAGTGGGTAATAGACAAAGGAACATTTGACTTATGCGGTGTTGAACATTACAAGTGTTCTATTTGTGGCGGACAAACACAAGTAAAATATCCAAACTGCCCGTGGTGTATTGCAAAGATGGACGGAGGTAAAGTGATATGAAGGAACATCTCGACAAGCATGAGCGTTGTAAAAACTGTTATCATTTGTCAAGTTGTGCTGTTTGGGTAAGACACGGAACAACTCTCTATGATGATTATGATTATTCTGTGGAAAATTGTCCGTATTATATCTCCGCCACTGATGTAGTAGAGGTACGGCATGGGGAGTGGAAATCGGTATATTCAAATAATATGGGTATTGTTTATGAATGCTCTGAATGTGGTCATTTGGAATTAGGCACTTCTGACTACTGTATTTGCGGTGCAAAGATGATTTAAAAAAGAAAGGTGTATTAAAATGAAAAAATTATTAGTATTGGTTTTAACAATTCTGGTTTGCATTGGGTGTTTGACGGGCTGTTCGGCTGCGGAAAATGTAAATCACAATTTATCACAAGCAGCAGATAATTTTCAATGCTTGCGAAAAATCACTGTATACAACGCACGAACTGATTTAGTTGTTATGGAAATGGAAGGTTATATGAGTCTGTCCAATAACATGACAAGCGAATTAGTTGTAACTTGTATGACCGGTGCAAACCAATACAAGAAAAATTATATCTACTTAAATGAATATGTGATTTATGTTGTAGAGGACATCACAGGAACATCAACCGATCCGTACCACTATAAAGTCCATTTTTACACTGCATTGCCTGATTTCGATGTTAATCACTAATGCAAAACGAATGGTAAGGTAAGAAGTAATGGCTGAATATTTTGCAGGCGGTCATATTCGCTTTGTTGATGGTGAGTGGAGAGACGATAGTGGCAACATTGTTGAAGTACAACAAGTAGTTCACGGGAAATGGATTAAGCCTACTCCTTGTTCTCAAGAATACTGTAATCAATGTGGGCTTACTCCAAAGATGTTATTCGGTATGTTACCAGCTCACTGTCCTCATTGTGGTACACAGATGGATGGAGGTGTAGTTAAACTGTATGAATCAAAACTACGAACTAATGTTACAGCATCTAACTAATCTTCTTATTAAAGCACGAGTTGTTTGGAACACAAAGTATATTGCACAATACTTACTCAGTAAAGGTGTAAGAGTATGTTGTTTGGGTTGTAAACATTTCCTTGGTGGTGGAGACTTTGGACTATGTTGTGATTTAACTTATCAACTTAAGTACGAAGATAGTTCTGCATGTGAACACTTTGAGGTGAAACAAAATGACGATTCAAAAACTAATTGAATTTTTTAGCTACTATCAAAAGAGTACGCACAAGTGCACAAAGTGTGGGTTAAGTCCGAAGTTTTACTATAGTGGTACTCACACTCCTGAGTCTATTATTACACTGAAATGTTCTTGTAAAACAATTGAGAGAAGAATTAGTTTATTTCAACTTAATCAGTTGAAATATCCAGAACTATATATAACTTCAGTGTTAGCAAAGATGGTAAACGAATGGAATGAGGCATAAGATGTACAAAAGAAAGTGTGACTGGGTATTCTTTAAGAATGGCGGTAAGGATAAGATAATAGAAAGATACAGGATTAAACCACCTTATCCTCTCAATTCAAGATATTGGCCTATTATCTTTAAAACAAAGCATAATACTTTTATGTATTATGAGAGTACTGAGGTAACAGAAACTGAGTATCAACCTATGGGTATTATCAAGATTCCTACTCGTCATTTCTACTTTTATCAACTTATTCGTAATGTAGAAGATATTACTTGGAGACATATCGTAGATGATAGTTACTGGAAAGTAAACTGTAACATTGACCGCATTGAACTTATTAGTTGAATAGCGGTCATTCTTATATTATAATATAATTGACAAGGGCGATAACTATCTTAAGTTTAATCGCCTGTTTTTAAGGCTCTAACTTTTTTGGTAAAGTTATATTAAGATCAGAATAAAACTTGATGCAGCCAAAGCTGCTTAAAGTTACAAGGGAGAATTAAGTATGGAAATTGTTAAGCAGTGTCAATACCAAACACTTGGCAATGACTGTATGTTAGGCACAGCTGTTTCTATAGTAAAGTGTCAAGATGTTTTCTTCGTAGTAAGAGCATCTTTTGTTGATGGTTGGGCATACAGAAGAGAAGCTGAAGTAACACAGCCCACTAGAGATTATGCTATTGCCTTAGAAGATTACTATCGACTTGGAGGTAAGAAAGAATAATGGGAGTATATAAATGTCCTGTATGTGAAGGACGAGGATTTGTAAGTAGAGACTTTTATATTTCACAACACAGTTATGGTACAAGTAATTCAACTGCAACAGAAACTTGTCGTACTTGTGGAGGTAAAGGTATTGTGTTTGATGCTGAACTGTTCTCCAATAGTTGTTACAAAGGTCCGCATCAAGGTGACTACGGATATATTCCGATGACTTTTGTGTCAAAAGGAACTTGTTCGAATTGTGAGCATAATGACAGAACGGTCTATACATCTAATCCTGTTAAGTATAAATGTACTCGGAATAACGAGTATCACGAAGCAGGTTATAGATGTGAACATTGGGCAGAGCAACAGCAAGTTTACCTTCAAGGTAAGCCTGTTATTGAGGATTGGTTAGGAACTGGTACTGTATTGACTGCTACAGGAACGGAGGATTCAAGAATTGAACAACCAAACACAACAAACACCACTGACTGAAGAATCTTTCAAAGAAATTGTTACTGGTGTGATGACAAAAGCATACCGTGACGGATTTAATGATGGACTTGATGCTGTTGTTCAGTTAATTGTCAGTGTCAATCGTAATACTGAAAGTGGTATCATGAAAGATTTAATGCACACTATTACTAAATCGGTATTAGGACTTAAACTTGCAAAGGAAGATATCAATGGACAAGGAATATGAAAGACAAAAAGATACTATTGTAAATATTCTTTACAACTTCGGAATAAGTGACTTAGATACTTATGATGAAATTGCAGAAAAGATTTTAAGTGCTGGAGCTATCATTCCTCCTGTATGTGTGGATCAAACATTATATGTTCATGTAAAAGAAGCAAATCCTGCTCGTGATAGAGTAGCAGAAGTTAAAGTTTATGCTATTCGTATTGACACCGCAAAGAATGATAAACGCTTCTGCGTAAAAGAAACAAACTTTAGTTGGAGTCATAACTATATGGCAACATTCAAATGGGATAGCATCGGTAAAAGCATATTCCATACATATAAAGAAGAAGAAGATAAGATGAATAGGAGAAAGAAATAAGTATGTTTTTCAAAAGTTCTCTTGCATTAAAATGTTGTTTTTGTAATACTGAGCCAAACAACAAGACTACGAAGGATGGACTATATGTGTGCTGCTGTTATAGATTACATCATGATGTTAACAATGGTAATTACATTCAACATTATAGTGACGGACGCGCACCATCAATTACTAAATCGGAGGAACAGAAATAATGGGAAACAATGCAACTGATAAGAAAGTAACTATCAAGCGTCGTGGCGATGGTGTTTACGACATCTATGTTGATGATACCTTTGTTGAGTCTAAAGGTAACTTTGTATCGGCAGCTAAACGAGTGGAGGAAATCTTGGAGGCTGATATCTAATGAGTCATTTAACAGATAGAACTAAACTTATCTATGTTCCTGTACTTAAAGATGAAAACAATCAGATAATCGGTGAAGGTGCAGATTACGGTGATGAGGAAGCCGCTATTCAAGAGGCACACAATCAATTATCTATGGAACTTAACAAGAGAAACCTAAATGAGTATATCTATGCAGTAATTGAAACTCGTATTGTTCCGATTTATTATTGATATGAATAAACTCAGATACAAGAACTCTGGAGTAGATTTCAGAGGCGATTATAGATTTGTTGATGAACGAATCAAAGGCAAAGACAAAAGAATACTTCGTAAGTGGACTATAAAGCAGAAATTAAAGGAGTGGCTAAAAGGAAGATATGATTAGTTTTAATGACCAAATTCTAAAAGATGAGGGTAAGTATTGCCTTCAAGTTGAAACAGATAATCAAGCTGATTATGCACTCATTCTATATCTATTAAGAGGACTTGTTGATGGCAAAGACTGCAGTGTAACAGTCACTAACAAGATGTCAAAAGATGTTGTTTATCTTAACAGGGAGGCCATTGGATGAAGTGTCCTAAGTATATTGAAGAAGCATTACAACAAAGAGCGAATGCTGCTATTAGATTTACTCACTACGATGTTATGATTGGTGAGTGGCTTGAAAAGAAAGGTCTACTAAGTGAAGTTGAAGAGTACGATATCTTTGGTGGTTGTGAAGCTTATTGCAATCCGGATGCTTCCTCTGCGAGAATTAAAGAGGTGATTGAAAATGCTTGACCCCATGATTCCTGCAAAAGAAGAATTTAAGAGTCCTACAACAGCATATGAAATGTTAAAACACCGACTCAACAATAAAATTGAAAACGAAAAAGACAAATATCCTTTAACAGCAAGGGAACAGATATTGATTGAAACTATTAATCAACTATTGGACATCCTTGATTATAAAGTTCGTTCAGAGGTATTGAATTGTAAGTAATAGTATAGCCGCAGTTTAACTACTAACTGCGGCTATAAGTTTGATTAACTGTATAAATAATATATAATCTTTTTGAAAGGAGAACATTTTGAATGCTTACGCTTGAGGAATTAGAAGATAACTTACAGGAAAAAGATGAACAACAAAAAGGTGTAGAAGAAGAGTTATCTAACTTGTTTGATAACGCCGGTTTTACAAGAGTTGACAAACCTAATAACTTTTCCTTTGAGTCACATGTAAAGGATGCAAAGGCACTGTTTACTGTCGATAACAGCACCTATAACTATACTGCCTATATCTCAACTGAGGGAACTAATTCTTTCAACTATTCTGTAAAAGGTAACATTGATGGGGCAACTGATGCTGCATTGAAATTTATTGAACAGTGGGCTAATTTTGCTGATGGAATTGAGTTTACAGATGATGAAATTGAATCCGAATAGTGGTGAAACCCTATTCGGTCTAATTTATTAATATAATAGTTATATATTTGTTTTATTATTTAATTATTAATATATTATAATAAGGCCTTCACGCGTGCGCGCGTTATACAATTATCATTCCATAGTTTCGAGAGGAATACAAAAGTTTTTATTGTATCTATTATTAGAAGTAAAAATTTCTACATGTGGTGGTTTGTATACATGTAGAATAAAAATATAGTAAAGCGAGGATTTGCAACAAATGATTATTAACATTCGTGAATCTTTACTTGCTCTTGATAAGAAAACATCATGTCGCTATGACTTAACTTCTTTATATGAGTCTTGTCGTCTTGATGAAAAAGAAAAGGAAGAGCTTGTAAAGTACATTGCAAGTAAAGAACCCCCTTTTATGATTGGACAATTCTTGTCAGACAAATGTGGTATATGTGAGTCTGTGTCCGAGGACGATGATGTTACAGAAGCAGATATGAAAAAAATCATCGATGATGTTAATGAGGGTGAAGACCATACCTTATGGGCGCTCATGGATAAAGCCGATGAGGAAGACAAGAAACTAAAAGAAGAAGTAAACTACAGAAACAACGTTAGTAACGCAAAAGAAGTAGCTACTTACGTCTATAATAAGATTAAAGATGATGATAATCTAACAGGTGATGACTCTCGTTATTGGGATTTTGAACGTTGTGTTCGTGATGGTGATGATGCTGTTATTGTTAGTGAAGCACCTGCAGAAGCTAGATATCAGTTCTCATTGGTTAATGACACTGTTGACATTGACATCTATATGGGTCGTGAGTATCAAGATACTTGGTATGTTGTTGATCATAAGTCACCTGTCGCCGAAGATGTTGAACCACTTGATACAAATAGCATTGATGAACTTGATGAGTGTGGCAATTCTGATAATCTAGAAGATTCAGATGCTACAGCACTCGAGGAAGGCTATGAAGTATTTACTGACGTAAATGGCATTATGGGTGAGCCTGGTGAGACATATACACCAGAAGAGCTAGAAGCCATCTGGGAGCAAGGAAAAGACTCTGATCCAAGTATGGTTGCCTATGAAGGTAACTTTGATGCATGGTATTCTGACACTACTTCTCAAATGGAGCATGAAGTTTTAGAGGAAGGTGTTTTCCGGGACTTAAAACATATTGGTAGAGAAGTTGGTAAACAGTTAGGTAAGACTGAAATTGGTAAAGCTGTAAAGAAAACAGCTAAGGACATCAAGAAGAAAATTGATAAAACAATTAGTAATAATCCAAAACTAAAAGCTATTCGCAAGGCTGTTAGAGAAACAGATACCTACAAACATATAAAGAACTCCATGGAAGGCAAAAAATTAATGAATGGAGTTCTTGATGCATATAACGAAAAGGACTTGAAGAAAGCAATTGCAGCTTATGAAAAGTCTTACAAGTCGGGAAAAATTGACAAGAATGTAGCTGGCGAGCTTCTTTACAACATTCGTAAACGTAAAAAAGAGCTGGGAATCAAAGAATCTCTGTTCGAAGATTACGATGTAGTTAAAATGAACGATAAGTATTTCCCGAGAATTGATATCAGTGATACTGCTCGTTACGATTATGTTAAACATGGCGGTAGAGATTTTGCTTATGACAAGAAAGACAATATTCTTCATTACTTGTTTAAAGATGAAGAAGAAATTGATGTTATGGGCGGAATTGAAAATGTTCCTTTCCGTAGCTTAGATGCTGCTGGTTTAAGTCTTGATAGCTGGACCGACACTGACGTCAGAGACGAGTATCTAGATGGCTATGCAAATGACCTTGATGATGAAGCGAGTTACTTAGCTCAAGACTTTATCAAAAATGAACTTCCTTACCTCCAGCAACAAGGATTAGTAGACTCCTTAGACGCTGAGGAAATTGAAGAAGCAGTAGCAACTGCAGAAAAAGATTTAACTTCAATTGATGGAACTATTGCTAGTGTATTAAATAAACACAAAGATGAAATCAATCAGTGTCATACAGACCAAGAGTTAAAGACTTGTGTAATTAGAATTCTTAACTCTGGTGAGTGTAAAGATGAATCTGCTGCAGAAGACGCTATTCGTTATTTAAGTAGATTAAGAGGCGGTGCACTTTCTAGTACTGTTGCTACTTACATGATTGGTGGTCAGAATGTTATCAATCCTGCAAAAGACGCTAGAAAGAGAAAACTAACTGCTTCTTTAGATAAGGAGTTAACAGAAGGAGCTCCTTCACAAGCAACATTAGATGATTGTTTGCAAGATTATAAACAGAATGCTTTCGGCTTCGATGGCGTAGAAGATTATGTAGAAACACAATTCCCTATGCACGATGCTGAGTTCAAGAAAGCAGTTATTGATTACTTAAAAGGTAAGAATGAATCTTTAAATGAGTCTTGGTCAGAAGATGTAGAAGAAGCTGCAGAAAACAGCGATGAAGATTTCATGTATGACTTGTATCAAGATTTCTACTCATTGGCCTATAAGTTAGTTGAAAAGAAAGGCTTTACTAATGTATCCACAGAGCCGTCAACACAACTAGGACAAGGTGCTGATTTCTTCTGGGCGGAAAAAGATGGTGTATCTTATGAAGGACAGTACGATTTTGAATCAGAACAAGACGCTTTCTGGAGTGCTGCTAAATCAGCTAAAACTAGAGCACAAGCAATCAAGAACTGCGCTAAAGTATATGCAGATATAATCCTAAGTAGTCTACAGTCAGAAGAGGAGTATGCAGCAGAGGATACATTACGCGATGAAGATGAAACAAGTAGCGCATCCAAAGAATCATTCTATATAGTTGACGGAGATCACTTGATAATCAAGGATGGAGTAACTGAAATTCTCGAGAAGTCAATTCGAGAGGACAGTATTAGAACACTTACTATTCCAAGCAGTGTTACGAGCATTGAGGAAGGAGCGTTTACGTTTTGCGACAGTCTTACTGATATTACAGTGGATAAAAACAACACAGCGTATTCATCGCAGGATGGCGTCTTGTTTAACAAATCCATGACAACCTTGGTTAGCTATCCTCGCGGTAAAACTACTACCCCCTATAAGATCCCGGACAGCGTGACGAGCATTGAACAAGGTGCATTTAACTATTGTTATGACCTTACCTCAGTGACAATTCCAAATAGTGTTACCAGTATTGGTAAGTTTGCCTTCTGGTGCTGCAAAAACCTTGTTGAAGTTAACATCGGGAATAGCGTGAAGAGTATTGCGGATGGTGCGTTTTGGGGTTGCAACGGTTTGACCTCTGTGTCAATCCCAAACAGCGTCACGAGCTTTGAGGAGACAGCTTTTGACCAATGCTACAACCTCGATGATAAAACTACACAACGTATTAATGAACTAAAAAACAAGAATAACTCCGCGAACGAATCAAAATCAATCAAAGAGTCCGACGAAGAAAAGCCTTATACTTACAGACAAGTATTTGATGAGTTAAAGTTAGAAACAAAAAACTTTACTATCAAAGGTGACACTATCCAGTATTACTACAAATCAGAAGCAGAGCACGCGGTAAAGATTCTTTCTAGACATTATGCTTTCGCTGAATTGGATAAAGCAGGTAGTTGGTTCCAGATTGAATTCGATGACCCTAAGAAGAGCGTTAAGAAAGAAGAGTTGAAAGAGGCAATTGCAACTCATATCTATCTATTTCCAGAATTAACTGATGAAGATATGGATGGCTTGAAAGCATACGGCTTACAGTATCTTGGAAAGAATCACGGTGCTGATGGCAGTGAAGATAATTGGGTTGTTGCAGGCGATGCAGATTCAATTAGACGCTACGCTGAAAAGTGGTTAGGATATGCATTACATCCTGATTACTTATACGATGCAGACGATTTTGCAGGCGAGATTGTAGAAGCGTAAATACTACAAATAACAAGGAGCTAGTGAAACATCTAGCTCCTTTCTTTTTGTTTGATTTTCTTGTATTATAAATATATAATGTAATATAAGTGTGGTGACACTATGAGGTTTAAGCTAAATGAATCATTCCTAACAGAAAACACAGTAGTAATACATAACGAACTTAATCCTGTATTATGGGATGATATGGAATTAAAACCAGAGGTAAAAGAAAAGATACTTGATTTGATTGAAGAGTTTCAATCAACACTTGATATCCCATTAACTATTCTTGATGTTAACATTGTAGGATCTAATGCGTCTTACAATTATACTGAGAATAGTGACGTAGATGTGCATATTGTTACTAACTTTGAAGAATATGGATACCCGAAAGAGTTTGTTGAGGCAGCTATGAATGCTTTCAAAGCAAACTTCAACAACAAGTACGATATAGAGTATTCAGGTTTTGATGTCGAGGTATATGTAGAAGATGTTAAATCATCTCCAAACTCAAACGGAATTTACTCAGTAATAAACGACACATGGATTAAGAAACCTATTAAACTTTCTCCAATTGAAGTTGACCTGGAACCTGAGTTAACCGATTACAGAAACGTTATCGGTGATATACTTACCTCCGGTACAGAACAAGATATAATTGATGTTATTGATAGATTATATCTAGAACGCCGTAACGGGTTAGTAAATGGCGGAGAATTCAGTAAAGGTAATTTAATTTTCAAACAACTTCGTAACGAGGGCTTACTAGATGCTCTAAAGGATAAAAGAGTACAGATTGCATCACAGGAGCTGAGTATATGAAGTTTAAGTTAGTTGAAGATAAACTATTAGAATCCGATGTTAGCGACATAAACAAAGTAGCAAAACAAGTTATGATTAAACAAGCAAAAGAAACAACTGATATTGACCCAACGTTCTTTCAAAACTGTTTAAGACATCATATCAATGGAAAAATCGACTACGAAACACCTCAACAGTTAAAACAAGGATTACTTAATCCAAGTATAAATATTTCAACTATACAAGACCCTGATATGACAGCAAATGCTATACATTTTATGATTGAACATTATACGGGCAAAGGATTCTTTGATTTGATAAACTTTATATCAAGAATATGTAATCAAGACGCTGTGTATCATTGTTCAAATACAGGTAGTCCCGTATTTAAGAAAGATAAGCTATATAAGATTATTCAAATGCTGAATAGGGCTGGCAAGTAAGTACGAAAGGTGGAAGCAGTAAAGAATATGAAAATTAAAAAACTAAATGAATCTGGTCAAGCTCGTTCAAGTAGATTCAATACTTATAAAGATAGAATTGAAAAAGCTATCGAGAAGAGCGACGCAGAAACTCTAAAAAGAACAAAAGAAGCAATCATGTATGCTCCTGCAAAAGAGTTAAAGAACTCTGAAGCAAAAGAGCTCATGGATATGATTAAAGGCGCTAAACTAGAAGAAGCTTTAACAGGATATAAGATTACCGTTGTTAAAGATGGTGAAACATTTGATGATTATGCATGTGCTTATGAAGAAGCAGGAGCTATTCAGCAGATGAAGAATAAGTATGGCAATGATATTGAAGTTAAGGATGTAGCTGTGTCGAAAGTAATTAAAGAGGGGCTTCAGCCTGCTGACGAATGGTACTTAAAAGTATATCCTGAAGACAGCGAAGGTGCTGCAGAATTGAAAGGATTATTCATCGACGATGTAATCAAAGATAAAGGTAATCTTGATAAGTATGGATTTAGTGATAGACTAAAAGGAATCTTAGATAACGAGTTTAAGAGATATTCTCCTATGGTTGCTAATGAATCTAAATCAATTAAAACACTTGGTGCTAAAGCAAAGAAGTTGAATGAATCAGCTACTCATTGCGTATACTTCACACAAGACGGTAAAGACCAGATTGAGTTTGAAGGCACAGAAGATGAATGCAAAAAATACATTGCAGACATTCAAGCTGAACAAGATGATGAATTCGGAGATGAAGCTCCTGAAAGATTTGTTAAGAGATTGAATGAGGACACTGATGTTCAGTATGGTGTACATCAGTTCTCTACAGACTCTATTATCTTTAGAGGAACTGAAGAAGAGTGTGGCAAGTATATCGACAACAACAAAAAGTTGTGGGATGACGCAGAAGTTTATAGAATGACTCCTGATGATCCTCACTATAAGAAAGTTAATGAAGCAGTAGATATTAACTCTGTTGTAAGTAAGTATAACGATGCTTTCTATGATGAAGAACAACAGCTGATTGATTGTGGTAGCGAAGCAACATGTAAAGCTATTGCAAAAGAACTTGGTATTGGACCTGATAGAACAAGCAATTCACCAGTTGCACATGAAATCTGGCTTGATGAGTCTAAGAAGATTAATGAAGCATCTTACGGCGGAGCATTTGATATTGCAGATGACCAATACTTCTCAAGAGAAGACTTACTGTACTTCGCTGATGAAGTTCTTGGACATGTAGCAGAAACATTTAATGGTGTTTATGATATCGGTGGCGTGTGGTTTGAGAACGGAAATGTTGTTACTCAGATTGTTGATGACTCTGATAACATGTATGAGAATACAACAAAAGTCGATATGAGAAAGATTCGTGAACCTTGGCACCTCAAAAAGATGTATGCATTCCCTGTAGCAGCAGATATCATTCAACAGATTAAAGATACTGATGGTGATGTCGTTGTAGAGAATGTACAAAGTATGGGAGAGTATTCTGATAAGTTCTATGATTATCTTGACTTCCTTGTTAATGAAGGAAAAACAGATAATATTATCTATCTTGCCCATCAGTTAATCAGATACTGCAAAGAAGATGACTTAAAAGATCTCTGGAATGACAAAATGAATAAAACAGCTCAGAGCGTTGGATATGAGTCTGGAGCAGATAATCTTGAAGAGTCACTTGAGGAAGAAGTCAATATTGCTCGTAGATATCTTGATGCAGAAATTCCTGATTTATGTCATGAAGTATATGACCGCGTAGATAACATGCCAGAATACAAGATTGTGTTCATGAATAGTAAACTTAGACAAATTCATACCTTACTTGATTATTTCAAGGAGACATATGAAAGATCAAAAGTTGAATCATTAACTGAGTCCAATACTGACGCGGAGACCATTAAGACAGGTCCCGCAGTTGGAATGGCAGCTGTTGTCAGTGATTTAATCAAGGATGAATACGAAGCTATTGACGGATATAATTCGGCAATTGCTACTGCTGAGTCGGAGGGCTTCAGCGATGCTGTTAAAGTGTTGAGTGAGATCCAAGCGGAAGAAAATGTTCACATTGGACAGTTACAAGAAGTAATGAAACTATTTGATCCTAATGCTGATAAGATTGAAGAAGGTCAAGTAGAGGGCGCAGAACAGTTAAATAATCCAGCCGAAACTCCAAATAATAATATTGAGGAGAGTGCTGAGATGCAGAAAGAGCGCTGGGAAGAGATTTACGATTCTTTCAAGACTGTTGAAAAAGAATTAAATCAAGATGGTGAAGCAGTTACAGCAGTTGTAGATCAGATGTATAGAGATAACAAAGAAGATCCTGACTATCAAAAAGCTTATGATAAATGGAGCTCCGGTGAATAATCAACTCACAAAATAAACTTGATGTCATTCATTGTATTAACAAATATAATGAATGACATTTTTGTTGTTCAATTCTAAGAAGACACAACTCTATTTGTTTGTTATTTACGATAATAATTGGTATAGGAAGATGTAAGAAATGAAAGAGAGTTTGTATTCACATCTTATTATGAGGGGTGTGAAATAATATGCCTACAGGCTTTCAACAATTCATGAATACTTTTGGTGGTATTACACTCGGAGTTATAATCGAAGTTATTCTTGCAATTATATTTGTTTGTATCGCTTATAAGAAGTTAAAGGACAAAATCATTGGTTCTTATGAGGAACGTAGACAACAAAGAGAGGACATCGATGAAGCACTTGAGGGTGTAAGAGCTCTACCTAACTACAGAAAGAAAAGTTTTGAAATTCAAAAAGAATTAAAAGAAACAGACCAACAGATCTTGGAAACTTGTAATAAGATCCAAGAAGGTGTAGCTCAGAATCAAAAACTATTAAATGATCGTCTTGATAAATTAGAAGATAGAGAGCGTAATGATCTTAGAGCAAAAATTCTTGAGATGCATCGTTTATTTACAAGCAAGAAAAGAAATCCTTTACAAGCTTGGTCAGAAATGGAACGAGATGCTTTTAATGATTTAATTACAGACTATGAGTCACTAAATGGTAATGGTCATGTACATACTGTGGTAATTCCTGATATGCACTTGTTGAGAGTTATTCCAATGACTGATTTAGCAGGACTTGCAGAACTATTCCATAGTAGAGAAATATAAAATTTTTTAGAAATTTTTAAGAAAAGGTATTGACTTTTTCTTAATCATCCTTTATAATATAATTGTACTTAATAAACGATATTGAAAAGTATTGGAGGCAAGAATACATAATGAAGTTTAAATCATACAAGAAGGAAGCAGTGAATGAAGCGCTGATTCAAACTCCGGTGGAAGCAGCAAGTAAATTAGATACCGATGTAGTTGTTGCAGCTGATCCTGGTTATGCAGATGCTATTGAAATGTCTGGGAAGATTGATAAGGAATTAGAAAGACGTTTTAAAGACTTCAAAGCGGAGGCAGAGGACTTCGTTGAAGATAATCAAAAAAGAGAAAAGGAAGGAAAGACAACAATGGAAATGAAAAAGATGCACTTGAGTGAGGAACTGTTCGAGGATGTAAAGGCGGAATCTCCTGCAGTCGAAGAAGAGGAAATTGTTGTTAAAGCAACAGAGACTTCTACAGAGCCATTGACGGAGGCGTTTGATTTTGGAGACCCAGCAGACATGGGTCGAGGTGCTTGCACTCCTTTAGCGCCTGATTTTGCAAAAGGTATTGAGCAGTACGCCGCATACTTACCTAAATGTGATCCTCGTGAGCGTGACATGATTGTTCACAGCCTTGCTCGTTTCGCAGAAGGTTTATTTGATGCAAAGGATAAAGTAGAAAGTTTTAATACATATTGGACAGCCAGATATCCTGTTATGATGGAGTTCATCAATTCACAGATTGATATGATTCCGCAAGAAGTTCTTGACGGTAAGTCGATGCAAGAAGACGCCGATCCTCATTTCTTTAAGGATGATACTGTTGAGGAAGCTGTTGAAACTGAAGAGCCTGTTAAGAAAAGAACTCGTGGCCCCAACGAAAAGCCTGCTATTCAAGACTTGAGCTCTGAGGACTTATGGTATGCAGTATATGATGAGTTATCAGCAACTACTGACCAAGAGGGCGAAGGTAAGGCTGTTAACAAACAGTTAAAAGCAAGACGTGGTGAACGCTACGAAAATGTTTATCCTCATGGTGACAACGACATCATTGTTTATGCTCATGACGAAGGCGACTTTGAGTTTGCTAAACAGGTTTGCGACCACTATGGAGTAAAATACGATGAGCCAAAACATCAACCTACTGCTTCAACTAAATACTATCCATGGTCAATGATCATTTACATTCCTGAAGATGAGTTGTATACAACTAACATTGATGATGTAATGTAATTTACATAATAGAATAATTAAACGGCTGTTGTAAGTATTCTTGCAGCAGCCGTTTTTATTGTATATAGATAATGTAAACTCGAAAGGAGAGTTGTGTTATGGGTATGTTCACATCTTACGACAACCTACCTGAAAATTATATACCTAATAATAGTACTCCTGCTGAAAGTAATGATTCTTATATTACAACTGGTGAACGTGCACCTCGAAAGATTTATAATGTAAAAGGTAACTTTGTTGCATATTCGTGGGTGCAGGGTGAAACTTTTGACATAAAATTTTCTATCGCTAATGATGTAGAAAATGATGATGAGCTTGCCGACATGGAAGACAAAACTCTGGAGCTGGTTGTCTATGATTTTAGATGGGAACCGGTGCACACCTTTATTGCTCCCGGTGCAATCGAGATTACTTGTTCAGTAGATAAAGATATTACGGATAAGTTGAAATCCGGAATCTACTATGGTATACTTAATGTTACGGGTATAGATACAAAACGGTTTATTCGCAAGGTCATGTTTGTTGTAGAGTGAGGTAAGTGCTATGGGAATGAATCCACAAAATGGAATTATAACTTTAATGCGTGGAGATAGTTTTACTATGCCTATTCAGATAAATGTAGGCTCAAAACTATATCCTGTATACCACACACTCGGCGAAAATGATGTAGTGTACTTCGGTCTAATGGAACCTAATCAGGCATTTGAAGATGCTGTTATGAAAAAGCGTTTTGATAAGAATAGTCCTAAAGACGAAGATGGAAATGTGTTGTTACATATCAAGCCAGAAGAGACTGAACACTTGCTTGTAGGTAAGTATTATTACATGATAAAATGGCGTTATGTAGATGAATATAATCAAGAGTGTGTACGAACATTAGTTGATCCCACGTTGTTTTGGATAATGGGAAATAACCCGAAACAAGAATAATACATTGATACAATGATGAATGAGCCACAAGTCAAGTTACTTGTGGCTCATTGTATATTATAATTGAATAAACAATTAACTTCTTAGATATGGAGTGATAATATGCCATCTGATGGACGTTTGTACGATAAATGGATAAATGATGAGACTAGACTTAACGCGACAAATATGAACACGATGTTACAGCAGATTAATCAGAATACTGCACATATCAGTGCAGAGGCTGCTAATCGCGTGGAGATGGATAAGCAGATTCGAAACTTTAATGCCGGATGGAGACTGCATGAAGATTTTGAGAGATTTCTAACTGAGCATAATCTTTATGATGAAAAAACAGTAGGGACGCCAGAAATTTTCAACGACTATGTAAATAATAAAGCATACACACCGTATGCTTCAGTACACGGTACCAATAGTATTGCGGGTTGGAAAGGTTATCCTGTTCTTGAAACAGGCTACACGAATGGTGGTTCAGCGTATGCATATATCATTCTTGAAGACAGAGATCAAGATGCTGGGAATCGTGCAGTAGATGTCTATCGCGATGAGGATGTTGTTAATCTTGATGGTAAACTGCACTACCATGAAAAGTTAAAGATAGATAATATTGATACTATAAGCCAAGACTTCAGTCCGACTCTTGGGTCAGAAATAGTTGAGAAATATCTTGGTCATACAATCGTTATTGTTACTTCCACTAGTGGAGGCGATATACCTCAGGAGTATATCCAGCTCGATGAAAATACTATAGAGAACTGGATGTGGTCAACTGAGAAATGCGTAGGTATTCCTATCGAATGTAAAGTCGCTCCTGTAGTTTTTGGTTTCAAGAATAGATCATACGGAGCAGGAGCCTTCTCCGCTGGTAGAGATAACGTATCCTTAGGTGATTATGCTTCTACATTTGGTCGAGATAATAGGGCAGGATATGCTGCTCTCTCTGCAGGATTCAATAACAGAGCAATAGGCTTCTATTCTTTTACTGCTGGTAGTGATAATACTGCTAGTGGACATTTCTCTGCTGCTCTAGGTGATAGAACGAATGCTATAGGATCTAATTCTTTTGCAATGGGTCAAAATACTTTCGCAAATGGTCAAGCATCTGCTGCCTTCGGTGTTAGTTCTATTACTGGTCCTAAGGCGTATGCTGCAGTAGCTTTTGGTCTAGCGTCACAAGCAAATGGTTCTAGTTCAATAGCTATGGGAGAGACCTGTATTGCTGATGGCAACTATGCCGTAGCTATTGGTTATCAGAGTCATGCGAAAAATCCTAATTCAATAGCACTTGGATTCGCTAAAGCGGAAGCAAGTCATGCTGTAGCAATAGGCAACGGTGCGGTAGCAAGTGGTTATATGAGTTTCTCGCTAGGTAGCTGTACAGCTGATGGTGACCGCGCAGTTGCAATAGGTACCGGAAATACTTCTAGTGGTTATGCCTCCTTCGCGGCAGGTGATTCTTGTACTGCTAGTGGCTCACGTGCATTCGCCCTTGGTCGTAATTGTAGTGCTGGTTTTAACTATAATGTCGTTACTGGTTGTCATAATACTGCGACAGCTGCCAACCAAACTATAATGGGTAAATACGCATTAACAGAAGGAAAAACTGACCTACTATTTGCTATTGGCAATGGGGAAAGTGGTGCGCGTAGTAATGCTTTCTCAGTATTTACTAATGGTGATGCTGAGATTAAAAATGATTTAACAGTACTGAATAATGCTACAATTTCAAATAAACTATCAGCTAACAACATAGAAGTTAAGGGCCAAATAACTGTTGACAGAAACGCAGAACAAGATAACGAGTTAGTTACTTTAGGACAGTTTAGAGAGGAGGTAACCTCCTCTATTCATTACAGAGGTGTAACAGAAACTCCGTTAGAAGATGGGTGTACAACTAACCCTATAATTATAAATGAAAAGGAATATTCTGCAAAAACGGGCGATGTAGTAATCGATGATAATGACGGTTCAGCAGGTAAAGGTCAAGAATGGATATTTGACGGAAAATACTGGAGAGCATACGGCGATGTAAGTGATTATGTTTTATCAAGTACATTTAATGGATCAGTACAGGAATTAAGAAACGAAGACGCTAACATTAAAGCTGATGTTGATAATCTAGTTAAACATTTAGCTGAAGATCCTGTTGTTACTTATCCGAAAGTGATTATTGATACAACTTCCTATGCGTCTGAAGTAGGTAGAAGGATGAATTATCCATCTTCTAGAGTTAAAATTGATAGTGTAGGTTCTTACTCATATGGTCCAAATGATACGGGTATATACTTCCCAATAGGTGCAGTAAGTATAAGCTGTGAGCAATACGGTACATCTGTTACAAACGATCAAGATATGAAAACAGGAGATTATATAGAAATAACTAAAGAAGGAACGTTTGAATACGTAGATGGAATTTCTACATATACTTTTTCTGTTGATGCAGCTTACGTTACTGACCCAGACAACGTTCCAGTTAATAACTTAGGCGTAAAGGTTGAAGAAAAAAGAATAGGATATGGAAAAGAGTCCTACACACCTGATGGAAAACAAACTCCTATAGACGTTGAAAACATTTCTGATATAACCATCTCTGTTGTCGGATATCGTAATTGGTTTGTAGCAGTTAACTCAGAAATTAAAGAGTTAAATAGCGTCAATATAAGACAAGATGACGAAAACAACAAATCTAATACAGCACAAGGAAACGCTACAACAGATTATACCGATGTAAAAATAAATATACCTAAAGGAACTAAACAAATTGTTATTGCTATACCAAAAAATGACGGTAACAAAATAACTGGTTACAAAACACTTCAATCAGTAGTTGATACAAACTTCAATCAACAGCTGAAAGGTGATTTCTCTAAAACACAGGTTAGTGTTTGTGGAGCTAACACATCACATCCGATTGAATATGATGTGTGGGTAAAGGAAAATTCTAGCGGTCTTGATGCTACTACATATAGTATAAATGTAGGTAATTAAAGGTAGGTTGATATAAATGTCACAAGAATATCAAAATTTTTCAAGTCTTTCTCTAAATCTTAACAGACAAAAACACGGGCCTTTAGATATAAGTCAAGTGTTTCTAAGCAGAGAGGATTTAGATTGGTATAGAACGAATGGATCAGCAGAATACACACCTTCTGATTACTGGTCAAACATTGTTCCTTACCCTTATTCAGGTCAAGTGGTAGCTGTGATTACTGCTAATAAGAATAAACAAACTGAGTCTGCGGAATTTTATTATTTGACGCTGAAAGCAGACGGAACATACGCTGCAAATGAGTTTAGTACTCAAGGTGGAGGTACAAGTGCGAATTCTACTCCCATTACGTACAATACCTACACTGTTCCATATAACGATACTAGGTTCAATGGTACTGTAAACGTTATAAACAGTTCATTTGGATGGGAAACTGATAATATAAATGTTTACCAATGTGGTGTGCTGTTAACAAGGGATACTCACTATACATTAGATGTCGACAATAACATAACATTGCTTAATGATGCAGTTGAGACTGACATCTTTACTATCATTGAGTTAGTTGGAAATGCTATCAGTATGCTACCTTCAATTGAAGCAGGAGACAACGTAGATGTAACTATTTCTGATGACGATAAACTGGTAATTTCTGCAAAGGACACTGTCTACAGTGCTGGGGACGGGATCTCTATTGAAGGAAATTATATAAACAATTCTGGTGTAGTATCCATATCTTCAGGTAAGGATGCAGGTACACTAGCTGTTACCGCCGCTGGCAGTGTTTCACAGGTCTCAGTGACGGGTTTCAAGCGTATAACATACGATACGGAACCTGTTGACAGATTAACTGGTACTTACAATGATGGAGACATCTACATTCAGATAATTGAAGATTAAGGTGGTGGAGTAAATGGCAGCGCCAACTTCTAATATTACTTGGAGTGGAGTATACAGTACTACACAGTGGTTTGAATATAAGATAGGTGTATATACAGATGTGTCAAGCACTGACACTCAAACAACAATAAAAACTCAGGTATGGATTGCTTCAAACTACAGGATTGATGATGGAGATATCAATGTATTTTATCGTGCTGGCGAAGGTGTTACAAGCATTACTGATTCTGAGGATTATAAAGTTACGAGTACACTTAACTTTAAAGGTGACGACAACACAGGAACATGGGCAAATCAAGTTTTAGCTTATGAGGAAACATTGACCTACTTAAGAAGTACATCACCAAAAACAATTGGTGTGTATGCTGCTACAGGAGGTATATACAACTATACAACAGCAGTTGGGGGTTTAATTAATGTAGGTAGAAGTGTCACTGTCCCTGCGTTGCCTACTTATACCATTACCTACAATGCTAACTACGGTACAGGAGCTCCTGCTGCTCAGACAAAGATTCATGGTACAGGTCTAAAATTACACAGCACAGTACCTAAGAGGACAGGATATACTTTCCAGTATTGGGATGGAGTTAATACAGAAACTGGTGCTAAAGTAGCTCATTATAATCCTGGAGATACATGTAGTGCGAATGAGAACTTAACACTATATGCTATCTGGGAAATTAATAAGGTGTATATAACTTATTACACTAATGGAGGTTCGTTATCATCCTCAGTATACACTACCAATCAATACGGTCATATTCTTGATCAAAGTGGCAACTTGTATTTTAGTTCGATAGACTATGGTAAATCAGATGATCCATATAACGTATCGACGTTTGGTCTAACAAGAACTGGCTATCATTTTACAGGATGGAAAGTAAGGTCAACTGGAAAGATCTTAGACCAAGACACCTACTATGAAAGTACAGAGTATGTACAGCATAATGATAAAAACAAGACTACTGCAAATACGACCAATGTATATTGTTATCTGGATGCTCAATGGGAAGCTAATGAGTACACTGTAACATATAATGGTAACGGTGGAACCTACAATGGTAGTGAGACATGGGTTGACCCTACTAAAGCTGTATATGAGAGATCTTATTATATACACAGCAATAATAACTTCTTTGTAAGACCAGGATATACTTTTGCCGGGTGGAACGAGAAAGCAGATGGATCTGGAGTAGACTGGACTGCTGATATGGGTACACATTGGACTTGGTATTATACAAAGAGTGTAACCTTGTATGCTCAATGGAAAGCTAATGTCCTGACAATCAACTATTACACAAATCTCAATAATGTAACAGTTGGCGAATATTCCTCCGATGCGGGTTCAACAGTCGTAGGTACATACCCAAACTCCACTAAAATTTTTAGTGCAGGTCGTGCGTACAATAAGGATTATCCTGCTGGATTGAATAACCTACCATTAACAGCGATGGGTTATGAATTCAACGGTAATTGGGGAACAGCCCCTGACGGAGGTAACATAATAAATCATGACACACCATTTGCTTCCGGTGAAGCATTTGCAAATGTTTTAGGTAAATCATTAGTATCAAGCAATGCAACGGTTGATTTATATGCTCAATGGGAACCGTTGAATATCCTTAACATAAGGTATAATAATGAATGGAAAAAAGGTATGTGTTGGATCCGCTATAACGGAGAATGGAGAAAAGGCATAATTCATACTTATGTTAAAGAAAAACATAAATGGTACAAATCAATATAGATATATTCACTTGATAAGAAAATCATAACGAAAGGTTGATTAAATAACATGAGTACAAATTGGTCAAACTATACACCAAAACCTTTATCAGCTCTTGGAGATAAACTAAATGAGCTTCCAATCCTCGAAACTAATGTAAATGGGGATTCTTTTAAAACAGGAATTAGCAACGATGCATCAGGCAAATGTTCGGCGTGTTTTGGAGATAACAGTAAAGCGAACGGTAATTACTCATTTGCAGCAGGAACATGGGTCAACGCATTTGGTGGTTGTTCGGCAGTTTTTGGTAACAACATACGTGTATACGGGGTAAATAACTTCGCCACAGGACATTATATCAGATCAGGAATGACTGGACTGACATATCAACCTATGTACGGACATATAGCAGGTGAAGATCATTCCATTGATTATTTCGTAGCAAAACCTGAGATATCGGACTTCAAAGGAAATGAGGCAGAGTACAATAAGCAACTAGCAGAGTACAATGATAAGTATAAAGCTAGATATGAGCCTTGGAAGGACTATTTTAACCTTACAAATGATAACACAAAAGCGAGTCACTTTGTACACGTTGCGGGAAGTGATCATACTCTTATCAATGCACATTCTGCTCATGTTGAAGGCTTCGGACATAATGTAATAGATAGTTCTCGAGTGCACCTTGAAGGACTTTATAATACTGTAGTTGAAGGGCCAAACTCTTACGTCGGAGGACAATATTGCGACGTGCGCCACGCTGATTGTTTCGTACACGGAAACCATCTAAAAAGTACTGGTTCTGCACAGATGTTATTTGGTTCCTACAATGATTATGATAACGACCCAGATGGGAACATCAAGTTCGCTATAGGGGGCGGTTATGTTGATGATAGGAACACCGATAGCAGCACTGACGATTTGGTGATTAAGAGAAATTTATTTACAGTGTATAAAGATGGTTCTGCAGAGTTAACAACTCAAGGCAGTACACCTAACTCCGTTGTACTAAAGCGTACATTCGATAGGTTGATTTATGATGTATTAGCTACGAAGAATGATACAGAAGTTGGCAAAGATGTCGTCAATGGACAAGTAGAGGAGCAACTACATGCATGGTGGGACGCTATGCCATCTTATTCAGTTCGATTCTTTATGATCTGGAACAATGGTGCAAACTACCTTGGCGGTGGTGCAAACTTAATTAGAATGTTTAAGGTTGATGATGAAAGTGATGGTACAGGTAACGGTCATGGTATGATTGAGACATACTCTTATCAAAATTCCGTCACTGGCAGTGGGCTAAGAAGACGAGTAATCGGTGGTGAATTCAAGGATTGGGAACATTTTGGAAATTACTGTGTCGATACGGATCATGTTGCTACGAATTACGTAGTTGCTCCTAAATCAGATGCTACTACTGATGATATAAACAACGATCCCGATATAGGTGGTAGTAGTCTGAAGCAAAAGAGTGTATTGAAGTTACTCACTACCCATAAAAATCCGAACAAGGACTCTAATAGTGAGGTTGGTATAGCTATCAAAACAGCATTATACTACCCTGATAATAAGCCATCTGAGACTTCAATGCAATGCTGCGTGATTCCACATTATGGTAGCTCTTGGGGAGATATGCGTCTTGGTACCTCAGCTCACCCTTGGTCATCATTAGTTGTATCAAATGTTGTTCCCGCAAAAACAAGAACAAAGCCAGACGGGACAATTTCTGAAGTATCAGCTAATCTGGGAACAAGCGATAACGGTTGGAATACTATATATACTGTAAATGGACTTGTTCAAGGCTCTTCACGAAAATCAAAAGAAAATATTAAAAATGTTATTAGCGAGTCTACTCCAATGACGATGAATTTAAGAGATGAGCCTGCTGAGTTGAGCGACATTACAGTGGAAACACTTGTAGATTTTGTACGCAATTTTCAACCTGTCACTTTCACATACAAGGGAGATAGTAGTCAGGAAGCCGAGCAGTTAGGAATTATTGCTGATGACATTGCAGAACATCCAGTGTATAAATATGTTGGCATTGATAGAACTGAAACTGTGGAAGTAACTCCTGCCGAATATGACGAAGATGGTAATGTTGTAACAGAAGCAGTAACACAAGAAAAGAGAGTGTTGGGTCTTCAAGCGTTACCACTTGCTACTGTTGCGTTATCTGTATGCAAGAGTTTGATTGATAGAATCGACTTCCTTGAAGCTCAATTGAATGATAAATAATACAGGTGATTAAGTATGGCAACCATCAACACGACACTGCTTGCAGTAAAAACACCAGGTCAAGTTGTGAATGATTATAGAGTAACTCTTGAAACAAGTGTATCTAAGATTGATGCAACATCAGTCAGATACACATATAAGGCATACGTACATAATGACAGTAACACAACGTGGGTAGGGTGTAACTGGCGTGTAGGATTGCGTCGAGGTAACGCAGTGATACATTATATTCAGGATGAAGCAAGCAACATAACAATATTCGTCAGAAGTAAAACGAAACTTATGGAGTGTTACTGTGATGTAAGTATTCCAAGAAGTCATAAGCACAGCGTAAAACTCGATTATGACTTCAATCGCAATTCAACAGTAACACATACACATACCTATAACATAGAATATACTGATCGTGATATACCTCGTAGAACATACAATGTAGTGCATTGGTTAGGTGATTTCAAGCATCAAGAAGGAGACAACACATGGAATAATTGTACCCATCTTAAGATGAATGATAACATTGTTACATCAGAATACTTAACTTTACACACTATAGATAAAGATAACTTTTGTTTAAACAGTGAGTCCTATAACGGTGTACGAGGAGGCACTTCTGTTGGAAGCTGGACTGAACCCTCAACCTATGTGTCCAGTCCTTGTCCATTAACGGGCATTTTTGATTCCGATGATAAAAAGTTTGAGGTGTATAGTCTGTTTGAAAAGTACCCCATAGAATATCAATTAAGAGGAACAAATAACCCTAAAAATCCGACGTCCTACAGTACCTTGTATGGAGTAGAATTACAACCCCCTACAAATCCGAAAGCTGAGTCATTTCATCATTGGGCTATGGAAACTGAGCATAAAAAAGTAGTAATTGATGCAACTACATGGCGATACACACATAAATCGGTATATTACGACGTAAAGGTCAATACTAAGTACACTGTTACTGTTAAACATTCAAGATGTAAGCAAGGAAACGCTAAGAAATATTCAGTAGTTTTGTTTGCATTTCATTCTAATACACAAAATGATACAGCACTTCAACGAGAAACATTGGAATTTAGCGAGAGTGCGGATCAACAATGTACTCTTGAATTTACCGATCCAAAGTATAGTTCATATGATGTTCGTATATTATTCTACGCTGGAGAAGCAGGGTACACGGAAAACGTTGCAGCTGAATTTTCCGGTGTGACTATAAGTGCAAATACTAATATGATTAATAACAAGTTCTTATCTTTCAATAAGAACAAAGAAACATTAAGAGGTTTACTTAATAAAAGAAATACGGGAGCTGTGAAATTTCGTGGTTACTACAATTACAGAGTAACTTATGACGCAAAGATGGGTTCTAACTATATGTCAACTGAAACAAGATTAGATGATGAAGAAATAACGTTCCCAAGGCCTCCGGAAAGAAGTGGATATACGTTCAAAGGATGGTCTACAAACCCGAATGCAAAAGAAGGCGTGGATAATCTATATAATCCTGGAAGTAAATATCCGATAACTTCTAATGTTACATTCTATGCGGTTTGGCAGATGGATGGATATAGGGTAACAACTACAAGCCCAAGCGCTAGTAATATTACTACCGAAGAGGTATACAATCCTCCGAAAAAATACTATTCACCAATATATGTAAAAGATAAGAATACAATACTTCCTTTATAATTACTTGTTTTCTAGTTTGTGAATTGTATATTATTACATAAAATATAAATATGGAGTTGATATGAATGAGTGCAACAAGCAGAGTTTTAGAGACTGGTGACAATCAAATCACTACAAAGTTTAAAACCTCTCATAAAGCACTTGATATTGTCAAGTATAGATCACAACTTGATAATATCATTGCACATAGTGCAGGTAAAGTTGTTTTTTGTCAGACAGGACATGTAAATAACACAAAGTCAAGTGGTAATGCGTCATATGGAAATTGTGTTAAAATTGACCACGGTAATGGTTACACAACTTTATATGCACACTTAGCAACAGTTGCGGTTAAACTTGGTGACACTGTTAAACAAGGACAAGTAATTGGTCGTATGGGTAATACGGGTCGTTCTTTCGGTGCTCATTTACACTGGGAAGTTCGTAAAAACAACGTACATGTTGACCCAACACCTTACTTGAACGCTGACTTACCAAAACCTGAAATCACTGCAGAACCTGATGTTAAGTATTGTGCTTATACAAATAAGTGGTGGGGTGAAATTACCAACTACAATGAAATGAATACAAATGGTTATGCAGGCGTACAAGGTAGAAATATGACTGCTTTAACTGCTTATTCCACAAAAGGTACACTGACGTATCGTGCACACCAGATGGGTAAAGGATGGCTCGCTTGGATTTCTGATTCTGATAAGAATAATGCAAAAAGAGGCTACGCAGGTATTAAAGGCAAAGCTATTGACGCTATTCAGATGAAACTTGAAGGTGTAGATGGATACGAAGTTAAGTATCGTGTATCACCAGCAAAGAATAAAAACTGGTATCAGTGGTGCACAGGTTTGACAGATTCTACTGGTGATGGTTATGCTGGTGTATTTGGTACTCCGATTGATTGTATTCAGATTGATATCGTTAAGAAATAATCGAGGTATTAACAATGAAACAAAAGAAAAAAGTATCTAATGTTATGTTAGTACTTATTGTTATTGCAATTGTAGCATACACCGCAGCAACATTTGTACTACAATACTTTACTCAAGTTGAAATTAGCCCTACTTTGACAACTGCTTGGTTTACATTTTGGACAGCCGAAATTGTTGCATTAGCAGCTATCAAAACAAGTAAAGTAAAACATAAATATGATACACAATGTGATCATTCAGAAACAGAAGGTTGCGAAAATTGTGTCGACACAGAGGACACCCAAGGATTAATTTTGGAAAATCATGAAGGAGAATAATGTATGGATTGGATGACATTACTACAACAAACATTTGAATTGGTTTTATTTCCTGTTTTGACCGCATTAGGTATCTACCTTGCAGCCTTAATTCATGTTAAAGCTCAAGAAGCAAAACAGAAAGCAAAAGATGATACAACCAGAAAGTACATTGAAATGGCAGAAAAGACTATTTCAGAGTGTGTACTTGCAACAACACAGACTTATGTAGAAGCTTTAAAGAAAGCTGGTAAGTTTGATGGTGATGCACAAAAAGAAGCATTGAAGCTTACATACGATAATGTATTGAAAATTTTAACTGAAGACGCAAAGAAATACATTACAGAAGCTGTTGGTGATTTTGACGCTTATTTAATGAATAAGATTGAATCACAAGTTAAACTAACTAAAGGTCTTAACTAATTAAATAACCAAAATAATCCCGAGGGTTAAAATACCTCGGGATTATTGTATTTATAAATGAAATTACTATGTAGGAGTTCAAGTAGATGATATCTAATGGATTCAAAGAGTTAGAAAACCTATCTGAAAAAGAAAGAGAATTGGCCCTACAGATATTACAGCAGATGTCTGATGAGGGCTCTTCAAGTTTATATAATGATTTAATATACTCAGACTATGATGAGATTCCTGTGGGAATTGATGAGTTCCTACGAAGCCCTCATTATCTGGGTAAAGGATTGATAGATGAAGAGGGAAAATTTACGGTTTATCCTTATTGGATCGAAACCTTAAAAAAAGTATTCCCTGATCCTTTACAACCAGCTGCATATAACACACTTGCATTAACAGGTGCTATCGGTCTTGGTAAATCATTTGAAGCAGTTCTATGTTGTTTGTATGAATTGTACAGGATGCTTTGTCTTAAAGATCCTTATCTATACTATGGACTACAGCCAATTGATAAGATTTCGTTTGCTCTAATGAATATTACGTTGGACGCTGCAGCGGGTGTTGCGTGGGATAAATTACAGCAACTTGTACAATCGTCCGAATGGTTTATGTCTCACGGAACTGTTTCCAGAGGAGACAATCCTGTATGGAAACCAGGAAAGAAGATTGAATTGATATGCGGCTCTTTAAGTAGACACATTATCGGTCGTGCAGTTTTCTTTGCGTTCTTTGACGAAGTTTCATTTCAACCTAACCAAGATGTTGCTAAACAAAAAGAAAAAGCAAAAACACTTGTTAACACAGCGGCTACTCGTATGCAATCCCGTTTTATGAAAGGTGAAAAGAATCCTACATTGTTAGTTCTTGCATCTTCAAAAAGAACTGAGCAGTCATACATGGAGACATTTATCGAGTCAAAGAAAAAACAAGAAAGTAAAACAACACTTATTATTGATGAACCTCAGTGGGTTATCCGTACAGATAAAGATAGTCCTAATAAGTTTAAGGTCGCTATTGGTAATAAGTTTTTGAGCTCAGAGGTAGTTCCGCTAAATCACACAGATGCTGATTTGAAGTTGTACAGGGACAGAGGGTATACACTTATTGATGTTCCAATGGGCTATTATGACAACTTTATTGACGATATTGATATTGCTCTCACAGATATTGCTGGTATATCTACTTCAAGTTCAAATAGATATATTTCTGGACCACGACTGGCTGCAATAAAACGTAGTGATATGCAGAACGCCTTTACAAAAGATGAAATTGAAGTGGGTAACGGCAAAGAGGACACAGTTCAATACTGGGACTTCTTTGACCTGAATAGAATAAATCCAAAATTAAAACATATGCCATTATACATTCATCTGGATATGTCGGTAGCAGGGGATAAAACAGGTATTGCAGGTACATTTATTGCAGGAAAGAAGCCACCAACAGAGGGACAACCTGCTTCGAAAGATCTTCTATACGCGCTAGGATTTTCAGTGTCTGTTAAAGCTCCCAAAGGACATCAGATATCATTTGAAAAGAATAGACAATTTATATACTGGTTAAAAGAACAAGGGTTCAACATAAAAGGCATTAGCACTGACACATTCCAAAGTGTTGATACTGGTCAACAACTTGGTGCTAAAGGATTTAACTACTCAGTAATATCTGTTGATAGAGTTGATACGGATCATATTTGTAAACCTTATCAGTATCTTAGAAGCACAATATATGAAGAACGATTAACAATGTACGACTCTGAATTGTTAACCGAAGAACTAATTGGTCTTGAGAGAGATAACAATAGCGGTAAAATAGACCACAGCCCGACTGGAATAAACTCAAAAGACGCAGCTGACGCTGTATGTGGTTCAATCTGGAATGCTTCTCAAAATGCTGAGCAGTTTGCATTTGATTATGGTGAAGATATTGAGAGTACTCTTAAGGTAAGCGGTGTACAATCTGAGCAAGATGTTCAACAAGTAACTGTGGACTTTGAAAACGAAATTAAAAGTGTATTTGCAGGATTAGGTGGAAACGTGAATACATCAGATGCAGCTAAACAGCTTGATTTCGGTTTTGGTCCTGCTGTTCCGTATGACCCTGGATTGATATCACAAGGCATTATGGTATGGTAATAAATGTATTTATATAATATATGAATAGACAATGAGGTTATATTACTATGGCTGAAATTGATAGAGATAATAATGTATTCGTTAGTGACGCTCAAGAACTATATAATAAGAAAGTTGTACCAACTGTTGCTCCAGAGCGTAAACGCGACGTGGATCTTGAAAATAGTTTGTATGACAATATTGTAAATGCAGGATTTTCCTCGCAACTTGACATTGCTGGATTAACAACATTAAACCAAAGAGCAGAAAATAGAAATCAAATGTATAACATCTTCGATGTTATGTGTGAAGATGGCTCTATTAGTGCGGTTGTTGAAACTTATGCGGAAGACGCCACTGAGAGAAATGACAGTGGTAATATCGTATGGGTGGAAGCAAATGATAAGAACATTGCACAATGTGTAGAGTATTTTTTAGACACCTTGAATGTAAATAAAAATATATACAAGTGGTGTTATAGTCTTTGTAAGTATGGTGACCTATATCTAAGATTATATAGAGAGTCAGATTACAATGATGATTTGTTTGCTGATAAGAAACAACAACTAAATGAAGATGTAAAAATAAAGGCTTACAAAAAAGAAGACAACTATGCTCATTACATGGAGATGGTGTCTAATCCTGCTACAATGTTTGAACTAACGAAGTATGGTAAAACTGTGGGATATGTTAGTGCTCCTGTTAGCAACACAATTGTTAAACAGGACAATACAATGTTCAACACATTTAACTACGCTTACAAGTTTAAGAAGGATGACGTGATTCTTTATCCTCCAACAGAATTTGTACACGCTTCACTTGAAGATAATGTTAGTCGAGAAGAAGAAACTGTAAATATCTTTCTTAATCAAGACGATTATGACGCAGACGAAAATAGTTTGAAATACACAGTTCGTAAAGGACAGTCGCTACTATCAAATGTATATAAGATTTGGCGCGAATTACAATTACTTGAGAACTCAGTTCTACTGAATAGAATTACTAAATCTTCTATTGTTCGATTAATCAACGTGGAAGTTGGCGACATGCCAAAAGAGAACATCACGAAAACATTGATGGGCATCAAGCAGATGGTAGAACAAAAGAGTGCAATCAAACAAGGCACTTCTATGAACGAATATACTAATCCTGGGCCCATTGAAAATAATGTTTATGTACCTACACACGAAGGAGTAGGGCAGATTTCAACTTCACAAATTGGTGGAGATGTTGATGTAAAAAGTCTTGCTGACCTTGATTACTATATGAATAAGATGTATGGTCAGTTGAGAGTTCCGAAACAATATTTCTCACAGACTGACGATAGTGCAGGTTTTAATGGTGGATCCTCATTATCTATTATTTCTAGCCGCTATGCTAAGATGATTAAGAGAATACAAAATGCTTTAATCCAAGTTATCACGGATGCAGTAAACTTAATGCTTTTAGATAAAGGTTTAGATAGTTACATCAATGAATTTACAATTCAAATGTTACCTCCTACTACGCAAGAGGAGATTGACAGACGTGACAATTTAAGTAGTAAGGTGCAACTAACATCCGATATTATGACCATGTTAGCTGATATCGAAGATCCTGCTGCTAAATTAAAGATTCTAAAAGCGTTACTAACAAATGTAATTGATGATACTGATATTATCAATATACTACAGGAACAGATTGATAACTTAGAAGAGGGGTTAGTACCGCCTGAAGAGACAATGGATGAGGAGTCAATGGATACAAGTATGGGTGCAGACTTAAACACCGATATTGGCGGTAGCGCTGACATGTTAGACACCGAGACAACAGCAGATGACGGAAGTGAGGCTGGAGGAGATCTTCTACCAACTCCAGACGAGCTCGGTGTTGACATGACTGACTCTGATATAGAATAATTACATTAAAACTTTAGTTGGTTATACCAAGAAAGGAAATAAAAATGATAACTAGAAGCGATTGTTTATTACTACTTACTGAGATGTCAGATAAAGGGATTGACACGAAACAAATTGTAAACAAGTTGTACAGTGCTCAAGGGATGGATTATGAAGTATTGAAATTTATCAATAGTTATAAACCATTTGATGTATTAAATTTCTATGATAGACTTCGTGTAAATTACAACAATAAAAAATCCAAACTATACAAATCTATAGTTCAGATGGACGAAAAAGAGCCAAAGGATGTTGTTGTAACACTATCCAGTTTGTTGACTCAAATATTATTATTTAGTAATACGGTTGATGACAAACAACTATTTCTAAAACATTCACGAGCTGATGAAATAAGTAAAGTTCTGGCAAATTATTTTCAAACATATGACTTAACGTTATGTTTATCAATGCTTAGATATGTTAGGGCTGACCTGAAAGCACTTGAAGAGTTAAAAACTTCTAAATAATTATATATAACATATAATATATAAATAAATATCATAAATTTCATTTACTTTATTTATTTATATTATATTTATAGAAATTTATGACTCAACTAACTTTCGGAAATTCTAGTAAAAAATTTTATTTTTCATTAAATTGTATTTAATTTTGAATATAGAACATATTATTCTATAGAAAGGTGATATGTAGTAATCATGTTAGAGAACTTCAGTAAAAATGATGAATTAAAGTTTAAAGAACTATCACCTGAAGAAAAACAGGCAAGAGGTATTCTCGGTAGACTTTATGGTCCTATTGCAAGTGTTGTTAAAGCAACTCGTAACGGACGTAAATATACAGAGTCTCTTTGGGAAAAAGTTTTTGAAAATCCTCTGACAAAAGAAATGTTTGCACAAGGTGGCGTTCCTGGTGAATTAGATCACCCTGCAGATAGAGAAGAGACATGTTCAGAGAAGATTGCTATCATGATGCCAGAACCTCCAACAAAAGGTAAAGATGGCAAATTGATGGGATACTTTGATATCATAGACACACCATGTGGAAGAATTGCATACGCGTTAGCTAAGTATGGATTCAATCTTGGTATATCAAGTCGTGGTACTGGTGATACATTTACCGATTGGGAAGGCAACGAAACAGTAGACGAGGATACATATTCATTCAATGCATTTGATCTAGTTTTGTTACCTGCTTGTAAGGATGCAAGATTACAGCTTGCGGAATCACTAGACGTTAAGAAGCAGCAATTCAAGAAAGCAATCAATGAAGCTCTTGAGTCTGCAGATGAAGGTGAAAGAAAGATTATGACCGAGACTTTAGAGAACCTAAAGTTATCTGAAGATAAAGTTTCCTCTGAAACTCAGGAGGAAACGACTGTAGTAACTGAACAAGAGGAAGCCGACAATGTTGGAGACTCACTAGTAGGAGAGCTACAGGAAGCGTTGAAAGAAGTGAACACTTTACGAAATCAAGTGGTGGCTCTTCAGGAAAAACTATCAGTTAGTTATACTAAAGAAGTTAAACTTGCAGAAGACAACACAAGATTACGTGATACTGTTCGCAGACTTTCTGAGTCTGTTAAGAAGTCCAGCGCTCTTTCAACTAAACTGGAGTCAGTACAACAACAGCTGGACGCTGTGACACAGGAAAGTGAAGCAAAAGACAGTTTATTGGAATCTTATCGTGCTAAGTTAAGTAGCGCCTCAAAAACCAGAAATGGTTTAAGAGAGTCTCTAGTGTCACGAGACAACGAAGTCGCTTCTTTACAAAATCAGGTTTCAACTTTAAATGAAAGTTTGAAGACTACGACAGCCGATAACAAACGTAAAGTGGAATCTTTAACTCGTGAAATAGCGGATCTTAAAGCTGATTCACAGATTAAGAATTCACAATACAGCAAAAAGTTAGCACAATGTAATGAATTAGTTGAGAATTATAAAGGTATTGCTACTGAAGCACTCAACAGATATATTCAGAACAAAGCTGCAAACTTAGGTATTACAGCAGAAGAGATCAAGAATAAGTTGAGTGAGAATTATTCATTTGATGATATTGATTCCGTCTGCGAGAGTTTGAGAAGCTATAAACTTAATATGAGTAAGTTACCTTTTTCAGTGGGTAGCAGAAATATAAGTAAGATGGCTTTGAAAGAAGACACATCAACAAAAAGATTTACAAATCCTGATGATGTAGTTGACAATGATCTAGTTGATTTAATCAAATAAAACTACAAAGGAGAAATATAAAATGACATTATTAGAGTCTTACAAAAACAGACTTGCCATTAGTGAATCTGTTCACCAGAAATCACACAATGGTGCAAAAATGAGCGCTGGTAAAAAGCTCATGATTGCTTCAGTTCTTGACAATACTGCAAGATTCATGAACGAGGCATTTGATCAAGGTGCAGCTACTCAAAGAAGTGTACTTGGCGATTTCAAACGTTTTTGCTTAAACATTTCAACTGTTGCACTTCCTAACTTAATTCTTCCTGAATTAATGTTAACACAGCCAATGACAAGCATCACTGGATATGTAACATATCTTCGTTATGCTGCAGGTACAACTATCGGTAACGTAGAGAAAGATACAACTTTCGCAACTCCTTACAGCCTCGGTAAGATGGATGCAGATCGTGCTGGTTACACCAAGTCCGGTGCTGCAAAAATCGTTGAAAATGTTACCGCTGGTGAGGAATTTGCTCCTGCATGGACTCCTGTTACCGGTAGCGTTAGATTCTTCGTTGACGGTGCTTGGGTAGCCGCTGACGACACTGCAACAGTTCCCGAAGGCGCTACAAAAGTTGCTTACGAATATGACAACAACATTGTTGTTCCTCAGAACACTGCAAAGATTGCAACTCTTAAAGCTGCAATGAATGGTATTGCTCTTCGTGCTCATGCTCGTAGAATTGCTGTTTACTACAGCCAGATTGCTGCATTCCAAGCAAAAACCGATTATGGTTTTGATCTCGGTGAGCAGTTAGCAACTCAGGCTCAAGGTGAACTTGCATACGAAATTGACACCGAAGGCGTGCTTATGCTCGTAAATGGTGCTGAACTTGATCCTGAAGTTTGCTTCGATTCATTTGACACAGCTTACAAAACAGTTGGCGCAACACACATCAGCCGTTCACAGTATTATGAACAATTCTCTGAGGTTCTTGCAAAAGCTAAGAAAGTTATTTATCAGAGAACACAGAAATTTGCTCCTAACTTCATGATTTGTGGTGCAAACATTCTAACCATCCTTCCTTATCTAAAAGGTTGGAGTGCTGCTCCTACATCAGTTATTAATGGTCCTTATTTTGCAGGTACTGTTGATGGCTTGAAAGTATTTGTGTCTCCTGCAATGGAAGAAAACGATTTCGTATTTGGTGTTAATGGTTCTGATCTCCAGACCGCAGCTGCTGTATATGCTCCTTACATGGCTATTGTTCCTACTCAGCTCCTCGGCTTCGCTGATGGTGGCATGAGCCAAGGATTCAGCACAATGTATGACATGAAACTTCTTTCAACATACAATCGTAGTGGTGCTGGTACTGAGGATGATCCTTATGTTAGAACAGACATTCACACTGATTCGACAAAAGATGGCGACACAGTTGAAGCTGGTCAGTTCTCATGGCTCCTTGTTAAAGGTACAATGAGATAATTTTAGTATTAACTAAAATTCATAGCCGTAGCTGAAATATGCTACGGCTATTTTTATGTATAATAAGTAGCACTACTTTAATTGTATATATCTATATATAACAAACTATGATTATGTTGCAGAAAGGAGAACAACACATCAATGGATATGCGTGCTTATGTAGATGAAATAAAACTTGATGTTACTGGTGGTGTTCTCGAACTTGAGATTGAGGATGCAACAATTGAGCAGATTGTTAATTCGGCTATGAGAGAATTACAACGATACATATGCTCAACAAAGATAGTAACTATTCCATATCAGCAGTGTATTGATATGAGTACCTATAAGGTAAATGCAATTGCAAGAGTATACAGGGCTGAGTCGATTGGTGGAGACACAAAAGCAGAAGATGCTAATATAGGTATGGATCCATTACAAGTTGGGTTATGGCAGTTAGCATCTGTTGGAGGTATGTACAATTTTAGCGACTATACCTCAAGACTTGCTTCGTGGAGCTCACTACAACAGATACAGAATACATTGTCAACTGATATGGCTTGGTACTATGAGGACGCAAAAAAGCTATTATATATCAATACTACAATGAATTCTGGTGAATATGTAACAGTTGAATACGTTCCTCGTTATGATAATGTAAATGAGATTACGTCAGACTTCTGGATTGATGTATTAATGCGACTATCTAAAGCGTTAACAAAGGTTACATTAGGTCGTATTAGAGGACGTTATACACAGGCTAATGCATTGTGGACAAGCGATGCTGCAACTATGCTACAAGAAGGTCAACAAGACCTTGCAGACTTGAGAGCATACTTACAAAAGAACACACAATTGTTATATGCAATTGACTAAATTGTATTAAACATGTGGATATATAACTAAGATAAGGAGAACTGCTTTATGTATTTGAATGAAGCTTTTAGAGCTCTTAGTGCTCTGAATGAGGATACCTTCTCAGTTTCAGATGATGGTATTTCTAAACTAGCTGATTTCCAGCAGAACGATGATTTAGTAGATGAAATTAAAGTTATTGATCCTGAAGCAACAACGGAAGAAGATTTAGCAGACAGCTATGTTGGTAAAGTTATTCTTGATTGTTGTGTATGTCACTCAAAACTTTACAAAGATAAAGAAGAAATTGAGTTAAATGAGGACGAGACTTTAGCAAACGTTGGAGAAGAATGTCCTTTCTGTTATACTCCAGACGGGTTCAAGGTAGTTGGTGAGATCACAACTTTTGGTGGTGTGTCAGATGACGACGATGATGATACCGCAGAAGATGCTGTGTCAGAAGAAGACACTGATGACGTTGCGGAAGATGATTCAGTTGAAGAGAGTTTATCTCAAACACCTGCAGAAGAAATCACTGACCCAAAGAGTGAATCAAAATCAGAACCTTTAACTGAAAGTTCTGACACTGTTGACGAAGGTCTCTTCGGTAAAAAGAAACAACCTGCAAAACCAGCTGCTACAGCAAAAAAGAGAAAATGGCAAGTATATGACTGCTGGGATAAACTCGTAGTAGGAGAATATGATACAAGACCTGAAGCCGAGGAGTCAGCGGCTGGTCGTGGTCATGACGGTAGATATCGTGTTCAGATGTCCGAATCTATCGAAGAAGGATTCAAGATTGTTGATAGAAAAACAGGGTTTACTATTGACAATGGATTTACAACTGAAAGAGATGCTTTGAACGCTATTGAAGATAAATATCAATCAGAAATCGGTCGTTATAAAGTAATCAGAGAATCAGTTAACAATGTAAATGTTGAAACTGATGATAGCATTGTTAATGTTGCAACTGACGAAACAGGAAAAGTTACTGTTACAACTGAACCCAACACTCAAGATGAAGTCGATGCTGGTGATGAAGTTATGGTGCCTGTATCTGATGGAACACAGACTGATATTGTAGCTGGAAATGATGAGATCCCTGCAGACGAAGAGTCCGTTGATGTTGACCTTGAGGAATTCGATGAGGAGTCCTTCGACAACCTTGGTGAGAGCTACTTAAAGAGCATCTATGAAAATGTAGACAGTTACAGAACTACTGGTGTAGCTTCAAAAAACGACGCTATCATTGTAGAAGGTATTATTAAATTTACCTCAGGTGCTGAAAAGAAAACAAGTTTCGTGTTTGAATCAAAAGACTGCACTAAGAGTGGTAAATATAGATTATGCGGATCAAATAAAAGTTTAGCGGAAGGCGCTAAAGCATTTACTCTCAGCGGTAGTATCAACGATGGTAAGTTTATAACTGAATCTTTTAACTATAATTATAAAGAAAAAGATGCACAAGGTGCATTAAAGAGAGTTTACGGTACTATCAAAGGTTAAGGAGGTCATCAAATGAACTTAAAAAGAATGAATGAGTCATTTAGAAAACTAAGTGAGAATGTTCTTGCAGAGTCGGCTACAAAGGATGAACTCAGATTAGAATTAGAGTACGCTCTTATGGACCTTCAAATGCGTCAGCTGACACATATCAAAGCTTATGAAATTGCATTTCAAGAAGTACTTGAGAAACTTTTTCCTGATAAAGCTTGGTGGGAAGTTTGCAGTTTAAACATCTTTGAACACTTGTTCACAGAGCGTGACCCTTCCGCAACAGTTGAGGCTATCATTAACAATATGAAAGTTGAGCTTCCTGTAGAAGAAGAGTTGAATGAAGCGCCGGAAATAAAATCTTGTCCGGTTTGTGGCAGAGGGTTTGCAGAGAGTGAGTTAGAGGATTCAAGATGTCCAAGATGCTCTGAGATTCTTATTAAAACTGATTCAGGTGAATACGTTAAAGAGGAGTCTCTGACTGAGGACATGGATGCTTTCTACGGATCTTTGTGTAAAGAGATGGATGTAGATAATGAACGTATGTACACCCTATATAAAACAGCAGGTAATGTTTCTCCTGCTCAAGCTTTACTTGAGATGGGTTACGTTGAGGTAGACGATCACTGGTTAAAGAAAGAGACATTGAAAGATGGCTTTGTTTACGAACAAGTGTTTGATTTCTCAGACTTTGATTACGGTGACACTGATACATATGAATATTATGTTTTAAGAGATGGTGTAATCCCAAGTGGTTGGACATCTACTATTTCAACTCTTGACGAGTGGTTATCGGAAAGTTTAAAACAACTTGTTGGGACATTGAATGAAGCTGAGATGTCTGATGAGGATAAACACGATAGCGATCTTATCAGAAGCATGATTGCAAAAATGCAAAATCGTTCAAATGCTGCGTTTACTCCTGAAGAAAAAGCTATCATGACTAAGTATGGTATTTCTAGAGACAATTATAATAAACAACTTACTGTTGCTAATAGAACTCTTAACCCAAGCTTAGATAATGATACTACTCATTTTAGTTGGAGTGATCATAATTATTCTAACGGTACTCCGTCAAAGATTAACTATGCAGATAGGGCAAGAAAATTGCCTTTAAGAAAAGATAATCAAGTAGCCGGAGACGGTTCAAGAGTTTTCTATCAGAATGCTCATTTTAATAGACACGGTAAATATAGCGGAAACTTACAAGATAAGGAAAGAGATTTCCAAGCAGCTCGTATGCAAGAACCTATGAATGACATGTCTATGGCATTACGCCGCAGAGACAGCGCTCAAAGAAGTATTGACAATGCTGATGCTGATAGAGAACGTAGAATGGCTGCTGCACAAGCTGCTTATGATAAAGCAAAGAAAGATGCAGATTGGCATTACGATTATGATACTGTAACATCAAGAGGATACAGAGATGGCGCGCAAGCAGAGATTGATAGACTTCTTAAGAGAACAAATGAAGATATTCAACCATCAAAGGTGTTCAAAGTAAATTATGATTCTAATGGTGTTAACTCAGCTGTTATGGTAAAGGCTAATACAGAGGAAGAAGCTAGACAACTTTACAATGACATCAAAGGTGATAAGTATCCTAAGATTAATGCAATTACTGAATTAAATTCAGTGGACGCAGAAACAAATACAAAGAAAGGTATGAGCACTATTAATTAAGTGCTCATACTTCCTTATATAGAAGGAGGAATACTATTTGGAAATAAAAGATAAGTATGGTATACTCCTGACACCCGATATAAAATTACATAGAAAATACTTTAGTGAGATGGTAAAACTACTGGGTATTAATGTAATTTATAGAGCAGTTAAACCAGGTAAGAAGTATACAACCTATGCAGAGATGGATACAAATTTTGAACCTCCGCTGTTAGAAGGTTGTATATTTGAAGAGCACCCAACACAGCAAACAATGAAAATGCTTGGTTGGGTATCAGAGTTACAAGAGAGCGCTTCTATCATACACGTAAGGTATGATTTACCAAAACTTGAAACAGGGGCGGTTTTTGTTATACCGAGCGGTCTTGATGACGGTAAAGGAAGGCTATTTAGAGTAACAAAACTTTCTACCGGTATTGTGTATCCCGCATCTGTTACATGTGCACTTGTCCCCGAGTACGAAAATACTTACGATGCATCATTGAATGACTTCAAAAAATCGTCATTTAAATTACTGAATGACGAGGAAGGGTACTAATAATTATTGTTGGTGACATCATATGGTATTAGTTATTGAGAAGAACGATAAGTATGATAGGGATTTTGTTGACTGGTTGTTGTTATTCATTCGTAAATTATTGATTGAATCTATCGATATGAGAAGATTGAAACTTCTTGCAGAGTACATATCGGAAGACCTTGTACCTATAAATGTAGTTCAGCTCAGATATCAGTTAGTTATTTACATTCTATCATTGCATGTAGAAGAGACAAGAGACGCATATATAATACAACCGGCTCACTGGTTAATGTATAAGGATGTTCCTTTAAGCACAATTTGTAGCATCGTGGAGTATGGTACACTTAGTATAAAAGGTTTACTTTTATTCAACAGCGTTTACGCCTATATAGAAAGGCGAATAGACGCCTTGTACAACATGTATTGTGGATTATTTATTGCGAGGTTTTGATTCATGTCAGTTAAATTATATGATGACGCGTTGTTACAAAAGTTACTAAACTGGACAAGAGATACTCAGGTAACAATTGTGTCACCTGACGATTCAAGAACTTTGTTTTCCGTAGTCGCCGATAAGAATAACGACACTCCAATACAGTTACCTTTAATTGCTTTAAAGCGTCCTGGAGGATTCAGTATTCTTCGCAAAGGCAAGAGTCCATTATCAGCAAGCGGTGCAACATTAGATGCAACAAAATATAGTACAAAACAATTAAATGCAATTCCAATAAGTATTCCATACCAGATTGATATATACACAAGGTATCTGGAGGAAGCAGATGAGTATGTAAGGAACATTGTATTTAATATTATAAATTATCCTAAGTTAGATATTGTCATTCCGTATAATGACGAAAATAGAATTCACGAGTCTAATATAAGATTAGAAGGTGAAGTATCAGACAATTCCGATATACCGGAGCGTTTGATAAAAGGTCAATTTACAAGAATGACGATGCGTATATACATTGATGACGCCTACTTATTTGATGTTCGTTACAGAGATGTTCTCAAAGTACATTGTGTGAACACTGTTGTTGAGGGCAAAGAAGAGGTAGCTGTTGATAGTAAAGATATTAAAATGAAGTAAAGGAGATATCTGTATGCCTAGTATAGTTATTACAGAAAAAGATAACACTACCCCTGGCGGATTTGCAGAAAGCAATGAAGTAGTATACATTCCGGGTTTTGTTAATCTTGACGATGCTAATCTTTACAAAGAAGTTGACAACGAAGATGGCACTAAGTCAAGAAAGTACATTGGTTTAGAGTATCACAAGCCTCATCTATTCACGTCCACAAGAGACTTCAAAGCTCTTTGTGGCTCAAATCCTGTTACATTTAGTAAGGATCAATTGTATTCAGATCTAGTTGACGGTTTTTCTTCAGACGCTATTCCCGCTGATGGGATTATGTTCCGAAAAGATGACCCGGATCCTGCTTATTTGATGGCTATGGAGCTATTGAATTCCGGCATGAATGTGTTGTATGAACGCATTAATAATTTCTCCTCAGCCACAGAGGTAGATAAAGATGATCCTAGTATTGATAAGACAGCTATGGATTGGTTCAAGTCTTATAATTTTATTAATTATAATGACGGGTATGAGAATATTAACATAACTACTGCTCCTGACGCTTTCAAATCCGTGGTTGGCACCAAAGATGCAAAAATTACTAGCGCCTCTTTTACAAACTTTTACTTGGTTGATGCGTATGGTAAGAAACAACATTATGCCGATAAAGACAGTTTTGTTAGCGCGTTAAAAGTGGCTGTAGGCAATGAACTCAATACTGTAGGAGATTTTGATACATGTTGTGTACAGAAGTTAACAACAGGTACAGGTTTGATACAAGCAAAAGATGGTGAAACAACTGTTGAATGTAATGTTGTTGTTACTGATCCTGATATCTTATTTGTCTGGACTGGTGAGGGCACATACTTTGAAGATAGCAACGGTACCAATCTAACTGCGATGCCTGAGGACTGGTATACAAATTATCGTAAGTACTATCAAAAGAAAACAACAGTTACTAGCGGTGTATTGTTAACTGAAGCGCCTGAAGACGACTCATACACACATGTTGCGCCTATAGTTTTAACTGCAGATATTGTTGATGTGTACACCAATGAGTTGTCCGAAGTGTTTACCGACAATGGCGGTATTAAACTTACCGACAGAGGTAATTACAATATCAAGTATTTAACATCTGGCGGATATCCTGTTTATGAATATGATGGTAATAGCTTAGTAAATAAAATGTTGACTCTTTGCAAAAACAGAGGTGACTGCTATGCCATCATTGAGCACTCAGACAACGAGGATCGCACACAAAACATTTCTCTTCCAGATTCATTATATGGAACAGTCAAGAATGACACTACGTTCAATACTAATGGTGAATATGGAGCAATGTTTACTCCTTGGGCAGAGTATAACATAGCAACTGCTACAACAACGAGCAGAGTAAGAATGCCTGCTGGATTTGCTTATCTGATGTCATTAGCTGATTCAGTTAAAACAAATGCCCCTTGGTTAGCTATTGCTGGCGCTGCAAGAGGCCTTGTCCGTAACCTTTCACAAAATGGAATGACAACAGTTATTCCGAACGGAATTGCAGATAGTATGCAGCCAAGAGACGAAGGTGTTGCTGTTAATGCACTTACAAATATTAGACCTTATGGTTATATGATTTGGGGAAATAGAACACTAAAACCTAGTGAAGGTGATTTAGTAGCACATTCATTCCTCAACGTTAGAAACTTAGTTTGCGATGTTAAGAAAGTTTGTTACTCAGTAGCAAGAAGTTTAACATTTGAACAAAACAACGATGTTTTGTGGGTAAATTTCAAAGCAGGAATTGCTCCTACACTTGATAGAATGGTTTCCGGTTATGGTATTTCAGGTTACAAGATTGTTCGTGACACTGAACGTGCTGAAGCATCGGCAAAAGCAACTGTTTGTGCAAGAATTTACTTATATCCTGTCTATCCTGTAGAAGATTTCTATATTGACATCATCCTTAGCGATGATGAGATCACAGTTGAATAAGAAGGAGTGTTATAAGTAATGTCAAATCAGATTGGAACATATCATCTTGCGGATAATCCGAAATTATTTGAAATCCAGAGATCCAATAACTTTGAGTTTATTGTTACTGATATTAATGGCATTCTAAGAGCTGGTGCAACAGGAACCGAGAAGAATGCAAAAATCAATAACGCTCAAGAGATGTTGAGATTAGCTGTAAGTAAGGCATCTGTTCCTGAGTTCTCACAAGAAATTGTTCAAGTGAAAAGAGGAAACAGTACGCTGAAGTATGCGGGTGTTCCTACCTTCCAAGAGGGTACATTGGAGTTCCACGACTTTATTGGTGCTGATGTTTCTTCAATTCTCCAAGCTTGGCAGAACCTTAGCTACAATGTTAAGACTGAAAAAGTCGGCTCATTAGATGTCACAAATTACAAAAAGAATTGTTACCTAATTGAGTATACACCTGACTTTAGAAAAGTCAGAACCTGGAGACTTTATGGCTGTTGGATTTCCAGTTTAAAACGTGGCGAATACAGCAACGATACTGGTGACAAACACATGATTACTGCTACTATTCAGTATGACAGAGCAGAGATCGACCTTAGTGACTCTAACTAATCAATAGTAATATTGTATTAAATACTAGAGGAATATTATTTCCTCTAGTATTTTTTTATTCAGGAGGGCTAAGATTGAGTATACTATTTGAAGATAGCAGAAATCAACTTATAACAAAGTCAAAGTCCTCATCAAAAGGAAGAGAACGCTACAACAAGCGTAATAAGTCAAGAGTTGCCAATACTGTAAAAGCAATGAATTCAATTGACATGAACAAGCTCTTCAAGGATGATATACTAACTGTTAATATCCCTGTACATGGTGAAACTGATGATTACACTGTTCGTATTACTTTTGGTGGGTTTCTTGAAATACTTCGAGATCAGATAGATCCAGAGCGTGAACTAAGCTTCAGAGAAATTTCAAGAGCAGCTATAATTGGATTTAACAAGGGTGATGTATACATTCATTGTTCGTGTCCCGACTTCCAGTATAGATTTAATTACTATGCTACCAGAAATGACATAAATAGTGGTACACCTGAAACGCGTCCATCAGATATAACTAACCCCGATGATAAACTGGGTAGTGCATGTAAACACATATTGTTAGTATTGAATAACACCAGTTGGATAATTCGTGTTGCACGGGTAATAACAAACTATATAAAGTATATGCAGCGTCACTATAACAAGTTGTATGCAGAAATTATCTACCCTGCAATTTACGGTGTGGAATATAAAGAGCCTGTTCAACTTACGTTTGACGATAGCGACGAACTATCAACTGATGAAGAAACAATTGATACTGCTAATGAGTATAATAAGAATAGAACCCGTTTTCAAGTGGGAAATGATAAAGGTATAAAATTTACAGCAAAAGAAGACAATTCACAAACTAAGATTGACAACATAGAGAATGAGGATGACATAGTGTAGATAACCTAGTTTCTGTATAGTGTAAATTGTATTATTTATAGAAGACACATGTCTTCTATAACTTACTATACAGGAGTAGATGTAATGACAAATTATAGTATCGCTGAAGAATATGTATTACCGTCAAGAGGTAAGGTATATTCTGAGAATGTAAACCCGATTGTTAAAATTCGGTCAATGACTACGGAAGAAGAAATGAAAAGATTAGCTCCTAGTGAGAGAGCTTACAAAAACATTTGCGAGATCATCGATGATTGTTTAGTAGAAAACCCTGGCATATCATCCTATGATATGTGTTTGGCGGATTATCAATTCTTATTGCAAAAAATGAGAGTTGTAACTTATGGTGCTGATTATCCCACATCAACTGTTTGTCCTTTCTGTAAGACAGAGAACGAAAAAGTAGTTGATATGAGTGCCATGGAAGTTGTTGAATATGATCCTGATGAGCTTGCAAAATACATTGAATTTGTTTTACCTCAAACTAAAAAACATATTAGAATTAAATTGCAGACTCCACGGATGATTGACGACGTAAATGAGCAAACAAAAGATGCACGTAAACGTATGAAGAATTCAACCGTTGATTCTGCATTTTTGTTTACACTTCAAGCACTGATTGAGACCGTTGATGGCGAAGTAATGGATCCAATTCGTAAAGAGGATTTTGTTCGTAAATTACCTATGATGGACACTAACTACATCTTAAAGCATGCACAAAAGTTAGTAGAAAGTTTTGGAGTAAAGAATACAGTTGACTACACTTGCTCCTTATGTGGGTTAGATTATACCAGCTCCTTTCGCGTCACATCAGAATTTTTTGGACCCTCGGTACACTTCTGATGGAAGGCTCTATGCACCTTTACGTTATGAGAATATTGTTGAGGAAAGGTACATAATATCAAAGCATACACATACTTCTTATGCTGACACCGCACTCATAACACCCGCTGAAAGAAGATTTATTCTCTCATTCATAAAAAGAGATCTTGAGAGAGAAAAGGAAATAAGAGATCAAAAGTTAAAAGAAAAATAAAGGAGTGAGTATTAATGGCTGGATTTGCAGAGGAACTATTTAGTGACGAGCAGGTTGATGAATCTGACGCTGCGTTAACTCGGCTTGATAAGATTATTGAGAAACACAGCAAGGATCAAGATGCGCGCACCTCCAGACAGTACGCACTACTTAGAGGCAAAGAAGAAGCGTTCCACAAGTGGAAGATTGCACTTGCTAAAAGTTCTGCTAATAAAGAACAACTAGAAAAACTAAAAACACAAAAGTCCTCAATAAATTCACAGAAAGCAGCAATTGATAAGTATAATGAGGAGATATCAAGACTTACCCGTAGGATGGCTTCTGCAAGGTCTGATGAAGAGGTATCCTACTACCGTGAACAATTAGCTGAGCAGAATGATTTACTTGATACAGCACTTAAAGCTAAAAAAATACTTGAAGAACAATACCAAAAAGATGTAATTGATTTTGAGGCTAAGCTGAGCGACCAGGCAGCAAAATTAGAGATCCAGAGACATGAAAATCTGAGAAAAAGTAATATTGCAGCTGATAGGGCGGAATACTGGACCGCCGAAAAATCTTTAGTTGAAGAAAAGATTCAAATTGCGCAAGAAGAGTTTGAACAAAAACGTTTAATCACTCAAGCACAAGCAGATGAAGAAATTGCTATCGAAACTGCGGCTATAAATAAACGGATTGAAGAGGCACAACGTTCCGGCGAGTCTGTAGAAGCACTTGAATTAGAACTTGCTAACAAAATTGCTAACATACAAAAAAATAGAGACGAACAACTTGACAAATCTGCGGAAGAACATTACAACAACATGGCTTCCATGAGCAATGAGTTACTGCAGAACAAGTTAGCTCTCAATCAAGCTGAAAAAACTGCCGAAGTTGAGAAGTTTCAAGCGATCATGCAGGAAAGTGCAGCATTAGGTGACTCTATTGCACAGACTCAGCTTGACATTGATGAGTTTACAAAACATCCAACATTTAAGGGTGGCTTAAAGGTCCTACAAGACTTTAGCATATCAAACTTAGATGATATGAACAAACTCATTGAAAAACAACAGGAAACTTATGATGCTGCTAGAGATGCACTGAAAGCTACTGAAGCTACTGGTAGGATTGACAAAGCAAAAGAAAATCTAAAAGCACTTCAAAATGACCCGAATGCCTCTGAAGAAGACATAGCGGCTGCTTTGAAAGAATTAGATGACGCTAGAGCAGAAAGAGATCAAAAAGTTGCAGAGGCAAATGCAGCTGCAATGAGTCTTGCAATGTCAAAAGTGTCAAAAGCTATAACTGAGTCCATGAACAAAGCCATGGATGAGGCGGAAAGTATAATCAAAGATTATACAGGTTCCGTTAGTTCTCGACTACAAGGATCAGACAAGACATTTAACGACATACTTGATAAGGTAACAACTACATTATCGATAAACCCTTACATCCAGTCAAAAGAAATGTTAAAGAGTGTTAAAACTCTTACTGATTCCGGTGTTGCATACAACCTTGAACAGAGAGCATTTCTTGGTACTATTTCAGATAAAATTGCAAGTACATTTGACGCGTTTGACAGTAACTTAGCTCGGTTGATCAGATTACAACAAGCTGATACAACAGCTGCGCGTTTAGGAATGGAAGCGGCTTTAACTAAATTCTTGAACTCTAAGTATCAAGATTCAAGCTATCTAACTAAGGGTGGAATTGGTGATCAAGTAGCTGCAAAATTGATTGATGCACAAGCTACTATGACTCGAGATGAAGGTGCGGCTTTTGAGTTCACTGTTCAAAAGTGGTTAGGATCTTTATCATCAGTTGGACTTAGTGACGATGCTGCAGGAAAGATCGCGGAAGGATTGAACTATGTTGCAACAGGTAATGTTCAAGCATTAGCGGGAAGTACTGAATTACAAACACTTATCGCAATGAGTGCTGCTGAAGCCGGTTTAGAATATTCAGAACTCCTACTAAATGGACTTGATAGTGATACTACAAATAGATTACTGTCAAGTATGGTATCCTATCTGAAGAGGATTGCAGAAGGTGCAGATAATCAAGTTGTACGTTCAGCTTATGGAGACATCTTTAGTATGTCAATGTCAGACTTCAAGGCAATATCTAACTTGTCAAGTAGTGACATATCTGATATAGCATCCACTATCATGGATTACAGCAGTATGATAAGCGAGGTTGAAAGTCAACTTAGCTTATCAAATCTTTCACAAAGAAGTCACATGGGTGAGATGCTTACTAATTTGTATGACAACGCCACATTCGGTGTTGCTACAGACATGATGAGTAACCCAGTAACTTATGCAATGCATAAGATGCTCAAATTTATGGATGATAATAAGATTGATATCAACATTCCATTTATAAGTGCGTTTGGATCGGGTGTTGATATAAACGCTTCTGTTACTCAGTTGATGCGTATGGGTCTCGGTGTTGCTCAAGGATTCTCACTTGCAGGAAATATTCTGTCTGGATTGAGTTCAGGTGGAGGTTTGTCTCTTGATGGTTGGGGAGCTTCTGACTATACTAAACGTGGTGGATCAATGGGATTTTCCACAGGTGGGTCACTTGGTGAAACAACCAGTTCTCAACAGTATGTAGCTTCTGGTAATTCGGAGGACATGAAGAACTCTACGATGAACACTGCAGCTGACGCAGCTGAAGAAGATAAGGAGATTACAAATAAACATTCCGACCCTGGATATACAATCGACGATATGTATAAAGCCGTTGTAGAAGGTGAAGAAGGCGACGGGTTATTTAGAACTAAAGATAGATTCATACAGCTTTCCTATGGTGATGGTTTCCTACATACAAGAGATTCAAGACTAATTTTTGACTCACAAGGGGCTTTACTAGTTACTGATACAAGAGTCCTTGCAGCTTTAGGGATGCTATCAACAGCACTTGGTGTTACAACACAAGAGGTATTTGAAAATCTAGTAAATTACGAGACTTCCAATGGTACTCAAGCATCAATGCTAAAAGCTGTTACTGAGATGGATAAGATTAAGTTAACTGATAGATCAAGTCAGAAAATAAATCGAACTAGTTACTCATTGGATTCTAGTTCATCTGGAAATTATATTAATTCTTATGCTGAGGGTTCCTCACTAGCAAGTAAATCTATCATGAGTTTAGTAGACACTATAAAATCATCTACTGAGGATAGGAAGGAAGTTTCAGCCATTCGTATTGCACTAACAGAAGCTAACACAGCTGCCGTTGTAACAACAAGGATAAGTCAGTTGGCAGCAGATACAATTAATGATAAAAATCCGATCCCTGTTACTATTACTGATATGGGATCTTTAACATCACTACTTGGTGATGCTAATGGAAGTTTTGCAAAACAAACATATCAGTTACTATCAGGAGCAGATAAGTCCAAACAGGCTCATGTAAGAATTCAAAATGAGGACGGAAAACGGTTACAAGTTGACACTGATTTTGATTTTAATTATGATAATGGTGTTTCAATACAGAGTTATGACGTATTGAACGAGCAGCCCTGGCATACAAGTAACAATGTTAAGTGGTGATGCATATGCTACAAGAATTCAATAAATCTTCAATAATATCAAGATACATAAAGAATTTAATAAATTCTACTCCGCTTCCAGTATACAAACTTGTGTATGACAATGAGTACATTGAGGCTGGATGTTTATACCAATATAGAGACAGACTTATTCGATGTACTGCTTCTGGAGTGTTTACTGGAATTAGAGGTGTTGAAGGAAACTTTGACTATCTATATGCAAGCGACGACATAACAGTAACGGAACGTAGTATAGAAAAGTGGGACGATGCCCATAAACGAGTTGTAACTGCTCCCTTTGTTGTTACGGATGGAAAAGTTAAATGGTCACCTAAGGTCGCTAACTTTGAGACTATTCGTAGAATCAACATAGGAAATTATGTCCCCGGAATGACTCAACAGATTAATATTACATCCTCATCCTATGACAGTAAAACACATTTGTATCTTGGTGAATATCTACGGTGGTTGAAAAATATTAGTGGTGTAAATTTAATGCCATTGTACAACTGCTTTTCTGGAACAGAAATTACTGGGTATCATCTAGATAAAAACAGCAGTTTAGTTGAAGGCAACTCTCCCTTAACACGACTATATATTGTTCCAATAAAATTTAATAGAGAATATACAGTTGCTCTCCAGAGTAATTTCGAAGTTAGAATGACACCAGTATTTTTCAACAAAGTTCCGATTGTAAATCATAAAGACACATCACAGTATTTACATGAAGTTATTAAAATGCAACGCGATGATGGATCTTACTATATGGATAGATCCTACAGCGGTATGAATTTTAACAATCCTGTAATGTTTAGTGTTAATAGCTATCAGTTCCCTGTTGGAGGGAAGCTCTCTTTTAGAGAGGCATTGGTGTATGAAAAGTACTTATATCTTGCATTACAGGTCCCTGTGTCAAGTGATTCCTCAATTGTTGTTATTGAAGGAAACTTTACAACAAACAGTACAAGGGTTATAAGTGATATTTTTATTACGGAGACAGGCGCTGCATCGTCTGCGAGATTAGATGAGCAATTAGTTAGTTCATTATCTTTACTTAAAAACAACAACGGAAAGATACAACCATTTTCTGATAAATTGATACAGTACTTGTTATGTAACACGATTGACACAAGAGAAAAAATTACAGATAACATAGCAAGAATCCAGGAAAAAATTGGTTACATACCTCCTCACTTAGGCTCCTGGGACGACAAGCTTAGATTTATGTTATATAACAGATATATGGATATAGCTGAGCAACGTGGTTTAGAAATTGATGATGTTCTAGGGTACGTTGATGATGATGTTGAAAATGCAATCAATAGGGGGTACATAAAATTTGGCTATAAGTAAAGTATTTAACATGATAGATAATTATATATATCTATATCATGTGGACCAGTTTATTGTTGTGCCTACATTCCCAGATACTCTGAATGACACAATTGATGTGTCATACAATTCATCAACTCCAATGTCGAGATCTGCTCCGATATATTCCTACAGTCATTCGGGCCCAAGAAGATTACAAGTAAATCTTGATTTACACAGAGACTTGATGACGCAGATTAACTGGGGAGTTAGTAATGCAAAACTTGCAACGGGGGACGACTATGTCGACACTCTTATAAAGTTAGTACAAGCTGCAGCTTTGCCGGCTTATCAAGCCTCTGAAAAACTTGTTGATCCTCCTATGGTAGCTGTTCGTTTTGGTAATGAGCTATTCATCAAGGGTGTTGTAAATGGGTCAGTGGGTGTTACTTATCAGCCTCCCATACTTGACACAAACAAGTATGCTCATGTTTCTATCTCATTCAACGTTGAAGAAGTAGAACCTTTTGATGCAAGAATAGTTATGGAAGCAGGAAGCTTTAGAGGGTTAGATACTACGCTTGAACGTAATTTTTGGAAGAGGGTGTAATTATGCGTCCTGATGTATTGAGTGAAAAACAATATAAAACATATGATCGAGTATCCAGATACTCACCTTTTCCTTATTACTATAATAGAAACGATGATAGATACATTTATGGGATTACAGCTCACTTGAACACAAGTGATACACCTTTTGTGTCACATGTTGTAAAGCCTGGAGACTCCGTTGATTCTCTTGCTTTATACTATTATAACAACCCCACCTATTATTGGATTATATTAGACTTCAATAGGCTGCAAGACCCCTTTGCGCCATTGATACAAGGTACAACATTACGTATACCAACATTTTCTTCTATCAATTATGACATGTAAGGAGTATAGCTATGGGTAAATTGACGAATCTTGTTAGTGTGCCAACACTAGTAGAATCACCATTCATCATAGCTCATATCGGAAATTACACATTTGGTTCCTATACCGCTAAAAAATTTGGTAAGGGCGTTAAAGTAACCTATCCAAATTTCATGGAAGGAATGGAAGTAACAAAGGTAAATGGAACTGTTAACACATATGTATTAAATTTTGTTTACCAAGTAGCTGAGAGTGATGACCCTAACTTCATGGACAAAATATTTAGTTCTGCGGCTATAACACGTAGGATTGTTTTAGAGTATGGTGACTGGAATTCTCCTGCATACATATATAAAAAAGAAGAGTGTATTATGACGAATGTAACCTCCTCTCTTGATATGAATACCTCTTGTATCAAATACAAGGTACAATGTACAAGCGACTCTGTCGGGTTAACCTCAACAGGATACAATTTCCCAGGAAGAGAGGCAAAACCGAGTGACGTATTGAAAGAGATGCTACGTAGCTCAAAATATGGCTTACGTAAAGTGTTTTCAGGAATGTTAAATAACATCGATGCGCTAATTGCCTCAAATGATAAGCCCGTCATGTTGTTACCTCAGCAGAATATTACACCACTTCAATATATGAATTATCTTGTAACTTCGATGCAGAGCTATAAGAGTTCCGGGTCATCAGTTATTGGTAACTCAATATATATGCTGACAATACATGACGATAGAACGAATAACTATAGTGGAAGTTACTTTAAAGTAACTGAAGTTAGTCCAAATACAAAAGTATACTCAAATCCTGACACTTATGAAATTGATGTGAACTTCCCAGGAGATAACATGGTAACTCAATTCTCGCTTAATAATGATCAAGCGTGGACGATCTTATATCAATTCTCTGATGAGTTAAAACAAGAAGAGTATACATATCAGTATGATGATAAAGGAAGTCTAGTTTCAACATATTCTCCCTCTATTGCAAGATCAGATAACGGGTGGTTATCTGCTGCAAAGAGTTCTTGGTGGACTAAAGTAACACAATTCCCAATTCAGGCTACAATTACAATAAAAGGATTAACGCGTCCTTCGATACTAATGAGTTACGTTAAAGTAAACGTCTGGTTCGCTGGAGGTAAAAAACATAATTCTAGTGGGTTATACATTATAACTAAACAGGTCGATTCATTAAACGCACAAGGGTATAAAACAACACTGACGTTATTACGCGTGGGAGGAGATTAATTATATGAGTGCATTTGTTGGTAAGGTTGTTAGGAGTTCTCCGACCAGTAAAACATTTCGTGTTAGAGTTCCGCTAATACATGGTGAGTCAGATTCTTTGCCTGATGACAGACTGCCACCAGCAAAGATTGCTTCAGCTGCTGGTATAACTCCAGATTTACCAAACGGCACACAAGTTCTTGTTAGTTTTGGTGATAATAATGTAGGAGAGCCGTATATCTTTGGTGTAGTTATGAACGAGTCAACACCTGACTGTGCAGTGTCTGCAAAGGTCACTGACATAGAGGTTACACAATCAGTTAATTTACCTGGAAACATAAAAATAAAAGATCACGATAACCCAACTGTGTCTATTGATTGGAATAATCTTAAATGTTTACAAGGTCAAACTCAGAACATAAAATCAAAATTTTCAGAAATAACAGGTGACATTTCAGCAATGAAGAAAACCCTGGAAGAACACAAAGGTGTAGTTGATGATGTTAAACAAGGTGTTTTAAATGGTGTAACTAAACTGTCAGTTAAAGATGGCATGTTCGGTACTGTGCTTCCTACATCTGCTGCTGAAGGGCAGATATTCTTTCTACTAGATGAGTAAAACGGAGGTAGATATAATGTTATCAATTGCATTTCCTGATATATTTTCATCAACCAGAACAAATGTTATAGAGGGCTCTACTGCTACATTAAGCAACATCCGACTACTTTTGATGTCTTGTAAGGATACATTGTTGGGAGACCCGTATTTCGGTAGTAATCTTTATAAGTTTATGTACGAACAGAATAATGTCATACTAAAGGATCTGATTATCGATGACATATATGTTTGCATTACTAATTTCATTCCACAAGTGTACGTTAGACGTAAAGATATAATCTTAAATAGTGATGGAACGGTGATAACTGCGGTTATCAATTGTATAAATAAATTAGATAACACACCTAATATGTATGATATTAGACTAACTGAATGATGTTTATCTGGAGGTTATTATGCACAAAATTGTTAATAATAAGAACTATGTAAACAAGGACTTTAATGCTATCTATACCGAGTTACTTGATATTGTTAAAGAGCTAAGCCCCAGGTGGGATCCAACTGTGTCCAATGAGTCCGATCCCGGTGTTCTACTCTTGAAAGCTGACGCTTTGATAGCAGATAAGAATAACTACAATATTGACAAGAACATTCTTGAGGTATTTCCGGAAACTGTTACTCAGGAATATAATGCAAGAAATTTATATAAACAACTGGGATATAGTGTTCCGTGGTATAGATCTGCTACTGGAACTGTGTCTATACAGTGGTTAGATGAAAATACTCTAACAGATGCAGTTACAATTGATAAGTTTAGTATGATAACGGACGTAGAGAACAAACTTGTTTATACTTTACTTGAAGACATTGTGCTCTCACCAGAAGAACCCGTGGCAACAGGACAAATAATTGAGGGGTCCTTTGTTGAACAGTCAGTAAATGGTACAAAGGTAATTGTAGTTGAAGATATGGACAAAGAAAACCGTATCTACCTTGATGACTACCTTGTTGCGGAAAATGGCATTTTTGTTTATTCAGTAGGTAATAATCTTAGATGGGAACAAGTAGATAACATATTACATAAACCCGCCGGATCATATGTATATGAGTTTGGTGTAGACATACGAAATCAAGTTTGTTACTTAAAATTCCCAGATGACATTAGTTCACTAATTGGTAACGGGTTAAACATTTCTTATGTTACAAGTAGCGGTGAAGAAGGTAATACAACAGCTAAAACACTGGATAGGTTTTACACACAAATGACAGTAGAATTGTCAAGTGGTTCTGTGTCTCTTGATTCAAACGTTGTAAAGCTGTACAACACCTCAGAGTGTATCAATGGTACGAATCCTCCCTCTATTTCTGCCATGTATGAATCGTACAAGAAGGTTGCAGGTACTTTTGATACGTATGTTACTGCCAGAGACTATGCCAACGCACTATACAATACCGGACTTGTTTCCAATGCTATTGTATCAGATAGATTAACTGATGTTCAATCCTCTTACAACGTAGTAACTGCTGATACAGTTAATACTGTTGATACGTATGTTCATAAAGTATTCAGTGGTGACATACGCATGACAAAAACTTACGTGGTTGCAGGTGAAAGTTACCCTGAAGGGGTGAACGCTTGTTACAAAAAGTCGGATAACAATTATGTAAAGGTTACCACTAAAACAGCCGAAGAAAGCGGTGAGGTATACATTGAAGAGGGAGTCGAAGAAGACTCAATGAATGCCTTTGACCTTAGAGCATACCTATTTCAACATGCTGGAACTGTAGCCACTTTACAGCAGTATAACGATTCGTTTGAGTTATTGCCACAATCCAGTAATAGATATAAAGAGGCAGTAAATCTACTTGAGAGTTCAAAATGTGTACAACATAATTTTAAGGAATACATGATTGACGTGCCCGTTATGTTCAAGAACGTATACCCCTTGCATATTAAGATAATTCCACAATATAAAATTGGTGACAATGAACAAACACAGGTACAACGTAGTATACTAGAAGCTTTACGTAAACACTGTAATTCACGTAACATTGAATTTGGTGCAGAACCTGATTACAATGAGATATATGATGTCATCTCATCATCGGATGATCGTATTAAGGCGGTTATGATGAGTGATTTTACGTACACAACAATGGCTGTATACTGGACTGATCTCAGTGATGGGAACAAAGGTTTCAAAGAAATACCAATCTCAGACAGTGAAACACCACTTTGTGTTAAGATTGCAGATGGTAACGGGATAACTTATATAAATGGTACGCTACGTGATAAGTATAAAAATGATCGAATGGAATCTGTTTGGAAAACAGCATATTTTATATATCAAGATGACAGCCGTAGAACAATTGTAGCTAAGTATAATGAAAATACAGATAAAGTTGAAGAATACTCAACTCTGCTTGATAATTTCAGAAGAGACATCATTACAAAAAGTATATTAGCGGGTAAGACTCCGCTATTCTATATTGATGACGCTTTTGACACCGCTATATATCAACAGTATATCAATCAAAAAACAACTGATCGTTTAACAACTTTTCTTGCAATAAATCCATTTGCAAAACTGAATGGATCTGTGTCAGGCGGTACAACTATCAGTGTTCTTGACCCTTATAAGCCTAATGCTAAAGCAGATACATGGAACTATTATAAAGAGGCAACGATTAATGGTATTAACGTGGAAGCTAATGATAGTAATGTTTCAACAAGTTCATACACATTGAAGGAAAATGAATCAATACGTTGTTTTGGACCTTCCTTTATCGATGGATTAAATTACTCAAACTATACAAAGTTTGAGTTTGTCATGCGAAATCCCCTAACAACTAAGCGCAACTGGGAAAGTATGGAAACCGGCCCAGAAGGTGGATCCTTATACTACATATACCCAGATGTTAATGAGGGTAATAGTGCTTTAGGAAATTTTATAATTGATATTGTTAAACTTGTTACTGATAGTGGAAACTTCATTGATGTGTCAGCCGAAGACTATGGTAATTCAGTAGAACTTCAAGCAATACAAGATTTTGTAAAAAATCACGTGTGGTTAAAACTTAAAGGCACCAACAATTCTACTACAGAATTCAAGAATAGTGAGCAACAACTATTTAAAGTGGAAGAGTACGATAATAAGAAGTTTTCTTGTAACTGTGCTTCTGATTGTTACCAATTTGAATACACTGACGTTTCCGGAGCAGACTTTAGTGGTACATATGATCTGAGTGCATTGTTTAATATTTGTATCAATGCAGAAGTAACTGAACAAAATACTCAGAATAACGGCTTGTACAACAGGTATAAAAACGTATTCACTCAGGACACTGATCCCATTAAGTTAACAAGTTTACGTCCTTATGGTAACAAAGGTACACCAGAAGCAAAGTTATACATTCAGTATGTTGATTCTTATAAAGGTTATTCTATAAACGCTAATACAGATTACCAGTTAAGAAAGGACGACTACATAGCCTTCTTCTGGCGCGGAGAAGGAGATGATACAACTCCTTATAACTACAATTACTATAGAGGTAAATCTACAATTGATTCCACCATCATAAGACCTAGTTTCCAATTGAGAGGAGTTCCTCCTCAGTTTGCTAAAATAAATACATCTGCTTTTGCTGAAAATGTTACTGGCGTTATTCCTTATAGCTCAAATACAAACTCAAATTTTTCTCGTATATCCAATTTCTATGGATCAAATGACTTATCTAGTTCAAATCAAATTGTAATACGTAAATTGAATGAGGTCAAATTAAAAGATACAGAAAGTATATACTTCATAACTAACTGTACCCAGATAGTTAACAAGGGTGACCAAGAAGTTAAACAGTATCTACTTGTATTTGATCACTACAACGAAACAAGCGCTAGATTAGAATACATATTGAAATCAGATGAGTATTTCTTTAGATTCTTTGGTAAAGATAAACAATCTTTTGAAATGTTAGGCCCTGGTACGGCTATATATTTGTATTTAGATAACAAGCTAGATTCAGCTCCTGTTGAAAATAGCGTATTCGTTGTACTATCATGTGAAGTAGAGGAAAATACAACTAATATTTTCCAGAATAGCGGAGAAAGCTTCCGTAGTAAATTGTGTCCTATTAAGCCATTGATTGGTACGAACATAAAGTATATATCTAGTGAAACATCAACTGTAGAAGACACAACAGCTGTATCCATTGCTAACATAGCTGTCAGAGAGCAGACAATGTTTAATTTTGTTGAAGGAGATACTATAACATTTAACAGAAATGATGCTAGAGATGACTCTTTTGTTATCAGATCAGATAAAGTAGTGGTTCTGCCGGAAACATGGAATATTCAGTATACAACTAAAGGTTCTACTTCATATACTTCTCTGTCTCCCGTTGTATTGACTGATGGATCAGGCTGGAATATGATGGCTACATTGAACCTCGAGACTGCAAAAGGTATCCCTCAAAAGGTAGTTGGTTATACAGCAAACAATACTGACGGGAATTGTTATATGTCAATTCAAGCTATATTGTGGAAATCAAGCCCTTCAAATACAGATAGTACCCTACAAACAGATAGTACCACTAAGTGGACATTTGTTAATCTTAGTGAGACTGAGACAACTATTAGCGAGGAAGCAGTAACACAACCATACTATTTACAAAGTGATGTGGTGTTACAAAAAGTTGGCGGGTCCAATATTGATGTTACTTATGTTGACGGTTTAGGTGACGTAAAAGAACCTCAATTCTATGTGTATCATGAAGCTAACTATAACGTTGGAGCTCTTACTCGTTCCGGCAACAACGTGTATTTTGATTTTTCATTAAGTAATGATCAAGGTGTTACCGATTCTTCATGGGTACGCGTCAACAATGAGTATACTTGTAAGACTCCAAAGTTGATCTTACCAGATAATGCTACATACTTGATGTCACTAAGACATACTAACGGCTATAGTGATTATAGAGTTTATCTTACTCCTACCATGCCGTTTGTGAATGACGAGGGTAACTGGCAGATCGGAGAGACAGATACTCAATTACCCTACAATACACAACACGTCAGTAGCGAAGCAATGTTGGAGGACAAGGACGAGGATTGTTGGATGTTTGTATTTTACACTACATACCATTATGAAGAAGACGCAAGTCTCGAGTATAATGAGGGCACAGGTACATGGTGTATAGGTGACGTTGATACAGGCATAAGATACGATACAACTGATGAAACTCGCGAAACAGATGATGGTACACTTGTTATTCTTAAGCACACTAGTTATAAGGCTGACGGACGTGTGGAGGTAAGCCCTCTTAATCAACACACCAATTCTGACATCAAATATTATTCGATTTGTCCGAACGATCTATTAGCTACTAATGAGTTCTACCTCATTATTGCCCATGAGTATTCTGAGGAGTTCCTACAAGAACCAGGTAAGTTATGGATTGAAGGGTTTACAAAATACAATGAGGGTACTAACGTATTTAACTTATATGAAAAGTATCCTAACGTATCGTTTAAAGAGGTGATCGGTAAGATACAAGAACTTGATTACGATGGTTTATTTAAGTATGACTACTATGTTCCTTCGGAACAACGTATCAAAGATCCGCTAGACGCCATTTCATTCCTTGATGAAAATCACATATTCAATAAATATACGCTACCGAAAGCATTATGTAGTATCCCAACAACTGAGAGTGAGTCAACGATTGAATTCTTGAATAATAGGTAAGGTGTTGTTTAATGATATTTAGATTATCAGAGAATGTCCCTGATGTATATGTTAAAGAATCCAGAGACTTCCAACTTTTATGTAATTCATTTGACGCTGTGCAAAACAGCGTCAAATATGATATTGATTCAATTCTTAACAATCTAGTTGTACCAAACTGTGTAGATAGTTACGTTCCGTTTCTTCAAACTAAATTAGGATTCTTTACTGATACTTCATATAATAACGATATATTAAGAATCTTATTACAAGTGTTTCCTCTTATTGTTAGGTACAAGGGTTCTATCTACGGCATACAGTTAGCTGTATATGCTTATCTACATGCATTAGGATTAGACATATCCTCAAAGATACAAGTTGATAATGTTGCTTTTGTTATAACAATAAGCTTCAGAACTGAAACACTTGATGTACGTATTCTTACAGATTTGCTTAAGTATGTACTACCTGCAGGTTATAAGTTAAAGTACGGTTTCTATGAAGCTACAATTCCATTTAATGTTGCAGGAGTTGCCGATAGAATATACATATCGTGTAATCAAGGGACAACATCTACACATATCGTCCTTCGCCCCGACTCTGAGCAGGAAGATGAGAGTAGGTCATATGAGCAATATAACCTTGACAGTGTAAGTACTTCAAGATTACAAATACAGGAACAGGAGAAGGATAAGAATGAGTAAAGATATGTTACCTAACACTTTAGGGTATGAAGGATTTGTTACAATTGAAATTCAACCCGGAAGCCATGGACACAGAGTGTATAACTACAAAAATGCAGGAACTAAGTTGTTTTTTGATTATTTATCACAATGTATATGTGGATACGACGTAACGGAATATATGCCCAGATATATTTGTTTAAAACGTAGTAAAGGTGATGGATCAGAGGAACAGTTAACAAATTACGTTAGAGTATCCGGAGGGATATGGGGAAATCCTGCTAAACCAAGTGACGCTAATCCAGATGACACTTCCGGATGGGTTCTATTCAATTCCTTAATAACATACATGGACATAATTGGTAGTGCAACTGGAAGTATTAATGATGAGTTTTTAGAATTAGTGAATGAAAATAAAGAAGTTTTAGCAAGTGTTTCTATAAAAGAACCTCTAAGTACGGCAATTTCATCAACAGCTGACGCGTTAGTAACATGGTTGATTAGAATTGGACAAACATCAGATAACGGAGGACAAAGTTAATGTTTTATTTAAGTAGTAACAGTATTAAAATATTCCCGTTAGCAAAAAATAGAACGGTAGATGCTGGAGCAAGGCGTTTATATGAGTCAAACATTGCGAACATAATTCGACAACTAATTGATACTAATGGTTTCATCATTCATCAGCCTAACAATTTACAACACACTGAATGGCATCAATCTGGCATTACACCAGTTGTTACATTTGACCTAGAAGGGCTTGAATTTAATCTATATGGATATTATGTTAGCGTCGATGGGGAAGCAAAGGTTACGATACCATATAGCGATAAAGATACAGCCTTGTATGCAAGCTTAGTTATTGATAACAATGAAGTTAGCGGTCAGGACGAGGGTGGAAATGAAAGTTGTTATACAGGTATAACTTTTACTACTACTGAGCCTGCCAAGAATGATTGTACTGCTTCAATAAAATTGTTTGACGTAAAAGAAGATGGTAACAATTACAAGCTTGTGCCCGCTGAAGATGCAATTAAAAAGTTTGATGCGACATCACTAATTATTACACAAATTGACGGAAAACATTAAGAAACTTGATGGTACAATTGTATATATTATTGATAGATAAATATTATTGAGGTGTACAATGAGTAGAGAACTTACTGTTATCAAGTGCCCAATTTGTGGTCGAGAGTATCTTCCCGCTGAAATCTTTTTGCCTAAAGAGTTTTTCGGCAAACCAGAAATTATAAAAAGAGATGCGGAAGGAAAGATTGTTGACTTTATTGGGACCTCGTTAAACACAGACGAGACATATTGTTGCGATAACTGTGGTAAAGTGTTCAACGTAGCTGCAACTATTCAATTTGAGTCATATGCAGTTGAAGGTATTGATTTAACTTCAGATTATGTAACTAATGTTTCTTCAAGATTTAAGTTAAAAGAGTATTGATCACTGATGATAAAGATACAAGAAAAGACACCAAAGAGGATGCCTGGAACATCCTCTTTATTTGTTTCATTTGATTATAATCCAGAGATTGTGGCAGTTCTAAAGGAATGTACGCCTCTGCATTATGATAAGAAGACAAAGGTGTGGGAAATACCTGCTACAAGGTTATCTAAATTAGTAAATGCAGTTTGTAAGATAGATGATGTAGAATTAAAACTACAGAAGACAAAGAATGTAGATAATGAAGTATTCAAATTAAGCAAGTATAAAACTAATCCGTATGATTATCAACTTGATGGTATTCAATTTGGATTGAATCATGATAAGTGGTTACTTTTGGATAGCCCAGGATTAGGTAAGACACTGCAAATGATTTATCTTGCACAAGAGTTACGAAAAAGAGATAAATTACAGCATTGCTTGATAGTTTGTGGACTTAATACATTGAAAACAAACTGGGAAAAAGAAATAAAGAAACACTCGGACATGACGTGTACTATACTTGGTAAACATGTTGCGTCTACGGGGACGGTTACGTATGGGTCAGTTAAGGACCGCGTAAACCAGTTGAAATCTAAGATAAACGAGTTTTTTGTAATCACTAATATAGAAACCTTACGAGATGATGAAATCGTTAAACAATTAAAAGCAGGCAAGAATAAATTCGATATGATTATACTTGATGAGTGTCATGTGTGTAAATCTCACACTTCTCAACAAGGAAAGAATCTACTAAAGCTTGTTGATGCAAAATATCGGATTGGATTAACGGGAACATTATTGTTAAATAATCCTCTTGACTGTTACGTCCCGTTAAAATGGATTGGCTCAGAAAGAGCGTCGTACACTAACTTTAGATATCAGTATTGTACTTACGGTGGGCCATTTGGTAACGATTTCATAGGATATAAGAATTTAGATTCTCTTAAAGAGCAAATCAGTTCTGTTTCTTTACGTAGAACTAAAGACCTGTTAGATTTACCTGAAAAAACAATAATTGATGAATATCTCGATATGCCTGATAGGCAGGCGAAGTTTTACAACAACATCAAAGAGGGCATTATAGACGAAGTAGATAAAGTTCATATGTCCACTGCAAACTTATTAGCTATGGTTGCGAGATTAAGGCAAGCAACGGCTTGTCCTTCGATTCTTTCAACTGAGGAAATACCAGCTGTTAAGATCGATCGCTGTTGTGAGTTAGTGGATCAGATTGTTGGTAATGGAAATAAAGTTGTTGTGTTCTCGACATTTAAGAAAACACTAGACGAGGTACATCAGCGATTATTGCAATACCAGCCCCTATTATGTCACGGTGACGTCCCTGATGAGGTAATATCACAGAATATTGATGCATTTCAAAATCAACTACAAAACAAGGTGATGTTGTGTACGCATCAAAAAATGGGAACGGGAGTTACATTAACTGCAGCAAGTTATGCAATATTTATAGATCAGCCATGGACTGACGGCGCATATATTCAAGCTTGTGACCGTATACATCGTATTGGTAGTAAAGATCCTGTGTTCATCTATAATTTGATATGTAATGACACATTTGACGTTAGAGTTAGAGAGATTGTTGAAACTAAGGGTGTTATAAGCGATTATGTTATTGACGATGAGTTAAATGACAGAACACTCGATTTGTTAAAGAAATATGTTCTAGAGTTAAAATAACCTGGATATCCAGGTTATTTTTTTTTGTTTTAGTTGAATCATACTATATAATATATTATTATATAAATAACATAATACGATAATGATAATTATGTTTAATATTAGTTATAGGTGATTAGTTGTTAAAAGAGTACAAAGAGGTGTACTTAAATGCAGTATCTGTTTTACCAGGGTACAAAAATTTAAGTCAGATTGAACTGGCAGATAAATACGCCGAAGGCGGACCGTTGAAAGATGCATATCTTGCAGCAATCGTGCTGAGATATTGGAACATAATTGAAAAACTTGTGTATAAGGATTATGGGTTGTATGATCCAAAAGAGGCTTATGATTGGTTCATGGATGCTTTGTTATACATAATGAAAGATCAGCCATGGAAGGATCCAACATCGTCAGTTTACGGAGATCCCAAGGGACTTGAAAAAACATTAAATGTTTGTGTAAAATGCAGTAGAGCGAACTGGTTTCAAGCTTCAAACAGACTAAAAAGAAAGATAAATCACAACGTAGCGAGTTTAGATTGTCTTGCAGAAGATTTTAATGACGCTTACATGCCAAAGGAATTAACTACATCAAATACAACTGATAGTAGTTATAGATATATGATTATTGATTGTTTTAATAAACAACAGTATTTGTTAGCTTTGATGCTTGATGTAATTGTTAATGATTTGAATCTGGAAAGATGTGTTGATACTAAGTCGCTAGTTGCAAATATTCGTAAATCGATTGTATCTTTACCGGATGATTATTCTAACACTTTTGCAAAAGAATATCAATTTGATGTAAAACAAGTTGAAAAATCGTTTGAGTATATCTATAATATGAGTGACACAAAGTTGAAACAGGCCATTGAGGGCTATGTGTATAAACTTAGAGTACTACTTAAGAAAGAGGATTGAGTCTTGTTAATTGATCTTTTGAGTATGGACAATTACGTTCACTTTAATATAAAGTTGGCGGACATTATTGGATTACATCCGGCAATATATGTAAGTGAGTTGTTGAACATAAATGAAAAGGCGGTTAGAAAAGATAAGGTAAAGGATGATTGTTTTGTGGTGGATAGAAACTACATCACAAAACGAACAACCTTACAGAAGGAAGAGCAGATTGAGATTGATGGTATTTTGTTGAACCTTGGTATTTTGAAGAAGCAAGATGACTCGGAAGACTCGTTAATTTTAGATGTTTCAGTTTTAACGGCTCTTCTATCTGCAGAGGAAGCATCAATCGAGAAACTAATGAAAGCTGTTTCGACGTCCAAACCTCGAAAACGGACAAAAGGTGAAGTAATTATAGAGTCACTCAAGAAACACATTACTGCTACCAATGAGGAGCTGTACGCGGCTTATTCCGATTGGATTGACGCTGTTTATGCTAAGCAGGGTTGGATGTCAGTTAAATCAGTAACAGTGGCACAAAGAACTGTGGATGAGTATTGTAATCATAATCTTGACCTAGCTCTACAGATTCTTGATATTGCAAGTGTAAATGCTTACAGAGATATTCAATGGGCAATAAATAAGCATAAAGAGGATTACAAGTTAAGTTATAACATTCCCGCAGTTGTTCCTTCTAAAGCGACTTCTACTCAACAACTGAGTTCGGAGGTGTTTTGATGTCTGCGTGTAATAATTGTAATGTCTATTACAACTGTAAAAAGTATAAACTATCCGAGTATGTCTCTTCAGATTACTGTGTTAGACAGTTTAAGATGAACGCATTATTTGATATGTCGTTGTTGACTGATCGTCAGCGTCGCTGGTTGCCGCTTAGATACGATGCAGATGGAACTGACCGAGATCAGTTTGTGAGGTTGAATGAAATAGCTCAAAATGCTTCAACATTCGTTGAGAATTCCAGCAGTTTGTATCTGTATTCTATGGGATGTGGTAATGGTAAAACCTCATGGTCAGTCCGTATTATACAAGAATATATTCGTCAGATTTGGTATAAGGTGGATTTAACTCCTAAGGTGTTGTTCATCAACGTTCCAAAGTTTTTCTTGATGCTGAAAGATAACATTACTAAACAAAATGATTATATTGCACACATAAAAGAATATGCTGCAACTTGCGATCTAGTTGTTTGGGATGATATTGGAACTAAGATGGGAACTGAATTTGAAGTTGAAAATTTACTAAATATCATAAATAATAGAATTGATGCTGGTAAAGCTAATATCTACACATCTAATATAACACCTGATCAACTAAGGGCCCGTGTAGGGGATAGACTTTACTCAAGAATTGTTAATATGTCCGAGGTAATTGAACTCCGCGGAGCAGATAAGCGAGGGATATAAAATAGTACAGCTTCAGTTTCTAAACAAATTAATCAGTACTGGCGACACATCTTTGTTGCTAATGAATAATCTATCAGACCAGTTTTTTAGTGATTACAAAGATGAATACCGGTATATTGTTGAGCACATAAATCAGTATGGAAATTGTCCAGATTATCATTCATTTGTAAATCAGTTTCCAAATTTTGATGTTGTTCAAGTTAATGAGACAACATCTTATTTGATTGATGAGTTATATCAAGATTATAACAAACGAAAGTTAGCGAGAGTATTCAATCGTGTTCGTGAACTTATAAATGAGGACAAGATTGATGAAGCAATGCGAGTATATACTGCTGCTGCATCTGATGTTGTTCAGTCAACTCATCTTGATTCCGTTGATATATTTCAGAATACATCTCGTTATGATGATTACATTGAGAAGTGTTCTGCTTACGATAAGTTTTATGTTAAGACTGGTTTTAAAGAACTTGATGATCTTATCGGCGGTTGGGACAGAGGCGAAGAGCTTGCTACAATCGTTGCACGACCCGGTATAGGTAAGTCTTGGGTACTACATAAAGTTGCTGTTGCAGCAGCTGAACAAGGATTAAGAGTCGGTATCTATTCCGGTGAGATGAGTGAGAACAAGGTTGGATATCGTATTGATACTCTTATTTCACATATACCGAATAGTTATATTATGAAGGGTAATGAATCCATTCAAGTAGAATACAAGAAGTACATGGAGTCACTGCCTACAAGATTTAAGGGTACAATCAAAGTGCTAACTCCTGCAATGATAAATGGTATGGCAAGTGTAACAGCACTTAGAGCATTCATTGAAAAAGAGAAGTTAGACATACTTTGCGTTGACCAACACTCGTTATTGGAAGATGAGCGACGCGGAGCAGGGCCTGTTGAAAAAGCTGCTAATATATCGAAAGACTTGAAGAAGTTACAGGTTATGAAAAAGATTCCGATTATTGCTGTATCTCAGCAAAATCGTGACGCTCTAACCGTAGGGCACAATACTGCTACTGTTGCTCAAACTGACAGAATCTCACAAGATAGCACTGTGTTGGTATTTTTAAATCAAAAAACCATTGAGGGATTTGACGCAAAGATACTTACACTAACACTTGTTAAGGCAAGAGACTCCGTAGCAGGAGCAGAGTTGCAGTACGCAATTGATTTGAATAAGGGCTTGTTTGAGTTCATCCCTACTGAAAAAAATGGAGATGCAGCACAGATGCAGCAATTAGCTAATGAGTTTGGTGATGGCGGTGAACCTTTCTAATGGATCTTATTATCAATAATAAGGTAATATTGACTCCGATGATGACTATTTTGAAAACTCTTCAACGAGAGTTGACAAATGGGAAGATTAGAGACATACAAGAGCAGAAAGGACAAAACATTGCAGTAACTTGTCCTTCACATAAGGATGGATTTGAAAGAAAACCTTCTTGTCAAGTATTCGCTGATCCAGACGATAAATACACAATGTATGGAACTGTACACTGCTTTTCATGCGGGTATGCAAGAACATTACCACAGTTTATTGCAGATTGTTTTGACGAATTAGATGAATCCTTCGGTGAAGAATGGTTATTGAATAGATGCGAAACCGCTTTCATGTCGGAAGTTGATTATTTGCCACCAATCATTATTGATAACAAGACGGAAAAGAAACAGATAGAGTACTTAGATGAGTCAATACTGGATAAGTTTGCTTACTACCATGATTATATGTGGTATAGAAAACTTACACCTCAAGTAGTAGATACGTTTGAAGTTGGATACGACCCTACATCACAAATGATAACTTTTCCGGTCAGAGATGACAAAGGCGGATTATTGTTTATAACAAAACGATCCGTAAACACAAAGTTTTTCCAAATACCGGAGGATGTAGATAAGCCAGTATATTTGTTGTATTATATAAAACAACATAATATAAAAAGTGTAGCTGTATGTGAAAGTCAGATAAATGCTTTGTATTTGTGGTCCTTAGGAATCCCTGCTGTAGCATTGTTTGGGACTGGGAGTTATCCGCAATACGAGTTGTTGAATAAATCAGGTATCATCTCTTTTAGTACATTCTTTGATGGTGATATTGCTGGAGAGAAGGGTCGGCAACGATTCAAAAAAGCTATAAGAAAAGATGCAATCGTTGTAGATTTTATCTTACCAGATGGAAAAGATGTAAATGATTTAAGTTTTGAGGAAATTAAAATGTTACCAATGAGATAAGTTGAAATTCTTATCTCATTCATATATAATTAAAATAACTAAATTTGTAAGGAGTTGGATAAACAAATGGCACAGATTTCTTTTGATGCTATTCCCGAAACCACAAACGAAGGCAATCAGCAAAATGGTGTTGATTTCTTCAATCTTAAGAATGATGGCGATGAAGCTATTGTTCGTATCATGCATGATACAACAGCTTCATTCAATATCTTCACTGTACACGACAACGTAACTGTTGGTGGCAAGAGACGCAAAGTTAATTGTATCAGAGATCCTCATGAAGGAACTGACAGATGTCCGCTTTGTGCTTCAGGTATGGGTATTGTAAATAGAATTTTTATCAACATGTTGCAATACACGCAGAACCAGCAGGGACAGATTGAGGCGAAACCTGTTGTATGGGAACGCTCATTGAGCTATGCAACTCGTTTGAAAAATCTTATTGATGAATATGGTCCTTTGTCAGAGTGCATCTTCAAGATCAAACGTTGCGGAGCAGCTGGTAGTATGGATACTACATATGAGATTTTCTTCTGTAGTCCCAAAGTCTATCGTGACGACATGTACCCCAGAGTGGATACTGCATTTAGTAACTACAGTGCTCTTGGTACTATTATTCTTAATAAGAATTACAATGATTTAATGACATTCATGCAGACAGGATCTTTCCCCAGTGCTCCTGCTCAAGCTGAAAGTGCTCAAGCGCCTCAACAAATGAGCTATCAGCCAAAACCGGAAACTGCAACTGTTTCTGCTGCACCCGTAGCCCCTGCTTATCAAGCACCAGTTAGTGCACCCGTTCCTGCAGCGGCTCCTCCGATGCCCGCAGCTCCCGCTCCTGTTGCTCCTCCGCTAGATAATCCCCCTTGGCAGCAACCTGGCGCACCTGTAGCGAACAATCCTGGTAGACCGTCTCCGCGTTATTATTAATGCGGAGACTGGCCTAACAAGGGGAGATTAATATAGCTGGATCGTTATGGGGAGAAGAGTTTTCCGTAAAGAAGACTCCTCCAAAGAAAATAATTGATAAGATAAATAATCCTCAAGATGCGACAAAAGTTGTCAAGAAGGCAATCAAGTCGTCATCAGTTCCGCTTGAATTTAAACTTGATGCAATTAGGACCAATGTTTTGAAGATACTTGGTCGTTATGCAGAAAGAACTAGAGTTATTCGTACACGAGAGGAACTAGCAGAATATGTTGATATTGCAATCCACAATGGAGTAATTGCAATAGACACCGAGACAGATAACAGTCTTGATCCAATTACATGTAAATTGATGGGCCCATGTATCTACACGCCTGGTCAGAAGAACGTTTACATACCCATAAATCACATACATCCAGTGACACGATGTCGGTTAGAAAATCAGCTAACTGAACAAGATGTACTTGAGGAATTTTCAAGACTTGATAATGTTACAAAGATTATTACACACAATGGTAAGTTTGATTATCAGGTGCTAAAGTGTACATGTGGTTGGCAGATGAAAGTTTACTGGGACACAATGGTAGGCGTTCGTATTCTGGATGAGAATGAAAAGAGCGCAAAGTTGAAGGACCAGTATAGAGAAAAGATTGATCCAACTGTTGATAAATATTCAATTGAGCACCTATTTGAAGATATTGAATACGCGGTTGTAGACCCTGAAACATTTGCATTGTATGCCGCTACTGATGCTTTCATTACTTATGAGTTGTATAAGTGGCAAGAGAGTCAATTCAATCTTGTGGGTAATGAACGATTAAAATCTTTGTTCTTAGAAATGGAAATGCCTGTTATGGAAGTTGCAGCGGAAATGGAATTAACAGGTGTCAATATTGATACTGCTTGTGCAGATAGACTGAGTAAGAAATATCATAAACTGGTTGATGCTGTTATCGACGAAATCTCGATTGAACTTGAGAAGTGCCGACCGCAGATTGAGGAATGGAGAAAGACTCCTGATGCAACATTTCAGCCAGAAAAGCTAAACAAGAAAACAGGATTAGTTACGCTTGGTAAATCAAAGAGCGAGCAGCTAAAAGATCCTCCGGTTTTAACAAGTCCGACACAGTTAGCAATATTGTTATATGATGTGTTCAAAACTCCTGTTATTGACAAAAAAGCGCCAAGAGGAACGGGTGAGGACATCCTTGAAAAGATTGACCATCCGTTATGTAAATTAGTTGTAAAGCAGCGTGGACTTGAAAAATTAATAGGTACATATATTGACAAGTTGCCAGCTTGTGTGAATCCAAAAGATGGCAGACTTCATGCTCATTTTAATCAGTTAGGAGCAGGTACTGGTCGTTTCAGTTCTAGCGATCCGAACTTGCAGAATATTCCGTCACATGTTAAATCAATCCGTATGATGTTCATCCCCTCTCCTGGTTGTGTAATGATTGGTTCTGACTTCAGCCAACAAGAACCAAGATTGCTCGCGAATTACGCGATGGATGACAATATGATAAATGCATACAAAGAAGGAAAAGACTTGTATGCAACTATCGCGGCTGGTGTATATAAGAACGATTACTGGGATAACATGGAGAAACATCAAGATGGAAGTCCCAATCCTTCAGGTAAGAAACGTAGAAGTAATTGCAAGAGCATTCTTCTGGGGTTAATGTATGGTCGTGGACCTGCTTCTATTGCAGAGCAGATTGGAGCATCCGTTCCTGAAGCTAATAAGATTATTGAAGACTTTTACAACGGATTTCCGAAAGTAAAAGAGTGGATGGATAAGACAGTAGAGGATTGTAAACGTACTGGGTATGTAGAAGACTTCTGGGGAAGACGTCGAAGATTGCCTGACATTCAGCTTCCTGCTTATACTATTGTCGATAAGAATGAATCAAAGAATTCAATTGATATCAATCCGCTGTTAGGTTCCAGGGGTCTTGTTACAAAGACTGTCAATCCTAAGATCGCAGAGTATAGAAAACAGTTAGAGTCTGCAAGAGGGTATAAACAAGTTGCTGATATTAAAGCAAAAGCATTGTTTGATAAGATTGAAATTCATGACAATGGTGGCTTTATTGCTCAAGCTGAACGACAGAGTATCAACGCAAGAGTTCAAGGTGGAGCAGCTTCAATGAGCAAGTGGGCAATGATTAAAGTTTATCGCAGTCAGGAGTTGAAGGATCTTGGATTTAAGATGCTTCTACAAGTACACGATGAGTTGATTGGTGAGTGCCCAGTAGAAAATGTTGATAAAGTTGCAGAATTATTAACATCTATTATGAAGGATGCAGCTAAACCTGTTGTTCAAATCCCATTCAAATGCGATGCTGACGTAAGTCCTTCCTGGTATTACAACGACAATAAAGACATGATGCAAGAGATCTTTACTGATATGATTAAGTCTGGGAAGACGACACACTCTGCATTTAATGAGTTATTAATCAAGTATGAAGAGTATGGTGAAGAACTTCTTCGTGAGTTCTTATCAGATATAATAAGTGAGTAACCGAATCCTCACTATAAATAAAACAAAGGAGTAAAGAAATGTTGAAAATTAAAAATTGGTTCAAAGAGTTTGGTAAAAGTGTAGCAGCAGTCCCAGGGTGGGTTCTTGCATTATTTGTATTATCAATTACATGCATGAATCTGTTCGCAAACAAGTCAATAAATCTTCCCGTAAGCTGGTTAGCGCTTGATTGCGGTATGATTTTTGCTTGGGCCCCTTTCCTATGCATGGATATAGTTGTAAAGCATTTCGGACCGAAGACAACTATTAAGTTAACCATTCTTTCGGTTATTATTAGTGTTGGAGTTTCTGTTATGTTCTTCCTTGGGGGATTGATTCCGGGAACTTGGGGAGAAGCTTTTAACGGTGACATGGTTACTATCAATACTGCTCTGGATAATACTGTCAAAGGTAACTGGTATATTGTATTTGGTAGCACACTTGCATTCATTGTGGCAGGTGTTGTGAATGCTGTTGTTAATCATACTGTTGGAAGTATGTGTAAGAAAGATAATTTTAGAGTGTTTGCACTAAGGACATATGTGTCTACTTTTATTGGGCAGTTTGTGGATAACTTTGTGTTCTCCATTGTTGTTAGCCAAGTGTTGTTTGGTTGGACGTTGTTACAATGTGTAACATGTTCACTTACAGGTGCACTATGCGAGTTACTGTTTGAAGCTTTTCTAACACCAGTAGGATGGAAAGTTGTTAATAACTGGAAGAAAAACGACATTCAGACTGTTTGATAACTATTAGGGTTAGTTGGATATTTTCAGCTAACCCTTTATAATATTAAATGTAACAAGAATGAAACGGAGTTATACATAATGAGTGTAGTATATTTCTTTAGTGGTGCATATAATCAGCCGTTAAAACGAGAGCTAAATGTAGATCAGCTGTTTTCTGTGTATCATGAAAAAGGACTAATCAGAAAAACAATTCAGTATAAGAAAGACCATCCTGAGTACACAGCAAAAATCATGGTTGATAGTGGTGCGTTCTCGTTGTATCAAAAGTTTAAGAAACAAGGAGAACTTCTAACTGACGATGAATTGAAGGCATATACGGACGATTACATTGAATTCTTGAATGAGGTTGGAGATGACCTATATTCGTTTGTAGGCGTTGATACTGTCCCGAATCCGGATGACGTGGATCAAAGTTTTGCACAAAAAACTTGGGATAATTATCTTTATATGTATGAAAGACTTAGACCTGAGATTCGTAATAAACTTATGCCGGTATTCCACTTTGGTGAAGACTTCAAGTGGTTAAAAAATATGTTAGAACATAAGCATGAGGATGGCACTCCTCTTGAGTGGGTTGGATTAGCTATCTCTCTTGAGGGTAATCGTAAAGTTAGAATCAGCTGGGCAAACGAGTGTCGCAGGATTATAAATGAAAGTAGTAATCCGAATGTAAAGACGCATGCCTTCGGTGTGGGTGTTAAATCAGTTCTGGATCATATTGAAGTCACATCAACTGACGCCACATCTTGGGTAAAGAGGGCTGCTTATGGTATGATTAGTATTCAAGATAAAACTATTTATATCAGTGAGTTACAACTCCAAAAGTTTGATGGACGTCATCTAGCAGAAAAGTCAATGGCTTTACAAGAGGATGTTGAAAAGATTATTCAGGAACGTGGTTTCACTGCAGAACAGTTAGCTGCGGATCCTTATGCAAGGGCCAAGTTTAATATTTTAGACACTCAAGATTGGGTTGCTAATCTGAATGAGAATAAGGTACTGATTGCTAAAAAGGAGTTATGGTAATGGAACTTATCATTATTACTGGAACAAGTTGCGGTGTGGGTAGAGCTTCTGCAGTTAAATTCTTAAATAACAACTTTATTGTTATTGGCCTCGATTGGAAAGAGTCTACGATTGATCATCCAAACTATAAGCATTTTGTTTGCGATGTCAGTGATATCAATCAACTCCCTGACATTGTCGGTGTAAATTATATTCTTAATAATGCAGGAATTGTGACACCTAAAGCGGATGCTATTCGAGTAAATCAACTCGGTTATATAAACGTTTTGAAGAAATATGGTGATGATGCAGATCTGAAAGCAATTGTAAATGTGGGATCTACAGCGTCATTCAAAGGATATGATAATCTTGAATATTGCTCCTCTCAGGGAGCCCGAGATGCAATTACAAAGTGGGCAGCGAACAATTATGGTAATGACTCTCGTCATGTACTTGTTAATGGCTTGAATCTTGATGGAATTGTTGCAGCAGATCCTGAAAATGGAATTCAGGGAACATCTTTAGAGCCGGAATTATATGCTCATCCTGAATTGATGCAGCAGATTGCAGACCTTAGTGTGTTGAAACGTCTTGCAACTGTTGAGGAAATTGCAGAGTGGACTTATTTCTTGTTAGCAGTTAACACTGTTATGACGGGTCAGATTTTAAGCATTGACGGTGAGTTAATTGGTGCTTATAAATTCGTTCAGTATCCGGGGTGGGATGATTAATGAATAAGATTTGTGCGTTGATACCATGTTTGATGTTAGATAACAATCGAGAAATAAATAAGAAATCAATTATTTCAAATCAGGAAAATCTTCAGTTGGATGCATACATTATATATGATCAATGTTTCACTGACAGCGACTTTATTCCTGGTTGTGAATATATCGGTCACGCAAAAGAGCGGATGGGATGGGTTGAACCTAGAAATGCACTCCTTAGATGGTTTTATAATTCAGATTATGATTATGCTTTCTGGATTGACGCTAATTCAACTGCTTCGGGTCCAACACTTAATGACCTAACAACAATTCGTGATAATATTAGGTCTGGTGTTCTGGATGATTGTGATTCTATCTTTGCTACATTAGGTATGTGGGTGTCTCAAGACAGAATTCAATGTAAATCTGCGGATGACTTCTATGAAAATGTAAGATTGCTTCCAACTCGTATGGATAAAAGTTATAACTGGATGCACGGGATGTTCCACAAGAATTTTAAGAAGTACTACGGTCAAGAATTTTATATTGATGAGCGTTGCGACACAAGGAAAGGTACACCAGACGATGTCTATTTTGCAAGAATGTTACGTAGGTTTACTAACTGTTGGGTAGCACCAACAGTTGTTATAAATAAGCCCTCGTCCAAGATGTCTTGTACTTGGGCTAATGAAAAAGGAACATATGATTATCCTCCAGTACTGTTTGATGTTGTTGATGAATACATCATTGAAGAGACTGAAAAGAGAAACTATCATATTTGTAATAAAAACGTAATTGTTAAAGAAATAATCATTCCCAGAAACGATTACAAGAAAGATTTGATTAAACATTATGTGCCGAGAACTAAAAAAGTAGACTCGGCAGGAAGTACACGACAAGTGTTATTTTAAGGAGAGCTAATGAAGATTTTAGTTTTATCTGGTGGCAGTGGAAATGATTCTCTTATTAGAGGACTTAAAAAATTGTATCCATCAGTTGATGTTAAGGTTCTTGTAAATGCTTATGACGCAGGAAAGTCTACTGGTGTATGTAGAAAGGTAACAAATACTCTTGGAGTGTCGGACATTCGTAAAAACCACATCAGAATGTATGAATCGCTTAGTAAATTCCCGGATAGAAAAATATTAGAATTTTACAATGAGCGATATGATTTTACAGAAGGACATGAGTGCGAGGAAATTTGTAATAAACTCAGAGAATGGGATTTGTCTGAATTGTGTGATTATGTTAGTATGTTTTTCCGTATGCCAACAGCGAATCACTATACATACAAGGATTTCAACGTATCCAACATTGTTTATGCAGTGATGTATTCCTGTCTGGGATATGAAAAAACAAACAGCTTTTTCTGTGCATTGCTGGGTATTCCTGATTTCCTTATTCTAAATTCATTTGATAATGTTTATATTGAAGCTGTAACAGAGTCAGGAAAAGTTATTGAAGATGAGGGTGATATTGTTGAATACTGTAATCCTCATGACGTAATTGTAAATATACAGTATGTAGGTGATAACAATCAGGAACTTAATTCTACCGCGATTAATGCTATCGAAGAAGCTGACTATATTGTTATTTCTACTGGTACATTTTGGAGCTCTATATATCCAACCTTACAGTATGGAGACTTATATAAATATATAAATAAGTCTAAAGCTAAAAAGTTGTGGGCGATCAATAATGAATGTGATAAAGATTCTTACGGTGTAAGTTCAAATCAGTTCATTCATTTCTTTGAGGAACTTGGTCTTAATCTTGATGAGTTTGCAATTCTAGAGAATCTTGATGCAAATGGTTTATTAAGAATGGAAAACAATGAAAAACATATTTTGTATAGAGCTATGGGTAACAATAATGGTAAACATGACCCTAACAAGTATGCCGCAGAGATTCTAAAGTTTTACTATGGTATCACGTCACTTGATAACTATGATCATGTATTGTTAGATTTTGATGATACTTTATGGGCACGAAATGCATCAACAGCCGAACCATTGTTATTACATTACTCACTGGACAATCTTAGTTTATTAAACAACTCATCCAAGTATACCATAATTTCAGGTAACTCCTTTGATAGTATTAAGAATAAACTTACATCTGTGTATGGTACTAATCTTGATAGATTTGAAGTTGATGTATGGGCTGACGCAAACACAAATTGTTATCATAAAGGTGAGCTTGTTAGCCAACTTAAAGAATTCACAATCCCGGATGAATACGTTGTTTCAATAACAAGATTTTTATTAGTCAATTATGACATTTGTCCTTCTGGCATGAAGTCTTCTAATGGTACAACATATATTAAAATAAAGCCGCTTGACAGTTTAACAAGGAACATTCTTGTTGACTATCTTAATACTTGTATACTTCCCTCCCTTAGTTGCAACCAATGTAAGGCAGTGGCAACGGGTAATACTACCGTTGATATTGTTAATGTCAACAACAATAAAGCTAAACTACTAGAAGTTCTTGATTGTGTAGAAGGTAATGTTTTGTACATTGGAGATGAAGTGAATGTTGGTAATGATGCTGACATTGCTTATAAATGTACTACACATATAAACACTAGTGGTGTAGAAGAGACACATTGTATCTTGGAGTTGTTAAATCTATGATTTACGGACTTATTATTAGTGCTGGGAAGCAGCGAAGGTTTGAAGACGATAAACCGAAAGCATTAGCATCCATAACTGACAATAGTACATTACTTGACTACAATATTGAAAACATGAAAACGGTCTGTGATCAAGTATATGTTGTTTGTTCGTTTGAAAATGAGCACTGGTTTCTTCCTTATGAGCGAATTGTTATTGATTCCGGTAAGGGGTGTGGAGACGCGGTTATGCAAGCGTTGAAGCATATAAAATTGTTGCCTGAAGACACGGTGTTCATTCAATGGGGTGATTCACTACAACCTCAGGAAATATTTACTTTTCTTGCATCGGAGTATCGTGGGAAGTTTGTTATTCCTTGTGTCTTTGAGGAACATCCTTATGTATGTGTTGTTCCTGATGGTGAAACTGTGAATGTATACTTCTCAAAGTATGGAGAGTGGGAATTTCCAGGATACCATGATTTAAGTTTATTCTATGGCAATGCAGCAAATTTACTATTCTATCTAGAGGTATTCAGTTCACAGATTAGTGTAGATGGTTGTTATTGTCATAAACACGGTAACGAAATGCAATTTCTTGATGTGTTTAACGACACATGTATGCCTGCAGAGGTTGTAGTGGTTAAAGACTACAAAGGATTTGCATTTAATACTCAAGATGAGTTTAAGAAGTGTCTAAACAAGTTTGAATTTTCAACTTGATACTATATAATAAAAATAAAACAAATAAAATAATGGAGATGACCAAATGATTATTAGAACCGAACTGTTGCAGGATTCCTGCGCTAAGATTTTAGGAGCGGTGGACTCAAACGTTCTTTCCGCTATCACGGAAACTCTTGAAATTAAAGCTCACAATAATGTATTTACGATGGCTGTTACTAATCGAGAGTATTTTGTTGAAATTAAGATGGACATTGAGGTTAGTGACGATTTTCATGCTACAGTTAATGCGAACTTGTTTTTGAAACTTATTGCCAAGGTGACGTCAGAGACAATTGAGCTAACTACCAATGGTAATTCCTTACATATCAAATGTAATGGTGATTACAAAATTCCGCTTATCTATGATGGCGAAGAGTTGATGGAGCTACCTCGTATTAATATCGAGAGTGTTAGCGAAGAGCTGGATGTTGAGAGTTCTGTACTTCGTTCCTTAGTCAACTATAACAGTAAGGAATTGCAGAAAGGTACAATCTCAAAACCTATTCAGCGTTTGTATTACATCGATAATCAGGGAGCTGTTACTTTTACAACTGGTGCTTGTGTTAATAAGTTTGAGTTAGACATGACTTCAAAATTGTTGTTTAATGATAAGCTTGTTAAATTGTTTAAGCTGTTTAAAGACGGTAAAGTTAAAATGACGATTGGTCATAATCCTGTTGGTGAAGACATTGTTACTACTGCTGTAACTTTTGAGGCACCTAATATTAGCATTAGTGCAGTCCTGTCCTGTGACGATAGTATGATTGTCAGTTTCCCTGTAGACGGTATTAGAGGAAGAGCAGAAACAGTATATCCTCATTCAGTTGCTCTCAACAAGGATATTCTAACTCAGGCTATTGACCGTTTGATGCTATTCGGTCAAGCTGCTGCAAAAACTGACGCTTCTATGTCTGTTGTTAAGATGCAATTTGGGTCTAATTCAGTTGTTGTATCGGACCGGCTCGGTATTAACAAAGAAGAAGTAGCTTATAGTTCTGAGTGCTCTGGCGTTGAGTATACTGCTTATATTGATAGTAACGATTTAACTAAGACTCTTGCCAGTTCTACTAATCAATTTGTAACATTTAATTTTGGTAACTCTCAAGCTTTTGTGTTAGCTGAAGGAATGATTCGTTGGGTTATTCCGGAGTGTTCGGAGAACTAATACATGGCAGTAAACAGGGGGAAACAGTTTGAGGAGAGGGTTAAGGAAGATCTCCTCAAACTGCCTGATGTTTCCCTGGAGAGATTTCCTGATCAGATGTCTGGCTATCAGGGCTCAAAAAATGTTTGCGACTTTGGTGTATATCTATATCCAAATTACTATTACATCGAGTGTAAAACAACTAATGAAAACACCTTTCCGCTTTCTGGTTTGACGCAGTACGACAAACTCATGGAACGCAAGGGAAGAAAGGGTGTTCGCTCTGGTGTAGTTCTATGGTTTATCAAGTGGGATAGAGTTGTATATGTACCTGTTGCAACATTTGAAAAGCTAAAGGCAGACGGCAAGAAATCAGTAAACATAAAAATGTTACAAGAGGATACATATAGAATAATAGTTGTGCCCTCCGTTAAAAAACGTGTTTTTATGGATAGCGATTATTCCGTACTAACGCAGCTTCAGGAGGGTGATTAAATGTTATGCAATTCCAGATTTAATTCGTTTGTTATCTCAAATATTAACAATTCGGATTACATGTTTGTAGACACTCCCTGGAACTACAGACCTTCACAGTATTCGTCAGCTGAATTCTGGAAGGGAGTAACATTTGCAGATTTGTTTCTGCATTTGAATTGTTCCACAATTTTTATGTGGGTAACTACTGAATTGATACCTACAATGTTATCTGGTCACACTGAGTCAAGTTTTGAGTTGAAAGCACTTGTTCCTTATGCTAGAGTAGCGAGACACGAAGATGTTACATATGCAATGAATCATGGATTTAGAAATCCGTTTTTACATTTAGCTGTCTTTCAACGTCGAGACGCAACAATAACAACAATGTTATCAAAGGTTATAATAATTGAGCACGATAACGAGTTGCAGCGTCCTGTTATGTGGGAGGACTCAATGTTTATGCAACTTTCCTCGGAAGGCTTCAAAGGTCTGTACATTCTTCCGGATGGCGGAATAGCCGATACAGATATTAGTGACCGACAACAAGGTGGTCAAATGATTAAGAAAGAATTGTTCTAAGGAGACAGTATGAACGATACTTTATTGACGAATATAGAGTCTGAAAAGATGGAAGAAGTGGTTAACACAACAGAAGAAAATGTTGTATACTTCACTAATATTTCAGATGAACTAGTTAAGCAATACACATCAGATATGGATCAACTTATGAAAGATCTGTATGTAGACTGTATTCAAAATGATGCGTCTGATAAGATTCTTGAGAAGTATTTACTAGAGCTGAATAACATGTTATATTTCTTAGGCACTAAACTTGAGACAGTTGGTATCAAAGAGGACTTGTCTCGTATTGCAGCTAAAGAATCCTACAATGATGCATATCTAAAGAATAGACTGAAAGATGCAGAGAACAGAAACAAAACAACAGTTGCCGAATTAACTGCGTTAGCAGAAGATTCCTCTAGATATGAAACTGTGTTGAATAGTTTATATTCTCGTGTTTATAAACAGATAAGATTTAAGATGGATGCTGGATACGATATGGTAAACACGCTTAGGAAGATTATTAGTAAGCGTATGCAGGATCAAAGTTTATCCATGTATTCATCACGTAATTCATTCGTACAGGAGGCTAACTAATGTCAAAAGGAAATGAAAGCCTTAGTGAGGTTTTGAAAGGGATACAGAAGAAATATGGTGAAGCTGTTGTCCGTGTTGGAGTAGAAGATCTCGCCGTCGACGGTTTGTTGTCGTTAGGAAGTCCAGCATTGGACTTTTGTATTTACGGCGGTATTCCAGAGGGACGAATTGTTGAGTTTTCTGGTGCTGAAGGCTCAGGAAAAACAACAAACGCATTTTTAGCTGCGGCAGCATACCAAAGAGCAGAAGTTGAGAGAAATCCGGAGGCTCCGCGTGCTATTGTACTTCTTGATAACGAAGGAACTGCAGATCCTGTTTGGGCAAGATTGTTAGGGTATGATATGGATGAAGCCGCAACTGTTCCTACTATCATTATTAGACCCGAAGCACAATCAGCAGAAGAAATTTTTGATATGGCGTTAAATCTCTTGAAGACTGGTGAAGTTGGCTTATTGATTTTTGACAGTATTGCAACACTTGTTCCTCAACAGATTGCGGACGAGTCAATGGAGAAGCAGCAGATGGGTGGTATTGCAAAAGCGTTAACTCGTTTTGCTAATACTGCAGTTGGACTACTTCGTAAATACAAAGCTACACTTATTGGCATCAATCAGGTCAGAGACAATATGTCTGGATACGGTGACCCTTTACAGACCCCTGGTGGTAGAGCTTGGAAACATCAGTGCTCAATGAGACTTATGTTTAAACGTGCAACCTTTTTTGATGATGAGAGAAATGATTTAACTAAGTCGGCTCAGTCACCTGCAGGTCACGTTATTGAGATGTATGTACTTAAAACTAAAACATGTAAGTGGGATAGAAAACTTGGTTACTTACATCTGAATTATACTAAGGGTGTAGATGTTCTATGGGATACAATTGATGTCGCAACTCATTTTGGTTACATTATTAGTCCTGCACAAGGTACATTCCAGTTGGTTGATATTGATACTGGTGAAGTAATGTTGGATAATGAAGGTAAAGAGATTAGAATAAGAGGTAAGAAGAATCTCGTTACTTATTTTGAAGAGAATGTGGATCAGTGGAGACGCTTATATGATTTAGTGTATGCTAAGTTAAAGCAAAAAGAGAGTCCTCATATCAAGGCTTTTGAGGAATTACTAAACGTAGATGTTCATGAGAAACTTGGAGTGTCCACGGAGACTAATTTAGAAGAGATCTAATGGATATAAATTCAATTCTTATATGGCAGAAGTTCAACTGTTATAATTTTGTTGAGGATACGCACACCTATTATTGGAATGGTAATAGGGTGCGTTACTCGGTTACACAGTTCATTGATAGATTTTTTGAACCCTTCGACTCAGAAGGAGTCAGTAAACGGTATGCCGAAAAGCATAACTTGAAACAAGAAGATGTTCTTGCAGAGTGGAAACGCAAAGGTGACATATCCGCTTTAGCAGGCACAGCTATTCATAGCTATATGGAAAATGCTAAGAGAGGTAAGACATTTCTTGTTGATTACTCAAAGGCAAAAGAAGAAGGGTTGTTTGAAGAAGTTAAACAAAGGGTAGATATTCTTCTTCCACAAGCTGAAGCGTTTCATAAAGATACGCTTGGAAAACTATTTCCTATCCACTTGGAGTATACTGTTGGTATAAGAGACATCATTGCCGGCAATATTGATATGTTGTGCTGGAATAGTTATGCTAACGAATTTCAGATATGGGACTATAAAAATTTGAAAGAATATAGTACAACAAATTATTTTAACAAGTGGGCACTGCATTCTTTTAAGAACCTTCCTGATTGTAGTCAAACACATTATTCCATCCAACTAAATATGTATAAAGCAATACTTCAAAGGGAGCTTGGAATAAGTATCGGCGGGTGTTACATAGCACATTTTGATTATGTTAAGCCAGAAATTGGATTCAGAGTGCATCAATGTTTAGACTTATTAAAAGAGTGCAACTATGAACTTGATAGATTGATTGAGGAGGAACGTCAATGATTACACAACAGATGAGATCTGACTACAATGATTACTTACATACTCACATTCAAAATGTTAGATTAGGACTTTCCTGGATGATTGGAAAACTCCCGGAGGTTGTAGCAGAGTTTGATGCAGATACTCTTGGAGAAGTAGGTTCCCAGCATGACCACTCGAAATATGATACAGAGGAATGGGGAGCTTACTGTGAGTATTTCTATGGTGATTCAAAGAATGAAGATGTATTAAGAGATTTTGATTATGCTTGGTTGCATCATCAACACAATAATCCGCATCATTGGCAGCACTGGTTATTGCGTGAGGATGACGGTGATACAAAGGCTATGGAGATGCCAAAGATTTATGCATTAGAGATGATTGCAGATTGGTGGGCATTTAGTTGGAAAGCAGACAATCTATATGAGATCTTCAACTGGTATGAAAAGAATGTAGATAAGATTGTTCTTCATGAAAACACCAAGGCATATGTGGAAGATGTACTGTCCCGGTTGAAAGCTAAACTAGATGAGGTTCATGGATATGGCAACAAAGAATGAAAACTCTACAAGATACTATTCAGCAAAACATGAGGATAGTATTTGTAAAGCATTAGGTGCTCATCGTCAACCCAACAGCGGTGCATCGAAATTCCATAAAGGGGATGTAGTGCATGAAGGAGCATCGATGTTGATTGAAGCAAAGTGCACTATGTCGGAGAAACAATCAATATCAGTAAAACGGGAATGGGTAGAAAAGAATAAAGCTGAAAGTTTTGCAATCCGTAAAGCAAATCAAGCAGTT
>JAEIGA010000109.1_pt1 | contig 111558 bp, 98 predicted proteins | sample 9270691 | NCBI WGS metagenome assembly JAEIGA01 (sample SAMN17057246, study PRJNA624740) | gut metagenome | biome: biome; isolation source: fecal sample | host: Bos grunniens | place: China: Xizang | collected 2019 | reverse complement strand
GAGGGCCGACAGAAAGCGTGGCTCTTAACATGCCATGTGCACACATACGGAGCCGCCGCTCATGGCTTCGGGCTTACGCCCTCGCCCTTATCTGTCGGCCTTCCGCGTCTTCGGCTGCGCCTCAGGCGCTACAGGGCTCCATATCATTTTCATGCGTTACCGGGGGGTCTCATCTTCGGCTACGCCTCGATGAACCACCCCCGGCTACTTTCTGTCGTCCTCCGGACTCTCAAATTCGGCTCGCTGCGCTCGCGGGGTGGAGACTACAAACTGCCATTTATCAACTAAAAACTAGAACAGAGCGTAAAATTAAATCATGTGCCCCATGCGCTCTCGCTTGGTATCAAGGTAGGCTTGATTATCCTCATGAGCAGGGATGCTGATGGGAAGCTGCTCTACAACCTCCATACCATGGCCGGCAAGGCCTACAATCTTGCGCGGGTTGTTGGTAAGCAAGCGGAGCTTGCGCACGCCGAGGTCGCGCAGAATTTGGGCGCCTACGCCGTAATCGCGCAAATCCGGTGCAAATCCGAGTTGGATATTGGCATCCACCGTATCAAGCCCTTGCTCCTGCAGCTTGTAGGCATGCAGTTTAGCGGAAAGACCGATGCCGCGGCCTTCTTGGCGCAGGTAGAGAATAATCCCCCCTTCTTGTGCTACACGGCGCATAGCCGTGTGCAGCTGACTGCCGCAATCGCAACGGCGGCTGCCAAAGACATCGCCCGTAAGACATTCGCTATGAACGCGGCAAAGAATAGGCTTCTCCGGGTCAATATCGCCGTGCACGAGTGCTAAATGGGTTTGCCCATCTACCTTGGAATGGTATGAATGGCATGTGAACTCACCGAACTCGGTGGGCAGTTTTACCACTTCTTCCTTAATAATCAATGTTTCTGTGTGCTGGCGGTGCTCAATAATTTGAGCAAGTGAGCAGGCCTTGAGGCCAAATTGGCGCTGGAAGGCACCCAGCTCACCCAAGCGGGCCATGGTGCCGTCTTCTTTCATAATCTCACAGCAAACGCCAACGGGCTCCATACCGGCAATGCGCAGCATATCTACGGTGCCCTCGGTGTGGCCGGCACGGCGAATGACACCGCCCTCTACTGCTCGAAGCGGGAAGCAATGGCCGGGTTGCACAAAGTCGTCCAAGGTGGATTTGGGGTCTGCCAGTTTCATCGTGGTGATGGAACGCTCAAAGGCGCTGATGCCTGTCGTGGTTCCTTCTTTAGCATCGACACTGACAGTGAATGCTGTGTGCAGTTTTTCCGTGTTATGCTGGGCCTGCATGGGCAGGCAAAGAGCATCCACGCGCTCGGGTGCCATAGGTACACAGATAAGGCCGCGAGCGTGTGTAGCCATGAAGTTGATGTTTTGCGGTGTGGCGAATTGACCGGCACAAACAAGGTCGGCCTCGTTTTCGCGGTGCGGGTCGTCAGTCATGAGGATGAGTTTGCCCATGCGCAAATCGCAAAGCACCTCTTCCAGCGGGTGGTATACGATGGGGTCGGGGCCATCTGCTACCGGTACTTCTGCCACTACCGGCTGCTTTTCCTCTTGTGCAGGGGGCTCCGGCATTGTCGGTTCAACAACGGGCAGGGGCTCACCGGAAACGGCTGCATCGCATTCGCAGATGAAGCTGTTTATATCAAATACACCGTTTTTAGAGGAGAATTCAATATTCTTCATGGCTGTAAAAAAAATCTGTTCGGCGGCTCGCATATCAGCGGCGCGAGCCGCCGAACATGGTTGTGTTTAAGAGTTGAGTCCGAGTGGGGGAATGATTACTTGTTCATTTTTGCCCAAGAGTCGCGCAGACCCACGGCACGGTTGAACACGGGGTGCTCGGGGCTGTGGTCGTAGCGGTCGGTTACGAAATAACCGGTGCGTTCAAACTGGCAATGGAACTCGGGTGCGGCTTGAGCCAAAGCGGGTTCTACCACCGCATTCGTCAACACCGTCAGAGAATCGGGGTTGATGTCGTCGCGGAATGTCTCCGGGTCATTGGCCGGGGTCTCATTCTTGAACAAGCGGTCGTAGAGGCGAACCTCTGCCTTTACACCATATTTGGCAGATACCCAGTGGATTGCACCCTTGCAGCGGATGCCCTCCGGGGGATTGGTGCCAATAGTGCCGGGCAGAATCTCTGCATGCACTTCCGTTACCTTGCCGTCTGCATCTGCCACATAATCTGTGCAAACAATGCAGTAGCCGCCACGCAAACGCACGCAGGCGCCGGGGCTCAGGCGCTTGTACTTCTTCGGCGGCTCCACCATGAAGTCGTCCTGCTCAATCCATACCTCTTTGGTAAGCGTAATTTTGCGGTTGCCAAGCTCCTCTTTTTCGGGGTTGATGGCAACTTCCACCTCTTCTTCGTGCCCATCGGGAAGATTGGTGAGCACAAGCTTGAGCGGGTTGAGAACGGCCATGCGGCGCTCGGCATGGGTGTTCAGCTCGCTGCGTACAGCATTCTCCAAGCGGGCTACATCGGTAATGGCGGGGAACTTGGTGATGCCCACACCTACACAGAAATCCACCACGGCCTTGGCGGGATAGCCACGGCGGCGCATACCGCAAATCGTGGGCATGCGGGGGTCGTCCCAGCCGGAAACCAAGCCTTCTTCTACCATGGAGCGCAGAAGTCGCTTGCTCATCACGGTGTATGTGATGTTAAGGCGAGAGAACTCACGCTGCTGCGGACGAGAGCCAGCCGGGATGGGGCAGTGCTCAATCACCCATTCGTAAAGCGGGCGATGGTCCTCAAACTCCAAGGTGCAGAGGGAGTGTGAGATGAACTCGTGAGCGTCCTCCAGCGGGTGAGCAAAGTCATACATCGGGTAAATGCACCAAGTGGTACCCGTATTGTGGTGAGGATCGTAGCAAATGCGGTAGATGACAGGGTCGCGCATGTTCATGTTGCTGCTGGCCATATCAATCTTAGCACGCAGCACCGCGCCGCCTTCCGGGAATTTGCCGGCCTTCATGGCTTCGAACTGTGCCAAGCTTTCCTCAATCGGGCGGTCTCTGTACGGAGAATTGGTGCCCGGGGTAATCAGGTCGCCACGCTGCTGGCGAATCGCCTCACGATCCTGCTCGTCAACGTAGGCCAAACCATTCTTAATAAGGTGAACGGCGCACTCGTAGTAGAAATCGAAAATATCGGAGGCCCAGTACAGGTGCTCACCCCAGTCGAATCCAAGCCACTTGATGTCCTCTTGAATGGAATTGACGAACTCAACATCTTCCTTGCAGGGGTTCGTATCATCGAAACGCAGGTGACACACCGCCCCTTGCTGTGCGTACTCGTTAGCTACACCAAAGTCAAGGCAGATGGCTTTAGCGTGACCAATATGCAAGTAGCCGTTAGGCTCCGGGGGGAATCGTGTGATGGGTGCCTTGTAATGACCTTTTGCAATGTCTTTGGCAATCCAGTCACGAATGAAGTCTTTTTTTGTTTCCTCGTTCGTCATACGTGTGTATTCTAATCACTTGCCAAGGTGAAATCAAGCTCATTCCTGTGGCACTGACGCAATTTCCACACTTATAGAAGGAAAAAGCGTGCGCGATGCCGAGAATGAGCTTGCCAATGAGAGGTGTTGTGCCTACTTTCACCCCGTGCGCTGCCGCAAACGGGAATCAGAGACTTTCCGTATTGATGATTTCAACCGGTTTACCGGGGGCTGAGATGCTGATGTTTTCCACAACATCGGCCTCATTACCGTAAGCTACCAGTTCTGCGCCTTCGCGGAGGCGGTACTGATACGTCTTGCGACCATCGTTTGCGGATTTATGAATAGGCTCGCCGGCTAATTCCGTCATCTCTGTAATGGTGATGCCTTGATGCAATTTTGCCTTAATTTCGGCGGCTGTGGGAAGCGTTTGCTCGCGCTCGGCCAGGGTATCGAGATACTTTTGCGGAGAGAAGCTTTTGACGGTAGCGTTGGCAATTGCCTGCAACTCTTTAGCCGTACCTTTTGGCACATTCATGACAGTACGTTTACCGAGTTTGAGCGCACCGCTCACTTTTACCGGCTTACCCGTTAATGCCGCGTGAATAACGCAGGCTGCTAAGTAGGTGCCCTGGGCATTGGGGTGCGACATGTCATTGACATGCAGGGGCTTATTCGGGTTTTTCTTATACCATCGGGCCCATGCTTCACCCACAGGAGCCACTTTTACCTTGTTGGCTACAGCGGCGCGGCAGTAGGTGGTGCTGGTTTGCTCCTGCATCGAGGTGAGCGGTGTAACCTTACCGTTGGTATCCGCCGAGGCATGTGCCCACGTCAGGAAAAGCATGACCTTGGTTTTGTTTTTCTTAGCAATGGCGGTCCATCGTCGCACGGAATCCATGGTTTCCTCCGGTTTGTAAGCCGGTGTTTGGCTTTGGTCTTGCAATATCAGCCAATCGTAGTCACCACTTTCCACCAAAGCTTTGGCCTTAGCATGCTGCGGGTCATCCAAAAAGCCACGCAGACTCATCGCTCCGGCGGTGTAAGATTCCACAATCAGCTCCGATTTTGCTTTATTGCTCATGGCTTGCAATACATTGGGAAGGTCGTTGCAAAAGGTGTAGCTGTTGCCGATGATGAGCACCTTTTGCTCATCTGCCATGGCTGTTATACTGCACAGGGTGCAAAGCATCAGGAGGATTTTCTTAAACATGGTGAGGTGGGGATTAAAGATGGATAATGTGTGGGATGGTAATGTCGTGTTCGTCTGTAGGCAGGGTGGGCAACATTTGCTCGCGGAAGGCAAGTGCCACTAGCCGGGCGTGCGTGCAGCGCGGTATGTAGCGGTCGTAGTAGCCGCCGCCGTATCCTAAGCGCAGCCCTTCGTGTGTAAAGGCCACGCCGGGTATGATGAGAATATCAAATTCGTTCGGTTCCACGGCGGGCAATTCCTCGCGCGGAGCGGGGATGCCGTGGGCTCCGGGGATTGTATCCTGCTGTATGTCGCGGATATGGTGAAAAATCAGCTGCCGCCCCGGCAGACAGCGCGGAGCGGCATAGCGGTGTTGTGGGTATTCCGTCAGCAGCGGCAGCAAGTCAACCTCATGCTGCATCGGGATGTAGATTCCCACGGTAAGGGGGGAGGGTACGGACAACAAGTCGGAAAGTTGTGCTCTCAACGTGGCTGAGTATTGATGCCGTATGTGCCCGGGGATGGAACGCAGCTTTGCGAGCACGGTGTGGCGCACAGCTTTCTTGCTGTCCGTATTGTTCATTATGCTTCAGGTTTGCGGCCGAACAAGGCGAGCATGCGGCCGGTGTTACCCTTTTCTACGCGGTAGGAGTAGAAGGTCTCCGTATCCTCAGCCGTATTCAGACCGCTATCGATAACGTTCTCCTCTCGAATACCGGCCTCTGCAAGCTGGGATTTAATGGCGGTAACGATGTCTACCTCGTAGTGCGGCGGGCGAATGCACGGGGAAATAACGGCAATGCACTCAGAGGGGGTGACACCCAAGTTTTTGCGCATAGCCTTGAGGAGCTCGCCTACAATGTTCTGTTGGGTGCCCAACTTGCCGGAGTGTGCCAAGCCACGGCAACCGCCCACGGTATCGTAAATCCATACGGCCGCGCAATCTGCCACATAAATGCCAAGGCAGCAATCTGCCTTGCCACCGCAGTAAAGAGCATCCACACCTTCGATGGGGAAGGAGCAACCGATATCTCCTACGAGGGCAACCTTGTTACCATGTACCTGTTGAGCGCGGCGAAGAAGCTTGGGAGCAATGCCGTTATCAATCAAAACTTGCTCATGGTGAGGTGTAAGAGCCTCGATGATTTCGTTTCTGTTGGTAGAAACGGCAACCTCGGGAATGCGGGTGATGAATCGGGCTAAGTTGCCCTCGACAGCGTTTAAGCGCTCAAGATAAGCGGGTGCGTATGTGCTCATATCAGTATTTCAGGGTGCAGGGGTAAGCTTAATCAAGAATACCCTGTTGTTTGCTGCGGCGCTTGATAACGCTGCGGGCTTGGTGAATTTCTTCGGCTCGGTCTTCCTGAGCCATCATGTTGGCCAAATCTCTGGCAATATTGCCGCGCATACGGGCTACAAGCTCTTTTCCCTGAGGGGTGATGCGAACCATGATTTTGCGTCGGTCTGCGGCTGCGGTAAAGCGCTTGAGGTGGCCAAGCTCTTGCAGCTTATCGACCATGCCGGTTGCGGCAGCTGTGGAGTGCCCCATCATGCGGGCAATGCTGCTCATGGAGAGGCATTCTTCCTCATCCAAATAGGTCAGCAAAAAGAACTGGGGGTATGATACGCGGTCTTGTGTTAACTCCGGAGAGAGACGGAGAATAAAGTTGCGTTGTGAGAACATAACGAAATCCGCCAAATGTCGGGCTTCGTCATCCGTCAGTGCGTTGTTTTTTGTGTGGATGCTGCGTTTCATGAGATGTGGTGTAAGTATTTCGCTAATGTCGATATTACGGTTTTGCTGACATTTTGCAAGCATAAAATTTTGCACCCGAGGACGGCAACATCATGCCAAAATTTGTTTTTCATTGATATGGCATGGAAAAAGAAAAACACCCACAATATATTGTGGGTGCCTTGAAAAAATATTTTTTTATATTAATTTGTAGTAGGTGCGGACGATGGGGTAATATCCGGGGAAATGCAAAGAATGGCGGCCAATTCGGGCGACAAAAGCTGCTCTGCAATGATGCGGTCGACGTGCTCATCGATGGCTCGCTGAAGTGTCAGATAGGTGCGAATCAGGGACGCAATTTCGCGATCCTCTTCCGGGGTGAGGTCGGGCAATTTATCCTGGCGCTCCTTGATGTCGGCAGCCAACTTAGCGAGCTCCTGCAACTGGGGTAACACCTCTCGCACGCTTTCTTCATCGCGGCAGAGATTCAGACACACCTCCGTTTGAGAAAGCAGGTCTACAATCTCGTTAGCAAGAGATACATGCGTATCCTGCGCCATGACGGCATGGCAACAAACGAGGGGAAATATAGCTGATTTCAGAAAACTGTTCATCAGTTCTTTCGTTTTTTAGCAATTTTTTGAGAGGTGCCGCATGCCGGGCAACGGAACCAGAACAGGAAAAAGATGTGCAGCGCCGTAGAAAGCGTAAAGCCGAGCACCGGGAAGTAGTGCGCATGAGCGTTGCGCGTGTAGTTGCGCAGCGAGAAGATGTTCATATTGCACACCGGACAACGAGTCTTTATGGTGTACATGAAATACGGGAAGATACCGAGCACCAGCAGAACGGCAAATAAAATGTAATTCACCTCTTCATCAATGCGCATTATCAGGCGAGCCGCCATTACCACAAAGGTAACTAAGCTGAGCACTCCCAGAATAAAGAAGAAGGCACTGAAATACGTGCGCACGGGGCGTGTATTGTAGATGGCGTTTTCTTTGTGGAAGATTTGCAAATCTGTTGCGTTCGACTCATCGCGCTTGGTCAGGTCAATATATCTGGTTGAGGCACTTCTTCTCTTGCGCCCGCTGTGGTGGCGCAATTCCAGCTTAGGAAGCGTGCCGGCGAACATCTTTTCGTCGTCTTCTGCGCTGGCCTTGGGGGAGTCTTCTTCCTGTTGCTCGACTTCTATGGGAGTCTCCTCTTCCACGGTGTGGTGGGCTGCGTGATGATAAATGTCAGCCAGTCGCTCCGGAGAAAGCGGAATAATGTCATCCGGAAAGAACTGCGCAGCTTGTTCCATTTCCGCAATCAGGGTTTGAAGCGGAATACGGGTAAGCTGCTGATCTTTATAAATGCCACACACAGCCAGAGCTTTTTGCTCCGGCTGCGGCAGGCTTGAAATGTAATCCTGAGTGCTCATTTACAAGACAGTTGGGTGGTCTGTAGTGTTAGCTCAGTGCGGCAAGCATAGACTCAAGCTGGGCCTTCTTGCCCTCCCATTCGGTCAGGCGGGCGCGCTCCTGGTCCACCACGGCGGCGGGGGCGCGATCCACGAAGGAGGCGTTGCTGAGCTTAGCGTTGCTCTTAACAATTTCCTTGGTAATCTTCTCCAGCTCCTTGGTAATGCGGCTGCGCTCTGCATCCACGTCTACCAAGCCATCCAAGGGCAGGAAGAGCTCACCGAAGGGAGTCAATGCCGTGGGCGTGCCCTTGGGGGCCTCGTAGGCGGCATCCAGCGTGGCGCTCAGAGAACCGGCAAGGAGAGCCAAGCGGTTCATCAAATCGTCATTAAGCGGCAGGGCGCCGGGCTTGAGGACAAAACGCACCTTCTTGTTGGTGGCGAGATTGTACTCAGCCTTGAGGTTGCGGGCGCGGTTTGCGGTCTCGTACAGGGCCGTGGCTGTGGCGCGAGCCTTAGAGATTTCCATCTCACTCAAGCCGGCCAGCAGGGAATCTGCGGACGGCAGCTCGGTGCTCATCAGGGGCTTGCCATCGTACTTGGCGGCAAAACCAAGGCTCTGCCACAATTCTTCCGCAATGTGCGGCATGATGGGGGAAAGTAGGGCAAGATAGTGGCGCAGTACCGTGTCGATGGTGTAAAGAGTGGCATTCTTCACGGCGGCATCGCCGTCGCGCAGGTCGTTCTTCACGGCCTCCAGGAAGAGGCTGCAATATTCATTCCAGAAGAAGGAATAAAGAGCTTGCGTGTAGGTGTTGAACTCGTACTTGCTCAAGCCCTCAGCCACCGTGGCGTGCAGTTCCTTCAGCTTGGAAAGAATATCGATGTGAACGGCGGTGAACTTGGGTGCCGGCTCCGTGCCGGCTGCGCCCTGCATCATGCGGAAGCGGGCGGCATTGTACAGCTTGTTAGCAAAGTTCTTGCCTTCCTCAATCTGCTTCTCGTCGAACTTAACGTCCGTACCGGTGGGGGCAATACGCATGAGGCCGAAACGCAGACCGTCTGCGCCGTACTTGGCAATCAAATCCAGCGGGTCGGGGCTGTTGCCCAAGCTCTTGCTCATCTTGCGGCCTTGGAGGTCGCGCACAATGGAGGTGAAGAATACGTTGTCAAAGGGCTTCTTGCCGTCGGCAAAGCGGTAGCCGGCCATAATCATGCGGGCAACCCAGAAGAAGATGATATCGGGGCCTGTTACCAAGTCGCAGGTGGGGTAGAACTTGGCGCGGCACTCATCATCCATGGTGGCAAAGGGCCACAACCAGCTGGAGAACCAAGTGTCAAGGGCGTCTTCGTCCTGTACCCAGTTTTCCGGATCGGTGGGCGGCTCTACACCTACATAGATATCGCCTGCAGCTGCGTCGTCTGCATCCAGCTTGGTGGCTTCCTGCAATTCCGCAGCCTTCTCCTTACGGTACCATACGGGGATGCGGTGGCCCCACCACAGCTGGCGAGAGATGCACCAGTCCTGAATACCCTCCAGCCAGTGGGCGTAGGTCTTAGCCCAGTGGGCAGGGCGGAACACGATGTCGCCATTGGCAACGGCATCTGCGGCTTCCTGTACGCAGGGATACTTAAGGAACCACTGCATGCTCAAACGGGGTTCGATGGGCACATCGGAGCGCTGAGAAATACCTACGTTGTTCTCGTAGTCCTCAACCTTCTCCAACAGCCCCTTGGCTTCGATGAGCTCAATAGACTTATCGCGGGCCACAAAGCGATCCAAGCCGTGCAGCTCCGGGCAGTCCGGGCAATTAATGTGGCCGTCTGCCGTCAGTACATCGATAATCTCCAGATTATTCTTCATGCCCACCTCAAAGTCTGTGCGGTCATGGGCAGGGGTAATCTTGAGGGCGCCGGTGCCGAAATCAATCTCTACATGGTCGTCTGCAATGATGGGAATTTCGGTTTCCACCAAGGGGCGAATAACGGTCTTGCCAATCAGGTGAGAGAAGCGGGGATCCTTCGGGTTTACAGCCACGGCAACGTCAGCCATGATGGTTTCCGGGCGAGTGGTGGATACCAACAACTGGCCGCTGCCGTCCGCCAACTTATAGCGAATGGTGTAAAGCTTGCTCTTGGCAGGAGTCATGATAACCTCTTCATCGGAGAGAGCCGTGCGCAGCACGGGGTCCCAGTTCACCATGCGGCGGCCACGGTAAATGAGGCCTTCCTTGAATAGCTCGGTGAAGGCGCGGGCTACCTCGGGCGCGAATACATCATCCATCGTGAAACGCTCGCGAGCCCAGTCGCAGGAGCAACCGAGTTTCTTGAGCTGCTTAATGATGATGCCTCCGTGCTTTTCTTTCCACTCCCACACCATGTTAACAAAGTTCTCGCGGCCAACATCGTAGCGGGTGCGGGGCGGTGTTTCCTTGGCGAGCTCTTTCTCTACACGAGCCTGGGTAGCAATACCGGCGTGGTCGGTACCCGGCAGCCAAAGCACCTCCTTACCCTCTTGGCGGGCGCGGCGAGCTAAAATGTCCTGAATGGTGTTGTTGAGTACGTGCCCCATGTGCAATACGCCCGTGACGTTGGGCGGGGGAATCACAATACTGTATGCAGGTTTTGCAGACTTCGGGTCTGCGTGAAAGCAATCCTCTGACATCCAGCGGGTTTGCCATTTTTCTTCAACAACGGTCGGTTCGTAAGCCTTGGGCAATTCAGTCATGACGCGCGGGACTATACACCAACTCTTGTTTTTTTGCAAGCTTTTTGTGCCCGATGACTTAAAGCTTATCCGTTTTTATCGCGTGAGTATTGTATGCTCTCATGCCTTGTGGCAATAAAAACGAGCCGCACCCGTTGAGGAATGCGGCTCGAATAAAGTGTGAGTTGTGCCGATTACGAGTAGGCGGACTCTACGCGCTGAGCCACATCCTTGTAGCCGTAGTCCACCTCGTAAATAGCCTTGAAGTTCTCCAAGGATTTCTCCTTGTTGCCGGCAGTTTCGTACAGGCAACCAATCATGTAGAGAATCTCCTTCTTGGTGTCGTCCATGGCGATGAGCTCCTTGTCGGCATCTTCCAGCTGGCGAATGGCCATATCGGTCATGTTCTTAGCAGCATAGCACTTGCCAAGCATAAGCATAGCCTTGATGCGCAGGTTCGGGTTGGTGCGGGCGCGCTGAAGGGCGGGAATTGCCTCGCTCTGCATGCCGGCATCGAAGAGTGCCTGACCATACTTGAACTGCAGCTGGGCATCCGTGGGGTTGGCTTCCACGCGAGCACGGGCATCTTCCACCACAGCCATGGCAACTTCCTGCTTGCGGGCATCGTAAGCGGCGCGGGCTTCTTCGTTGGTGGGGTCGGCAGCCAGTACCTGCTCGTAGTATGCAAGCTCGGCAGTGAGGGCCTTCTCGTGCATTTCTGCAGCCTTGTCGTTAATGGAAACGTCGGCACCGCCGCTCAGCTGGTAAGCGTAGGCGTAGAAAGAGTAAGAGTTGGCGTAGTCTTCCATCTGCTCGTAGATGGAGGCAATATCCTTCACAATCTGCAAATTGGTGTTATCCACAGCGTACTGCTCGGAGAGCTGGGCAAGGCGCTGCTCCATTTCTGCACGGGTAAGGCCCATCTTGTCAGCGCTTTCCAAATCGGTGGTAGCGTTGGCATTCTTCATCTTGGTGCGGAAGTCGCCGGAGCCTTCCCAGTTACCCTTCTTCATGGTAGCGCGGGCAGAGCAGTCCTTCTCGCCACGCTGGGCAATAGCATCTGTGCGGTCGATTTGAAGCACGCGCTTGTAAGCATCGGCAGCCTCAGCAAACATCTCATTCTTGATGTAGTGGTTGGCAAGCATGTGCAGGTGCTTCTTCGGGTTCGGCTGGCCCTGGCAAATGGTCTCCAAGGCAAAGGCGGCAAGTTCAGGCAGGTTCAGGTCGTTTGCAGCGTTGAACAGTACCTCGTTAGCAGAAACAGAGTAGGGGTCCTTCTCTAAATCATCTTCAATGCTCACGATGACGGCTGCGGGGTCTTTGCGAGAGGTGGTCAGACGCATGCCGCCGAAGAGAGAGGAGCGACGACCGGCATCCGGGGTGCTCTTAACCTCGCATGCACGCAAAACCTTGCGACCCTCCAAGAAACCGGGGGCTCTCTTAATGAGCGTTCTGAGAATGCTGACGGCGTATTTGTAGTTTTTTGCAGCTACAGCCTGCTGAGCCTTAACCCAAAGGGAGGCATCTGCGGGTTCAAGCTGGCGTTCGTTGATGATGCTGATACTCATAAGCGTGTGTAAGAAAAATGTTTCGAGTTGACGGCAAGCAACCATGCCGCAACATTGATTGCTCACTATATATACCACATTCGCTACGTGATTTCAACCTTGTTTTTTCAAAAAAATGTGGCAAAATAAGCGCCATGATGAGGATTGATGCCATTTTAAGCCGATTCGGCTACTGCTCACGCCGTGAAGCCGCCCAATGGGTAAAGCGAGGGCGTGTTACCGCTAAGGGAAAACCCGTACGTTCTGCATCGGATAAGGCCGAGCCTGCGGATGTGCTTATTGACGGCGAGCCGGTAGAGGCAATGAATGGCTTATACGTTGCGCTCAACAAGCCCTTGGGGTGCACATGCAGCCACAAGGAGGAGGGCGAATTGGTGTATGATTTGCTGCCCGCTCGCTGGTTGAACCGCGGTAACGGCGTTAGCTCTGTAGGCCGTTTAGACAAAGAAACATCGGGTCTGCTGTTGTTGACGGATGACGGCGCTTTTGTGCATGCTCTCACCAGCCCCAAAAAACACGTGCCCAAGGTATATGAGTTCGAGACATCGGCACCCATTCCGGAGTCTGCCGTGGCGCTGTTTGCTTCCGGTGAGTTGATGTTGGAGAGCGAAACAACGCCATGCTTGCCGGCAGAACTGGAGATATTATCCGCAAACAGTGGTCGCTTAACCCTGCACGAAGGGCGATACCACCAAGTGCGCCGCATGATGGCTGCCGTGGGTGCCCCCGTAGTGAGCCTGACCCGTGTGGCTATCGGTTCGCTTCGGTTGGCAGATTTGCAACTCGCTCCCGGAGAATGGGTGGAGATTGACCCGGCTATCTTTTCATGAGCTATGATATGCCCATAGCGGTGCAGCCGGATTTTACGGTGTTGTACGAAGACGACGGCGTGCTGGCAGTGAGCAAAGCCGCACCGCTGCTTACACACCCCACCGGTGATAAAAATGAACCGACTCTGTGGCACGGTGTGCGAGAGCTGCTGGCATACGAGTTGGCTTGCGGGGGGCAAGTGTCGCTCGTAAATCGTTTGGACCGTGAAACCAGTGGCATTACCCTCATTGCTAAAACGGCAGAGGCGGCGCGCGAGTTGGGCAAAGCCATGCAACACCGGCTGCTGCATAAAGAATATTTAGCTGTTGTGTTGGGTAACCCGGCATGGCATGTTGCCTGCTGTGCTGAGCCTATTTTGCGCATGGAAGATGTGGCGGAAACGCGAATCCATGTGCGCCAATGTTGCCACTCGCAAGGGCGCCCTTGCCGCACGGAGTTTGAGGTGCTGCGCCGAGTGCCTGCTCGCAAGCACTTGCCGCCTATGGCCTTGGTGCGGTGTGTGCCTCATACCGGGCGTATGCACCAAATCCGTGTTCATTTAGCTTATTTAGGGTATCCCATTGTAGGCGATAAAATATACGGTGGTAATGAACAAAATTACCTGGATTTTATCGAACAGGGGTGGACGCCGCAGTTGGCCTCGCGTCTTTATATAGAGCGCCATGCCCTGCATGCAGCTGCGCTGACCTTTCCCTATGGCGAAGGGCGTATTAGCGTCAACAGCCCCATGCCGGAGGACATGAGGCTGTTGCTGGAGGACGAATAAAATGAACCCGCTTTACGGTAAACGCCAGCTTTGGCGCAAGCGTGCATACTCCGCTTTCGGCATGAGAATGTACACCGGTTTTTTCGCAGGATTGATGCGTGCAATGATGTTGCGCAGGTGCTCCTCTTGCATTGAGGTGCAGCCGGCAGTGGCAGAGTTGCCGTTATTGCGCCAGATGTGGAAGAAAATGGCTGCGCCGCCGCCTACTACAACGCCGCCCTTGCGCTCGTGTGTGTTGTGGCAAATGAGCATTTTGATGCTGTGCGGGTAGTCCGTTTGCCTCATTTGCTCTTTCAACTCCCATGCGGAGCGCGCCGGGTGGTCGAGGCGTACGTGGCGATTATAATAGCGCGCATCCTTGGTATTTGTTACCCACAAATCATTAGGGCCTACTTTGACATACGGAATGCTACTATGGTGTTTGACGGGGTTTTTGTGTGTAACCCACAGGCCACCGAGGGCAAAGATTCCGGCAGGGGAGCGCCCGTCTCCTTCTTTCTTTAAGGTGGCACCGCGGGCATTTTGGTGTAAGCCCAGACCCCAAACGAGGCCTTTGGCACCGAGTCTGCCACGGTAGGGTCCCAGTACACGCACCCATTGCCCATGTGCATTTTTTTCGACAACGGAGAGGGTGACGTGAGAACTGTTCCATCCGTCAGCAATGCCGAGAATGGCTTGTGTGCAATCTTTTGGTACGGTTGCATTTGCTGCATTCAACAGAAAGCAAAGGGTGAGTAAAAAGAGGAGGAGTCTGTGCATCTTGCTCACAGTCTAGCAGCTCCGAGTACTTTTGCAAGACAGTAACTTGTCAGCATAATGGCTAAAAAATTAAGCGGCGTGTCGTAATCTGCGCTTGCAAATGAATAAAGAGGCAGGTAAGATAAGCGCCAACAATGATGAGCACCATGAAGGACCAGCTGTTTGAAGAGATATTGCAGGCGCGCCAGCGCGTCTACGCAGTAGGTGAGCCCACCCCGCTCAATAAGTTGAACCTCCCCGGTATAGATGCTGTGGTATTCGCTAAACGAGAGGATCTTGGCCCTATTAAGGCTTACAAGTGGCGCGGTGCTTATAACTGCATGGCTAAGCTGAGTCCCGAGCAACGAGCCGGTGGTGTTGTGGCCGCCAGTGCCGGTAATCACGGCCAAGGTGTTGCATTGGCTGCAGCTCGTTTGGGGTGCAAAGCTCACATCTTTATGCCTCGCTCTACTCCTGCGGTAAAACAGAACTCGGTGCGCATGCATGGTGGTGCGAACGTGGAGATTGTGCTCACCGGTGATTCCTACGATGCTGCTTCTGCTGCCGCTCACGAATTTGCAGATGCTCATCAGTTGACCTTCGTTCATCCTTATGATGACCTTGCCACGATGGGCGGTCAGGGTACATTGGCCGACGAGGTGGTGATGAGTGGCAATGGCCCCTTTGACCGCGTGTATCTTCAAATCGGCGGTGGTGGTCTCGCCTCCGGTTGCGCCTGCTGGTTTAAGAAGTTTTGGCCGAATTGCAAGTGCATCGGTGTAGAAGGTGTTGACCAAGCCTCCATGAAATTGGCTGTAGAGAGCGGTGAGCGCCGCGAGTTGGCTTATGTCGACGTGTTCTGCGATGGTACCGCTGTGCGCAAAGCCGGTGAAAACACCTTTGAGCTTTGCCGTGAGCTTTTAGATGGCTTTGTCACCGTGACCAACGACGAGGTGTGCCAAGCCATCCGTGCTCTTTGGAACAGTCTGCGTGTGGTGCCGGAACCCTCCGGAGCTATGGGCTTGGCCGCTTTGTTGCAGGATTGGGATGCCGGAAGAATTGCCCCCGGTGAAAAGTGCTTGGTCGTGCTCTCCGGTGGTAACATGGATTTCTCGCAGCTGGGTGTTGTTGCAGCACGCGGTGGTGTGCGCGAGACAAATCGTAGCTTGCGTTATCTGCGTATCCCCATGGAAACCAAACGTGGCCAGATTTTGAAGTACTTGGCTCACATACCTGCCGGCGTGCAACTGACGGATGTGCAGTATGGCCGCATTTGCGGTGGAATTCAGTACCCCGTTTTCGGTGTATTGGGCACGGATGAACAGTTTGAACAAATCCGCATCCGCTTAGCGGAGCGAGGCTTAGAGGCGCAGGATGTAACGAATGATGACGATGTTCGCTTCCGCATGATTTCCTATGACCGAGTGCACATTAGCCATCCTGCCTTCTTTGTGATTGAGTTCCCCGAGCGTCCCGGCGCCTTCCAGGAGTTCATGACGGTGATGGGTAAATATGCCAACCTTTGCTACTTTAATTACCAATACTCCGGTGAGCAGGTAGGCCGTGCTATGGTGGGCTTAGAGTTCCAGACGAAGGAAGACCGCGATACTTGCCGCCGTCTTGCTGAGCAAATGCAGGGGACGACCATTCAGCGTATCCACGAAATGCCGGATGATGTGCGCCGCCGTGTGCTGGATTCTATGTCGCCTTCGCCTCAAGCCTAATAAGGATTCGCTATGTTGATATTGGCTTCGCAATCGCCGCGCCGCCGTGAGCTGATGGCTCGCGAAGGGCTGGAGTTCCGTGTGGTGGTGAAAGACACGGAGGAGGAGCATGATGCCACGTTGGCCCCGCAGGTGCTCTGCGCCCGCAATGCCGTAGCCAAGGCCGCTGCTGTGGCTGAGGATTACCCGCAAGATACCGTTATAGGAGCGGATACGCTTGTGTTTATCGACGGAACCCCGCTGGGTAAGCCGCGCCATCAGGAGGAGGCCGTAGCTATGCTGACAATGCTGCAAGGGCGCACCCACTCTGTTTGCACAGCGGTAGCTGTGTTTATGCCGGGCGGAGAACGCCGCGATTTCGCTGTAACCAGCTATGTTACCTTCCGCTCGTTGACTGAGGCTCAAATTCTTGATTACATGAGCAAGGTGAACGTGTACGATAAAGCAGGGGCCTATGCTGTACAAGAGCACGGCGAGCTGATTATTGAAAACGTGCAGGGGGATATTGATAACGTCATTGGCCTGCCTGTGAAAAATCTTGTCAAGGTACTTCAAGCATGAAACTCTTTTCTCTTTTGGCGGCCCTGCTGTTGGTAAGCTCAGCCGGTGCTGTTGTTCCTAAGGCTCAGTATACGGGGTTAGAGCCGACTAACGAGCCTTTGCCACGGGTTCCCGGCGCCTTCTCGTTGTCCATGAACAAAGATGGCGATAAGGATTCCTGGAACATGGTTGCACATGATGAGGCCGGCCTTTATTATGCACTGCAAGCTCAGCAGCAATTGACGGCTGCGTATGGGGAATCCTTGCCCGCGTCTCTTTATGTGCAGGATTATCCGCGCTACCAATGGCGTGGCTTGCATGTGGATGTTTCTCGCCATTTCTTTGATAAGGAGACAATTAAGAAACTGTTAGACCGCATGGCCGCCTTGCGCTTGAATCGCCTGCATTTGCACCTGACGGATGGTCCAGGCTGGCGTTTGGAGGTGAAACGCTACCCTCTCCTGACTCAAGAGGCTGCATGGCGTAAAAAATTGCCGAAGAATGATTGGAATTGGCATGACAATAGGCTGGGAACAGCTTACCCCGAGCTTTACGGCGGCTTTTATACACAGGAGGATATGCGCGAGCTGATTGAGTATGCCCGCCAACGCCACATTACCATTGTGCCCGAGATTGATATGCCCGGACACTTTGCGGCTGCGCTGGAGGCTTATCCCCATTTGGCTCACCCTGCATATAAAACAGGTAACTGGCCTTACTCTTATGATTTCCTTAATGTGGAGGAGCCTGCGGTGATGGACTTTGTGTGCCATGTGCTGGATGAATTGATGGAAATCTTCCCCAAGGGTAATCCGATTCATATCGGCGGCGATGAGGTGGATTTGCATCTTGTTTCTGCAGAACAACAGCGCGTGTTCCTTCAACAGTTGGTGGATTATCTCAATGAGCGTGGATATCCGCCCATTACATGGGATGAAGCTGCTACCAATGGTGTGCGCGGACAAACCGTGATGTTATGGCGCAGTGAGAAGGTGGACGAGGTGCTTGCCTTAGGGCTGCCCACTATTTTATGCCCCAATTCGCATTTCTATTTTGATTATCCTCAGTCCACGAGTCCGTCGGAGCCTCAATCCATGCCTGCTCCGCTTATTACCGTGGAAAAGGTGTTTTCATACAGTGCGCCCAAGAATGCACATGTCATTGGCATGCAAGGGAATTTGTGGTCGGAGTACATTTACACTCCGGAGTTGCTGTTTCACAAGGCTTTCCCCCGAGCTGCCGCAATGGCGGAGCGTGCTTGGGGCAGCCCGCTCCGCCCGTTTGATTCCTTTATGCGTGATTATGTGCGCTTAAGGCCACAAAATCAGCGGTAAAGGATTACCGAATACCATGGCGCTATAGAGAGCCAGGCCTATATAAAATGAAATGATGAGTACCAAAATGACGGATACAACGCTGATGCGTTGGTGATTCAGCGTGGCGGACAATCGGCTGACTGTTTGCTGCACGCGTGCATCCTCACGAAGGCGTTGAATGTGCTCTGCCTTTTTCTCCGGAGCTTGCGGCTTTACGGTTGTTACTTCTGCGGGCTTGGGTTCCGGCTCCTCTTGGGGCTCAGGAGCTTGCAGCAGGGCAAGACCGATGACTTGCAGCTCAGCCTCCCCGATTTTGTATTTAGTGCCTTCTGTGATAATGGTTTCCTCTGTCAGACGAACGGTGTCGGCAAATGTGCCGTTGGTAGAGCCCATATCGCAGATGGTGAATCCCGCCTGTGTGTAGGTAATGCAGCAATGCTGGCGAGAGAGTCCAACTACCTCCGGTAATGATACATCGCAATCAGCATCGCGCCCGATGACAAGTTTTTTGCCTAAGCTCGCCTCAAGGATGAGCCCTTTCTTTTCATTATTAGCTGTGATTACTAAACCGGCCATAATGGTGTGTAGGAGGGAAAATCAGTTAATTTCAACATTGCGCTCACCACGTTTCTTGGCTCGCTTTTCTTTGTCCTTTGCACGCTTTTTCTCGCGGGCCTCGCGGCGGGCGTCGCGAGAGGGCTTATGTTTCAGGCTGCCCCACAGCTGCATGAGCGTGGGGGAGAGTTGTCCGTAATCTGTATTGGCATCCAACTTATTCACTTTGCGAATGAGCCCTTTGAGCTTGTTGGATTGGATGTGCTCACGGCGAGACTGGCCGATGTATAGATTATACACTGCTTGGCGGTCGCGCGAGCGCAGCGCTTCATCTTTGAAGACGGCTTCGCATTCTTTCATGATTTGGTTATAATTGGGCACAAAGTCCGGGTGCAGAAATCCGTCCTTGGTGTCCAATTGTTTGTACATGAAAGCGCGGGCGTTGAACTCCAGGCGGCGCGCGTAGCCTGCCTTATCCTTCGGGTCGGCCTCTTTAATCATGTCGAGCAAACCGGGGGGAGATTGAATCGGTAACTCCGCCACTTCAGCAAGAATATCCGCCTTTTTAGCTCCTTCCTCAGTTTCTGCTTTAGCCATGAGCTCCTGTTGTTTGCGCAGTGCCTGAATTGTTTTGCCGATATTGGCGATACCCAATGTGCATTGCTCATCGTTGCCCAAGTAATCGCTACCTTGCAGACTGGCGTACAGGCGCCCGTTTTTATCGTAGAAAACAACCGTGGGGCATACATCAAACTCCGGGGCTGCCATACCGCTGCGTATTCTGCTTTCATCCTCTGCGCCGGGTGAATCACTGTCCTCGTAAAAGGGTACCGCAACCATCACGGCATTACCGGCTGCTTCTGCTGCTTCCGGGGTGTTCCAGAATGTTTTGAGCAAGCGAACACTGCGTCGGTTCCAATCCGGACCGTAGCAATAGGCTATCACGCCGTCGCTTCCGGCCTTGCTGAGGGCCTCGCTAAAGGTTTCTGCTCGCTCTGCCGCCTTGCCGACGGAAAGCAGTGCAGCGCCTAAAATAACGCAAAGATTACTTAACTTTCTTATTGTCATAAACAAGAATGGCTTTGAGGTTAATTTGAGCTTCGCCGGAAATGGCCTTATCCGTGATACGAATGAACTTAGCGGACGGGTGGTTGCGGGTGATGTTGAGGCGCATCATGTTCTTGGCGGAGTCTTCCAGCGTCAACTCTGCCAAGTGTTTCCACGTTTTGCCATCGGTGGAATACTCAATGACCAAGTAGCCGCGGCGGGATAAGGTGCCTCCTCCGGCAACCAACACAATGCCACCGATATTGACTTTTTTCTGTAGCTGCAGCACCACATGCTCGGCATTGCTGGGCGAGCTAATCACGCTTCCGCCTGTTTCCGTCAGGGCCGCACCGTGGGAGGTAATGATACTTTGGTCGTCATCATAGGAGGTGAGTGTGAGCAAACCACCTGCGGAAACAAGATTGCCGCCCACGGGTTCAAAGGCGGGCAAGCTGCCGCCTCCACCTAAGTAATCCTTGCTCCACTTGTTGGCAAGTTCTATATCTCCTGTTTCTTCTGCACCGCGTATGACACCGCAGCTGAGCAGCTGCTTATTATCCGGGTTGGCAGCCACGGCTAAATCTATCATGGCCAGCACTTTGCGGTGCATAGCTTTGTTTTCCTGAGCGGCTGTTTTAATGGCCCATGCCAGCATTTGGCAGAACTCCGGTTTTTCGGCCACACAGTTGACGAGTATTTGCATGTAATCCTCTTTGTAGGCTAGTGCTTTGCCGAGGGATTGGTATTGCATATCCAGCAACCTGTTGAAGGCCCATTGGCCTTTTTCATTAGCATTCAGTTGCTTGAAGTACATTTCATAAGCTGCAAGCTTTTGCTTGGGTGAGCGCAGCGCTTTGAGCATGCCGGGGTAAATTTTGTCAATCAGCAAATCGGCGCAGGATTTGGGGTTCTCTCCGGCAATGGAGGTGCACACAAACTCATTTACGCCAAGCCAGCGGCGGGGGCGTCTGCCCAATGTTACCGTGGCTGTTTGCAGGTACATATCCCATACCGGACGGTACAGAGGCTGCATTTGCACGGCTAATTCATACAGCTTGAGTGCATTGTTCGGATTACGATACTCTGCCATGACACTGGCCAAGGTAACAACCATTTGTGCGTCGCGTGTGATGGCGCCTTGGCTGTACATATCCTCCTGTGCTTGCAGAGCTTTCCAAGTGTACTCGCCCCAAATGGAGTAGTGCGGGCTGCGCTTGTCCTCCGGATTGAGAGAGTTTGCCGGGTGCCATGAACCATCAAAATAAACGGCGTAGGCGCAGTGTCCCGGCTCGCCCATGGTGATGGCAGGCACACCGTTGGCACAGGCTGATGAGGCACCGAAGTGTGACAAACCACCGCAAACGGCACCTACATCGCGTGTTTCTTTGGCAAAGTTACCGGGGTACAGCACATCAAAGGGCTGGTAGTACCATTCACTGTGGATAGAGTCGCCGTAGACGTTGGTGGGAAGGTAGGGGACCTGGCGGCACATGCCCACGTAAGCGTGTGCCGGGGCTGCGCAGTTGTCTCGCAACCAACGCATGGTAGAGGCTGTGCCGAAGGGGCTGTTACCCTTCCACCCGCAGACGTAATGAAGCTGCCATGTGGGCAGGGTGGCAAACTTGCTGTGCAGTAGACCTTTATCAATACTTTCTGCAAAATAGAGGTAGCGCTCGCGGGCTGCACGATACACATCCTGCTTATTTTTACCGCGCTTTTTGTCGCCGGGCAAGGTGGGCATAAAGTAGCCCAATTCTCTCATGTTATCCAGCTCTTCCTTCGTTAACTCTTTCTCTTCTCCATACCATCCATTACGGGTAAATTGGGTGGCAATGGCGCCGGCTACTCGGCGCTTTAACCACGGACTGGCTTCCTCGCCATCCTGCGCCGTGTCTTTGAACATGTTTTCGTCCACTTGGGCAAAGTGGGCAATCATACCAAGGGCTATTTCTGCATTCTGTAATTCGCCGTCGTACACGAAGCCGCTCACCCATTCCAAATCGTTCAGCAAGGGCTCCAGGGCCTTGCATGCGTTGCGGTCGCGCATCAGTTTGCCAAGGTTCTCCAGGTTGGAGCGGTGCAGCAGCTCCCACTGTGCCATAGCAAGTCGCATCTCCGGATCCAGCAAGAAGTTTTCCACGTTCTTTTGGTCCGTATTTTTGAGGGATGAACGCAATTTGCTGCCCAAACGGCGCTTTAATGCTTTCGGGTTTTTCCAGTTACCGATGGAGGTTTTACCGGTATAGGTTTGTTCTTTGAAGGGCTTTCGGAGCGCTTCCGCTTCATCCGGCGTTTGATTGCGGCGGTATTTGGTAATACTGCTGGGGGTTACGATGTCGCCATTGGGGTCATCGTCTTCCATCTCTTCATCGCTATCAGCAAAGCTTTCGGGGTCAACGATATCGCTGTCGTCAATTTCTTCCTCGTCGTCGGGCTGCGGTGTTACGGCCACAGTGGTGTCATCGGGTTTTTGTGGCGTTACAGGTGTAGCGCCCTCATCGTCTTGTTCTTCAATAACGATGGTGGTTGGGGGCGGCGGAGCGTCGTTGCCGCTTAATCGTAAGCGATACAATTCATTAAAATAGGAAAGCACCTGTGGTGCCGTGAAGTAACCACCGCTCAACCCGAGAATGCCGGTGAGAAGGAGTACGTAGTACGGCTTGCTCTTCTTGACGTGCCCTCCGACTTGGGTCAGCATTTGCTTAGCCGACTTGGTGTGGAGGAAGATTTTTTTGTTCTTCTGCTGACGATGCGGTTTACCCATAACCGCTATCAGTTTACCATAAATGCACAACTCTTCAAGTGAAAAATCCTCTCTGATTGAAAAAGAATAACAGAATTTTAGCCCCTTAGCTTGCGAAAAAATATCTGCTTTCTCTGCATTTCAGCAGCGAAATGTCTTGTACACTCTATGTATGTGTAGTAGAATCTCCGCGCTGTGATAAGTTTCTCTCTCTTTGGTGTGCACGTGAAGATTCATCCGTCCATTTGGGTGACTCTTGCGCTGATGGCCTATATGTTGGGCAGGGGAGAGCACGGCTGGCTTGGGGGTGCACTTTTCGTGGTCGCGGGGTTCATTTGTATTTTTGCTCACGAGATGGGGCATGCGCTTTCCGGTCGTTGGTTAGGCGGCGGGCGCCCTTTGGTAGAATTGGCCTATGTTGGCGGTGTGTGCACTAATAACGTGTCGCAGTTGTCGCGTGGCGGTACTATTATCATGATTGCCGCAGGCCCACTCACCTCATTGGCGTTAACCTTGCCGGCGTTTGCTTGGTTGTATAGCATTGATTGTTCTGCCTACAGAGCCATGCTGCGCATGTTGGCCATGTTGTACGGCATTATGCCTGCGCACTTGGTAGAGGCGTATCCGCCCATGATTGTTTTGTTTGTAACATACGTGGTGCAGGTGAGCCTTTGGTGGTCGCTGCTCAATCTTTTACCGATCTATCCCTTGGATGGGGGAATGATTATGCATAACCTTATTCATAGCCCCAGGGTGATGCACATTGTGAGCATGGCAGTAGCTGTTCTGCTGATTGCAGGGTGCCTTTGTATGGGGTATCATGCTATGTTGTGCATTCTCGTTATCCTTATTTTGTTAAATTATCATGGCATGAAGAATGCTCCGTACTGAAAAGGGATTGACTTTTTTTTACTAATCATTAGAATCATTGCTTATGGCACAACAGAACGCAATTTCACCCACTCGTGCAGAGGATTTCCCCGAGTGGTATCAGCAAGTCATTAAGGCCGCCGACCTCGCCGAAAATTCCGAGGTGCGCGGTTGTATGGTTATCAAACCCTGGGGGTACGCTATTTGGGAGCTCATTCAGCAGCAGATGGATTCCGAGTTCAAGCGTACCGGGCACACCAACGCTTACTTCCCCATGCTCATCCCGGTTTCTTATCTGGAAAAGGAAGCTGAGCACGCAGAAGGCTTTGCTACCGAATGCGCTGTGGTGACTCATCACCGCTTGGAGGCCGTTAAGGACCCGGAAACCGGCAAGACCAAGATGATTCCCTCCGGTGAGTTGACGGACAAGTACGTGATTCGCCCCACCTCTGAAACGGTGATTGGTGCTGCTTTCTCCCGTTGGTTAGAGAGCTACCGCGATTTGCCCTTCAAGGTGAATCAGTGGTGCAATGTGATGCGCTGGGAAATGCGCCCCCGTATCTTCCTGCGCACAGCCGAGTTCTTGTGGCAGGAAGGCCACACGGCTCACGAAACCCGTGAGGAGGCTGAGGAAGAAACAGCTGTGATGCACAAGGTGTACGAGGACTTCCAGCGCGATGTGCTTGCCGTGCCCTCCATTCCCGGTGAAAAGACTGCCCACGAGCGCTTCCCCGGTGCCGTGCGTACCTTTACGGTAGAAGCAATGGTGCAGGACCGCAAGGCTATTCAGGCCGGTACCTCTCACTTCCTTGGTCAGAATTTCGCTAAGGCTCAGAACATCTCCTTCGCCGGTCGTAACAACGAGCGCCAGTTTGCATGGACGACCTCATGGGGTGTATCTACCCGCATGATTGGTACGCTTATCATGGCTCACTCTGATGATGATGGCCTTGTATGCCCGCCCCGCGTGGCTCCTAAGCAGATTGTTATTATTCCCGTAACGCCCAAGGCTGATACGAAGCAGGCTATTCTCGACCACTGCCAGGCTTTGGCAGATAAGCTCAGTGCCATGAGCTTCCATGGTTTGCCGGTGCGTGTGCAGGTGGATACCCGCGACATCAACGGTGGTACCAAGAAGTGGGACTGGATTAAGAAGGGCGTGCCTCTGCGTGTAGAGATTGGTCCGCGTGATTTGGAGAAGGGCTCCATCTGCCTTGCCCGCCGCGACCAAGCCACCAACGAGAAGAGCTTTATCTCCGAAGAAGAGTTTGTGGCTAATGCCGTTCAACTCTTGGAGGATGTGCAGAACAGCCTCTTGCAGCGCCAGCTCAGCTTCCGCGATAGCCATATTCGCCCCTGCGATAACTTGGAAGAGCTTAAGGCTAACTTTGCAGGCGGCACGGATGCTGATTGGCTGCTTTGCCCCTGGGATGGTTCTCCTGAGGAGGAGGAAGAGCTCGGTAAGAGCCTTCGTATCTCCATTCGCTGCATCCCGCACGGTGATATGGGTGTAGGCCCTGAGGCTCCCTGTATTCTTACGGGGCGTCCCACTACCCGCCGTGTGCTGTGGGCACGCAGCTATTAATAAGCTACCGGCTTTACTTTCTATCAAACGGGAGTCTGTATTTTTGCAGACTCCCGTTTTTCGGTACCTTCGGCTTGCAAATTCGGCCATATAGCCAAATAGAGGTTGCTTTTTTGTGGCGCGTTTGTTAACATGAGTATGTTCTTATTTGATGATGAATAATTTTTCCGTTATTAGCCTTGCGTTGTGTTTGACCCTGGCGCACTGCCAGCAGTGGCACCGTTTAGGGGTGGATGAACATCATCCTGCTCTCACTGTAGAGTTGCAACCGCAAAAGAGTCAATGGTTGCAACTGATGGAGCGTGTCGATTCCTCTGCCTTCCGTTATTCTGATATGTTGAGCGGTTGTGATTTTGGCGAGGGTGAATACGAGCGTTTGGAAAAGCAGTATGATATCGCCCTGAGTAAGGAAGAGTTTCAAACGGTTGTGGAGTGTCTGAAAGAGGCTCGCATTGTGCCGCTTGATACCTTGCCTGTAGCCTCGCCTGCTTCCGCTTCTGTCTCTCAACCTTGTTTCTATTGGTATTTGTACGGCAAAAATGAGCAGGGGAATACGGAAATAGTGGTGACGCTTTATCCCCTCAAACATGGACCCTCTCCTTACAATGTGGGCGAACAGGTGTTTGTGGGGAATTTTATCTCCCTCCGTAGTGTCACAACGGTAGCCGTGTATTTAACGCCGGAGGTTGTAGAACGACTTAAAGCGTTGGATTCCTTCCGCATTTACGAAGCTCGCGAAGCCGAGGCTCAGCGTATTCTGAAAGAGCAGAATGCTGAGTTTGACGAGAAAGATTAAGTGCTCTTCGTATGAATCGTTTTACCATAGGTTTGCTCCTGTTGTTTGTGGGCCTGCTGGTGTTGGCCGGTGGTGTGTGCATGGTGGCGTATCCGTGGGTGGATACAGCAGAGTGGGAGTTCATGCACATCGTTCGTAATTGCCTCTTCGGCGTCTTTTTTGTGTTTGCCGGCCCGCTTTTGGGGTTCGCCGCTTGGTTGGAGTGGCGCGCAGCATGGGATGCCCAGAATTTGTTTGGTAAGCGATTAACCCGAGACGATTACGATGAGGGCACGGCTATTCCTTATGCAGAAGCACCCATGGAGTGTTCCTTTAATCAATGGAAAAAACACCCGTTAGTACAGAAGCTTGAAGGAGCTTCCCTGTTGCTGCCCGTACCCGACTCTAAAGCCTGCGTTCGTTTATTGCAAACAAAGAAAAGTAAAAAGAAGGCAGCGGCGCATGTGGAGGTGCTCGAGGAGGAAGGGGCGGCTCAGGTGGTGTATCACGAGCAGCCCGCGGCTCCTGAGTGGCAATGGTATGGAGTATTGCAGGGGAATGGTTGGTTGCCGCTTCAGGATACAACGCTTATCTATATCTGGCGTTCTTTGGGCGCCTCTGCTCCGCACTCGAGGCTTCGTGATGTGAAAGCGAACGCTGTTTTCTTTTCCGATGGTGTGACGCTTCGCGTGTATCCGGCTCGTCAGTTGCCTCAGGTTATTCGTGTTCTTTCTCAATTAAAAGAAATAAAATAAACATGACAAACCGCTCTTTCTTGATATGAAAAAGTTCCGCAAAATCAAGTGGTTACAAGTCCTCCGTTTCTTGGTGCAAGCGCTCTTTCTGGCGCTCTGTATCGTTGGTGTGATTTCCAGTAAACAGGTATCGGAGTGGCTTTTGCCCACCATTCTGTTGTTCGGTGTGTTCTTCTGTGGTTGGGTGTGCTTGTTCGGTACACTGCAAGAGTGGGCATACAAGCTGGGACGATTGCTGCATTTGCCGGTCATTCGAGTGCCGCAGAAAGTGCAACAGTATTTACAGTTGACTCGCTATATCTTTTATTTCTTGTCCATGCTCGGTATTTCTTTCGCAGTGCTTCATGGTACGCGCAGCTTGGGCACCCTGTTGAAGGGAAAGGAGCTGGCTACGGCATTCTTGGTGGTGCTGATTCTGTTCTTTGTTGCAAGCCTCTTCTTCAATCGTCCGTTCTGCAATTATTTCTGTGTAGGTGGTGCCAAGCGCGGTATGCTGAGCGTGATGCGTGTGTTCGGTATTCGCCGCGACACGAGCCGCTGCGGCAACTGTGGCCTTTGCACCAAAGCCTGCCCGATGAATATTGACGTGGCCAACACCGAGTTTGTGCGCCATCCGAACTGCATCGGCTGTCTTTCCTGTATTTCTGCTTGCCCCAAAGACTGTGTAACTTATCGCAATATGCCTGCCCCTAAACAGCAGGGGAAGAAGGCAAGTTGAGCCTAGCCTGCCGAATTTTTAAGCAGCTACATTACTTTGATTCCGCCGCTCTCCGGGTTACAGGCCCGAAGAGCGGTGCTGTTTTGTATACTTATTGTACATCTTCATCGTTGATTTTGCTTGATTATTAGATAACAATTTGTTACTGTATGCGCGTAGCACGTATACATTGTATGAAGATGCACTTATTATCACTAGCAGTTGTCGCAATGCTGCTTGGCGGTGCTCCTTTCGTCGGGGCGCAGCAAACGCCGGCAGGCGATGCTCCTAAACACGGGGCCGCGGCATGGAGCTCTCCGCAGACTCTCCAAGAATACCTTGCAGCGGAGATTATCAAACACGTTTCCAGCTTAAACGATGATGGCGTTAAGCAGTTCGTGAGCAAGGCTGAAAATAGACGCTTGCTCTATTTGTATTATTTAGCATCCCGCGAAGCCGCTTCTCAGGAAGGTTATACCCATTACAATGAAGGCTTGAATCGCGCTGTGAACCAAAAGCGCCAAGAGATTCAAAACCTTGAGAAAGAGGTGGAAAACAAGCAGGGGGCCGAGAAAAAGAATGCTGAATATCGCTTGAGCTGCGCTAAGACCGATTTGACGAAGCTGGTTCAGGAAAGCAAATATCCGGCCGGCTTAGGCAAATCCTGTGAGAAGGTGCTGAAAGCTATTACCTCAGATGCAGAGTGGCTGGAGCAGATTACATTCTCCGGTGAAATGCACAATTTCACCCGCGTCGTTCAAATCATTGCTACGATTGCAGCAGAAGACCCTGCGGCCCTGAACAAAGGGGTGGAGCGAGACACCACAACCGCCGTGGCTCTGGAGTATGCTCGCTATGGGCAAAAGATGACGGATGCCTTGGAGCGTGCCCGTTATTTCCTTAAATACTGGAGACAAGGCCGCCTGAACGTATCATTTGATTCCCTTCCGATGCATCATCGCCGTGTGGCTTGCGGTTGGAAGCCGACGCATAATTCCGGTACGGTAAAAGCATTTGAATGGGCGTTGAACAATGTGCACTTGCCGGATTGGCAGTACCCCGCAAGTTGCTGGCGCTGTGGTTACATTGCCGATAATGTGTACGGTGATAGCGTACAAGGCCCGTGGTATGCAGCTCCGTTTGTGGGGGTGTATACAGATAACCACATGGCTTTCACCAAGTATGTAGGTGGCGTTTGCGGTGGTTTGTCCCACTTTGGCGCGGCTTCTGCCTGTGCTAACGGTGTAGCTGCATTGACCGCCGGCGAGCCCGGCCACTGTGCGTACATCGTCTTGATTGATGGTAAGTGGACGCCTGCTTACTCCCTCTCCTGGGAGCGTGGTTTGCATTGGCAGCCGTGGGATAATAACTACACCTACTCTTCCTTGCACCTCACGGATTCTCTCTTTGATGCCGCTAAGGTTGAGAAAACGCGTCTTTCCCACGCCTATCACATTCTGGCTCGTCTCTACCAAAATCATGGTGCCAGCGCTAAGGCATTGCGCTGCTATCAGGCCTCTGCCGAGGCAGCCCCGATGAATTATCCCATGTGGAGAGAGTATGCCGCTTTTGTGGCTGAGCAGATGCCGAATCATGTGGAGGCATGGAAGAAGCTTAACAGCACCCTGTGCGAGGGCGTGGCTTCTGTATATCCGGAGCAGGCTGCCGAGCTGCTGAAGCAGTTTGTACTCGGTCGCATGGCTGCTTCCGGTATTTCCGCTAACGATATGGCCGATGCCTGCGCTTTGTTCTGGAAGCATGCCGCCATCATGGGCCCCGATCGCTGGTATATTGAAAGCTTTGCCAATACCCAGCTGCAACATTGCAAGAACATTGGTGGCAATTCCGAGCAGGTGACGATTGATACCTTCGTGAAGGTGCTGAGTGCAGCAGCTTCGCACGATGCTTACTCCGGCACCATGATGTCCTGGGGCAACGGTATTTCCGAAGGTCTGAGTGAGGATGGCCGTCGCAAGCTCTCCGAGGCTATGATTGCTGCCCTCTCCTCCGGAACGGATTTGGATAGCGCCCAGCGTGCTAAGCTCTTGGGTGGTTTGATGCTGGCAGCCGAGCGTGCTCGCGACGCTACCACCTTCAACGCCATTAGCCGTATGATTGATCCTAAGGAGGTGCATGGCTCTGCTGCCATTCCCTCTCCCACGCCGTTCCCGGGTAAATTGGTATCTGAAGGCGGTATGCCGTTTGCCAGCTCTACCAGTGAGTGGGATGCCCCCCACACGCACGCCGGCTTGCTGACCCAGCAGGGTGGCCGTGTCCATACCGGTAGAGACACCAATGCATGGATTGCTGTGAAACTGCCGAAGCACGCCTATATCACAGGTGTTGTATTCGCCGGTACAGATAGTTGGGATTTGATTCACCGCTTCCGTCCTCTGAAGGTTCAGGTGTCGGATACCGGTCGTGATGATGATTGGCATGATGTGGGTGAGGTAATTCCCAACACCGGTAATTACATCAACCGATTCGACTTGCAGAAGGAGCGCCCCAAGGCTCTGTACGTGCGCGTTCTGCGCTCCGGTGGTCCTGAGTTCTTCCATGCTAATGGTATTTACGTTTACGGTGAACCGGCTGCATAAGCAATTAAGCACACAACCTTTCATTCCATAAGAATATGAAGAAAAATCTTTTTCTGACACTGGCTACGGCTTGCGCGGTATTGGCCGTGGCTCCTGCCGAAGCAGCAACGCAATATAAAACGCATGCGGAAGCCCAGGCCAACGTAACGGATGACGGCTATATCTTGTTTGTGCATCCTGCCGGGTGGGATCGCTATGGCGAGAAGCTTTGCAAGAAGCTTATTGCCAATAGCGGTGTGCGCGCCGCTGCCGGTAACGCAGCCTTGATTTTGGCTCCTATTTACCAGAATCGCACCGAGAGCAACAATGCTCGCGCTCGTGAGATTATGGGCCCCCTTGGGTACCCGCATGATATGGGCGATATTTCTTATCCTGCCATTCTTTTCTATGAAAAGGGCGGGCGCATGTATGCCACGGTGCACGGCGAGGCTTTGATGACGGCCTCGGAAAAGGAAGTGGCTGCTTTGGTGCGCCAGCGTATGGAAGCTAAGAAGAAGCAGGATTCCCTGTTGGCTCGTTCTCGTGAGGCTAAGAATGCAGGTGAAAAATCTCGCCTTCTCTTAGAGTCTTCTCGCGTTGATGGTATCGATTGGCCTGCCGGTTTGCAGGAGGCTATGCGCCAGGCGGACCCGCAGGATGCCCATGGCTACCAGGCTGCGTTGAACTTTGGCTTTGGCCTTAAGAATGGAGAGAGCATGAACGACTTCCTTGCTCGTTTGGATGAGGTTCTTAAAAACGAGCGCCTTTCTGCTCACCAGAAGCAGCGAGCTTGCGCCGTTGCTATCGGCCATATCCGCCGTTCCTACGGCATGATTGCCGGTGGTCCCTTCATTACGAAGTATGCTCGCGCCATGCGTAAGCTGGATCCCAAGTCCCCGTTAGGCTTATCTGCTCCGGTGGTTATGCGCGACTGGGTGCGTACCTACTCGTATGGGCAAGGCTGGAGCGATGGCTTGTTGCCTGCTGAGGTTGTGCCTGTTACCATGCACAATGTACCTATGACGGAGCCCGGTACCTATACCGTAACATTTAATCTGGTGACGGGTCGCGATGGTATTAAAATCAACCAATTGCGCCTCATGGACGGCAAGCGTTGCGTAGCTGCTGATACTCAGCCCCGCGAGGTTTCTTGGGGTAATACCCAGCAGACATATACCTTTACGGTGAAGAAGCCCTTGAAGGAAGCTGCTTTGGAGATTACCTATGGTAATGATGCGAATCATCGTAGCTCTTGGGGTAATATTACTGTGAAGAAGCAGTAAGCCATTTGCCTTAGAATAAACGGTTAATACATGCGCGCTGCCTCTGTTATGAGGCAGCGCGCTACGTTTAATCGCTATGGTATGTTGGAGTGTTTGATTAATCTTTCGCTCTGTTAAACTTTTTAGTTGATAAATGGGAATTTGTCGAAGTACGAAGGACGAATTCCGAAGGACGAATTTACCGCGAGCGCAGCGAGCCGAATTCTGAGCCCCGGAGGGGCGCCACAAAATAGCCCGGTGGTGGAGCCGCGTCAGCGGCGAAACCCCGGGGTAGACGCCAATTAATTGGAACCCCGAAGGGGTGGTATAAAGGGGTGCATCATATTGTAGTCGTTTATCATCAAAGGTATTGCAAGAAAAACATGTGTATATATTGAATCCACGCATTATGCCACCCCTGACGGGGTTCCAATATATTTTTCATCTTTCCCGGGGTTTCGCTGCTGCGCAGCTCCACCACCGGGCTACCATATGTCGCCCCTGGACGGGGCTCACGAATTCCGTTCGCTACGCTCACATCAATGCGCCCCACAAATTGCTATTAGTGGGGCTATCAACTAAAAACTTTAACAAAGCGTAATCATTTAAGTTCATAACCTAAAACGGTAATTTAGAGCCACCCACTATGCCACTCGTTGCGAGGGGGCCAATTTCTTTTCTTCTCTCCATACTTCATTTATCTGTACAAGCGCAAAAAAAGGCGCATCACGATAACGTGGTGCGCCATCCGAAACTGATGTATATAACAACCTTAATTTAGCTCACAAGCAACCTCAGACTCAAAGGTGGGAGGCAGAGTATTCTCCAACGTAGGAGGAAGGGTGTTAGCGGCTGTTGTCAAAGCCGTAAGACCGAGAGCGATGAAGATTGCTTTCATGGTGAGAGTAATACTAATGTGAGAGGTTAATTAAGTGCAGGGCAATTTTATCTTTTTTTGCCGAGATGTCAACCCAAATTCACTGAAAATATGATAAAAGGAGCAAAAAAACGACAAAAATTTGATAAAGGCTTATGAAGCGTATGTTTTAAGCCAATTTTTGTACTTCACCGGGTCAATTTCACTGGGATTGATGATGGCTTTTTCGCTGCGGAAAATAGCTGTGTGTAACACAGGAATACCACATGAGGCAAGGTGCGCATCAATGGCGGCTTTGTGAGCCAGAACTCCTTCCCAAGTGGAGGAGTGGACAACTCCCATAATCTGAGCACCGCCAAAGGGTTCGCCCCCGCTGCGCCAGTAACAATGCGTCATGCAAATGTGGCGCCCGCACTCTGCGCCGGCACGCTCTTCCATTCCTTTGGGTACAGCCCAATGGAAAAGGCCGGCGGCGCCTGTGCCACTGCGCTTGTTGCTACCGCCTGTGTGGTTAAGGAATGTGGCAAAGCGCCCGATAACCTTTCTCGCATCCAAATCGGCCGCTATGGCATAAAATTGCTCTTTACTCATCCCTAATTGTAAGGCTCGCTGTTCCCACGGCTCGTGCACAATTTCCTCGGGGGTGAGACTTTCTTTCAACACCATGAGCACTTGCCAATCTTTGTCGCTAAGATGAGGGCGCGTGGGGCATTGCATAGCGGGCAGCGTATCTGTTTTGTCGCCGGGTTGCAAGTGAGCTCGGCGCACATGCCCCACTCCCAAAGCAAACATACCTACCACCGGTAGAGGGGCAAAATCCGTTGCTCCGATGTGCTGCATGAGTAATTGGCAATGGCCCTCCACCGTATTGCTGCCGCAGGGCACTTTCAGGGTTGTCCACAGGCGATAATCAGCGCCGGGCGCGGCGGGATTATCACAACTGCGTAATACGACGTGTCCGGTAAAGGGATCATTCTCTTTTAGCCAGGCCCAAGCCTGTTCCAATCGGGCTTCCGGCACGCGCCAAGCTACCAGCGCACCATCGGCCAGGCTTGTGGAGAGAAGCGTTTGCCGAATACGGCGCACGGTACCACTTTCCAGCAGGGTGCGTAATCGCTCCATGACCAGCTCAACCGGCAGATTGCAGCGTGCTGCAATTTCATCAAACGGACGCGGGTGAAAACCGGTAAGGCGGTCTTCTGCTATGGCGAGTATTTGAAGGTCGGTCTCAGTCAGTGTCATGCGTGTCAATGGGGCTATTGGTCTCCGAGCATTTGGCGCACCTCTTTCCAGCACAGAGCGAATGAGGAGGCAAAGTCTTGCGGACGTCGCTCTAACCAGCGGTCGATAACGGCCGGCGGGAAGGGGATAACACCTTCAATTTCGGCTGCGGGGAAATGAACTTTACCGTCGTGCAGCGCTGCATACAGCGTGATGTTCTCCATGCCGGTAGCTTCGGAGGGCGGAATGGTGCAAACTTTGATGAGTCGAGCATCATCGATACCCAATTCTTCGTGCAGTTCGCGTGCGGCTGCTGTTTCGTAGTCTTCACCTGCATCAAGGTGCCCGGCGGCAGAGGAATCCCAAACGCCGGGATGCCTGTCTTTGTAGGCAGAGCGTTTTTGCAAAAGACAATCGTGGGTCTTTTTGCTAAAGACAAGGATGTGCACGGCACGGTGTGTAAGCCCTTTTTCGTGCACCTCGCGACGCGTGGCTTGGGTAACAACTTGGTCGTGCTCGTCTACCACATCAAAAAGCTCGTCCTCCTTTTGCGCGAGGTCGGCAAGCGGATGCGAATCGTAGGCGCGTGTCAGGTTCACCCATTGGGCAAGGCCCAGCTCCTCTGCTCGAGCCGTATACGGTACGCCTATCTGCTCGGCCACTTCTTCCCATTCCGGGGTATCCGGCAGCTGCTTGCGCATTTGCTTGCGGCGTTGCGAAAAGCATCGGCGCATAAGCTCATCCATCAACTTGTGGTCGTACGGGGGCAATTCCTTCGGGTCGCGCGGTGTCAGTAGCATGACGGTGGAGTCAATCTTCGGTCGCGGCGAGAACGCCTCCGGCGGTACCGTTTTAAGCGCTTTGGGTACCCAGTCCATTTGGATTCGCAGAGAAAGCAAGCCGTAGGCATCGTCCCCGGGTTTGGCCAAAATGCGGTCAATAAACTCCTTTTGCAGCATCACCACGGCACGGCTGCAAGCGCAAGGAGAGGTAAGGAAATTGGCAAGAATAGCACCGCCTGCAGAGTAGGGCAGATTGCCCATGAACTTAACCGGTTGCTCCGCAAAGAGACGTCGCGGGTCCCACGTGGCACCGTCGGCATGGTGAACTTCTACATGGGGGGTATCTGCCCAGCGGGTGCGCTGGTATTCGGCCAAGCGAGCATCAAACTCTACAAGAATCAGTTTGCGACACAGCGGAACCATGTGTTCCGTGAGGGCGCCGGTGCCCGGACCTACTTCTACAACGCAGTCGTTCGGCTGAATATCCAGCTGGCTGACAATCCAGCGTGCAATGTTTTCATCGATAAGGAAGTTCTGCCCCAGTGACTTAGAGGGGGAGACTTCAAATTGGTGGAGTACTTCGAGAATCTGCGATGCGTTCATGCGCCCACTATTCTACTCTTTTTTTCTCTGTTTGCAAGTTTTAATCTTTAGCGGTTTTGGGGTCTATGGCGTCTCTAAGCCCATCGCCCAAGAAATTCAAGGCTAACAATGTGAGACAGAAAAAGAGCGAGGGGAAAATTAACAGCTCGGGCGAAACTTCCATGCGATCCGCACCTTCTTTAATTAAAGTACCCCATGAGGAATTGGGCGCTTTAACCCCCAAACCAATGAAAGACAGCGTTGATTCCGTAAGCATGATACCCGGCACTGCCAGAGTGGTATAGACAACGACTGTGCCAAGCAAGTTGGGTGCAATGTGTTTGAACAGGATGCGCAAGTGCCCCAAACCAAGAGAGCGTGCCGCTTGAACGTATTCCAATGATTTGATTTCCATGGTTTGGGTGCGCACAATACGAGCCAGAGTCAGCCACCCCAGTGCACCAATGGCGATAAACAGCGGCACCAAACCCAAAATGGGAGCAACCGATTCGCGGCTCCACCCTGTCCATGTAATAACGCTTTCCGTCAGTTCTCGACTCGGCTCTTCAATGCTGAGAGAGAAAACGATAACTAACACAATAAAGGGCAAGGCAAACAGTACATCCACCGTACGCATCATCAGGGCATCGGTTTTCCCGCCGATATAGCCGGAGATAAGGCCATAGAGCAGGCCAATCATGAGGGCGACGAGTGTTGCTACCAAACCCACCAACAGCGATATACGACCACCGTAGAGCACACGAGCCAGCAGGTCTCGCCCAAGTTGGTCGGTGCCAAACGGGTGCTCCCAGCTGCATGGGGCAGCTATATTATCCAGATTGGTGGCATTGGGATTCTCGATAAAGGGGAATAGCGGCAGAAGGAAGCAGGCCAGCACCATGAAGACGAGAAAGAACAGTGCAGCCATGGCTGCTTTGTTGCGGTACAGACGCTGCCGTGCATCTTTCCACAATGAATTACCTTGCTGAAACTGAATCTTCTTCATAGTCGGAGTTATGCGGTTCCTTGCGCTCTCAGGCGAGGATTAAGGGCAATAAGGACAAGGTCTACCACGAGATTGGCCACCACAATAAGTACACCGTAGCAAAGAACCAACCCTTGGATGAGGAAATAATCGCGGTCTGTTGTGGCATTGACAAAGTGTAAGCCCATGCCGGGGACTTGGAAGCAGGTTTCTACCACAAAGGAGCCGGTGATAAGCGCGGCAAAGGCCGGCCCCAAATAGGAGACCGCCGGCAAGAGTCCGCTACGCAAGGCATGCACAAACATAATGCGCATGCCTCCGGCGCCTTTGGCCTTAGCGGTGCGTATGTACTCTTGAGATAGAACTTCCAACATGCCGCCGCGGGTTAAACGTGCGAGATAGGCCGCATTGATAAGTCCTAATGTAAGAGCAGGCAGTACAATACACATGGCGGAATCCCAGCCGGCTACACTCAGGCCGGGCAGCTGCCCCAGTGTTTTACCGAACACCGGCCCAATGACAAAGGCCGGAATACAGATGCCCAGCATGGCAAGGAGCATCAGCACGGCATCCGGCCATTTATTGCGATAGCATGCACTCAGCATGCCTGCGGGAATACCGATGCAAATGGCAATAAGCATACCGACAATACCCAGCGTGAGAGAAACAGGGAAGGCCTCTGCGATGATGCGAGATACCTGCAAGCCTTCTCGTACCAAGGAGGGGCCAAAGTCCCCATGCAAGAGAATACCCTTCCAATAATTCATGTATTGCACCACGGCACTTTGGTCGAGCCCGTATAGAGCGTTAAGCTGCTCCATAATATGCCGGGGCAACTTGCGTTCCCCCAAAAAGGGATTGCCGGGTAACATGCGCACCAAAAAGAAGGTGATAGTTTCCAGCACGAAAATGACCAGTACACCCTGGCCGAGGCGTCTGAGGAGGAGCTTGGTCATGGTACTACTTCAATGGCATCGAGGGGGAAGTTATCCAACAGTCGCGGCTGCCTTCCGCGTATGTGTGCAGAGCTGCGTAAATAGGTGCGCTCGCTGTGGTAAAGGGGAATAATGGGGTGGCAGCTCAGCATCAGCTGCTCAGCCTGTTGCAATAAGCTACTGCGTTGCTGTGCATCGCCGGTGGTGGCGGCGGTTTCTGTGGCACGGTCGAAATCCTCGTGGCTCCAGCCGGTGCAGTTGTTGCCGCCTCCGCTGCGCCAAAGCTCCACAAAGGTTGCTGCATCCAGATAATCCCCGCTCCATGACGACGAGGATATATCATAGTCCATGCTTTGTTGAGCTGCCTTATAAGCCGTCCATTCACAGGAGCGAATTTCTACATGCACGCCCAATTTTTCTGCCCACATGGCCTGTATGGTTTCTGCCATAATGCGTTGCACATCGCGAGATGTGGTCATCAACACAAGTGTGGGAAATCCCTTGCCCTCGGCGTAACCGGCCTCTGCTAATAATTGTCGGGCTTCGTTTTCTCGTTCCGCTTGTGTTGGAGCTATGCCGGAGGGGCCAGTGGCCTTGTAACCTGCCCCCGATGGCGTAAAGCTGAAGGTGGGGGTGCCGGCTCCGCGCACGACTTTGCTTACCAGTGTTTCGCGGTCAATAGCGAGGCTGAGCGCTTTGCGTACGCGAACATCATTCAGCGGCTTGCGTGTGGTGTTGAGGCGGTAGAATATGGTGCAATAGTAGGGCTCTCTGCAAAAATCTTGCGGCGCTTCCTGCTTTGCATACGCAATCATTTCCGGCGGTACGTTGTTCGAGATATGAAGCTTGCCGCCAAGGTACATGCGTGTTTCGGTGTATCCGTTGACAATAGGGAGAAAACGAATTCCCTCATTCTTAACCTCTGCAACGCGGTAGTAATGCGGATTCTTGCGCACGCTCAGGTAATTGTTCAGTCGATGCTCGTCGGCTATATATGCGCCGTTGCCCACCCAATGTTCTGCAGCCGCCCAGTGGCTGCGGCGGTCGAACATGCCCCCGTTGGCTTCGACATGGTGGCGGGGCAAGGGAAACCAGGTAAAGTGCAGCATGAGCTGCAACAAATGAGGGGTTGGCCCGTTTAATTGCAGTCGGAGTGTGTGCGCGTCCATGGCTTGCACGCCCACGGCTTCCCATTCAGCGTGGCCTTTGTTAAAGGCTTCCGCTCCCTGTATGGGGTACAACATTTCTGCATAGCGCCCGCCAAATTGCGGATGCAGCAGGCGCTGGTAGGCATAAACAAAATCCTCGGCGGTTACCGGCGTTCCATCGCTCCAGCAGGCCTCCTCTCGCAAGTAAAAAGTCCATTCATCTGCCGCCTCATTATGTTCCCATCGTGCCGCCATGCCGGGCAGCACATTGCCGTCTTGCTCCGGGTCGGGGCGCACCATGCCTTCCAACAGGCAACTGATGATTTTTCCGTCTGCCACGGCTGTGGCTTTATGCGGGTCCAAACTCTGCGGTTCGGAGTTGTTGCCCAGTAAAAGAATTTTTTGTTCTGCAAACGATTGTGCTGAGTTTTTACCGTCCCCGCAATTCATGAGCAAAAATGAGCTCAAAATACACAAAAAAACGGTTAAAATACGCATCACAGCTCCTAATTTATCATAAAAAACACGCGTTGGCAATCCAACAATGCGGCATCGGCTCATTTTCTTTATCGATAGAAACTAAGTCGATAAAATATTTTTCAAAAAAACATGAAAAGCATTGCAAAGAGTATAAAAGAGCGTACAATCTTTGCAGCCATGAAGAGTGAGCGAGTAAAAGGTCATGCAGCAGCGCTGCTGGCAGCTTGTTTGTTCGGACTTATGAGCCCGATGTGTAAACTTGTTATGCAAGGGGGCAATATAGACGGTATCTCGTTGGCCCTATTGAGGGTAACGGGTAGCGCGCTATTGTTCTGGTTGATATCAGCCTTTGTTAAGAGCCAACGAATAAAACGCGAGGATTGGCCGGCTTTAATTGTTATGTCGCTGTGCGGAATAGGATTGAATCAATTTCTATACGTCGGTGGTGTGCAATATACAGTGCCGACCAATGCAAGCGTTACTTCTACAGCAATTCCGGTGTTTACTTTATTAATGGCTGCTCTCTTTATGGGGCAGCACATTTGTTTTAGGAGAGGAATAGGAATTGCGCTTGCCTGCGTGGGAGCCTTAACGATGGTGTTATCGTCCGGTGCATCGGATGAGGGAGAAGGAGCCATGATTGGCGACTTGATGTGCTTAGGTTCGCAACTGTTTGCGGCAAGCTATTTCGTGTTTTTCTCTCATCTCATTGCGCGATACGGCGTACTCACTCTCATGAAATGGCTCTTCACCATTTCTGCCGTGGTTACATGGCCGTTGTTTGCGGGGCAATTGAATAATGTGGAATGGGCCTGCATTAGCAGCGATGAGTGGTTGAGCTTGAGCTACATTGTTATTATCGGCACCTTTGTGTGCTATCTGGTGCTTAATTTTGCACAAGGGAAGTTAGAGGCCCCGGTGGTGGCATCGTACAATTATATTCAGCCGGTGGTAGCAACCTTGTTCAGCTTGGTATGGGGTGTGGGTGTACTGAGCCTCAACAGTGTGGTAGCTGCCGTTCTTATTCTTGGTGGTGTATGGTTGGTGGGCTCCGGGCAAACCGGCAAAAAAAGCAACCTGCCGCGTTTCCGTGGCAGGTTGGTCAATCTGAAGAAGAGTTGATAGCAGAATCAGAACCGATGCGGCCCGTATGTGGGCAGCTTAGGTAAGTGATTGAGAGCCGGTTCTTGGGTGTCCATGGACGGCTCGGTTGTTGTGCAGGCACAGAGTATGCCGGCACATGCTACCAAAGAAACTTTAAGAACGAGGCTTTTCATGCTTGCTGTATTAGTTAGCTGCGCCGTAAAGGGTACCGCTGCCGGGAGTGGGAGCCACCGGAGCTGCAGGAGCAACGGGAGCCGTGGGGGCAACACCGGGCTGGATGGGGTACGGAACTGTGGCGGGCGTGGCGGGCTTGCGAGCCATGCGCACACAGGGACGCAGGTTGATACCTTGCGGCTCGTCAAACAGGAAGAGATGATCAATCATCATCACGGCTTCTTCGCCTACCTGCATGAGGGTAATCTCGTCAACAATGGAGGCAGGTTGCCCCGGCATGTTGCGATCCAAAGCAACGGTGAAAATCATACCGACGGGCATGATGCCGTCGCCGTAGCGCACAATGCGCTTGTGTGCCAAGTTCTGCACAACCTCAAAAATGGCAGTCTGCGTTCCGTCCTGGTTCTGCTGAATGCCTCTGAAGACGGCACGCACGGTGTTGGATGCCATCAAATCACAATTACCGCGACCGGGGGCGGGCTCGGCTGCGGGCTCAACCGGCAGGGCGTCTTCCGTTGCACATGCGGAGAAGGCGGCAAAGGCGGCAAGAAGGAGTGTGAGTTTAGTTTTCATACGCAATGATATTGTGGACTGTATGCTCGCTCATCTTACCCTGTAAAAGGGGTGTTTGTCAAGCTTACATTTCTTTTGGCGGGCGGATGCGTTGTTTTATTCGCTTGCCTCAGGAGATTGGGGTGGGTCCGTGCATACTTTTTGCAGGTATGTAGCCATCTCATCCCCTAAGCTGCCGCCAAAGTGAATGAATTGCCCATGCATGGAAGCCATGACCATGTTCTCCGCGCAGCCTTCGTAGAGGAAGGTTCGGTTGCTGTAAAGAGAAAACTCCTTCTGCGAGCCATCAGAATAAAGTAGGGTGAAGAGCACATCCTCATTATTAATACCCTCATGTTCATGGAGGAACACGGTTGGAGTGGCGCTTCTTAAAATGTCGGTCAATTCCTCCAGCTGAGTCTTGGTGAGTGTTAGCTTGTGGTATTCTCGGGTAGCGTCGCTCCAATATCTCATTGTTGCTGCTGCGGGGGTACCAATCTTCCACGGAAACACGCTGAAGAACAACGCGACTGCTACCGATAACAGGAGGGCGACCGATGCCATCAGGTATTTTGCCTTCATGCTTTTATTCTATACCACGGTGTTGGTGAGTCAAGTGTTTTCAAACCGTTTCCCCGAAAAAACAGGACATAGTGTTAAGGCTTTACTTGACAAATCAAGGGTAGGGGAGTAGAGTTCTGTTGCTATGATACAAGAACACGTACTTCCGACTTATGGACGCGCACCGATTACGGTGGCAAAAGGTGAGGGCTCCTACTTGTTTGATACGGAGGGACGACGTTATGTAGACTTTTGTGCAGGCATTGCCACGTGTAGTTTGGGCCATTGCCACCCCGCGGTGGTAGAGGCGCTGAGCCACCAAGCTTCTCAGCTGATGCACTGCTCTAATTTGTATAACATTCCTCAGCAGGAGGAGCTGGCTGCGTTGATTTGCGATAAAATGATTGGCATTCCCGGTCGCATCTTCTTCTGTAACAGCGGTGCCGAGGCTAATGATGGTATCATCAAGGTGGCACGCCGTTTCGGGCATCGCCGCCCCAAGGCTGATGGTTCTCCCCGCTACGAGGTGATTACCTTTAATAAGAGCTTCCATGGCCGTACGCTGGGCTCAATGGCTGCTACCGGGCAAACGAAGATTCAGGTGGAATTTGATCCGCTGCTGGTTGGTTTCAAGTATGTTGATTTCAATGATTTAGAGGCGCTGAAGGCTGCGGTGTCCGACATCACCTGCGGTATCATGCTTGAAGCGGTGCAGGGTGAGGGCGGTGTTAATCCCGCAACACCGGAGTTCTTGCGTGGGGTGGCTGCTCTGTGCAAGGAGAAAGATTTGTTGCTCATGATTGATGAGGTGCAGTGTGGCTTTGGTCGCACCGGTGCAACCATGGGTTGGAAGGCTGTTTGCCCCGAGGTAGAACCCGACTTGGTGTCTTGCGCCAAGGGTATTGGCGGTGGTTTCCCGATGGGGTGCTTCTGGGTAAGTAATCGTGTCATGGACGATGCCGGTACAGAGCTCTCCTCCATCATGGGCCCGGGCTCTCACGGTTCTACCTTTGGCGGTACGCCTATTGCTTGTGCTACCTCGTTGGCAGTTGTTTCCGAAATTGTTAAAGAGAATTTGACGGAGCGCGCCGCTCGCTTGGGTGAATATATTAAGACCACCGTAGAGAGCTGGAACCTGCCGTGCGTGGAAACTGTGCGAGGCTTGGGCTTGCTGCGTGGTATCGGTTTGCGTAAGGGCTCCTTCACGGTGCCGGAGGGTAGCATGCCTGCTGCCTACGTGAACTCGCTGTGCATGAAGGCCGGTTTGCTGGCATGCCCTGCCGGCCCGGATACGCTGCGCTTGATTCCGGCTCTGAATGTTCCGCAGGAGGTGTTGGAGGAAGGTCTTGCCATCCTTAAGAGCGTTTTGCAGGAGCTTGCCTGATTCTTTTTCACTGACTGGCACATTTTAGACTCGCTTTTAGAGCTCAAATGTGGCAGATTAGTGTCGAACAAATATTTTTCGCGTATATGAGTGAAGCGATATCTCCCCAGTATAAACGAATCCTGCTCAAATTGAGCGGTGAGGCACTGCGTGCACCGGGCAGCAAAGACAATATCTCTCCGGAAATTGTAGCCCGCATTGCCCGTGAAATTGCTGAAGCCCAGAAGCAGGGTAACCTGCAGATTGCCATCGTTGTGGGCGGCGGTAACATTTGGCGTGGTGCCAAGGCCAGTGTGCGTGGTATGGATCGCCCCACGGCTGACTACGTCGGCATGCTTGCCACGGTGATGAATGCGCTTTCCATTTGCTCTGCCGTGCAGGAGGCCGGTGTGCCTTGCCATGTGATGAGCGCTATTGAAATGAAGAACGTAGCTGAGCCGTATGTGCGTAACACCGCTCGTGAGCTGTTGCGCGAAGGTCAGGTGGTTGTATTTGCCGCCGGTACCGGTAATCCCTTCTTCAGCACCGATACTGCTGCTGCTCTCCGTGCCTGCGAAATCAACGCCGAGGTGGTGATGAAGGCTACTTCCGTTGATGGTGTATACACGGCCGACCCGAAGGTCGACCCCACGGCAACGCGCTTCGATGCCATTAGCTACGAGGAATGCATCTCTCGTGAGCTGAAGGTCATGGATCAGACCGCTTTCACTCTTTGCAAGGATAATCGTAAGCCGATTATGGTGTTTGATATGCACCAGAGCGGCAATATTACCCGTGCTCTCCTGGGTGAGAAGATTGGCACCGTCATTGGCGCCTAATATAATAAACTCTTAACAAATCATTAATCATATGGACGAAGAAACACTCCTTCTCGAAACAGAGGCCTCCATGGAAGAGGCTGTAGAGCGCATGAGCGCAGACTTTGCCGGTGTTCGTACCGGTAAGGCCTCCCCCTCCTTGGTAGATAACATGGACATCTTTGTGTCCTCCTATGGTATGAGCATGAAGCTTAAGGCTATTGCCGTTGTTTCTACCCCCGATGCTCGCTCCATCCTCATCCAGCCGTTTGACCCCAGCACCCTGAACGACATTAAGAAGTCCATTGCTGAGAGCAAGCTGAACATCACTCCCATCATCGATGCCCGTTCCGTTCGCCTTCCTATCCCCGAGCTTTCCGGCGAGCGCCGTAAGGAGCTTTGCAAGTATGTCAAGAGCCTTGCCGAGGATACTCGCGTTCGCATTCGCGGCGTGCGTAAGTCCGGTATGGACAGCATCAAGAAGATGAAGGCCGACAATGTTCTGACTGAGGACGGTGTTCGCCAGGCTGAGGACAAGGTTCAGAAGCTGACTGACAAGTATGTTAAGAAGGTGGACGAGCTTGTTGTTGCCAAGGAAAAGGAAATCATGACTGTCTAATCCTCAATTCCCAATTTTATTATTATGAGCAATACGACAAACGTACTCGCCTCCGGTATCGAGATTATCGGTTCCATCTCCTTCCAGAATGACATGCTTATTGATGGTCGTGTCGAGGGTGAAATTTCCTCCGAAACCGGTAAGGTTACCATTGGTGAAGCTGCCGATATTAAGGGCAACATTTGCGCCAGCGAGGTGCACGTATACGGCTGTGTAGACGGTAATGTAAACAGCACTCGTTGCCACCTGAATGAGCGCGCTTCCGTTAAGGGCGACATCACCACCAACGTTCTTTCCATGGTTGAGGGCGCTAAGCTCTCCGGCCGTGCTCAAATCGGTTAAGTCTTATCAACAGATAAAACCTAAAAAAGGAGCTTCCCTTGCAAACGGGGGAAGCTCCTTTTTTGGGGAAAATCGCAAGGATGATTACTCAGGGCGCTGCACGTCTGCAATGTATTCCTTTACGGCGCGCGTAATTTCGGCTGAGATATTGGCGCGTTGTTTGGCAAAGCCGGGTACAAACCAAGGGAATCCCCCCAGCAAGTCGTGGTACACGGCTACCTCTCCATCGCAGGTGCCTTTACCGGCTCCAATGCCGATGGTGATGATGGGGCAAGCTTTAGTGATTTCTGCGGCAACGGCATGGCGCGTGCATTCAATCACAACGGAGAAGGCACCGGCACGAACTACGGCTTCCATGTCGCGCATGATGGCGGCGGCTTCTTCATCCGTTTTGCCATGCATGCGGTAGCCGCCTTCCTCTTTAACCTTTTGCGGCAGCAAACCAATATGACCTTGCACGGGAATGCCGGCTTGCACAATAGTGCGAATATGCTCCTCCTTTGCTGCGCCGCCCTCTAACTTAACAGCATCGGCACCTACGGCCATGAGCGCACGGGCTGTTTCCAGTGCTTGTTCCGGTGTTTCGTAGGTGTGAATCGGCATGTCTGCAATAACGACGGCATTTTTTGCGGCTCTGGCCACGGCTTCCGTATGGTGCAGCATGTGGTTGAGGGTAACATGTGTAGTATCCGGGTAGCCCAACATGACCATACCCAAGGAGTCACCTACCAAAATCATGTCTATTCCGGCTTCGTCTACCAAGCGAGCTGAGGGATAATCGTAGGCGGTTAATTCTGAAACGGGAGCTTTTCCTTTTTTAGCAAGGATGGCTTCAATTTTGCTGTTCATTGTCACAGTTACAGGTCAAAAGCTTGTACCGCCGGGCCGGCGGGAAGGTGTGCCAGCATCTCGCCGGCAGTGAGGTTGAATCCGGGTAATTTGAACTGCGGATCCAAGTCGCAGAGGGGGCGCAGTACGAACTCTCGTTCGTGTGCGCGAGGATGCGGCAACGTAAGTATGGGGGTAGATACCTGCAAGTCTCCGTAGGAGATGATGTCGATATCGCAAGTGCGGGGAGCCCCGTATACTCCGTTTCTTGTGCGCCCCAGTTCCTGCTCAATGCGCATGCACAGTTGCAGTACCTCTTCTGCAGGCATGTCGGTATTTACCTCTACACAGGCGTTGAGGTAAGCAGGGGAACCTTCGGGGCACCCTACGGGCTCTGTTTCATAAAGTTGGGATAAGCGCAGGGCGCCGAATACATCCGCCAGATAATCACAGGCGGATTCCAGCGTAGCGAGCCTATCTCCCTCGTTGGAACCGAGGGAGAAGATGACTCGCTGCGTTTCTGTGGGTGTGCAGCTCATGGCTCAGTCTGTGAAACCGAGAACATCCTGCATGTTGTACAGGCCGGCCGGTTTATCTGCCAGCCACAGGGCGGCGCGAACGGCACCTGTAGAGAAGGTCATGCGGCTGGAAGCCTTGTGCGTAAGCTCCAAGCGCTCACCATCCGTAGCGTACATAACGGTGTGGTCGCCCACAACATCGCCACCACGCATGGAGTGCATGCCTACCTGAGCCTGCGGACGCGCACCAACCAAGCCATTGCGGCCGTGCATGACATCCTTTTCGTAATCCAAGCCTGTTTCCTCACAAACAACCTCAGCCAGAGTGCGGGCCGTGCCGCTGGGGGCATCCAGCTTGTGGTGGTGGTGCATTTCAATGATTTCAATATCGTAATCCTTGAGAATGCGAGTTGCCTTACGGGTAAGCCAGAAGAGGGTATTTACACCAACGGAATAGTTGGAGGCAAACACAATCGGAATGCTCTTAGCGGCCTCAACAATAGCCTGCTTCTCTTCTGCCGTGTGGCCGGTGGTGCCGATAACCAAGGGCTTGCCTTGTGCAACGGCTGTGGCCAAAAGCTCCGGCGTGAAGCCGTGAAAGGAGAAGTCGATGGTGATATCGGCCGGTTGCATGGCTGCAGCCAAATCCTGGCCTGCATCGTGAGTGGAAACCATTTCTGCAGCAGGATTGAGTTCAATTGCCTGCTTAACAGCCTGACCCATGCGACCGGAAATGCCGGTAACGAGAATATTCATGATGAAATTACAGGAGGTTGAAGTTCTTGAGCAAATCGGCAAGTTTGCCGTGTTTCTCTTCTGCCAAGGCTACGAGGGGCAGTCGAATCTCCCAGCTCATATCACCACGCAAGGCCATTGCAGCTTTGATGGGAACCGGGTTGCCGTCCAAGCTCATCAGGCCTTTCATCAGCGGGTAATACTTCTTCTGCAATTCAAGAGCCTTCAGCCCATCACCACTCAGCGCTGTGTCTACCAGCTGCTTCATTTCTGCGGGGGCTACGTTGGAGGTAACGGATACGACGCCTACGGCACCACAGGAGATAAAGGGAACGGTAAGACCGTCATCGCCGCTCAATACGGCAAAATCGGCGGGCAAAGCCTGTACAAGCTGGTTGACGCGTTCCACGCTGCCACCGGCTTCCTTAATGGCAACAATGTTGGGGCAATCTGCAGCCAAACGAGCCACTGTGTCCACAGAGATTTCAATGCCGCTGCGGCCGGGAATGCTGTACAGAAGAATGGGCAGGGAGGTGTTATCTGCCACGGCTTTGAAGTGGCGGTACACGCCTTCTTGGCTGGGCTTGTTGTAGTAGGGGCATACCTGCAAGGTGCCGTCTGCGCCCATAGCTTCAGCCTCTTTGGTCATGGCAATGGCTTCATCCGTGCTGTTGGAGCCTGTGCCTGCAATAACCTGGCAGCGGCCTGCTGCGTATTCAATGGCAAGGCGAATGACTTCCATGTGCTCGGAGTGACTCAGCGTCGGGGACTCGCCGGTGGTGCCTACCGGTACAATACCATCCACGCCGCCGGCAATCTGGGCTTCTACAAGAGCTTTGAGAGCTTCGGTGTCAATTTGATTGTTTTTGAAAGGAGTGACGATTGCTGTGTAAAGGCCTCTGTATTTCATAATCTCGGCAATCATTCTACCATATTCCCGCGTAAAGTCACGCATTTTTGCTCTTTCTGCATCTTTTTCTTGTATTTCCGTCACCTCTTACGGAGCAGTGAAGGATTGCTGATTTCAAAATTGTCAGCTAAACGGATTGAGCTTGCCAAAAGAAGTTTCTGAGAGTATAATCCGCGCCTGATATGAAACAGTATGCACAGCAGCTCCTGCGTTATCCCGACATGGGAATTTCTCTTGATTTTTCTAAACTCCCTCTGACGGATGAGTTCCTGACGGAGATGAACCCGCTGATTCAGCGCGCTTATGCAGATATTGCCGCGCTGGAGTCCGGTGTGATTGCCAACCCCGATGAAAATCGCATGGTGGGTCACTACTGGTTGCGCAACAGCGCTATTGCGCCCACGGCTGAGCTGCGCGCTAAGATTGACGAGCCTTTGGCTGATTTGAAGGCCTTTGCCGCCGATGTGTTGAACGGTTCCATTTTGGCTCCTAACGGTAAGAAGTTTACCACCTGTTTGGTTATTGGTATCGGTGGTTCTGCTCTTGGTCCGGAGTTGGTTGCCGATGCTCTGCCCGCTGAGGGCTTGACGATGGCTTTCTTGGACAACACAGACCCCGATGGCATGTACAAAGTATTGGATACACTGCCCCTGACGGAGACCTTGGTCGTTGTTATCTCCAAGTCCGGCGGCACCCCCGAGACTCGCAACGGTATGGTATGTGCTCAGGCCTATTTCGCCAAGAAGGGTGTACCCTTTGCAGCACAGGCCGTGGCCGTAACCGGCGTTGACTCTACGCTGGATAAAGTAGCCGTTGCCGAGGGGTGGATTAAGCGTTTCCCGATGGAGGACTGGGTAGGTGGTCGCACCTCCGAGACCTCTGTTGTAGGCTTGGTACCTGCTGCTCTTCAGGGTGTGGATGTTGATGAGCTGCTTCGCGGTGCTGCCGATATGGATGCCCGTACCCGTGTGGCAGATACAGCCGTGAATGCCTCCATGAAGTTGGCTTTGGCCTGGTATGCTGCCGGTGAAGGCAAGGGCAAGAAGGACATGGTGGTGCTTCCCTACAAGGATAGCCTTGTTCTCTTCTCCAAGTACCTGCAGCAGTTGATTATGGAGTCCCTCGGTAAGGAGCTCGACCTCGACGGCAATACTGTCAACCAAGGTATTTCCGTCTACGGTAACAAGGGTTCTACCGACCAGCATGCTTATGTGCAGCAGCTGCGCGATGGTCTCAACAACTTCTTCGTCACCTTCATCGAGGTGCGCCAAGCCCCGACCGATACCGTGGCTGTCGAAGGTTCTTACACTGCCGGTGATTATCTGCAGGGCTTCCTGCGTGGTACTCGCAAGGCTCTCAGCGAGAGCGGTCGCCAGAGCATCACTATCTCTATTCCCACCGTCAACGCCTACACGTTGGGTATGTTGATTGCTCTCTTTGAGCGTGCTGTGAGCTTCTATGCCAGTCTGATTCACATCAATGCCTACCACCAGCCCGGTGTACAGGCCGGTAAGTTGGCTGCCAATGTGTTCCTCAAGCTTCTCTCCGATGTAGAGGCTGCTCTTAGCACCACTGCTGTTACAGCTGCTCAGGTGGCTGCCCAGGTGGGTGCCGATGAGGAAGATACCTACCACGCTTTGGTACACATTGCAGAAAGCGGTAAGGCTCAGTGGACGCAAGCTGCTTGCCCCTGTGCCGATACGTTCTGCAAGTAATTAACTTATACGGATTCCGGTTGTAATGCCTTGGTGTTGCAACCGGAATCTGAGCTTTTATATCACACCTCTTTACACTTCTCATGTTCATTGCCGTTATCTTAGGAAATTGCCTTGCTGCCATTTTTGCTTTTGGTGGCATTGCTACACTTTGGTTCCGCTTCAGTGCCGGGCGTCCGGCCAGTGCAGAGGCCTTTATGTCCTGCGTGATGCACTCTGCCTGCTATTTTGCGGTAGCCGCGGTCATTTTGTTGCTGGTGCAGATTGCAACATTCTTGGAGAAACTCTATATTGAACGAAAAGAAGGTATTGTGGGCGTGAAATCAGAGAAATCCGCACCTGCCACGCCTTTCAAGAAGAAAGAGCAGAAGCCTACATCGGCTTCCGGCGAGTTCTTCCGTGCCGATCCTATGCCTGAGCCTGCCCCTGAGCCCGTTCCGGTTCCGAAGCAGGAAGCTGCTCCCGCCGTAGTAGAGGCTGCTGCACCGACAGAAAAGAAGGAAGAAGAAAAAACTGAGGAGAAAGAGCCTGTAAAGACGGAGCCTTCTCTCAACTTCTTCCGTATTGATTAAACGATTGTCATGCAACTCCCCCCGCAAGCAGAGCATATTCTCAGCCTGTGCCATGAGCATGGGTTGCAGGTGGCTGCTGCGGATTTGGAGCTGATTATTGCCGGTGCTTCAGGGCGATTGGTCATGCGTGTTCACACACCGGATTCTCCCCTGATTGGCGTCTACTGGACCGGTGCGCGAGCCGATAATAACTCCTATATCCCCGCCATACGTGGGTTAGCTGCTGCTCATGTGCCTGTGCCTCATCTCATAGCCTATAAGGACGAGGGGCAGGGCTGTGGTACCTGTTTGGTAGAAGATTTGGGCGCCTGCGATTTACTTAGCCGAAAAGGTACACCTTGGCAGGACTTGCAGCCGCTTTATGAGTCTGCCCTCAAAGCTGTGTTGCAACTCCATCGATTGCAACCGGATTGGGAATTACAGCCTGCTTTTGATGCGGCTATGTACCGCTGGGAGCAGTCGTATTTTGCCGAGCATTTCTTGGGCCGTCATTTGGCCTTGTCGGCGGATTCTTTCCTGCAATTACCCGTAACACAACAGGTGGCGGATTTTCTTGCCTCGCTTCCCAAGGTGCCGGTGCACCGCGATTTCCAGAGCCAGAACATTATGTTGCGAGGCAACCTGGCTTATCTTATCGACTTCCAAGGTATGCGCTTAGGCAGAGCGGAATACGATGTCGCTTCCTTAGCGTACGACCCTTATGCGGAATTGACTGAACCGCAGGCCGAGGCGGTTATTGCCTGCTATGAAGAACTGAGCGGAGAACCGCTGAATCCCGATATATTTAATGCCTGTGCCATGCAACGCCTGATGCAGGCTTTAGGTGCCTATGCCAATATAGGCTATAATCAGCAACGCGACTGGTATTTGAAGATGATTCCCCCGGCTGTGAAGGCCTTGCGCTCCGTTGCTTCTCGTACATCCCCCGAATCCATTGCTTATCCTCTTGCCCAATGGCTGCTAAATCACGTGTAAGATGGTCCCGCGTTATTGTGGGATATGCTTTATTTACCGCCATTCTTTTGGCGGGCGCTCCCTTTTGCAAATGGGCAAACCACATGTTTTACAATACGGTGGCTCCGTATGTTGGCTTAGCTGAAGAAAATCAGCCTGTTTATTTGTTGAAGCAAGGCGAAAAGCAACCCTATTCTCCGGATGTGCCCGTTGAGACCAAGCATTTGGAATGCCCGCTGATTGCTAAAATAGACGTGCGCCCGGAGCAAGTGAAGGAATGCTTTGCCTCCGTGGAGTGGAGTGCCCAAGATTTTGCTGCTTTGCTCAAAAAGACCTCCGAGTGCGGTATTCATAACTTAGCGGTATCTGCTCCCTTTATTTGGGAGGGCGGTACACAGGCGGCAGGGCAACTTCTGCTTTGCGCTACGTTACAGAATAAGAAGCTCTTTGATAATGTGGTGCTGGGTATGCGCGGCCGCTCGACTGCACAGGCAGACCTTACCCCCATTCAGTTCCGCTCCTATGTTATCCCCACCTCTCAAGTGAAGGGTGATACGACCTTACTGCCGGCAGCAAATCGACAGATTGAGAATGATTTGGACACCTCCGGCGGTACAACGGATTTGATTTGGGCGCCGGACTGGATTGAAGATGAGGAGTTGACTCAGGTGCCTGCCGGATTACAAGAACGCTCTTTCCCGCTTTTGGTGCGTTGGAATGGTGAGATTTTGCCCACGCTGCCGTTGCGATTGGCCTTGCATGTGCGCGAGTGCCCGATTGAGAAGGTTGAGGTTGTGCTTGGGAAATATATTAAATTAGGCGCATTGCGTTTGCCTATTGATGCCCATGGCCGCATAACGCTCAAGAATGTAGCCACTCATTCCCTGAGCCTTACCGGTATTATTGATGGTACGGAGAAGATAGATATCACCAAAAACTCCAGCACAGTGGGCGTGCTGATGCAGCCGCTTAACACGAAGGAGCCCGCCTCGCGTTTGGAATTGATGGCTGCCACGCTTTCTCAGCTCTGTGCTGTAGAGGTGAGGGAAACTGTTATCAAGCCCGGCGACCCCTTGCCCGCGTTGTGGTATAGCCCCATCATTTCTTCATATACCTGGCGCGTTGTGACTGTGCTTGTATTGGTGTTTATGCTGGTTCGCTATGTTCCTGCCATGCCCTTCTTCTTCCGTTTCCTTACCGTGATAGGATGGTTGGGCTGGATTGCTTATACGGCATGGACGCATTTGCAGCAGGGGCTTTGGTTCCACGCCGGGCTGCAGCTGCTTGTTTGGTCGCTGTTTGTACTTCTTTGTCCCGTGCTTAAGCCGTGGAGAAAACGCACGCTCACCTTATCTCGCCGTTAAGGCGAGTTCTGAGGCGTGAGTAATAGCGGTACTAAAGCTCGACGGAGAAATTATCGTGCTTGCTTAATCTCCCGTATGACGGCGCTTGCCGCCGCTGCAATATCCTTTTGCTGCAACAGCCATGATACAATGACCACTCGGCGAGCTCCGGCTTGCAGCACTTGGGGTAGGGTTGTGCCATTGATGCCGCCGATGCAGAATACGGGCATGCCGTCCGCTTCCTTTTGCGCTTCTGCAATATCCTGCAAACCGATAGCTTGGCGCCCCGGTTTTGTGCCGGTGGGGAACAGGGGGCCAAACCCGATGTAATCTGCTCCCTCTCGCTTAGCTTGTTTTACTTGCTCCAAGCTGTGGGTGGAACGCCCCACGAGCACCCCGGGCCCTACAATCTTGCGTACATCGGCAAGGCTTCCGCCGTCTTGCCCCACATGTACAGCATCGGCTTTGATTTCTGCAGCCATCTCCGGGTAGTCATTCAATACGAAAATGGCATTCCGTTCGCGGCAAATGTGTTGCATTTCAATCGCCCATTTCTTGACGAGAGCTTGCTCCTTACCTTTGGCTCGCAGCTGAATGATGCGAACCCCACCGTCAATAAGGGCATGGGTACGCGTTGTTATTTGCTCCGGCTCGGTGTATCCCATATCGACAATGCCATAAAGAAGACAAGTTTCGAGAAGTTTCTGCATGCGTAAATCCTGCCACAAAACGGGCGACACGACAAGCAAAATAACAGTCCTTTTCCAAGGAATGACATAGTTGTGACTTGCGAGCTACATTTTTCAGAATTATTATTACGACATCATGGAAACATTGGTATCTAGTGGCATCATTGAATCGTATTTTAATAAACTGCAGCGCAACTTGGTTTTGGACGCCGCCATTGTTGGTGGTGGCCCTTCCGGTATTGTGGCTGCATATTATCTGGCTAAGGCCGGTCATAAAGTTGCATTGTTTGACCGCAAACTGTCCCCCGGCGGCGGCATGTGGGGTGGCGCTATGATGTTCAATGATATTGTAGTGCAGGAGGAAGCCATGCCTATTGTGCGTGAATTGGAGTTGAGCTACAAGCCATACCGCGAGGGAACCTACATCATTGATTCCGTTCATGCCACGGCCGGCTTGCTCTATAAAGCAACACAGGCCGGTGCTACTATTTTTAACTGCTATTCCGTAGAGGATGTCGTGTATAAGCAGGGACGCGTTGGTGGTGTCGTGGTAAACTGGACCCCCGTGTTGCGTGAAGGTCTGCACGTTGACCCCCTGACCATTATTGCAAAAACTGTTCTTGATGGTACCGGACATGATTGCGAAATTGCCAAGACTGTTGCCAGAAAGAACGGCGTGAAGCTTAATACCCCCACGGGTGGTGTTGTTGGCGAAATGAGCATGGATGCCGCTGAAGGTGAACGCTCCACCATCGACAATACCAAGGAAATCTATCCCGGGCTTTTCGTATCCGGTATGGCCGCCAACGGTGTGAGCGGCAGTTTCCGTATGGGCCCCATTTTCGGTGGTATGTTGATGAGCGGTAAGAAGGCAGCAGAGCTGATGGGTAATGCCATCTCTCAGTAAATCATACCCGAATATCCTCCTTTATTTTTCGCTCACCTTCGAATACGATGGTGAGCGAAATTGTTCTCGGTGCGAGTACCGCTGCACAACAGATACGTGACTACGCTTTCTTGCTCCCCGTCTTGCTGTTTTTACGGCGGCGGGGGCTTTTCTTTTTCGTGGGGGAGTATTTATGCAGGTGTACTTGCATCATCAGCAAGGTAAACATGGAGGCCGCGTTAATGTGCACGGCTGCGTGTTCTGCCACGGTTTCTGCCATGCGAATGAGCTTTTGCAAGATAGCCGTGTATTCTTCGGCGTCCGGGGTGGGCAGGGTGTCTTCCAATAGACCGTGCAGTTGTACCAGCTTGCGATAGAGCTGCATCCAATTGCCATTGGGGCCTACCTCCAGACTGTGCATGATGCATTCGGGGAGTGCATCCAGCAGCTTTTCAATTTTGCGGAGCTGCTTCTTGGTCTCGTTGTTTCGCTTTACATGGGCTGCTGCCTCAATCATAAAGCGCACATGGGTGGATAAATCGCCGTAGGCTTCAAGTACTTCGCGGGGGACAGAGCCGTGCTGTTGTTCCGAGGCGGAATCACGGGTGGCAACACTGCAAAACAAACGCGCCAGCACGTCTGCTTTGCCTTGCGGTGTCAACGGTTCCTTTTCAAACAACATAGCCGCGAAAGTTTACCATATTTGAGCTCTCAGCTCAAGGCTCAAGTAGCATTTTTTACCTTTTACACACGTAAAAATGCCTTATGGCGGTACAGAAAGTAGAGGCATAACCACAGCAACAGATAACTGAGGACTCGGTATATGAGTGCCGGGGTGTAATCTGTAAAGCATTCTGCGTAATTCTCAAATAAGGGGATGCAAATGCTGTCCCAAATACTGCCCCGTATTCCCGGTGTTTCCGCTAACAGATAAACCAACATGGCATTGCTGCCAATCACCTTGAACGGAAAGGCTAACCATGCCAGTCGCTGCGTGCAATCAAAGGCAAGATGAAACAGTGCTAACAGAGCAAAACACCAACCTGCAGCCCATAGTACCATGCTGGTGGTGAACAGGTGCTTGTTGATGGGGGTATCAAATGAAAGCAGATAACCACACAAGAGGCAGGTGCACGCTGCGCCACTGAGTAAAAGCACGGAGTTTCGTTGTTTTTGTACCAAACGGATGATTTGTCCGCCCAAAACCCCTAATAGGGTGAGGGCTCCGAAGGAAAGGGAGGTGAGAATCCAACTGTACGGGGTGCCGTCTTGCCAATCTCCTTGTAGGTAGTGGTCTATGTAGATGGCTAGGTTGTTATCAGCCTCGAACAATCCGCCGGGATTGCCATCGTAGGGCATAAAGCGCATGAGTGCCCAGTAGCTGACCAATAGCCCAAGGCAAGAGTAAATTTGGCAACGTATGCCGCCACACATGAGGACAATTGATGCAATCAGATACCCTTCTGCAATGGCCTGTAGTGTATTGCAGAAGAGACTCATTTTCTCAGCATCGGCGCTGCATAGATTGCCTTGCACCAGCATGCCTAAAATAAACAGCAGGGCCACGCGGCGTATCACACGCAGTGAGGTGCTGAGTCGCCACCATTTCCCGCCCTTGCTGCGATATTTGGCAAAGGCAAACGGCATACTGGCTCCCACAATAAAGATGAAGAGGGGCATGACCAAATCCCACACCGTAAAGCCGGCGCCAAACTCTGCGTGCGTCAGTTGCTCGGTCAACAGTGCCGGTGTTTGTCCGTTAGTCATCCAGTGGCTGAACGCAAAAATCAGCGCAGCTCCGCCGCTCAGCATGAACATGTCTAACCCTCGAAGCGCATCAATACTGTTGATGCGTCTCTTGATAGCTTCATCTTTCATGGTTTACCAAATTAAAACTCGGGCATATCGCGCAGCGGTGGCACATCGTTGCTGGGGGTATCAACATTGTCGGGGCGAGAGCCCGGCTGCAGAACCGGCTCATCATCTTCCAGGAGAGAGGCATCCTCTCCGTTAATGAGAACTTTCGGCTTCTCCTCGTTATCTTTGGCATTGAAGTGGTTGTTCAGCGCAGCCTGCAGCTGCTGGTTCGGGAACCCAATGAAAAGAATGCGGCAGCGCTCGTTCACCAAAACGGCAAAAGGCAGTTGCGAAACACGATATGTTTGCCCGCCGGCATTGGTTTCATTATCCATGTAGGCTTGTTCAATCCCGTGCTTTTCGAGCATGGCTTGGAAATCCTCCTGCGGCTGATTGACCGTAATGGGGCAGAATTGTAAGCCGGGGAATTGATTGGTAAGCAAATGCTGGCGTTGTACGATGTCCAAGCCGATGCTTTCCTCCGGAGTCCAGAAGAAAAGCAGGGTGGGATTTCCCGGCTTGGGGAACTTTTGCTTGTTTCCATCTTTGTCCAGCACCTCAATCTGCGGGGGGACGGCATCTAAGCTGAGGTTTTGCAGCGCGTAGGTAAGCTCCAGTGCTACTTGATCGAGTGGCACATTACCGAACATGGCGTTCTCCGGAGCCAATTGAATGGATTGGCGCAGGAAGTAGAGTTGCTTATGCTTAGCTGCTTCCGGGGATTTTTCTGCACTGGCAATAGCGGGGTTACTTAACAGGATGGCCATAGCCATGGCGGCTCCGGCCTTGGCTGATGTGGATTGATTGCGTGTATATATCTTTTGCAGCAATTCGTAAATGCGGATGCTCGGGCTTTCTGACAACTTGGCACAGGCTTCTGCAATGAAGGGGCTGGCATAGTGCACTTCTTCCACACTTTGCAGCATGGCATTGGCAAAGTAAGAGATTTGGCGGCTCTTGTTGTTGAATACGGTGGCAAAATCCTCCGGATGATTCAAAAACCATACAACAGCTTGGGCTGCCCACGGTTGCTGGAATTCGTAGGTGGGCACCTCTTTGTAGGTGTCGGAGGCACCATTCATACGCTCCTCGTCTGTCGGTTTAATTAATTGCTTTCGTTTGCCGGTTTTTTTATTGACGCTGTGCCAAAGCAAAAGGGCAACCTCTTCTCCGTTAGGCTTTCTGATGGCTTCTAATTGATTGGGCGTTTTGGCTACTTTAAGTGCAGCTTGGTATTCACGCATCAGCTGCTCCCAATGCTCCAGTGCTGTATTCATACCGGCTTGGTCTGCCACAACAGAACCGCAGAGCGCAAGAGATAAAAGATATGCAGAAAGCTTGTTCATATCCTGCATCCTATCAAAAATTGCGCGCGTCAGCAAGATAAAATCCCGTTATGCCACGCTTTACTCTTGCATGAAAGGCTGAGTGTTGGTATGTTGCACGCATGGCAACTGACAAGAAAATCACCATGAAGACAAGCAAAGGCGACATTCATCTCGTTGTTTTTGCTTCTAAGACGCCGATGACCGCTGCAAGCTTTCTTAACCTTGCCCAGCGTGGTTTTTACAATGGCCTTAAGTTTCACCGTGTGATTGCAGATTTCATGATTCAGGGTGGCGACCCTGAGGGTACCGGTTGTGGTGGTCCCGGCTACCAGTTTGACGACGAGTGCCGCCCGGATCTCAAGTTTGACCGCCCCGGTCTTTTGGCCATGGCTAATGCCGGTAAAACATGGACCGGCAAGGGTACAAACGGTTCTCAGTTCTTCATTACGCATGTTCCCACTTCTTGGCTGAACGGCAAGCACACCATTTTTGGTGAGGTTTGCTCTGCTGATGACCAAGCGGTTGTGGATTCCATTCGCCAGAATGATACCATCACTTCCATCGAGATTCATGATGATTGCGCAGACCTCTTTGAGGAGCAGTCTGCTAACATTACTCGTTGGAACAGCAAGCTCGGCAAGTAATGGTTTTTGCCGTACAGGACCTTCACATTGAGTTCGGTCCGCGCGTACTCTTCGATTCGCTCTCCTTCGTTGTTGAACGCGGAGAGCGTATCGCGTTCGCCGGGCAGAATGGTGCCGGTAAGTCCACTCTCATGAAGTGTATTGTGGGGGTGATGGAGCCGGATTGCGGTAAGGTTCTGTTGCCTCGGCATACGCAAGTGGGCTATTTGCCCCAAGATGGTATTCATATTTCCGGTTCCTCTCTGTTGGATGAGGTGCTGGGTTCTGTTGGTAACATTGTTGAGTTGCAGCAAGTTATCGACGAAATGTCGGAGGAGCTGCAAACGCTGGATTCTGCATCCGATGCTTATCGCGAGGCGTTGGAAGAAATTGGGCATTTAGAGCTGTTGCTACAGGATCGCGATGCTGCTTCCTTAAAACCCCGAGCTGAATCTATCCTCCGAGGCTTAGGTTTTTCTACACAAGATTTTACACGCGATTGCGGCGAGTTTTCCGGAGGCTGGCAAATGCGCATTGCTTTGGCCAAGCTGTTGCTGAAAGAGCCTGAGGTGCTCTTGCTGGACGAACCGACCAATCACTTGGATATTCAGAGCCAGCGCTGGTTGGAGCAAAGTCTGCGAACATATCGCGGTGCCATTTGTATCATCAGCCACGATGTGGCGCTGTTGGATTCTCTCGTTACTCGCACTATTGCCTTCCACCATGGCCGAGCGGAGGAGTATTCCGGTAATTTCTCCTTCTACCTGCAGGAAAGCAAGGCTCGTAAGGAAATTTTACTGCGCCAGGCTAAGGCTCAGCAGAAGGAAATTGCTAAAACGCAGGCCTTTATCGATCGCTTCCGTGCCAAGGCCACCAAGGCCAGCCAGGCACAGAGCCGTATTAAGCAATTGGAGAAAATCGAACTGATAGAAGTGGAAGATGACGATGCCGTCATGAGTTTCCACTTTCCTCCGCCGCCGCCCGGTGGTAATACCGTGGTGCATTTGCGCAAGGTAGGCAAGGCATACGGCCCCATTACCTTGTTGAAGGATTATGATTTTACGATGGAGAAGGGCGACCGCATTGCCATCGTAGGTGTCAACGGCTCCGGTAAATCCACCTTCACGCGTCTTATTTCCGGTACAGAGGCGCCGGATTCCGGCGAATTCAGCTTTGGCCATCATACGCAGGTTGCCTTCTTCTCCCAGACGCATGCAGATATTCTGGATAACGAGCAAACGATTCTGGAATGTGTGGAGGCCGCAGCGTCGCGAGAAACGCGCCCCTTGGTGCGCAATATCTTAGGCTGTTTCCTGTTCCGTGGAGATGATGTCTTCAAAAAAATCGGAGTACTGAGCGGTGGTGAGCGCTCGCGTGTTGCTTTGGTTTGTATGTTGCTGAAACCGGCTAACTTCCTAATTATGGACGAGCCGACAAACCACTTGGATTTCCAGAGTCAGGATGTATTGCAGCAGGCTTTGGCGGAGTACCCCGGCTCTTATTGCATCGTTTCACACAATCGCCGCTTCTTGGATCCTATTGTCAACAAGGTGCTGGAGTTCCGCCCCGGCTTGCCCCCGCGTCTCTTTTATGGCAATGTATCTCAATACATTGAATCTATTGAGGCGGAAGAACGCCGCTTGAAGGCTCTTGCTGTTGAATCAACCGCAGGTTCTGTGCAGGGCTCAGCAGCTTCTACCCCTGTTAACCGCAAGGATGCACGACGTGCTCGTGCCCAAGAGCGCGAGAAACGCACCCGTGTGTTAAAACCCTTGCAGCAGAAATTAGCGGAAATTGAAGAGCAAATTGCTCTTAAGGATGTGCGCCGCGAGGAAATCTGTGCAGAGTTGGAAAAGCCCGAGAATACATCTGATAATCAAATTCTCATGGAGCTCACCCAAGAATACCAGCAGCTGGAGCGGGATAGCGAAAAGCTGTATACTCAGTGGGAAGATATTTCTGTAGAAATTGAGCAGGCTACGGCTGCATTGGATGAAGAGTTTGGCGCTGCTGAGGCTTAGGCCTCTAGAATGTTGCCGTTCTTAATATAGAGCAAAGGTAAGGGAGCCGGGGTGTCTTGCAACCAATCCGTGTGCGTGGTTGTAATGAAAATTTGAGAGTCGGCCGGTAGTTGGGCTAGGAGGGCACGGCGTCTTGCCGGATCCAGTTCGCCGAAAATATCGTCAATCAGCAAGGTGGGCGAGTGGCCGGTTTGTACCTGCAAGAGTCCGGATTGCGCAAGCACGAGCGAGGTGGCTAAGGTGCGTTGTTGCCCCTCAGAGGCGTATTCTGCTGCGGAACGCCCTTTAATATACAGCTCAAAATCATCGCGGTGCGGGCCTACAGTTGTGAAGCCTGCGCGTTCATCAGCCTCTAAGGCTTGCTCAAGTGCTTGTTCTAATGGAAGTTCCGTTGAGGGGTGGTACACGATGGAAACCTCCTCATTACCGCCCGAGATTGCTAAATGGTGCTGGCAAATATGGGGGCGAAGTAGTTGTAAGAGCTGAGCGCGTAAGGTGCACAATACCTCGCCGTAACGGCCTAATAATCCTGCATAACTTCGCAGCGTGGCGGCTGTGTGGCGCGGATTGCGCAGCAGCAGATTGCGGGATTTGAGCGCTTTCCTGTATTCTAATAAAGCAGGGCGGTAAGCGGGGTGCCATTGAGAACCGAGGAAATCAAGGTACGCTCGCCGTTCTTCTGCACCGCCCGTTACAAGGTTCATATCTGTATTGCCGAGCCATACAACCGGGCCGGCATCTGCTAAAAAGTCTGTGTAATCGCGCCGAGTTTCACCGCCTACACTCATTTCCAGGCGCCGCTGCTGCCATATCAATTTGCGCGTGCCGTTGTCGGTATCCAGAGAAATCCCGAAATCGTTGCAACCGTGCATGGCGAGGCGATCCATGCGGGCTGTTCTGGGGGTGTGCAGGGTTAAGGCAAAGCAAATAGCCTCCAGCAAACTGGTTTTTCCCTGAGCATTGCTGCCATAAAGCAAGGCACCCTCAGCCGGAATATCCCAGTTGAGGGTGGGGTAACATCTGAAATTGCGCAATCTCAGGGTGATGAGCATGTGCGTGCATCAGGGCTGCGTGGGCAACGCGCGGATGGCATCCATGACACGGCGACCCAAGGCTAAGTGGCCTTCGCGGCCCTTGGGCTTAAGCTCCTCGGGCGTAAAGTCGATGGGGTCGCCCACGGTGATGGTGATGGGAGCAAAACGAAGCTTGCTGCTGTGGATGGGGAGGGCATCGTAAGCGCCCTCAATGCGCAGCGGCTGCACAGGTACACCGGCCAACTTGCTCAGAATGAGGCCAATGCCGGGCATGGCGTCGTGAATCTGACCATCCGGACAACGGGAGCCCTCCGGGAAAATAACAATGCTTCCACCCTCGCGTACATGGCGGAGTACCTTGAGGATGCAGCCCGGGTCCGGGCGCTTCTGGTCAATGGGCAGGGAGTTACACAGCGGCAGCGCCCACTTCATGAACCAGTTGTCGAACAGTGTCTTACGGGCAAGGAAATGAACCGGATTTTCGAAAATGGAGGAAATCAGGGGCGGGTCCAAAAAGCTTTGGTGATTGCATACATAGATGCAGGAGCTGCCGTCAATCAGTTTTTCGCGGTTCAGCACCTTCATATCGAAGAACGCCTTGGCTGCACCCTTAAAGATGGTGTAACCGAGGTAGTAAACGGGGTTCATTGACAATGCCATAATGCTATCGGGGGAGAGTTAAAAGTTGTGGAGAATAGTGTATGAGTTCGATTCTATCAGGCCATACGGTTGCGAATGTCCTCTGCAATGTAGGCCACTACCTGCTCAATGGACATATCGGAAGTATCGACAAGCTTGGCGTCCTCTGCCATGGTCAGGGGAGCGCAGGCGCGTGCGGAATCCTTGCGGTCGCGCTCGGCAATGGAGTCTGTAAGCCCTTGGGCGGCACGGCGTGCGGCGCGTACTTCTTCAGAAGCTGTTACGAAATATTTGTACGGAGTGTTGGGGAATACAACGGTGCCGATGTCGCGGCCTTCCATCACAACGGGCTCAGCCAGGTTGTACTCACGCTGTTTTTCTACCAGCAGGGCACGCACCTCGGGAATCGCGGCAATGGTGGACACATTGTCATTGGTGGATTGAAGGGTCAATTCCTCACCCAACACGCGGCCTTCGCACATAACGGTGGAGACGGCGCCATCCTTGCCGAAGGAAAGAGGAATGCCGGGCAAAATAGCCTTCACAGCCTCAGTATCAGCCGGGGCAATTCCTTGCTGCAAAACATACCATGTTACGGCACGATACATGGCACCCGTGTTGATGAACGTAAAGCCTAACTCTTTTGCAATGAGTTTTGCTACTGTAGATTTACCGGAAGCTGCGGGGCCGTCGATGGCAATTGCGGGAGGATTCATACGCGTTTAGTATACATCGAAGGCGGGTAAATGTCTAGCAAAATCACTTGCGTTTGCGCAGACTTGCCGGGAGAATTCGCATCTGTTCTCGGTATTTGGCAATGGTGCGTCGTGCTACAGTAATGTTTTCCTGTTGCAGCAGGGCTTCCAGTTTGGCATCGGAGAGCGGGTGGGCTGTATCCTCCTCTTCAATATAGCGCCGTATTTTGCTCTTAATTTCATCGGCAGACATCTCTGTATCTGCAGCCGTATTCAGGGCTGTTGTAAACAAGCTGCGCAGCTCAAATACTCCCCGCGGTGTTTGCATATATTTGCCTCGAACCGCGCGAGAAATGGTGGAAATATGCAGCTGTGTGGCCTCGGCCACTTCTTCCATTTTGAGCGGTTTAATGGATTCAGCTTTGCCGAGGAAAAAGGCTGCTTGTTTTTCTGCAATAGCTTTTGCCACCAGCAGCAGGGTTGTTTGGCGGTCTCCTAAGGCTCGTATGAGCTCTCGCCCCTCGCGGAAACAGCGTGAGAGATAGCTGCGCACCTCCGGTTTATCGGCGTGCTCTGCCATCATTTCCCGATACTCCGATGAGAGTACTACTTGGGGAGATGAATCTGCCGTTAAATGTAGTTTAGGCTCATGGCCTTCATACTCCAAAATCAAGTCAGGTGTAATGATGTTGAGCTCGGCATGAGAAAAGCCGCTGCCGGGATCCGGATTCAGCCTTGCAATGCGTTTTGCTGCCAGTTCTGCGGCTTCTTCTTCTACGTCCAAGGCGCGTGCAATTTCGGCATAGCGGTGGCGCACTAAGGCCTCCCAATGGTGGCGCAAAAGCTTCATGGGTAGCCCGCGGGATTCGCCGAGGCGGTAGAGCTGAATCATCAGGCTTTCTCTTAAATCAGCCGCCCCAACCCCGCTAGGGTCCAAATCAAAAATGGCTCGGCGTGCCTGGCGGAAATGCGAGTCACTTAATCCCAATTCCTCCTGAACCTGCTTAGGAGATTCAGCAAAAAAACCATGTTTATTAAGATAGGGAATGATACTAACGGCTGCGCTTTGAATTGTTTTAGAAAGTCCGCTTTGTCTGATTTGCTCCTCCAGGTAATCGGCGAGTGTTTGTTCTGAGCTTAAGCTTTCCAGCGCAAAATTGTGGCCTGAGCTGTGCCTATCGTAACTTATTAAGATAGATGGCTCACGGGGCTCAATTTTCTCTAAGGCCGGATTGCCGGAGATGGCCTTGGCAACAAGTTCATCCAGTTCACTACGGTTGGCTTGCAGGGCTTGCAGATAGAGCTGCATAGCAGGCGTTGCCGCCATGCTTTGCTTCATGCCCTGTAACATCCCCGTATCTGCCATGCAGGTATTGTATCACGCTTTGACTCTGTTTTCAAGAGTTATGCACCCTTGCTTATTCGTAGGTGACAATCAATTTTGCCATATCGGGCAATTCTGCACGGAGTCGCTTGTTGATGGCGGAAATGCGGTCGTGGCTTTCCTGTACATTGAGGCTGAATTCCATCGGAATGCAAATGATGCAAAGACGGTGCGCTCCTTGGGTATACAGTTGAATGCGCGTGGGCAGGGGGGCACCCAATGATATCATGGCGTGGCGTACCTTTGATTCCCAATCCTTAGGAATGGGGGCGCGGTAGCTGGGCAACTCTCGCACATTCGGCTCTACATGCACTATCACATCCGTTGCATTGAGTTTTCTCTGCACTTCGTTGCGGAACGCTTGTATGGCCACGTGCCAGCCCTCCAAGGTGGCATGCGGGGGTAATTCCAAATCAGTAAAGATGACTAATCCTTGCTCGGATTGCATGAGCACCAAGCCGTGCACACCAAAGCGGTGCGTAAGTGCAATGCGGCGTATCAGCAATTCCGGGGTGTCTTCTGCTTGCGCGCTTGGTTGCATGTGCACAATCGTTTCTGCCTCCGGTATCTCCGATGCAATCAAGTCTTCAATGGCATCAGCAATTTCGTGTGCTGTGTCCACATGCAGCTCGCGCGGCACGGCTACCTCAATTTCCGTATACACCTTCATGCCGACTTCGCGCACGCGCATGCGAGTGACAGGATAGGCCGGCATGCGGGTCTTCATCAGCTCACGTATTTTTTCTGCTGCTTCACCGTCAGATTTATCCATCAGATTGTTGATGGCTTTCATGCCCAGTTCATAGCATATATGCAAGATGAGCATGACCACACCCAACGATGCCAGTACGTCCGCGCGCAAGAGTATCCAATGCAGTACGCTGCCTTCTTGCGTGAAGCCCACGCAGGCGGCTCCGGTAATACCGAGCAAAACCGCCGCACTGCTCCAAATATCGGATGCAAAGTGGGCTGCATCTGCCTCAAGAGCTGCGCTCTTTGTTTCTTTGGCAACGCGCTTGAGCATGGCTGCACGGTTAACGTCGATCACCAAAGAGACAATCACGACAACGAAGGCCCATATACTGGTTTCGACATGGAGTGCATCCGGAGAGTCACTCATCAGGCGCTCTACTGCTTCTTTGATTACCCACGCAGCTGTTGCCAAAAGCAATGCCGTTTCTACAAGAGCCATCAGATTTTCCACCTTGCCATGGCCGTACGGGTGCTCTTCGTCTGCCGGGCGAGCGGCAATTCTTACAGCAAATAATGAGCCTAATGCGGCTAACAAATCTAAGGCGCTGTGCAGTGCTTCGGATAAGATACCCAGTGAGCCGGTGATGATACCTACCACAAACTTCATCACCGTCAATAAAGCACTCCAAATGACCGATGATACTGCTGCTACTGTTTTCTTGGTGTCTGCATCCATGTGAAGAATGATTCTAACATGCCGGCGCTGATTTAGTCAAGACAAACAAGACTCGCGCCGGCAGACCCGGCTCTTATTTAATGCGGAGGTTTTGCTCGATGGTATAGGAATGTTTTTCTACCTCAAAGAACTCAATTTGGAAACTATGGGCGTAAGGATATATAGTATCAACTGTTATCTGCTCCTCTCCCATAGAATACATCAGTTCTGAGTGTATGCGCTTACCTCCTTGATTGTAAAAGTGTATGAAATGAATGCGTTCAAGAAGTTTTGCATCTGTTGATTCAATCGTAACCGCCCATTCTTCTTCTTCCTCGTCGTATGTTATAGAAATGTCATACGGCTCGAGTTTCAATGAGCTTCCGTGCGCCAAGGGGTAATAATCGGAGAGAAATTGAGGGTCTGCGGTCAGCGTGGTATAGCTCAGGTTCCCGACAAGCTCATATTCCAAATCTATTTTGGTAATTTTATCGCATTGGAATATAAGCTTCAGGATTCCTTCGTAATATTCAATTTGCTTGTGTTCCTCTTCCTTTGCGTTCGTGAATTGGCAGAGAACATCACCCTCCTTTGTTTTCAAGGTGCCGGAGAATACGATATCTTCCGTTTTTGATTCCGGATAGTATGCTCTATCCCAGTCCTCTGCGTCCTCGTACACGTCATCATTATTTTGGTGTTCCCAATGCTGCTTGTTGATAAAAGCTTCGGCATGGATGGTGAGAGGGTATAGTTTATCCTCCTCTTCATCATCAATGGTAGCTTCTTCCGGTGCGAGCTCGGGGTAAATCTCCACCTCTTTTACGCAAAACTGAGGTACGTTATTTCCCCAAGCAGAAAGGGTAAAGCAGGTTAAAATCGTAAGGGTAAGTCGTTTCATGGCGTTTTATTTCAGGTTATAAAGGTCGATGGTGTAGTCGAAGCTGCTCTTGTAACGTGTTGGTTCTGTATAGTGGTATACTTGCACCGTGGTTTCATCGTCAAACGTCTTTTTGCCTGTGTAGCCGAATGTCATGCTTGCCTCATCATTGATGACTAGGTGCCATTCGTCTCGCGTTGTACCCTCAAGCGCTACTCCGCCTATGAGTCTGAAATCTATGCCGGAACCAACACGATGAATGGTGATGGTGTAGGTGATATCCTCTTCCTCAATGTCCGATTCTTCGTCCTCAATCTCTACTTCTGAATCCCACGGGTCTTCTTCCGCCATATCCTCAACGTCCTCGTCGTCATCCACACAGATATCTATGTCAATATCCTCAAGATTTTCGTCTTTAGTCGATTCCAAAAGGATTGTGTAGTTGGAAAGGTTGATGCTTTCATCTTTTGTAATAGGGGCTGTCTGTGCTATTTCTACACGATCGGAAGCATAGACGCGGAATTGAATATCCCCTTGAATGTGGTATTTTAACCCAGCCGGCATCACCTGAGTTGCAAAGTCTGCCTCAATATCCTCCTCGTTAGCATAACAGTCTATGCAGGCAACGGTTAACGGTAGGCAATTTCCGTCTTCATCGGTAAGCGAGAGGTGATAACTCTCAACGATGGTTTCGTACGTTTCGTCCGTTGCTTCAATGCTAGAAGAATCATTTTTTGTGAACCAAGAGACGACCATGGGCGGTTCCTCGTTGTCACCGTCAATGCCGGGTGAGTTGAAGGTGATATAATCTAAACAAAAATTCACTTGTTGAATTTCTGTACTATGTGCGCCGGTGCAGCAGAATAAGGAAAACAGGGCAAGGGGCAATTTCATGGCAAGGAATGAGTACTCATCCATAGGCTACCGCAGTGGGCTTGCGGAGTCAAGTTGAAAAGAGAAAATTAGCCTTATCTGTTCATTCCTACTTGCGTTTCCGGCTTCTTTGTGTTATATTCTCCGTGTACAGAGCGTGTTTTTTACCTTAAGAACATCTGCAACAAGGGAGGAACGACGATGATTCGCATCTATTCACAGTCAGAGGAAGGAATCTCTCGTACGGTTGGCCTGGAGGAACAGGAGAACCGCAAGGGTGATATTTTTTGGATAGACCTCCTGACCCCCAATGCTGAGGAACTATCGTTTGCTGAAAAACTTTGCGCGATTGAGATGCCGACCAAGGACGAAATGCGAGAAATTGAGGCTACCTCGCGTTTGTATTGTGAAGATGGCGGCCGATTCATGACCACAACGGTGCTTTCCCGAGTAGAGACGGATGAACCGATGATTGCAGAAATCACCTTCATTCTCAAGGAGCGCGTGTTGATTACCATTCGCCATACGGACTCCTACTCCTTCCGCGTGTTCTCTCACCAGTTGCTGCGCCGCCAAACCACGAATCGAGATTTAGTATTTATCGGCCTGCTGGAAACTTTGGTAGACCGCCAGGCCGACGTTCTGGAACGATTCGGTACTGAGCTTGATACGCTCTCGAAAAAGGTTTTTATTTCACCCCGCCGCCGCAAGGAGAAACAAGAGTCTCCGGATACGGATGATTTACGTGATGCTTTGGAAGAATTAGGACGCGTGGGTGACCTTATTACCCGCCAGCGCGATGCCTTGGTCAACTTGCTGCGCATGATTACCTTTGCCGGCAACGAGGATTCCTGCATGAGCACGCACGATAGCTTGTATGTGCCGCTGCGCCCGGTGTCGCGAGACGTAAGCTCTTTGTCCGAGTACGCTTCATTCCTTTCCAACAAGATTAACTTCATGCTTGATGCCGTGCTGGGTCTCATTAACATCGAGCAGAACGATATCGTCAAGGTGTTCACCATTATGAGCGTGGTGTTCTTGCCGCCCACACTTATTGCCAGTATTTTCGGTATGAACTACCGCTATATTCCGTTCTTGGAAACGGAATGGGGATTCTGGCTTTCTTTGGTTCTCATGGTACTGGCCGGTGCAGTACCTCTCATTATATTCAAACTGAAACGATATATCTGACGCCATGATCAGCAAGCGCAAGGTAGACCAGCCTGAGCTGGAAATTCAAAAAGCTAATATCCTCGTGGAAGCTCTGCAATACATGCAGTCTTATCGCGATAAAATGGTGCTTATCAAGTTCGGTGGCTCTGCCATGGATGATCCCGAGCTCGTTAAGTCTCTTATGCGAGACATTGTGGTGCTGGAGGCAATGGGGCTTAATCCTGTTGTTGTTCACGGCGGCGGTAAGGCTATTTCCAAGGCTATGTCTGAGGCCGGTTTGGAGGCCAAGTTCGTTAACGGTCTTCGTGTAACTACGCCGGAAGCCATTGACATTGTGGAACGTACCCTCAGCGGCACCATCAATCCCGGGTTGGTGGAGATGATGCGCGAGGCCGGTGGTAAGGCTGTAGGTATTCCCGGTACCAACGTCTTTGTTGGCGAGCGCCTTATGGAGCGCGATGACGAGGGGAACCCGGTTGATATCGGTATGGTTGGCCGTGTGATTGGTTCTTTGCTTTCCCGTGTGGAGGAGGCGCTTTCTCTGCAAATCACGCCCATTATTTCCCCGTTGGCTCGAGAATTGGGCACCAATCAGTCTCTCAATGTGAATGCAGATTTGGCTGCAGCCGCGTTGGCACGCGAGCTCAAGCCGGTGAAGCTTATTTACATTTCCGATGTTCCCGGTTTGATGTATGACCCGAAGGATCCCTCCACCATTATTAAGAGCATCAACCGCAAGGAAGCCGAGGAGCTGATGCGAACGGGTATTATTTCCGGCGGTATGATTCCGAAGGTGAAGAGTGCTATTGACGCCCTGAATGCCGGTGTGCGTAAAGTGCACTTTATTGACGGTCGCTTGCCGCATACCCTTCTACTGGAAATCTTCACCCCGGAAGGTATTGGTACGGAAATCGTACGCGAGCAACGCTAATTTACGTATATATGCAGCGCCCCTCCACCATAGGTATCATCTCGCCATTGCAAACTCCGGATTGCCTTTCGGTATCGCAGGAGTTTCAACAGGCTTGCCGACAGGTGGGGGTGCGCGCATTTGATTTTGATATTAATACCGCTCAAGCACCATTGCCGGATATCTTAATTTGTTTAGGGGGCGATGGCACACTCTTGTCGCATGCTACGTATGCCGCCAAGCGTGGTATTATTTTGGGCGGTATTAATATGGGGCATTTGGGCTTTTTAGCAGCATGTGGCCGCGAGTCATTACAGGAGCTTGCCCATGCTTTATCTCACGGGCAATACGGTTTGGAGTCGCGTTCTATGCTTTCTGTATCGCTGCAAGGCGCAGATGGGCGAGACATTTGTGAGCCCTTGCTGGCGTTGAATGAAATCTCCCTGATGCGTGACCAGACCGGTAAAATGATTGATGTGGATGTCGAGCTGGACGGCTGCCTGCTCAACCGATACCATGCTGATGGTGTCTTGCTGGCGACTCCCACCGGCTCTACGGCCTATTCGCTATCAGCCGGTGGGCCTTTGCTGTGGCCAACGGCCGGGGTGATGTGCCTCACTCCTATTTGTCCGCACAGCCTGACGAGTCGCCCCGTGGTGCTGCCGGATTCAGTCGAGGTAACTCTGCGCCCCCGAGAGCGCCGTGGACGCGCCGGTGAACCTTTGATTTATTCCGTCGATGGGCGCGATACTCGCCACATCGGCACCAATGAAACGCTCAAAGTGAGAAAAGCCGATATAGCTCTGAAGCTATTGACCCTGCCCGAGAGTGATTACGCTTCACGCCTGCGCGCAAAGCTCGGTTGGTAAATTGCAATTATTCCGCCTTCTTGCTTTTGGGTTGGCGGATTACCTTGTACATGGCGCGGCCCAGTGATTGGCGATGATTGAGCGGAAGGTCTGTATCGTATGCCCATATCATCACGCCGCCGAACTTCTGCTGCTTAAGCCATTTGCATTTTTCCGTAATAAGATCCGCTCCGTTGAAAGAGTGCATGGGGCCATCAGACCCATCTTGGTTCTTAGAACGGAAAACATTTTCTGAAGGTTTGATGCGCGGATACCAGCCCACGATTTGAGAATAACCGTATTGATTGGTAAGCGTGCCTTGCTGATTGCTGTAGAAGGGGAGACCGACGACGATACGGGGTTTTGCCATGTGGAAATCGTTGAGGCATTTGTTGGCGTCACCCTGGAATCGATGCATGGAAGCGTGCTGCTCTCCTAAATCATCGTACGACATGGTCATGAGGAAGTCTAACTGGTCCGTTGTCCAATAGTTGGGTACTTTGTAGGTAACGGACGACGCAATGCTGATGGACAGGGAGGAGCCGGCTAACTCCTCGCGCAAATCTGCGATGAAGTAGCCCAAGTTCTGCCATTCCTCCCACGTATCGGGATATTCCCAGTCGATGTCGATGCCATCGTAGCCTCGAGATATAGCCCAATGTGCCATGTTTTGAGCCATGACTCTGCGTGTGTGGGCATTGCTGACAGCGGTGGTCATGGGACCATCCATGTGAGCAAATCCGGCAATTAGTTTGGATTTAGCCTTGGCCTCTTTATGCAAACGCTTAATTTCAGCAAGTGCTTCATCGGCCACCTTCTTGTCGTCTCCGCCGCCCGTCCATTGATAGGTGATACCACCTTCAGCATTTACGCTGTATGCAAAGTGTATTAAATCCGTGCAGAGATTAAAGTGAGCCGGAGTCAGGTGTACGGCTTTTTCCGCATTGCCCCAGCCTTTCACCCAGCGCGGGCGGTAGTAGGGGACTACGCGGTAGGGGAAGGGGTAGACACGGCCGATAACTCGCTTCTCCAAGCCTTTAGCAATAATGGTTTCCGGTACCACGACGCTGCCGTCGGCCATGACCACCTCCGTGCAAATGCCGTCCACTCGGGAATTGCGCTGAATCGATTCGGATAAGTCGTAGCTCAGCCAAAGATACATGGGGGAATCGCCCAGCTCAATATCGACATCAAAACTGAAGGTTCCTTTACCGGGTTTTTTCTTGCCTTTTTCTACAGCCAGCTTATTGGTGTTGTAGGTAAAGCCGTTCCAATCGCCGGATGAAAGCACACGCGCTACCTTGATACTACTGATGCTGGAGGATTTACCTGTGGTGAACTTGATTTTTTTGATTTTTTCACCGCTATGCCCGGTTACTTTTAATTGCAAAACCGGTTGATTATTAACGCCGGGGTAGAATACACCATGTGTATGCCGAGCCTCTACCGAAGCTGCGTAGGCAGAGGCAAACCACCCTACTATGGCTGTTAATAGACAAGCGATGTGTTTCATGGAGAGAATTATAGAGTAATATCAAATAGCGTGCAAGTTATTATTTCTGTAAGCGTTGGAAAAAAGATAGAAGCGCGTTTACAGAATAAGCATGCAATCACCGTATGAGAAGAAACGGTAGCGTTGCTCTACAGCTTGGCGATAGGCTTCCATGATAAGCTCCTTACCGGCAAACGCACACACCAGCATGATGAGGGTGCTTTGCGGCAGGTGGAAGTTGGTGAGCAGTGCACCCGTTACTTTGTATTCATAGCCTGGGTAAATGAAGATGTCTGTATCCCCTTGGCATGCGGGCAGGGGGCGACCGTGGCGTGTGGCAAGGGTTTCCATGACACGAACGCTTGTGGTGCCTACCGCAAAGACTCGTTTAGCTGATTCGATTGCGGCCGCGGTATCTTCCGGCATGGTGAAGCTTTCGCGGTGCATGTGGTGGTCTTCAATGTATTCTGCTTTAACGGGGCGGAATGTACCGACTCCTACATGGAGGGTAACGAAGCTGTGGGGTACTTGTGCCAGAATCTCCGGGGTGAAGTGTAAACCGGCTGTCGGGGCGGCAATAGCGCCCTCGTGCTCAGCGTACACGGTTTGGTAGCGTTCTTTATCTGCCGGTTCGCTTTCGCGGTTCATGTAATGCGGCAGGGCCAAACGCCCATAAACATCGGGGTCAATAAATTTATCCCAACGAATATAGCGGTATCCTTCGTCATCAATGCTTTCTACTGTACCTGTGGCATCGCCGACCTGCACGGTTCGCCCCACTTTCATTTTCTTGCCCGGCCGTACCATGCACTTCCAGACAAGTTCCTGAGCCAAACCGGCGCGTACCAATTCAATGGAACCATCATTGCTGAAATAGCGAGCCGGTACCACCTTGGTGTTGTTCAGTACAAAGTGGTCGCCGGGTTGCACGTATTCAAGAATATCGCTGAAGTGGCGGTGCTCGATGAGTCCGGTATCGCGGTGCACAACAAGCATGCGGCTGGCAGCGCGATCGGGGAGCGGTCGGTCTGCTATCAGTTCTTCAGGCAGGTGATAATCAAAATCGATGGTACGCATGAGTTTGTAGAAAGCAGGGCGCGTGTTTGGCGCGCCCTGCGTAAGTTGAATGGTGAGAAGAAAGAAATCAGCAGGGGAAAATGCTGATGCGGCGCAGAACCTCGTCCTTACCGAGTACCTGCATGATGACATCAATGCCGGGACCGGCGTGGGTGCCGGTAAGAGCCATGCGCAGGGGGAACATCATAGCTCCTACCTTCACGCCGTTGGCTTTAGTCAGCGGCTTGACAATTTGGAAGGCAGCTTCGCCGCTCCAGTCCTCAATCTTCTGAGCTTCCTCAACGAACAAGTTGAGCATCTGGCGAGCATTCTCCTGCAGCTTAGCCATGCTCTCCTCTTCGTAGTCCAACACCTGTACCCACTTTACCCAAGCGGGCACCTCGCTGAGCAACTGCACCTTTGTTTGTACGGAGGGAAGAGCCTCGCGGAGCTGGGCGGTATCCTGCAAGCCTGCGGCGGTGCAGAAAGGCATAGCCATATCCACAAACTGAGCGGGCTCTAAGCGCATGATGTGCTGCTGGTTCATCCACTTGCACTTGGTGATGTCGAACTTGGCGGCAGCACGGTTGACATTTTCCAATGAGAAGAGGTCTATGAGCTGCTCTTTGCTGAACACTTCTTCATCCGTCTTGCTGCTCCAGCCGAGCAGGGCAATGAAGTTGATAACGGCATCCGGCAGGAAACCTTCTTCCGGGTAATTACCCAGCTGTGCACCTACGTCGCGCTTGCTCATCTTGGAACCGTCCGGGTTCTGAATCAGCGGAATGTGTGCGTATACAGGGGGCTCTACACCAAAGGCTTCAAAGAGTTGCAGGTGCTTGAAGGTGTTCATGATGTGGTCCTCACCACGAATCACGTGAGAAATCTTCATCTCAATATCGTCCACCACATTGACAAGGTGGAAAATATAAGAGCCGTCCGTGCGCTTAACTACCATGTCGGGGGTGTTATCCTCGTTGGTATAGTCCACAGAGATATCGCCGCATACAAGGTCGTGCAGGGTCATGACACCCTCGCGCTTAAAGCGGAAACGCCAAACAGTACCCTCGCTGGTGCCGGGGATTTCGTCGCCATTGGCATCGCGCTTGTTCGGTGCAGGGCACTCATACACGCGGCCCATCTCTACAAGCTTGTTGAAATAGCGGTCGTAGATGTCCTTGCGCTGGCTCTGGAAGTACGGCTCACAGGGGCCGCCCTTGCCTTCGCCTTCATCCCAATCCAAGCCCAACCAGCTCATGCCGGTAAAGATGGCCTTCATGGCGTCATCAACATGGCGTTCTTGGTCGGTGTCTTCAATGCGCAAAATGAAGGTACCCCCCATTTTGCGGGCGAAGAGATAGTTAAACAAAGCTGTGCGTGCGCCACCGATGTGCAGATAGCCGGTGGGCGATGGTGCGAAACGTGTGCGTATGGCCGTTGACATGCGCGCCTTATACACCTAAATGGCGAATTTAGCAAGCCTAAATTCACGCTAACCGCTTAAACTTTCACGAAAATGCGGTGCTTGTATAACAGTAGGCAAAGGAGCCACGCCAGGAGAAAATATGCCATGCTGTAGGCAAAGCCTACCCAGTCTTGCGGCACGGTTTTGGCGATGGTGCCGCCGAAGATGCGACCGGTGAGCTCTCCAAAGGCGATGACGTGCGTGAAAAGGTAGATGAATAAGGCATTGTTGCCGATAACCTTAAAGGGCCATGCCCAAACACCGAATCTCCAGACATCAATAATGAGGTGAAAGATTGCCATGAGGACGGTGCTGATGCCGAAGCTGAGCAACACGAAGCAAGGGGTCCAAATGTTTTTGATGCAGGGGCCAAGTTGCCCCAAAGCAATGGCTACAGCCCCTATGCCTAACATGCTGAATATTCTGCGCGTGTTGGTGATGCTGCCGGAGAACAGGCGCCCGATGAGGTAGCCGCCTAATGCAAGCGCCGTGGCAGACAGAATGCAAAGCGGGCCTTCCGGGTCGATATAGGTATAGTACAGTTTACCCGGGCAAATCGCGGCATCAACTTTGGCATTGTAGCAACCGGTTATTGTCATATCCCCTCCGAGATATTGCATGAGAAAGACACTCACCGGAATGAGCGCTGCCACAAGGAGAATTCCCCATGTTTTTTTGATGGCCAGTACAATGCTACCGGCTAAGGCTCCGGCAATACCGATGAGCCCCAGTACGGAGGCGCAGCGTATGGCTCCGGCATCCCATATTAAGGGGCCGTTCACCAAAATGCCGAATATGACCAACAGAACCGCTCTCCACCACAAATGCAGGAGTAAACGCGGTGTACTTGCTCCCATGCCTAAGCGTTTCCGCACAGAAAAGTTCATGGAAATGCCGGACAAAAACACAAACAGCGGAAAGATGAGGTCATAGACCCGCAAGCCTTCCCACTCCGCATGCCCCATGTGGTAGCGCACCTCGTTCCAAAAGTCGGAGGGGCAAGCTGTGTGCACATGCCATAAGGCTGTACCTAAGCCGATGATGAGCGCGGCATCGAGACCGCGCAGCGCATCAAGAGATTCCAAACGAGGGGTGTTTCTATCTGCCATGGTGGGAGAGGCGGTTAGGAAATGCTGCTGCCCATCGTCAGGGCAAGCAGGAAGAGAATGAGGTGCAGAGAGGCCAAGCCCAACAGCACATTCATGCGTTTATCTGCCGGGGTGCGGGTGATTTTCATTAAGAGGAACCCACCGCAGAGAATAGACGCCAACCAGCACAGATTCCACGTGACATCCGGCACAAAAACAGCTGTTTGCTTGAGGGTAATGTAGGGGGCAATCAGGAAGGCAAGGGCTAATCCGCGAGCTCGTTTATCACCCAAGCGTACAGCGAGTGTGCGTTTGCCGGTGGTGGCATCTTCTTTGCGGTCTCGTATGTTGTTGATTTCAATCAACAGACAGGAGAGCAGACCACACTGTATGCCGACGATAAAGGCTGCTGCGTACATGTACAGGAAGAAACTGTTGTATACAAAACCAACCTGCACATACACCGTACCCATGACGGCTACAAGACCAAAGAAAAGAAGAACAAACAGCTCGCCTAGCCCCTTATAAGCTAGGGGATAAGGGCCGCCTGTGTAGCAATAAGCACACAGCATGCTGGGTATACCAATGGCAATGATAGGCCAGCCTTGTGCTTGTATCAACGGGATGGATAACGCTGCTGCGGCGGCTAAAAAAGCACACCCGGCTATTTTTACTGCACGGGATGACATGGCACCACTGGCTGTAATGCGGCGCGGGCCTTGGCGGTTTGCTGTATCTGCCTTTTTATCGGAATCAAGCGAGTCATTAAAGAGATTGCATGCTATCTGAATGCAAATGGCGCTCAGTACTGTGTAGACGGCCAAGCTCCAGTTTAATTCCACTTGCTGCCATTCTCTTAACTCAGAGGGGAGAACATGTTGGTACTTCCAAACAATCATGCACCCCGCCCACACGGCGACTATGCCGGCCGGGAGCGTTTTCGGGCGTGCTGCCAAAAAGATAGATTTAATTGTATTCATTTTTTGCGTGGATATTTGCGGCGTCCTCCCCGTGCCTCTCTAAATGGATTAAAGAGGGAATCGAGTCCGCAGTTTTTGATAAGAAAGGTTTGCTCCATGAGGCGCCCTAATTTGCCTTTAGGCCAGCCGCGTTGCCAAAACCAGTCAAGATATTCCGTCGGTAAATCCATGAGTGGGCAACCGTCCGGCGGAAATTTCTCCGGGCCATACATGCCATAGGGCATGTGCATGGCTGCGATTTCTGCCAGCAGAGCTCGCAAATCGTCGGCATTGGGTATGGGGGCTTCCTGCATCAGTGCTTGACGCTCCAGCTAATTTCCTCTCCGGCGTACATAGGCACAACCTCCTGTCCGTTACTGCGGTATGCTGTGGGTACGGCCATGGGGGTATCGTGCAAGGTAACGGTTTTAGCTGTGGGTGTAAGCTTGTGGATGCGGCAGGCATTGCCACTGATAAAGCCTTGGAGTTTATCGATGGCGTTGTTCCGGGTAAATATCTCCGCCAGTTTCGGCAGTGCCAACGGTGCCGTAAATACACCGGCCGCGCAGCCACAGGACTCTTTATTGCAGCGCGGATGCGGGGCTGAATCGCTGCCGAACATGAGGCGCGGGTGGCCATTCAGTGCTGCTTGGAGAAGAGCGTCGCGGTCGTTCGGGCGCTTCGCAATCGGCTTGCAGAAGAGGTGGGGCTTAAGGGCACCGCCGGCCACGTCATCCAAGGTGATAATGAGGTGTTGCAATGTTACCGTAGCACACAGATTTTCATACTCATCCAACAGCTCTAAAGCGGCTGCTGTGGTGATGTGCTCCATGCACAGTCTCAGCTTAGGATATTTTTGTGCCAAAGTGCGGTAGACGCTGAGGAACTCAGCCTCGCGATCCATCACAAATCCGTGGCTTTCGCCGTGTACCAGCAAGGGAATATCCATTTCTTCCATCATTTTCAGCGTGCTTTCAGCATCTGCCAGATTGGAGACACCGCCCTCGCTGTTGGTGGTGATTCCTGCGGGATAGAGCTTGAAACCGAAGAATCCGGGGGTATCTTTAGCTATCAAAAGCTGTTGCTCCGTTTGCTTGGTGAAGAAGAGGGTCATGTAGCGGGTAAAGTCTGCATGCCCCATAGCGGCGTCGATGCGCTCTCCGTAGGCAACCATAGCACCGGGGGCCGTTACCGGAGGTACCAGATTCGGCATGATAACCGCTCCGGCAAAATCAGAAGAAAGCGGTGCTACCAGGTTCATCATGTCACCATCTCTCAGGTGCAGGTGCATATCAAGCGGAGAGTGCAGCGTTATTTCCATGCCCTCATTCTAGCAGAAAAATGCGTTTCTTGCAAGTCCGTCCTTGCAGTTCGCTTGTATTTGTGCTATAAGAGCCTTGATATGAAAACATCTGCCCTCGTTCTGCTTTCTGTTATTTTAGCTTTTGTTTCCTCGGAGTCATCTGCCGATCAATTTTATGGCCCTACCGGCAGTAATATCGGCCGTGTAGAGACTGATGCCCAAGGTAATACTAGGTATTACGATAAGTCCGGCTCTTTTATCGGTAGCGGTCGCCGCGATTCCTCCGGTTCTGTGCGCTATTACGATAAAAGCGGTTCTTATGCCGGCCGGTCAGAAGTTTCCGGCAATAGCACTCGCTACTACGATAAAAGAGGCTCGTATGCCGGTAAGTCTGAAACCTCCGGTAACAGCACGCGCTATTACGATAAAAGCGGCTCTTATGCCGGTAGAGCCGAGCAGTCCGGTAGCGGTACCCGCTACTACGACAAGAAAGGCTCCCATGTGGGCTCCAAAAGACGCTGATAGGTAATGTAGCGTGGCCTTTTGGCATTATTCTTTACTTGACTAAAGGAAGATATATCTGTATGCTTGCGCGCATGAGTTTGAAGCGAGTGTTAGCATACTGCTGTTTGCCGCTGATGCTGAATGTAGTGTCGGCTGTAGATGTGGTGTTGTCCGGTGGCGTGGCTCTCAAGTCTTGGGAAAAGTTGCGTGGTCCGAATGCCCATGATAATTGGTGGGCTAATTTTGTGAGGGGTGCCACGGTGCGCATTGATAAGCTTCAAAAGATTAAGCCCGATGCTAAAATTGTGTGGATTGTGTATAAGCCGGCATACGTCAATCGAAGCAAGGAGGACGGGCAGAATTATGTGCCCATGATTCGAGAACAAGCCGCTAAGCGCAAGGTAAAACTTGTGTTTGTGAATACGGCTGATGAGGCTTTTGCTGCCATTAACAAAGCAGCCACACGCAAGGATAAAATCTCATCATTCTACTATTTCGGTCATTCCAATGCCCATGCCTTTATGCTGGATTATAGCTCCGATATTATCGGTGTGTCCAAGCAATGGATGCATGAAAAGGATTTGGAGAAGAAGCTGGATAAGAACGCTTTTATGCCGGATGCCGAGTGCTGGAGCTATGGCTGCTATACCGGTAACAGCATGACGGCTACTTGGAAGAAAACTATGGGGATTCCTCTCTGGGGCAATACGGCCTCCACTCGTTATCAACCGGTTGGCTGGGGCGAGCTGCCCAGCGGGGCCGGTGATTGGGTGAAATAATCCCTTCGATTGCTTTATATAAAGGCTCTGTAAAACTTTACAGTTGATAAATGAGAGCTTGTGGAAGTACGAGGGACGAATTCCGAAGGACGAATTTACCGCGAGCGCAGCGAGCCAAATTCTGAGCCCCTGCGGGGCGCCATAAAATAGCCCGGTGGTGGAGCCGCGTCAGCGGCGGAACCCCGGGTTAGACACCCATCAATTGGAACCCCGGAGGGGTGGCATAAAGGGTGGTATTATATTGTAGGTATTTCATTATCCGTGTTTTATCAATAAATAGCATAAATATTGAAGCCTCGCATTATGCCACCCCTAACGGGGTTCCAATATATATTTTCATCTTTCCCGGGGTTTCCGTCTTCGTCTACGCCTACGCCGTGACAGGCCGCTGCTACGCAGCTCCACCCCGGGCTACCGTATTCCGCCCCTCGCCGGGGCTCTTAACTTCCGTTCGCTGCGCTCACATAAATGGGCTTACAAATTGCTACTTGTAGGCTATCAACTAACAACTTAAACATAGTTTAATTTTTACGGAGCGGCTCCGTGATTTCGCGGAGCATGGATTGAACCGACTTGAGCTTGTTCGCCCAAATCGTGTTGGTTTTGCCTTTGGGACTGAGTTTGTCGAGCAGAAGTTCAGCCTCGCTGAGCCATTGGCGCGCGGATTGCTCGTCTCCCATGTTGCGTGCGTGCACAGAGGATTCCGTGAGGGCATCTGCGTACATGTATTTGAGCATGGGATTATTGGGGCTTTGCTCTAACAGGCTGCGCACAATCTCTCGGTACTCGGCAAACTCCGCTGTTGCACGTGCTTTTTCAGATTCTTGACGACTATGCGTGATGGCCAAGCTGCGCAGCAAGCCGGCGCGTATTTGGGCATAGTCTGCATTATTAGGGGCTTTTTCCAGCAGATTGTTAATGCGGGATAAAGCATCGCGGCTATAATGTTCTGCTTTGTTGTATTCCTCGCGAGACATGGTGATGTCTGCCAAATGTGTCAGCGCCTTGCATTGGTCAAAGGGGTATTCCGCGTTGTCGCGGTCCATTGTTTCGAGTTGGCGCGCAATGTTAATGCACTGCTCAAAGGCGGTTTGTGCGCGGTTCAGGTACTCTGCGGCATTTTTCGGATTGGTCTCCGACAAGCCTTTACGTTTATTCATCTCACCGAGCGTGAAATAGGCGGATGAAAGAGCCTGGCGGAAAGAAAGGCGCTGAGGGGATGTTTCTGACAGTTCGTTGAGGATATCTTTGCTTTCCGTAAGCAGGGTTTCAGTTGTGGTAAAGTCGTTGCTATCCATGTATAGGCTGGCCAAGTGAATCTGTGCTTGCGCAAGCCCGCGGCGAGAAGTTTCGTGATTCGGGTATTCGTTTACCAATTTGCGGTAGAGCCCAAGCATGTCCTCCAAGGCCTTGCGTCGTTGCTCCATCTCTCCGCTATTATCGGCGAGTCTGGCCGCTGTATCCATTGCTTCACCTAAGCTGCAAAGGTAGTCCGGATTGTTCGGGGCAGCGGCGCATACTTCTTGCAAAAGAGTTAAGGCTCTGGCTGATAAGTCTCGCCCTTCCGTTATCATGTTGCGTCGGCGGGCAATTTCTGCTCGGTTAGCAAGGGTTCTTGCTAATTCAAATCGTGTGCGTAAATCTTCATCATCGCTTTCGTAGAGTGTTTCCAAAAGCGCGGTTGCCTTTCTGTACGAGTCTGTGGCATCTGCTAATTTACCTTGCTGCACGTACACGGCACCCAAGTTTTGCCATGCGGAGGCCATGGAGCGTTGCAAGCGGGCATCGTCTGCCACAGGAAGCCCCTCCATAGAATTCAGGTAATTTTTGAGGTTGGTGCCCAATTTGCTTTGCAATTGTGTAGCTCCCGGAAGGTCGGACAAGGCTGTGTTGAAATCATGCAGCAGACCTTCGGTGAAGTTGAGACCATTGATATACATCTTTTGTGTTTGGCTCTTTTCTCGCCAGGCAAGAATACTTAAGCCGCCTAATACCATGATGATGCATACCGCAATGGCCATATAAATTCTCATGCGCAGCATGACACTGCGAGGAGGCGGTACGATGCCGGATTCCGTACAAAGACGCCATGTGGAGGCATCTTGCCATCTTTCTGCCGGGTCTAAGCTGAGCGCGCGGTCGATGGATTGAAGAAAATAGGCAGGATAATACAATAATAAATCCTTGCGGCCGGCCAGAGGTTTGTACGGATCCGGCTCAGCATGCACGCGCATATCTGCGCGGGGCGGGAGGAGTCTCGTGATAAGGTAGTAGAAGCAAGCGCCCAGTGCATAAATGTCCGTTCGGGCACTCAATCGGCTGCTCATTTCTGCATCTGTGCGGGATGTACTTTGCTCCGGTGCGCAGAAATCGGGCGTGTAAATATTGTTGAACACTTTGCCGCTTTGCAGCTGCCGAGCCGTGCCGAAATCCAAGAGGATGGGGCGGCTCTCTTCGTTGACAATAATGTTCTCCGGCTTAATGTCACGGTGTACAATATTGTGCTGTTCCAAATACTCCAGCGTAAAGAGCAGGGAGTGAAGCTGCTGTTTGATTTTTCGAGCCTCGGAGGCCTTTCTGGTACGGTCCAGCGTTGCTTGCTCAGGAATGCGCAGGGGGGAGCCCTCTACAAAGGGCATGGAGTAGTAGGCTGTGCCGTTTGCTTCAAAGGCTGTTAAAATGGGCACAATGCCGGGATGCTCCAGCCCCATGAGCACGCTGGCTTCTTCCATGAACTCTGCCATGGTTTGGCGGAAGGCTTCTTCTTTTTCCGGAGAAACACTGATAACCGTGTGCCCGTCTGCCATGCGCATGGCCATGCCTTCCGGTATATGCTCTTTAATGACAACAGTGCTTCCGGAGTCTGTGTGCCGTGCACGGTAGGTAATACCAAACCCGCCCTTGCCTAATTTAGATATGATGGTGTAGTCGCCCACAATGGCACCGGGCGGCAGCGGAATGCGAGTGTTGTGTTCTTCTTTTGCTGCGTCGGGGGTGACTGCCGGTGCTGCCTCTTGAGGGGCAACAGGAACAACCGGAGCCGGTGGTGCGCCGGCAGGTGAAGGGACGATGGGTGGAAGGGGGGCGTTCATGCCAGTGATTTGAGAATGGTAATGGTGCTGCCCAAGGGCGGGTTGGTGCTGAAAATGTAATGCTCCGGTGACAAATGCGGAAGCAAATACAGCGGATTAAAGTCTGTAAGGGGGTAATGAATACGAATCTCGGCTTCTTCCTCATTACAGGCCAGCGCGAGTGAAATATCTGTGCCTTCGGGAATGGTGCTGATGATGTCAGCAATGGAGCCTTGTATCTCTGTAATGGCTAAGGGAGAAGCAAACACGAGCTCAAGCAGCTGCTCGCATTCTGTGGTAAGTTTGTAGAGAGCATCTGCATCTCCGGCCTTGAGTGCAAAATCCTTCTTCTGCATCCATTTTCCTTTGAACTCCAATGCTAACAGTGTGCTGTCCAAGCTTTGTTCCTTGTTGCCGGTAAACATGCGCATGTCCATTTGTACGCCTCGCACAAGGTCGGTTACATTGTCTGTCTGCGTTTTCAGTGCTTCCTGCAAACGCGTGGCACCATAGGGATGCCTTGCCGCGTCTGTTGCCTTCAACACACCTTGTGAGTATAGCAGGATTCTGTCGCCGGGATGCAGCTGCACAACGCATTCACGGTAAATGGAGGTTTTGTACGCAGCCAGCACGGTTCCGGAGCGCATGGGCATCATTTCAAATTGTCCGCCGTGCACACATTTGAGCGCTTGCGGTGTGCCGGCGTTGATAAAGCGCAGAACGCCTGATTTAATGTTGAGTCGGGCAAAGAAGAAGGAAATGCGTGTTTTTGTGACGTTGTTTTCGCAGAGAACGCGGTTAGCTTCTGTTAATAATTCTGCCGGCGTAAGGCCGGAGGCGGCCAGCGAACGAATAACAGACAAGGCTCGCATCATAAAGAGCGCACCGGGCATACCGGTTGTGGAAACGTCGCCCAGCATGAAGCACAAGTGTTCGTTGTCTGCCATGAAGTAATCATGAAAATCGCCACCTACTCCTTCTGCTTGCATGCGCGCGGCAAACAAATCGAAGCTTGTTTGATCCGGGAAAGCGGGGAATTGGTTTGGTAAGACGGTATCTTGCACGGAGCGTGCCATAGTTAATTCTCTCTGCAAGCGTTCACGGCGGTGCTCGGCGTATGCCTGTAGTGAGTCTACCATGGTGTTGATACCTGTGGATAGACGCGTGAATTCCGGTGTGTCGCGCACGTTTACTCGTTCTTCTTTATATCCTTCCGTGATGCGTTGAAGGGAGCTGTTGATGCGCGATAAACCATTCAATACCAGCTTTTGTAAGAGTACCCACACCAGCAGGAACATGACGATGAATAGCCAGATGTTGCTGATAAAGAGTTGGCGCAGAGATTCGAGACTGATGACGTTAATTTCTTCCTCCGGGAGCAGGCCGATAATGCGAATATCTCCCTTTTGGATGGCTGAGGCAAAAAATACTTTGTCTGCAAGGCTAATCCTTGTTGTCTTATCCAAGGGTATTGATAGCAAGTCTGCCGTTTGGTAGCTTAACTCGCTGCCGTTGAGAAGGGCTCCGCCATTGAAAGCGATGATATGACCGTTTTTGCCCAGCTTGAAGCGGTCTGCCAATGCCGCAAAGGCTGTGTTGGCGCGCACCGCCTGCTCGTGCATGAATTTGAAACCAAGTTGCACCACTCCCGGCTCATCGCGTCGTGATACGCCGGCATATTGAATGACGTCGCCGCTGAATGCGTTTTTGCGCGGGCGTTGCACCAATTCCTCCCCAGGGCGGTGTATGCACTTGAGGAAGGGGCGGCTTTGGTCGTGACTGTTTAAATCGAACCCAACAAGCGACATGGGGGCCGCAGCAATTACATAGCCTTGCTCATCTGCAACACAGAGTTGGTCTGCGCCCAATTCATTGCAAATGCGCTGTAATGCCTCGTTATTGGTCAGGAAAGAAGGATTAAGCCGAAGCAACTCTGCTACAGCTCGGGTGCGGTTGAGGGTACTTTCATTGTTGATTTCCTCAACGTGACGCATGTTGGCATTGGTATAGCTGATAAGTTCAGCCAAGTCGTTGAGTCTCGTTGTAAGTACTTGTTCTGCACGCCCTTGTGCCTGGCGATTAAACTGCATATATGCCAATCCGCCTGTCACGATAAAGGTCGCGCAGACGAGCAGTAAAAGCCATGTCAGAAACTTGCGTCTCATATCCTATCTCTTCACCAGTAATTTTAGCATGTTTTAGGTTATCATGCAAGCTTCATTTCTTTTTAAGTCGTATGAAATCAGATATAATGCGTTGCTTTCTATAAGGAAAAGAAAACCTCCCGTTCCTGAGAGCGGGAGGTGTATCAAAAGCTGTTTGAGCAGTTAGCGCTTAGCAGCAGTTTTTCTATGGCTTTGCTGCTGCTCGAGAGAAGCGTACATCTTGCGGCAGTGGCTGTAGCCCTTGCGGTCAGAGAGCTTCTGCATGCTTAATTCTGCGGAGCCCCATTGGATCACCTGAATCTCAACGATACGACGTCCCCACTTGTGCATGAGTTCGTGGCTCGGCTGGTAAATATCAATGGTGCCGGTGTCCACAAGAGCGCTACCGTAATCGTCTACCACGTAAATGTAGGGCTGCCCCTTAATCTTGAATCGGGTACCCAACGGGTAGACGGACCAGTCGGCAGCTGCACTGCGTACTTGGTCGGTATACTTCAACGAAGTGCCGATTGCGTTGCGGGGGCCATAAGCCAAGTGGTCGCTCTCCGTGTGAGTGTATGCGGTTGTGCGTACAACTCGGTTTCTCTGAGAGGGGTGATAGAACGGCATGCCATGCTTGTCTCTCCCAAGGTTAGGGTACTTAGGATTGGGCTTGGCTGAAGGGGACGGTGCAGCAGGCAGAACGAAATCCTTGCTGACACTCCGCGTAGCGGCCTCTGTGCCGGATGCACAGAACGCGACCGCCGTAAGCAGCGTAACGACGCTTCTGATAAGTGTTTTAGCTGTTTTGGTCATTTGATGCGGAAATGTGAGGCAATGATACACACATTGAACCCTGTTTTTGGGGTACAACAAGGGTATTATACCATAAGCAAAATCCGTTGGCAAGCCTTTTTTGCGCTTTGTATACTGTAAATTGTGGGTGTTGTTTTGAAAGCGCTATATATTGTGGTTACTAAAATTCAAAAAGCCCTTTATCTGGTATTTTGATGTTTTAGAAAACAAGATATTTATCAAAACTTTTCTAATGTATAAGGGGGCATAGACCAGCCACCGGGGGTATTTTTGAGATTGTTGAAGATAGCTTTAGCCTTACCGGGTATAGCTCGCTCTGCGTGGTCGAGGTAATAGCGAACCTTTGCCTTTTCTTGGTCGGTGGTAGCCGTTTCATCCAGCAGGAGAGCTAGGTAAATGAAGGCGAGGGGGTAATTCATCGTGGCTGCATCTTCCAAATGAATTTTAGCCAGAGACGCATCTGCCTTAACGCCGATACCCTTGTAGTAAATGACACCCAACAGTGTTTTAGCATAGGGGAAACGATGAGAGGCGGCAAGGTCGAGCAGCTCAAGGCCTTTTTCTTGATTGGCGGGGGTGCCGATTCCTTGGTAAAGCATGTATCCTTGAGCCGTAAGGAGCTCTGCATCACCCAGAATCGCGGCTCCGAGAGCGGTGTGTCGGTAGGCTTTCTGCGGATTCTTTTCCAGACCATGCAAGCCTTGGAGGTACATTTTTGCCAGTTGTTTGCGAGAATTGGGCTCGCCCATCAATGCTGCTAATTTAAGGAAGATAACACCTTGAGTGGGATTTAATACCGGGCCGACGTTGAGCTCGAGTTTTGCAGGCGGCTCAATCATGTACATACCTAAGCGGTACATGGCATCGGCGTTGCGTTGTCGGGTGGCTAATCTCAGGTATTGGTAGCTTTTGGCAATGTCCGAGGCGGCAAAAAGCTCTGATATTTCATACAATGCCTTTCCGTTGCCTTTATTGGCAGCTTGCATGAGCATGGCAATGATGGCCTCGTTACCGGGAGCCATGGGACTCATGTGGTGCAGAATATGATGGTTGCCACGCTCGATTTCCGATTTTACTTCAGGGCGCTGCAAATCCTCATATTTATCTAAGCGGTTTGTTTTGAGAAGCCAATCAAAACGTGTTTCAAAGCATCCGCTGCGGCAGGCACTTTGTAACAATCGGTCTGCTCCGGCGGGGTTTTTGAATGTGCCTATACCCAAACGCATGCACTGGCTATATTCTTGCATGGCAGGGGCATATTGTTGGTCGGATGCCTTTTTCAGCAGCGCAACGGCTTTCTTTGTTTCTTCTGCATCATAGCGTTCAGGCGGAACACGGAATAAGTCTCTCTGGGCCATGAAAAGCTGAGCTGCTGCCTTTCCTTCATCTGCGGCTTTTTGCATCCACGCTTCGATACAGAATTCGTCGTTGGTGGCGGCAAGAACAGCCAGGTAGGCCGGGCTCAAATCATAGAGATTCTTTTGATGAATCGCATCCATGAGTTGTGCAAACTTGGCGTAAGCTTCGGGATGGTTGGCGGGGTCGCCCGGAGCAATCTCTTTTTTTGGGGGGGCAACAACGGGCGTCTCAGCTTTTTTATCGGGCTTTTTAGTTGCTGTCTTTTTGCTTGTTTTTTGCTTGCTCTTTTTGGGGGCTGCATCGGCCACGGGAGCACACACAAGGGAAAGAGCGCTCAACAGCACAACAAGGGAACTAAGTTTCATGGATGAAGACGCGATGGGTTAGTTATTGCTGATTTCAAACGGAGTCAGTACCCATTTGCCATGCTTTGTTTTCATGTCGTTAAAAGCGGTTTCCGCCCGCTCTCCTAATCGACGCTTGGCGTGGTCCAAATAATAGCGTACTTTGCGCTCATCTTTTTCTAATCCGGCACCGCCCTCGTCGTAAATAAGAGCCAAGTAAACGAAGCAGATATCGAAGCCGGCCGTGGCAAGGTTCTCCAGCTCGAAGGCCGCCTCTTTTCCGTTAGCCTGAAGGCCGAGACCTCTGAAGTTCATGTAGGCGCGTATGGCCATGGCATAAGGATAGCCTGCTTTGGCTGCGGTTTGTATCAGCTCGACGCCACGCTTCTCGTCCTTTTCAACCCCATCGCCATTGGCCAACATGAAGCCTTGCGCCGTCATGAACCCAACATCGTTCGGGCGCATGGTTAAGCCTTCTTCAATATGTTTGTACGCTTTAGTTTTGTCTTGTTCTACGCCGTGTAAACCATGGTAGTAGAGGCGTCCCATGTGAAAACGAGCTGTAGAGTCACCCAAAATGGCGGAGATTTTTAACAACTGAATGCCTGCTGCTTCATTTTTCTGAGTCCCGAGAATTTCTGCAATTTTCTCATTGGGATCCAGCAGGTAATGCCCGAGCGTGGATAAAGCTTCCGGGTTATGGTGTTCTGCCGCAGCTTTTAGGTAATGGTAACTGGCGGCATGCAGATTGTTGCGTGACAGGTGGCGAGACAGCTCATACATGGCATACGGATTACCCAATCTGGCCGCTGTGGTGAGCATATTGTACACGACATAGGATGACGGAGCCTTGCTGCTGAGGTGGTGAATGACATAATGGTTGCCGCGTTTGATTTCCACTTCAACTTCCGGGCGAGTTTGATCCTCAAACTTTTCAAGGCGCTTGGTTTGGCGAAGCCATGAATAGCGGGTTTCAAAACTACCGCTGCGGCACGCTTCCATGAGGGTGCGGTCGGCGGCTGCCGTGTTGGTGAATACACCGACACCGTTGCGCAGATAAATGCTGTAATCCACCATAGCGGGGGTGTATTTCATATCCGCCGCTTTTTTTATCATGGCCACGTTTTTCTTTGTTTTATCCGTCATCTTGTCTTTTGAAAGCACAAGATTAAGGTGTTTTGTGGCAACAAAGCAGAGAGCCACCGGGTTATTTTCCTTTGCTGCGTGTTCCATCCATTGCTCTACACTGAACTCATCTCCCGTGGCTTGAATGGCAATCATGATAGCAGGGCATGAGTCCATGCTGTTCTCTTTTGCCTGCAACTCCAGTGCAGCCTTAAATTGACGGTAGGCTTCCGGGTGATTTTCCGGCGCCGAGGCGGCAGATTTATTGGTGCTTTGAGACTGTGCAGAATCGAGCTGCAATTGAGCCAAGGCTTCGCTCGTAAAAGCGAAGGCGAGAGCGGGGAGGATAAGGGAACTGAACTTCATGAGGTGCGTCTCTGTGTTTCTGCGATGTTCATTCTAGTCTCTATATTTTTCCCATGCAAGTATAAAATATGTCTTCATGTGTGTAATACAGATAACAAATCACCCCCGGCCGTGGTAAGCGCAGGGGTGATGAAAGGTTTGTATGTTTCGGATTTAGTCCATACGGGCTCGGGCATCTGCCTCTACTGCTGCCCACAGGGAATCAATGCCGGCATGTACGGTTGCTTTGGATTCCTCCAAGTTAGCACCCTTAGCGCCGTGTGCAAAGAGGTAGTACTTGATTTTCGGCTCTGTGCCACTGGGGCGTACTGCAAAGCTGCGTCCGTCTGCCAAATCAATGAACAACATCTTTTCAGCGGGGATGGGGTCGCCCTCGGCATCAATGAGTGTGCCGGTGGAGAAATCGCGCACGCCAACTACAGCAGCTCCGTCCATTTCCGTGGGCGGTGTTTGCATGTAGCTCTGCGTAAGAGCGGCAATCTTAGCGGCACCGTCTGCGCCTTCCATCACAAGGCTCTTGCCAAGCTCCAGGTAGTAGCCCAACTCCGTGTAAATGTTGTTCAGGCACTCCAAGAGGCCCATTCCTTTACCGGCAAGGTAAGCGTTCATTTCTGCAAGGCAAAGGGCGGCTGCATTAGCATCCTTGTCGCGAACGAAGTCCTGTGCCAAGTATCCGTAACTTTCTTCACCACCGAAGATGAAGTACTTACTGTATTCCAAACGAAGAGCGCGGGTTTCTGCCTCTGTCAACTGGCGATAGCCGGTGCGCTTTTCTGCGGGAATGGCTGCCTCATACTTGCCAAGTTTGGCGGCAATGTACTTAAAGCCGGTGAGCACATTGACCGTGGAGATGCCGAAGGATTCGGCAATGGCATCCTGCAGCGGGCTAGTAACGAAGGTTTTTACCATGACGGCGCGGTCAATGTTTTGCGGGGTAATAATACCCAGCTCAATTGCACTCATGCAGCGGTACCATGCCATGAGACAACCGGTTTGGTTACCGGTAAGCAGTACCATCTTGCCGGTGGCGGTATCGCGCACGGCAATGCCCATGCGGTCGCTATCCGGATCGGTGGCAATGACGAGGTCGGCATTTTCTGCGTCGGCCTGGGCAATAGCCATGTCCAAAGCCGGGGCGTTTTCCGGATTGGGGCTGGCTACGGTGGGGAAACGACCGTCGAGTACATCCTGCTCCTGAACAGTGCTCACATTGCACCCGATTTGCTTGAGAATCGGAACGATGCAACGCCCACCGGTACCGTGCAAGTTGGTGTAAACAACCTTGGCAGAGGCTTTGCTGAACACATCCGGGCGAAGGATGATACCCTTGAGTTTCTCAATATAAATAGCGTCAAACTCCGGGCCGAGGATGCTCAAAGTGCCTTGCTGCTCTTTGGGGAGCGGTTCGTAGGTGTCGCCGGTGAGGGCATTTACCTCAGCAATCACAGCCTTATCGTGAGGGGCAATCAACTGAGCACCGTCATTGAAGTATGCCTTGAAACCGTTGTCGTGAGCCGGATTGTGAGAGGCTGTCAGGACAACACCTGTGTCGGCATTCAACTCGCGAATGGCAAAAGATACCTCCGGCGTGGAGCAGGGGCCGTCAAACAGGGCGCAGTCGCAACCCAAGTCTGTGGCAATGCGGGCGCAATATTCGGCAAAATCACGGGAGAAGTGGCGTGTGTCGTGGCCCACAACAATCCTGGGCTTGCGACCGCATCCCTCTGCCTCGACAAAACGGCGCACGTAGGTTATCAAGCCACGCATGGCTCTGCCTACGTTAAAGTAGTTCATGCAGGCTGTGCCAATGCAGGGGAATTCGGGGCGGCCGTTTACACCTCCGTTCGCTTGCTCAGAGGGGGATACAACCATGCCGATTGTTCTGCCACGCAGACCTCCGGTGCCGAATGCCAGTGTTTTATAAAAGCGATTGTTCAATTCAGCCCATTCACCGGCGGCAACCAACTCAGAGATGGCTGCAGGGGCTACAGGGTCTTGTGTGCCGGCCAGCAGGAGCTGAATATTTTCGAGTGACGTTGCCAGCAATTTGCCTTCAGCAACGGCCTGTTCAAGAGTGGAAAGAAGAGTGCTATCCATCATACGTGCGAATATTATACAGAAAATTTATTTTTGCGCAAGCTAGTAATTGCAACCTGTTAATAATCAGCAGTCGTTGCTGGGGTACGGAGCATCTTTGTCCTCCGTGTACAGATAACCGGGCTGCAAATGTTGCCAGAAGCTGAAGTGCTTATTGTTGCGTTCTTTGCGCATGCGCGATTCGGTCATACGGAACGGGTAAATTTGCACCGGTACATCTTGCACGCCTGCTTTGAAGGCCTCATTAACGAGGGTGTAGATTTCTTCTATCTTACGGTCGGTCATGGCAAAGCAACCGATGGAAACATTGCTGCCGTGTATCATAATCAAGCCACCGGTGCGGCGGTGCGCGCGGTCGTATCGGTTCGGATAGCCTACATTCATGCCCAGGTGGTATTGGCTACGCGGGTTAAGAGAACGGCGAGTTAAGCGATAAAAACCTTCAGGGGCCTGGCGGTCTCCCTGTTTTGTTTTGGGGCCGAGGTCGCCGCTCATACCGGCGATGTCGTACGTTGTCAGGATTTCCCATTCGCCATCTTTATCCTGAACCCAAAGCTCCAGGACGCGTTCTTCCTTAATAATGCGAATGAATACCGGCTTGCCGAAATGCTCTCGGAAATCACGGAAGGCGTGGTGTCGGGCCGTTCTTACACGCGGCGGCTCGGCATAGGCTTCCGATGTTGTGAGTTGCATGGCAAAAATCAAAGAGAGAGAGAGAAGAAGTTTGTTCATGCTTGAGGTGTTTTTTTATCAGGTATGATATTGTCTAGTATGCTAAGAATGAGAGAGAAGAGGAGGAAGAAGGCGCCTAAAACAAGAGTAGGCATCCAAGCTGCGCCGTCCATCAGGCCTTTGAGTTGAGGCAGCACAGCACTGTCAGAGGCAGCCCAATCGCTAATAGCTGTTTGGACGATGGGGGACAATACAAGCCAAAGCACATAACAGATAAGTGCTGTGCAGAAGGCGCGAACTTGGTGCTTGGCTCCCATCAGGCAAAGGAACCACACCAAGGGAATAAGCCAGTAGAGTGCCGGATTTGTTTTCAGCGGGTTGGGTTGCCCGACACTGGTGGCAAGTTGGTGTAACTCAGCGGTCAAAGAAATCTCGGGCCCCAATGCAATGGTGGCCATTTCCGCAAAGAGGAGTATGCTGAACAGTGTCAGCAGTTGCTCCATGATAAAGCCGCTGCAGTTCATGGCGATAATCTGCAATATAACCAGAACTCCCAATGTAAGGATAAGTTTATCCGATGCGCAAAAAAGCTTAATCCCTTCAAATACTCGAGCCGTAGTCAACGCGTCACCGGCTGCGTGTACGCAGACGATGATGATAAGAAAAATAAGCGTGAGCAATATGGCACCTTTTAGAAAACGGAGAGACTTTATCATGCCGGCGCATTGTATGAAATGATACAATACTCGTCAAGGAATAATTATCAATTTTCGGTGCCACATATTAGGAACGTTGAACTACAAAGGACTGTGCCTGTTGTGCCGTCATGAATGCTGATGCGGGCAGCATAAAAATCTTTAACTTTTCCTTTCAATTTTTCCAAACGCACTGCCGGTTGGAGGGGTAATTTACCATCTTGGCGTGAGGGGGTGATAACAGAAATTTCTCTCCATTTTTGTGTGCTGCCGTCCGTGTCCGCCAAAACGGATTTTCGGGTGCTCAATTTAGTGACGGAAAAAGTGTAGCGCGGGCGAATGGGGTTGCCCCAGAAGAGGAGCTCATATCGGTTGGGCTCATATTCTCGCAGGTGTAAACGGGGGAGTCGCGATGCTATTTCGGTGGGAATTTCTTCTGCAGCATCCGCCGCAACACGCAGGGGAACTTCCGTAGGTAAATCGTAGTGCAGGGGCTCCGGCGGTACGTGGTACGGATAAACAGGTATATTGTAGAGTAATAAGAGGCTAAGGCCTGTTGTGCAGATGAACGCTACAAGGCCTAAAAGAAGCCATCTTATTAATATTTGCCTCATCGTAGGCTGTTTGCATTCGGTTACTTAACGCGTCATGAGACGCAGGGCGCCACGGATAAGCTCGTCCGTATTGGCATTGGGGGTATCCTTAAGCAGTTCTTTGATGGCTTTGCGAGCTTCAGTCTGCTTGAATCCGAGTGCCACAAGTGCCAGTTCAGCATCCGCAGCGGCGGGGCTGGTGGTGCCTTGCTGCTGGGCTTCCCACGTGGCGGCCAAGCCGATTTTGTCTTTAAGCTCCAGAACAATGCGCTCTGCTGTTTTTTTGCCAACACCTTTCGCACGGGCAATGCTCTGCACGTCTCCGGCTGCAACGGCAGCCTTAAACGCATTGACATTGAGCCCGCTGAGAATAGAAATCGCTGTTGAGGGGCCAATGCCGCTGACTCGCTCTATCAGGAGGCGGAAAATGTCTCTTTCTGCATCGGTTGCAAAACCATAGAGCACGTGAGCCGTTTCTCTGATATGTAAATGGGTCTTGAGTGTAACAGTTTGTCCCTCAATAGGGTTAATATGATCGAAGGTGGAGAGAGGAATCTGTACCTCGTAACCGACTCCTCCCACATCCAGAATCAGACATTGAGGCAGAGCCTCTGCCACGGTTCCTCTTAAAAATGCAATCATGCTTGTGTTTGTGGTGCCTGCTGAGCAGGTTTTTGTTCTTTCTTTTCTTGTTTTGGCTCATCCAGCAACAGAGGGAGTAGTTCCTTCATCTCCACAAACTCCGCTTCTTGCCCTAAGCCGCCTAAGTCATTCAGCAATTCCTTGCATCGGGTGTTCAGCTTATCGTAATCTATGGGGCCGTTTTCCGGTTCCTTGGTGCCGGGGAATATGATATACGATACGCTCAAATCTGAAACCGGGCGATTGTAAACGCCTGCTTTTTCATTGATTGCTTTGCACAGGCGGAGAGAGGCCTCACCTGTTTTGAATTTGGGACCGAAATCGCCCACAATGGCAGGGTATACCTTGTTGCCTACAACAACGGCGGCATAGTCGCCTGCAACCGGTCGGAACTTCTTGTGGTGCTCTGTGGTGCCTTCATTTACTGTAAGTGGCACAACAATAAAGGAGTCGTATTCTGCCAGCAGGAAGCTGAAAATCCTGAGGTCGCCAATGATATGCTCAGCCTTCTTGATTCCCTCCTGGTTATTGTTCTCTTTGTATTTTTTAAGTCGTTCCTGCCAAGCGAGCAGGAGCGGATTGGGGCGTTTGGTCTTTTTTCGCCATTTGTAGGAGGTAGACGGCTGGTAAAACTCGCTTTCCTTGATTTTTTTAGGCATGTCCGGTAAGCGATCTCCGTCTGAGCCATCGGATACAACGTCCATATCGGCCTGAATCCAGAGGGCGTTTCGATTGCTCTCCGGGGCAGTAATTTCCAGTATAGTATCGGTATCGTAGTAATTATGCCGGTCCAAAAGGCGGGAGAGTGTGCAAGCGTTTTTGCGGATTCTGTTCTGCTTGTGAAGATACAGTGCGTTAAACCATGAAGACACTTTCGCATGCTCCATGAGTCGCTGATAAGCCGGAAACACTTTGTTAAGGCTGGGGTTGGCGCTTAAAAGCTCTTCGCCTTGGGCTGCATGGGGGGTCATTAATTCCAAAGATACCTTTACCTGATAAGCGCTGCGCTTTTTGCGGTCGGCTGAGGCTGTTGTTCCTTCCGAAAAATTAACATTGCTTTGAATGTTAATTCCTTTATCCATGGAATTAATGTGTTCAAAATTACCGATTTCCACACGCTCCGGCAGAGCCGGAGGGAATGGCGGTAAATGAATTTCTGCCATGGAAAAAGATGATGTAGGTTGCCACGGTTTTGGCGTAAGTGTCTCTGCTGGTATGGGTTCCGGCTCGGAGGGCGGAGGCGGTGCAATATCCGTTTGTTCCTGCTCAAGGGTGGGCTGTGCGGGCGCTGTTTTGCCGGAATTGCCACGAAGTGCCTGAACAAGTCGCTCCGGGTACGGCGTATAAAGAGAGCCGGCTCCGATACCTAAAACGGCCAGCAGCCCCAGAGGTACTAAGGAGCGGTTTTTCTTTTGGTTTTTATGGCGAGAAAGACTCATATTCCTCAGGTGGTGGGGGTTGCTTTACGCGGGCGTGTGCTCATAATGAGACGCAATAACCACAAGGGCGCATTGCGCACGAAGAGTCCGGCTATGCGAATTTTTGCGGAGGGATAACAACGAGGTTTGTTATTTTGTACTGCTTTTAATGCACTGTTGACCACGCATTCAACACTCGTGTAAAACCACTTACGGAAGGGAACTTCCTTTTTGTTTTTACCGGTTCGTCTGGCGTTATCCCCGAATCCTGTGTGCACCGGACCGGGACATACAGCTGTTACATGGATACCTTGCTTAGCGACCTCGATGCGCAGAGCTTCGGAAAAGGAGGCAACAAAGGCTTTGCTGGCTGCGTACATGGCGAAATCCGGTATGGCTAAATCCGCTGCAAGTGAAGCAATGTTGATGATATGTGCCTTTTCTGCTTTTTGCATAGCCGGAAGCAGGCAATGCGTTAATTCTACCGGTGCTGTCATGTTGACTTCCATCAGGAGTCGATTTTTCTCTGCCTCCGATGTTCCAAACTCGCCGTAGTCGCCCAATCCGGCATTGTTAATGAGGAGAATGCTTTTGGTATTAAGGGCGGCAAGTTTGGTGCACAGTTCTACACGAGCGGATTTGTCCGCTAAATCGCAGGGCCATACTTCCACCTTTGTTTGGTGATTCTGTAGAATGGATGCTGCAATTTCCTGCATTTTAGATACGTTGCGCGCAATAAGGATGAGCTTCTCGCATTGAGGAGCCAGTTTATACGCAAAGCCTTCGCCAAAGCCGGAAGATGCTCCCGTTATTACGACAGTACTGTACATCATAGCTCTATCATCCCATGTCAAGCTGCTTCATGCAAGCTTAAATTCCGCCAGCAAGTCTTCTTTATCACCTTTTCGACGGAATTTTGCTGGAAATGGATGGCTGCTTGTGCTATTATAACCGCGTTATGGCAACACCTCCTTTTGTCTATCAGGAAATGTTCCCCATGGGGGAAGATACCACGAAGTATCGTTTGCTCACTAAGGATTATGTGAGCGTGAGTGAATTTGAGGGCAAACCGATTCTTAAGGTTGAGCCCGAAGGCCTGCGTCTGTTGGCAGAAACGGCATGGCATGATGTTTCTTTCTATCTGCGCCCGGAGCACTTGCAGATGGTGCAGGGGATTCTCAGCGACCCTGAGGCTTCCGAAAATGATAAGAGCGTGGCTCTTACCATGCTGCGCAATGCAGAGGTAGCAGCCTTGGGCGTGCTGCCGCTTTGCCAGGATACCGGTACCGCTATTTGTGTTGGCAAGAAGGGCCAGCAGGTGTGGACAGGCTTTGATGATGCAGAGTACATTTCTCGCGGTGCTTACGATTGTTATACGCGTAACAACCTGCGCTACTCTCAGAACGTAGCGCTCGATATGTACAAGGAAATCAACACCGGCACCAACCTGCCGGCTCAGATTGATTTGTTTGCTACCGACCACGGTATGGAGTACAGCTTCCTGTTTATTGCCAAGGGTGGTGGTTCTGCTAACAAGACCTATTTGTACCAGGAAACGAAGGCTTTGCTCAACCCCACCTCTTTGAAGAAGTTCATGGTTGAGAAGATGAGCACGCTGGGTACAGCTGCTTGCCCGCCCTACCACGTTGCATTTGTTGTGGGCGGTACCAGTGCCGAGATTTGCCTCAAGACGGTGAAGCTTGCTTCTACCAAGTATTACGATAGCTTGCCCACAACCGGTAATGAGCACGGTCGTGCCTTCCGCGACGTAGAGCTGGAGAATGAGTTGAAGAAGGAAGCTGAGAAGCTGGGCCTTGGTGCTCAGTTTGGTGGTAAGTGGTTTGCCTTGGATGTTCGCGTCATTCGTTTGCCCCGCCACGGTGCTTCCTGCCCGGTTGCTTTGGGTGTTTCCTGCTCTGCAGACCGCAACGCTAAGGCCAAGATTACCCCCGAGGGTATCTTCATTGAAGAGCTTGAGTACGACCCCGGCAAATACATTCCCGCAGAGCTGCGCGAGACGAAGAGTGCCGGTGTGCCCATTGATTTGGATCGCCCGATGCCGGAGATTCTTGCCGAGCTTACTAAGTACCCGGTTAAGACGCGTCTTTCCCTCAGTGGCACAATTATTGTAGGCCGTGATATTGCTCATGCCAAGCTCAAGGAATTGCTGGATGCCGGCCAAGACTTGCCGCAGTATGTGAAGGATCACCCGATTTACTATGCCGGCCCCGCCAAGACCCCTGAAGGTTATCCCTCCGGTTCCTTCGGCCCGACCACAGCCGGTCGTATGGATTCCTATGTGGATTTGTTCCAGAGCCATGGCGGTAGCATGATTATGATTGCTAAGGGCAACCGTGCTCAGTGTGTAACGGATGCCTGCCAGAAGTTTGGTGGCTTCTACTTAGGTTCCATCGGTGGTGTTGCTGCCGATTTGGCTAAGAACTGCATTACTTCCATTGAATGTCTTGAGTACCCGGAGCTGGGTATGGAGGCTATCTGGAAGATTACGGTGAAGGATTTCCCTGCTTACATCCTTGTGGATGATAAGGGTAACGATTTCTTTGCCGACATTCGTGCCGGTTGGGCTTGCCCCGGCTGCGCTCACTAATTTCATCATCGGTAACGCAGCACCAGGTTTGGTGCTGCGTTACCGTATCTCTTAAACAAATAACAGTAAGACATTATGAGTCCCAAATTGAAGACCTTCATAGAACGTGGTATCAGTACCATTATTTTGCTGGGCTTGCTCGGCGGTACCGTGGCGTGGAATAACCCGTGGGGATATGCGCTCTTAGTTTGCGTTCTTTGCAATTTGACTACTTATGAGTGGTTCAATATGCTTAAAGAGCGCTCTGCTGAATCAAATCGTGGTTTAGCCTTGGTTGCCGGTTTGATTTATCCGTGGTTGATGGCTCTCGGTATGCTGACGGACGGTATGGTCTTTGGTGGGGAAGATGGCCCTGTAAGCATTGTTCTTTGCTTCGATTTTGGTGCTACGGCCCTGGGCTCTCTTGTGTTGTTTGTTTTGGCTGCATTCTTTGCAGAGTTACGAGCCATGGATTATAAAGGCCGCACAGGGGCGCAGGCTCTTAGCAGTATGGGCATGACGGTGCTTTCCTTTATCTATCCTGTATGGTTATTTACTTTTGCCCTTTGCGCCCTGTACGATGACCATGCCATTAAGACATTGCTCTGGCTCGTCTTGGTTACAAAGATGAGTGATATTTGGGCCTATGCCAGTGGTGTTTTGGTGGGGGGTAAGTTTATCTCTCGCCGCTTTAGCCCGGTTGTGTCTCCCAAGAAAACATGGGAAGGAATCATTGGTTCATTTATCATTACCTCTATCTGCGCATGGTTTATGCGAGATTTGGCAACATTCCCCTTTGAGTACACCGGCTTGCAGTTCTTCTGCGTGCTCATGCCCTGCATCTTTGTACTGAGTGTAGCGGGTGATTTGGCCGGTTCCTTAATTAAACGTGGTTTGGCCGTGAAGGATAGTGGCTCTCTTTTGCCCGGCATTGGTGGTATTTTTGATTTAATTGATTCACCCGCCTTTACCATCTCCTTCTTTGCCGCTGTGCTTGCCGTACTCTGATTTATGCGTTTGTCTATCCCTCTGTTAATTAATCCGAATGCCGGGAGTTTGTTCCGCTCCGGGTTAAAGTCTTGGCTCGATGCGCACCGAGATGATTTTAGCATTGTGCACACGCACAGCGCAGAGGATTTAACAGAGAAGGCTGCGCAGTTGGCTGCGGCCGGTGAGCCTATCGTGGCCGCAGCAGGTGGCGATGGTACACTTATGTGTGCAGCGCAGGGGCTGATGGGCACCAAAACCGCTTTGGGAATTCTGCCTTGCGGTACGATGAATGTCTTTGCCCGAGAGCTGGGAATCGGCTCGCGCCGCTTTGATGTTGCATTGGATTCCATGCAGAATGGGCTGTTCCAAGCGGTGGATATTTTTGCTGTTAATGGCAAGCCGTTTTTGCAGATGGCCGGTTTCGGCATGGACGCCCGCATCATTAAGCTTATTACGCCCAAAATGAAGCGATGGCTGGGTGCTGCCTCTCATGTGGTTACGGCCATGCAGGTGGCTGTGGAGCGTCATCCGGTTATTACCGTAACCTTGCCGAACGGGGAAGCAGTGTCCGGTACTCAGGTTATTCTTGGCAACGGTAAACGCTATGGCGGAGAAGCCCATTTATTTGCCGGTGCTCGCTATGATGACGGGTTATTGGATGCTGTTATCATGCACCAGGAGAGCACTACTATTCTGTTTGAGGTTTTGGGCTGTATGCTCCAACGCGGGGCAACGAACAGAAATGTGAGCACTTTTACTCAACTGCGCCGGTTTGAGTCTTGCGTTATCACCGCTGAATCCAAGCTCGATTATCAATTGGATGGCGATTATGTTGCAACGATTCGCCCCGGTGAATCTGCTGTAGTTGAGCGATTGCCGCGCCAGCTCAAAGTCTGTATACCCCGCGTACCCGTTCCGGTGACCGCCATGGGGCGTTTTGCTGCTCACCCGATGGTTGAAGCATGGCGCGCGCGCATTAAACGCTTTGGTAAGTTCTGAATAAAAAATCCCCCGCAAGACTCGAGCATCTGCGGGGGATTTTTTCTGGAGTGCGAATTACTTGGTTCGCTTGTTCATTTGCAAGTGGAGCACCTGCACTGCATCCTTTGTAACGGGCACTTCAAGTAATTGAGAAGTTCCTTCGATTCGCAGGAAGTGCTTGCCCTCACGGGGCATGGCAAAGGTGGCAAAGAATCGCACGTCGTCCGTCTTGACGGGCAGGGGCTTAACGCCTAGTACCTTGCCGTCTTCTGCTACCAATTCAATGTTTGGAGCAACTTCCGGACGCGGAACTACGTCTACCATCAGGCGTTGTTGGTCTGCGGGGGGACCGTATTTGGCATACCAATCAGCTGAGAGCTTACGGTATCTTTCAGTAACATCGATGGCCGGGATAGGCTTGTCTTGGTAAACCGGGAAGCAGTATTCACCGCCCGGGTGTACGGCAAGAATCTTCTGCAAGGGGTGCTTGGGATCAAGCATACCTATGTTTTCCATAACCCAACCGGTGTTGAAATCCTTTTCATTGAACTCAATCATGTGCCATTCGCCGTCGAACCAAACTTCCGGCCATGAGTGATTGCCGCGAATATGATTCCATGTAGTAATGCCGGCAGCACGGGCGGGAATACCAAGGGAACGATAGGCGCAGACCATGAGAATTGTCTGGCCGGAGCAGGAAATCTTTTTCTCAGCCAAAGCCTCAAGCGCGTTCATATCGGCGCGGCGGCGCTCGATGGTGTAGTAGGCGCCGGTGAGCTTGGTCATGTTTTCGGCAATGTAGAGAACGGCCTCGCGGGTGCTATTGCAATGCGCAACTGCGGGGGCAAAGATGTTGCGTACGGTTTCTCTCCAGTCGCAGGGATCTTCGGAGATGACCATGTTGGCATCAATGTAATTTCTGCGAATGTCATCCGGCACTTCCTCCGGTTGCCAAGCTGCGAAAGCGGTGCTGATCATAGCTGTTACAGTGGTGATGATGGTTGTGATTTTCATTGTTGTACGTTAGCGTAAAGTGTAAAGCCTGTGCATTCCGTAACGGTAACAGGCACAATAGTGCCCACCTGAGCACTGCCGCCGTCAATAATGACGGGTTTGTTTTGAGAGGTTCTGCCTTGGAGCCTTTCCGGGTTGTTCTTGCTGGGGCCTTCCACCAAAATAGTTTGGGTGGTTCCTACCAAGGCTTGATTCCTGGCAATAGCAATCCGGTTTACGCATTCCAAAAGGTCGTGATTACGCTCCTCTTTGACGCGGAGACAAATCTGATTCTCCATGATAGCGGCCGGTGTATCCTTTCGCGGAGAATACTGGAAAATGAAGGCATTGTCGAATTGGATGCGTTCAACGGCGGCCTTTGTTTGCAGGTAATCCTCGTGCGTCTCTCCCGGGAATCCGACGATGATATCAGTGGTAATGGCCAAATCCGGGCGTGCCTCGCGCATATCCTCGCAGAGCTTAAGATATTTCTCATTCTTGTAGGGGCGCAGCATGAGCTTAAGAATGCGGTCACTTCCGCTCTGCATGGGGAAATGAATGTGGCTGCACAGCTTCGGAAGGTAGGTGTACGCGTTTACTAAATCCTGACGGAAGCCGATGGGGTGCGGAGAAGTGAAGCGAATGCGTTCCAGCCCGTCAATCTCATGCAGGGCTTCCAGCAAACGCACAAACGCACCACGGCCGTTAATAATGGGCTCATCGCGTCCGTAGCGGTTCACAATCTGGCCAAGCAGGGTGATTTCTTTGACACCTCGCTCTACCAGTTCTCTGGCTTCAACCAAGATGTCTTCCATCGGGCGGCTGCACTCTTCACCACGGGTGCTAGGTACAATGCAGTAAGAGCAGCGCATATCGCAGCCTTGCATGATGGAAACGAAGGCCGTGCAATTACCGGAGGGAGGAAGGTGATCTTTGATGGCATTTTGGAAGCCGTCTTCATGCTCCACGGCGCAAATATGAGCACCTCGCTTGATGGGCTCCTCAATTTTCTGGGCCAATCTGTTACGCAGTAGTCTATTGCACAGTTTATATACGTTATGGTATTGGTGCGTACCCGTTACAATATCCAAGCGAGCAATCTCGCGGAAGAGGGTATTGCTGCGGCTTTGGCTCATGCAGCCCATAAAACCGTACACCACCCACGGCTTTGCATTAGGGCGAGAGCATAACAAGCCCATCTTACCTAAAGCCTTAAGCTCTGCTTTTTCTCGAACAGAACAGGTGTTAATGAGGATAACGTCGGCATCATCCTCGTTCTTTGTAATATCATATCCTCCCGCCAAAAACATGCTGAGCACTTGTTCAGTGTCTCGCTCATTCATTTGGCAACCGTATGTTTTAATCAGTACGCTAGGCATTTTTTTGTGTTTGGACCGTGCTGAGCCGTGGCTCGTCTATCGTTTAAAGTGTAAGCCACCACAAGAAAAGTAACATCCTCTTTCTTCATTTGCAAGCCTATTTTGTGCTTTACTGTCATTAACGTGTGCATACGTATTAAATTATTGCCACATCCAATCTTTTATGCTAGCATACAAGCCGTAGCTTTACCTCTGTTTCTATGTCAGAAAACTCTCAAAATCCCTCCTCCGCTTCTTCTCCACAAGAAGCCTCATCTGCATCACCTGCAACGGATTCAATTCAATTTGAGATTCCGGAAACAGCACCTGCTTTTGCTCGATTGCTCTATAACAAATTGAAGGGGTGCTTAGATAGAGAGAAGTACATGGAGGCATTCAATGTGCTTTTGCAGCTACTCAAAGAAAATAAGGAAGACACCATTGCGCGTAAGCTATTGCGCCCCATTGGACAATATGTTTATAAAGACGAGGCCAAGGAGCTATCGCAGGCGCTTTCTTCCAATCACCAGGACCGTATTAATACGCATGTATGGCGTTTGCGTATGATGGCGGATGAGAGCACATTAGCCAAGTTACCCGGTTTCCGCACGGCTGTATCAAAAGTGGAAGAGGCCGCACGCAACCGTGCCTACGCGATGTTGTTGGGCGCCATTAGCAAACTGAAAGATACCCAGCATATCAGCGACCGCGAAAAAATGGCGCTGAGTATCGAAAAGTTTGTTACAGAGCAAAAGCTGCAATTAACCTCTGAGCAACAATCTCTCATTGCCTCCGTCCACCAGGCATGGCAGAAGTTCTGTCGCCATGAGGAGCTGATGCGCAAGTACCGCGAGCAGGCGGATGGCTACGAGGTGTTCAAAAAGCGCGTAGAGGATAAATTTGATTTGCCTCACTGCTGCGATCAGTTAAAAGCCTCGTTAGAGGTGCTCACTGAGCTTGCCGAGCTTCAGGAAGCAGAAGAGTTGAGAGTATCTGTTGCTGCAACGCTTAAAAAGGCGCAAAGCATTGTTTTTGCGCAGAACAGACGCAAGCTTCTGTTGCGTTCTTTTACCGGTATTTTAATCGTGACGGCCATCTTTGTTGTCGTAATGATGACGTACGCTTTTACCAGTGCAGGAACACGCGAGCATGCCCTGCAGGATGCCCGCGAAGCGAAGAATATTAAGTTAGTTAGAGAGCATCTGAATTCTATTGAACCACTCCGTGGGTTGCGTACAGCTTTGAGCCCCGCCTATGCTCGCGAAATGAGCACGTGCCAAGCCTGGCTCAAAGCGCATCAAGAAACATGTGCTCAGGTTAAGGAGATGGAGGTACAGCTCAAGGCGGCAGTAGATGCTTTGGGGCGCAATGATGTGACTCCTGCAGAAATGACCTCCGGCCTTATTGTGGCCGAGTCCGCTTCTAAGCTTTGCGATACGTTAGACAGGGAGTTTAATTGCCGTGAAGGTGAGAAGCTGCTGGAGCTTATTAACATCTTTAAGAGCAGCATGGCAGATATTCGTCCCACTGTGCTCTCTCGTTTTACCGAACCCTCCCCCCAATTGGATTTGCCCGGCCTTGATGCATTGTACAAAGAATATCTTGGCTGCCGCGACTTGCTTAAAGTCACCTATGAAGAGCATGAGGATATTCGCCGCGCCTTTACTGCTTCTGTCAGTGCTGAGCTCAGCCGCTTGAGTGCTGCAGCCCCCACTCCGCAAGAGGCTGCTGCCATTGTGTCAAAGTTTGACCAATACAACAGCTCCATGAAACTGGATGCTTCTCTTCGTGAATCTCTTGCTGATTATTCCACTCGCTTCGCGCTCTTTAATGAACTTCCGCAAAAGCTGATGTCTGTGAGCAACATGAATGAGTATGTGGAAGCCGTTAAAGCCTGCGGCGATTGCTATGCCCGAGTTCCTAATGCCATTATGGTAAATGAGCTTGAGGCGATGATTGGCAAGGAAGATGCTGCCATGCGTTCGTTCAAATTGCAGGAGTTTTTCAAATCTCTTCCGGAAGGCATGACTCAGGAGAGCGTGCTGGAGTATTTGCAAAAGTTGCGCTCTGTTTATGTAGACGGCGCCCCCCTGTACCAAGTTACAGAGAAAAATAAACAGGCAGAAAAGCTGATTACGGATTTAACAACGGATTCCAAACGCTTCTGGCGCGATAATCTTGTACGCACTGTTGGTTACGGCCCGTATGTTTATGTCGGCACCTTAGCCGGGGAACGCAAGGTTCGCCACTATGATGTTAAGGGTACTCCGATTAAGAGGCTCGCTGAACCCAAGACTAAAAACACCCCTATTACTGAGGTTGCTTTGAAAAACAGCCGCTCTTCTATGGGCTATGTGCCGGATAAGCTTAAAGCCGGCACGGTAACTCCGGCGCAGTTGTTGATGAATGTGGCTCGTTTTAATGACGAAAAATGCCCTGTATTTGCTCGTGCTTATCTCTTTTACACGACTCTGCAATTGATTGAGGAGCTAGATGAAATGGCTTCCGGTGTGGCATTCTCTCCCTCGCTTCGTCAGGATTTAGCATCATTTAAGAAATTGCCGCAATATAAAAACAAGCAGTATGGCTGTTGGATGCTTTCGCATAAAGAAAATACTGAGACGCCTTACATTAATTTCTTTAATCAGATTGCCTCGCATGATTATCTGAGCGAAATTCTGGGGTCTATCTTGCCCATTACCGATGCCGTTAGCACGTATGCCGGTTTTATTGATGCTGAGGGCAAGGCTATTCGTATTCAGACTGGGGATGCGCCTTTGTATATCATGCGTAACGGCGTTATCTCCTTGTATAAGGATACAAAGGAGGCGCCGTACACTCCGCTCTTCACTCTATCTGTGCCACAGCCTCAGCCTGCACAGCAGTAAATCGAGTTTAGATATAACAAAACACTCTGCGGTTGTTGTCGCAGAGTGTTTTGTTATATCCGGGGCGAAGCTTTACTTGTTGAAGAACGCAGTAAAGTGGGCAGAGGGCGCAAACCGCATAGCTTGTTCGTTGCGCCGGGGCGAATTGCTTTTCTTGTAAGCAAAACTGCCGACACGGGTGATATGCACACCTTTTGGCTCTTGGGCACCTTGTTGAATGGATGCCAGAACCGCCTCTACAGCTGCAGAGGCGGTGGCTAAAGGTGCTCCCGGACCCATATACCGTTGAACCCGAGTGATGAGTTGTTTCTTATTCACTTGTTTTTGAGTGCATCGCGAATCTCACGCAGCAGCAGGATGTCTTCCGGCGTGGGAGGAGGAGCAGGGGCCTCAACGGGTTTCTGTGCTTCTTCTTCCTTCTTGCGGAAGCGTATCTTACAAATTAAACGAACTGCGAAGAAAATGGAAAGGGCTATTATCAGGAAATCTACAACAGTTTGCAGGAAATTGCCGTATTTGATGCCCTGATAGGAGAGTTCAGCCAAACTTTTATTGTCTCCGTAGATGAGAGAAAAGGCCGGCATGATAATGTCTTTTACCAAAGAGGTAACGATTTTGCCGAAAGCGCCACCAATGATGACACCGATGGCCATATCGATGACATTGCCCTTGAGCGCAAAATCTTTAAACTCTTTGACCCATCCGGTTGTCAGATTTTTAATTTTGGACATATCCCATCAGGCTGTTAAATTTTCTTGAAAGCCTTTACACCCCATTCGCTGCATGTCCAGGTTTGACCGTCTTCGCATGTGAAGATGCAAACGCCACCGGTAGCAACTTTAATATCGTGTGCAGCGCAGAATCCGGCATAATCTCCGGTAATGTGGGGGGCAAAACGAATGGTGCCGTTGGAGGATACGCAGAGCAGCACCTCGCCGTCTTGTACTTCTGCGGCCAATGCTGTCCAATTACTGATGATTTGTTGCACATCCACTTTCCAACCCGGGGGAACAATGGCCTCTGCATTCCATTTCTCAATGGCGGCTTCACCCAAGGCGTCCAATTCTTCCGCGCTTAATTCATCCGGATTCTTTCCTGCGGCCATAGCAATGTCGCGGCCAAGGCGAGCCTTGGTCTCTTCTTCGCTGTGGTTTTCATCAGGGCCATAGTCCACTTCAATGAATCGGGCATCAGGCTGAACCGGGCAGGGATTGCCCAACTCTTCGGCAGCGAGGGCTGCTGTGGTCATGGTGCGTTGAAGCGGCGCGGCAAGAATACGGGTGGGTACTAAGCCAAGCTTGGTAAGGTACTTGCCAATGCCGCGGCCACGTTCTTCTTCTACCAAGGGAAGGTCTGTACGGGAACCGACTCGTGTGGGTGTTTCACCGGGACGGAAGGTGTTTCCGTGACGAGCAATAATGAGTGTTTTCATGATGATGTAAGTTTATGAGAGTAAAGTTTAAGCGGGGTCTTCCTCAATGCGGAGGTTATCCATAATGTACTGGCGGCGGTCGGAGGTGTTTTCGCCCATGTAGAAACGGAGCAAATCACGAAGGCGTTTCGCGTTTTCGAGGGAGACGGGTTCAAGGCGAATATCTTCACCGATAAAGCCTTTGAACTCTTGCGGTGAGATTTCACCTAAGCCCTTGAATCGCGTGATTTCAGGATTGCGCCCGAGGCTGCGAACTGCTTTGTCTCGTTCGTTTTCAGAGTAACAGTAAATGGTCTTCTGTTTGTTGCGAACGCGAAAGAGCGGGGTTTGCAGAATGTACAGATGTCCATCCTGAATGAGCTCCGGGAAGTACTGAATAAAGAAAGTCAGGAGCAGTAATCGAATATGCATGCCGTCCACATCAGCATCCGTAGCAATCACGATTTTGTTGTATCGCAAATCCTCGATGCTTCGGTCGATATTGAGAGCTAGGTGCAGGAAATCCAGCTCTTCATTACATTCCAGAATGGCATTTCTGTTCATACCGTAGCTGTTGGCCGGTTTGCCGCGCAGGGAGAAAACGGCTTGTGTTTCAGCATCTCGGGCTGTTGTAATGGAGCCGGATGCAGAGTCGCCCTCCGTAATGAAAAGCATGGTTTCGTTGGCACGTTTGTTTTTCGTGTCGTAATGCACACGGCAATCGCGCAACTTTTTGTTGTGTACTCGGGCTTTTTTAGCGCGTTCTTTTGCTACCTTGCCTTGCACATCTGCCACCTTCTTGCGGGTGCGTTCGCTCTCTTTGATTTTGTCTTCAAGAGCCTCTGCAATTTCCGGATTGCGGTGCAGATAGTTATCTAACTCTTTGGCTACGAAATTGCTGACAAAGGTGCGAATCGTCTCTTTGCCGGGGCCCATGGTGTTGCTACCCAGCTTCGTTTTTGTTTGAGATTCAAAGACGGGATCGATAACTCGCAGACTGATTGCTGCTTCTATGCTGGAGCGAATGTCGGCCGCTTCGTAGCTTTTCTTGTAAAAGTTTTGAATCGTCTTAACAATAGCCTCGCGGAAAGCACTTTGGTGAGTGCCACCCATCGTGGTGTGCTGACCATTGGCAAAGCTGTAATATTCTTCGCCGTATTGTTCGCTGTGGGTAAAGACAATTTCAATATCCTCTCCCTTCAACTGAATGGGCGTATAGAGCGGTTCGCTGCTCATTTCCTCCTTCAGCAAATCCAGCAGACCGTTGCGTGAGGTGTAGTTTTTGCCGTTCAGATTGATGGTAAGCCCGGTGTTGAGGTAAGTATAGTAACGGCACATGCGCGTTACGTACTCCAAATTGTAGGCTGCGTTCTCAGCAAAGACGGTTCGATCTATCAGGAAACTTACCTTGGTGCCATCAGCCTCGTCCGTTGCTTCGGTTATATCGCTGCCTTCAACTTGGTCGCCGGCGGAGAAGGTGATGCTACGCGTTTGCCCATCGCGGAATGCTTGAATGCGGAAAAATGACGAAAGGGCATTTACAGCTTTAAGACCGACACCATTGAGACCAACGGATTTTTTGAAAGCCTCGCTATCATACTTGCCGCCTGTATTGATTTGGGCAGCGCAGTCAAAAAGTTTCCCCAAGGGAATACCACGCCCAAAGTCACGCACCTCGCACAAGCCGTCGTCAGAAATACGGATGATAACCTTTTTGCCGGCCCCCATTACAAATTCATCCACTGCATTATCAATCACTTCTTTGAGCAGAACGTATGGGCCGTCGTCGGCCATGCTGCCATCACCAAGCTTGCCAATGTACATGCCGGCGCGGGCGCGAATGTGCTCCTGCCATGAGAGCGATTTAATGTTTTCCTCCGTATATTCTCCTGCCATATTTCGACGCTTATTCTATCATATACGCTCAGCGCCTGCAAGCAAGAATTGGGAAAACTGGCACAAAGAAGGGGGCCGGCACGCGGTATTACATAGTCAGTTGCTTCACCTGGCGTAAACTTGCTCTTGACCCGAGCTGCTATCCTGAGTATACTGAGGGCGTCATGGCAAATTATGCTCTCATTCTCGCAGGTGGCAGCGGCACAAGATTTTGGCCGCTTTCTCGCAACGCCAAGCCGAAGCAACTTTTAGATTTGTTCGGCAACGGAACCATGCTTCGCCAAGCTGTTGGTCGTTTGGAGGGGCTTGTACCTGCGGAGCACATTTTTATTCTGACTAATGCCTTGCAGGAGGAAGAAGTGCGCCGCCAAGTGCCGGAATTGCCCCATGACAACATTGTTGCAGAGCCCGCTCGCCGTGATACGGCTCCCGCAGTTTCTCTCGGTATTGCTCTCATTGCAGCCAAGGACCCTCAAGCCAATATGATAGTCATTCCCAGTGATTCTCTCATATTGGATGACAAAGCATTCCGCGCGCTGGCAGAAGACGCTCTTTCTCTCTCTTCTCGCCAAGCTGCGTTAATGACGATAGGGATTCGCCCCACTTGGGCTTGCCCGAGCTATGGTTATATTGAGCGCGGAGCGGAGTTAGAGGATTCTGCGCTTTCTCACCATTGCTATGAAGTGCTCCGTTTCCGCGAAAAGCCGGATGCTGCAACTGCTGAACAGTATTTGGCTAGTGGTAATTTCTCTTGGAATGCAGGTATGTTCATTTGGAATGTTGCGCATGTGCGTTCTCAGCTTGCTAAGCATGCGCCTGAATTGGCTGATTTCATTCAGCGTTTAACAGAATCCGGGGATATTGCTTCATTTATTGCGGAAGAGTTTGCCAAGCTCACTCCTATTAGTATTGATTTTGCTTTGATGGAGAAAGCTGATAGAGTTCTCAATTTTGAGGCCACCTTCGATTGGGATGACGTTGGTTCATGGATTTCTGTTGGTAAATATTTACAGAAAGATGCAGCTTCCAACGCCACGAATACCGCACTTTGCACGCAGGATGCTTCCGGTAATATCGTATTTTCTGCTCAAGGCAAGCAAGTGGCTTTAGTGGGAGTGGAAGACCTTATCGTTGTTGACACCGGAGATGCGCTTTTAGTAGCCCACCGAGACCAGGCGGATAAGATTAAAAGTATCGTCTCTCAGTTGCCGGATTCTCTGGTGTAATTCCTTGATTTCATTTTGCTCATGCATCCTGCACTCGGAATTGATATGGGAAAGGCCCGTATTGGGATTGCGGCAACGGATCCCTGCGGTATCATGGCTCATCCCGTCGAATCTATCGTGATTGAAAAGACAGAGCCCTTGGCTCGTATCGCGCAACTTGTTCGAGAGCGTGGTATTCGTACCTTTGTGCTTGGTTTGCCGTTACGCGGAGACGGCTCGGAGGGGTCCGCATGCGAATATATACGAGCCTTCGGCGATAAGTTGCGCGCCCAATTCCCGGAAATTCCCTTGGTCTATATGGATGAGTATTGCACCACGATTGAAGCTGCTAAAAAACTACATGCTGCCGGTAAGAGGGCAAAGGATTTTAAGCCTATTATAGACCAGGCTGCTGCGGTAGAAATTCTGGATTCGTGGTTGCGTCTTGTATCGCCGCCACCTCCGGATGATTTCCCGGATTTCTTTTAAGATGCCCGCCTCGCATGCCTACTCATTCGCATTGCGAGGCTTTTTTTGCGTACATAAAAAAGCAGTGGGGCCGAAACCCCACTGCAGATAGGCACAAATTGTGTCGCTATGAGTATGAATGGCAATTACATCATGCCGCCCATACCACCCATGCCGCCCATGGCGTCTGCACCGCCGTGGGAACCACAGCTGCAAGACTTCTTCTCGGGCAGGTCGGTGATAAGACACTCGGTGGTGAGCATCAAACCGGCAATAGAAGCAGCATTCTGCAGGGCAGAACGAGTTACCTTGGTGGGGTCTACAACACCGGAGGTAAGCAGGTCCTCGTAAGCGTCTGTTACTACGTTGTAGCCCATGGTGGTGGACTCAAGGCACTTCACCTTCTCAACGATGAGAGCGGCTTCGCGGCCGGCGTTCTCAACAAGCTGACGAAGCGGAGCTTCAACGGCACGGTAGACGATGGCTGCACCGGTCTTCTCGTCACCGCTCAGCTCAAGGCCGCAAATGGCCTTCTGAGCGCGAATGAGGGCAACACCACCGCCGGGAACGATACCCTCTTCCACAGCAGCGCGTGTGGCGTGAAGGGCGTCATCTACACGGTCCTTCTTCTCCTTCATCTCTGTTTCTGTAGCAGCACCTACCTTGATGACGGCCACACCACCGGCGAGCTTGGCAAGACGCTCCTGAAGCTTCTCGCGGTCGTAGTCGGAGGAGGTGTCCTCAATCTGCTTGCGAATCTGAGATACGCGGGCAGAGATATCGGTGGACTTGCCGGCACCTTCGATGATAACGGTGGTGTCCTTGGTAACAACCACACGCTTGGCCATACCGAGCTGAGATACCTCTACGTTCTCAAGCTTGAGGCCCAAATCCTCAGAGATGCACTGGCCGCCGGTCAGAACTGCGATGTCCTGGAGCATGGCCTTGCGGCGATCACCGAAGCCGGGAGCCTTAACGGCTGCTACATTGAGCGTGCCGCGGAGGCGGTTCACTACAAGGGCTGCAAGAGCCTCGCCCTCGATGTCCTCTGCAATGATAAGGAAGGGCTTGCCGCTCTTAGCAACCTTCTCCAACACGGGCAGGAAATCCTTGAGGTTGGAAATCTTCTTCTCAAAAATGAGAATGTAGGGGCTTTCAAGCACAGCCTCCATTGTGTCGGCGTTGGTCACGAAGTAGGGAGAAAGGTAGCCCTTATCGAACTGCATGCCTTCTACAACGTCGAGGGAGGTGTCGATACCCTTGGCCTCTTCAACCGTGATGGTACCGTCCTTGCCTACCTTGTCCATAGCCTCGGCAATGATGGAGCCGATTTCGGAGTCCCAGTTAGCGGAAACCGTGGCAACCTGAGCAATCTCGCGAGAGGAGTCAACAGGCTTAGAGATATTCTGCAACTCGGCAACTACGGCAGCGGCAGCTTTGTTGATGCCGCGCTGCAGGGAGATGGGGTTAGCACCGGCTGTTACGTTGCGAAGACCTTCGCGGTAAATGCTTTCTGCAAGAACAGTAGCAGTAGTGGTGCCGTCGCCGGCAATGTCGTTTGTCTTGCTGGAAACCTCACGAACAAGCTGAGCACCCATGTTCTCGTAGGCGTCCTCAAGTTCAATTTCCTTAGCAACGGTTACACCGTCCTTGGTGATGTTGGGGGAACCGAACTTTTTGTCGATTACCACGTTGCGACCGGCCGGGCCGAGGGTGCTCTTAACGGCACGGGCAATCTTTGTTACACCGGCCAGAAGACTCTGGCGTGCGGCTTCGTCGAATGAAAGTTGTTTTGCCATAAAATGATTCAGTATGAAATGTTGATGGTAGGTATGCAGGCTAATTGCTTACTCGTGGCTCATCATTAGTCAATGATGGCGAGGATGTCGCTCTCGTTAAGGATGACGTAGGTTGTACCGTTTACAGTAACCTCTGTGCCACCGTATTTGGCAATGAGAACCTTGTCGTTTACTGCTACGTTAAAGGGAATCTCCTTGCCGTCCTTGTCGCGGCCGCCGGTGCCGAGGGCGCGAACAATGGCTTCCTGGGGTTTCTCCTTAGCGCTGTCCGGCAGGAAAAGGCCACCGGCTGTCTTGGTCTCAGCTTCTACTCGCTCTACGAGCACGCGTGCTCCAATGGGCTTAATCATAATATGTGGATTGTTGTTTGGTTAAACTTGTTGTATGTGGTTAGCACCGGGAGAGCTTGCACTCTCCCGGTGTCTGTGGGTAAATTACTTGTCTTCGTCTACAACCTCAGCGTCTACTACCTTGCCTTTTGCCTGGCGAGGACCGGAGGAAGCAGCACCTGTGCCGCAGTCACCGCCGGGGCAGCCACCCTGCTGGGCAGCAGCGGCCTGAGCAGCCTGCTGCAGGTTCTCAAGCATGGACTCAAGCTCCTGAGTCAGCGTCTTGCAGCGGTCTACATCCTTAGCCTCAGCAGCGGACTTAAGGGCATTCACCTTGTCGGTGATGGGCTGGGTTACTTCGGCAGGAGCCTGCTCGCCCATTTCCTTAATCTGGCGCTCTACGCTGTGGGCGAGGGAGTCTGCCTTGTTGATGGCCTCGATGTCTTCAGCCTTCTTGCGGTCCTCTTCGGCATGCAACTCGGCATCGCGCTTAGCACGCTCGATTTCTTCCTGAGAAAGACCGGAGGAACCCTGAATGGAGATGTTCTGCTCCTTACCGGTGGTCTTATCCTTAGCGGTTACCTTAAGAATACCATTGGCATCGATGTCGAAGGTTACCTCAATCTGGGGTACACCACGGGGAGCGGGCTGAATGCCATCCAACTTGAAGTTGCCCAGAAGCTTGTTGTCGTTGAACATCTTGCGCTCACCCTGGCAAATGCGGATATCTACAGCAGGCTGATTGTCGGCAGCTGTGGAGAATACCTGGCTCTTGCGTACCGGAATTGTGGTGTTGCGGTCAATCATCGGGGTAGCAATGCTGCCCATGGTTTCGATGGAAAGAGTGAGGGGGGTTACGTCGAGCAGGAGCACGTCCGTTACGGAACCTGTCAGCACACCACCCTGAATAGCAGCACCCACGGCAACTACCTCGTCGGGGTTTACACCCTTGTGGGGTTCCTTGCCGGCAAGGCGCTTAGCCATTTCCTGTACGGCGGGCATGCGGGTCATGCCACCTACGAGTACAAGCTCATTGATTTCGCTGGTGCTCAGACCGGCGGCGGCAATACAGTTACGTACGGGGGCAGCTGTGCGATCCAGCAGGTGCTCTGTCAGCTGCTCAAGCTTGCTGCGGGTGATGCCAAGCTGAATGTGCTTCGGGCCGGTAGCATCCATGGTGATGAAGGGAAGAGAAATCTCATAGCTCTGAGTGGAGCTGAGGGCAATCTTAGCCTTCTCTGCCTCTTCCTTAATACGCTGGAGGGCGTCTGTCTGCTTGGAGATGTCCATGCCTTCGCGAGCCTTGAACTCAGCCAAAATCCAGTTGATGATGGCGTTATCCCAGTCGTCACCACCCAAGTGGGTATCGCCATCACTGGCCTTTACCTCGAATACACCGTCACCGATTTCGAGTACGGAGATATCGAACGTACCGCCACCAAGGTCGTAAACGGCAATCTGCTCGTTGTTGCCCTTATCCAAGCCGTAAGCAAGAGCGGCGGCGGTGGGCTCATTGATGATGCGGCGTACCTTCAAACCGGCAATTTCACCGGCAGCCTTGGTAGCGTTACGCTGGGCATCGTTGAAGTAGGCGGGAACGGTAATAACAGCCTCTGTGATGGTTTCACCAAGCTTGCTTTCTGCATCAGCCTTAAGCTTGCTGAGAATCATGGCGCTGATTTCCTGCGGGGAGTACACCTTAGTTTCACCGCCAACTTCCACCTGAATGTGGGCGTCGCCGTTCGGTGCCTCTACGATGGTGTAGGGTACCTTCTTGTCGTCTTCTGTCAGCTCTGCATACTTGCGGCCGATAAGACGCTTGGCGGAGAATACCGTGTTGCGGGGGTTAGTGACAGCCTGGCGCTTGGCAGCCTGGCCTACGATGCGCTCACCGGTCTTGGTGAATGCAACGATAGAAGGCGTGGTGCGTGCACCTTCGCTGTTTTCAAGTACTGTAGCTTGACCACCATCCATGACAGCCATGCAGGAGTTGGTGGTACCGAGGTCGATTCCGAGTATTTTGCTCATTGTCGTATTTCTGTTGTTTGTTGTTATTTGAAATCTTGAGGTGGCATGTGTGCCACGTGTACACTTTTATATGTAGCAAATGCCGTGCCAGTTTTTGTAAGAAATGACTTTATTGTTTTAATCTGTTGTTGCACAATGCTAAAGGAATAATAAGAAATTTTATGTTTAGTCAGTATGCTTTATCTGGGTGCGACAAAATGCCTCAAGATGACAAAAATGTCGCACTTGCCAAGGTGCGACATTTTGTCTTAGCAGAAACAGGTCAGCCTGCGCGTTAAATGGTAGGCTCTGTTAAACTATACAGTTGATAAATGAGAGTTTGTAGAAGTACGAAGGACGAATTCCGACATACGAATTTGTGAGTTCCGCTCGCCTGCGGCGAGCCGAATTTGTGAGCCCTGGAGGGGCGCCATAAAATAGCCCGGTGGTGGAGCCGCGTTAGCG
>JAEIGA010000108.1_pt1 | contig 111966 bp, 87 predicted proteins | sample 9270691 | NCBI WGS metagenome assembly JAEIGA01 (sample SAMN17057246, study PRJNA624740) | gut metagenome | biome: biome; isolation source: fecal sample | host: Bos grunniens | place: China: Xizang | collected 2019 | reverse complement strand
TCAAAGAGAGGTAAAGGTGAAAACTTATAAAAAAGAAGATCATTGCAGCCCTAGGGCTGCAATGATCTTCTAAAAAGTTATAACTTTGTCCTAATAAAACTAAGTAAAAAAACTGTAACGGTTATTTAGGACTAGTCAATTTTTTGCTTCTTCAATCAGAGGTTCTGTGGAATCGATAATATCAAATAGATCTTTTCTCACTTCTGTGCGAAGCATTTCAATTCTTGTTTTTCTGAAATTATCAATGCCTTTGAAAATTGGAGTAGAAGCGAGGTGTCGACGTGTGTGTGTGATACCTTTTCTCTCGTCTCCATCGAACATTTCTATATTTTCATCAATCATCTGTTTTAGAATATTCAGACAATCATGAGTGTTGAGTTTTTCTGATTCTTTACCTTGGATATAATCTTTACATTCTTTGAAAATCCATGGTCTTCCAAATGTTGCTCTACCTATCATTACTGCATCCACCCCGTATTTATCAAAACATTCTTTTGCTCTTTCTGGAGTAGTGACATCACCATTTCCTATGATAGGAATATGAATACGCGGATTGTTTTTGACTTCACCTATTAGAGTCCAGTCAGCTTCACCTGTATACATTTGTGCTCGAGTTCTTCCGTGGATAGCCAATGCTTGTGCACCGCAGTCTTGAATTTGTTCGGCAAGAGTAGTTATGATAAGATTATTGCTGTCCCAGCCCAATCTGGTTTTCACAGTCACTGGCAGTTTCACTGCTTTCACCACCTCACGAGTAATTTCCAGTAGTTTTGGAATATCACGTAGCAAACCAGCACCTCCTCCTTTACCGGCAATTTTTTTTACAGGGCAGCCGAAGTTTATGTCGATGATATCTGGTTTAGCTGCTTCTGCGATTTTAGCTGCTTCGACGATTGTTTCTGTATCTTTACCGTAAAGTTGGATGACGGTAGGACGTTCAGAGTCGTCAATTGTCATCTTATCTTCTGTTCGTTGGATATTTCTGATAAGTGCGTCGGCAGAGACAAATTCAGTGTAGACGAGATCAGCACCGAATTTTTTACACATTTTTCTGAATGAGATATCAGTAACGTCTTCCATAGGGGCAAGGAAGAGAGGGTATTCAGAAAATTCTATATTGCCTATTTTCATCAGTTGTGCATTTAGTTATAACTTTGTGCAAAGTTAATTAAAGCATTATGGATTTGAAAAGAACAGATTTTGAAATTATGGCACCAGTGGGCAGTTATGAAAGTTTAGCTGCAGCGATTCAAGCGGGTGCGAATTCCGTCTACTTTGGTATTGGAAAATTGAACATGCGATCATATTCTGCTAATAATTTCACTGTCGATGATCTAAAAAATATAGCAAGTATATGTACTGAAAATGGGTTGAAGAGTTATCTTACTCTCAACACAGTAATGTACGACACAGACCTTGATGATATGCGTACATATGTTGATGCCGCAAAAGAGAGTGGGGTATCTGCGATTATAGCATCAGACATGTCGGTTATTCTTTATGCGGTATCAATTGGTGTAGAAGTTCATTTGTCGACGCAGTTGAATATTTCCAATATAGAAGCCTTGAAATTCTATGCACAGTTTGCTGATGTTGTGGTATTGGCAAGAGAGTTGAATATGGAACAGGTATCGAAAATACATCAACAGATTATTGCTCAGAATGTATGCGGACCAAAAGGTGGACAGTTAAAAATAGAGATGTTCTGCCATGGTGCTTTGTGTATGGCCATTTCTGGAAAATGTTATATGAGTCTCCATGAGTTGAACAGTTCAGCGAATCGTGGTGCTTGTTTTCAGGTATGTCGTCATTCATATCGTTTGTTTGATGACGAACGTGATATTGAGATCAAGGTTGACGACAAGTATTTGATGTCGCCAAAAGATTTAAAGACAATTCATTTTTTGAATAAATTGGTTGATTCGGGAGTAAGAGTTTTCAAAATAGAAGGACGTGCAAGAAGTGCAGAATATGTGAAGACGGTGGTATCGTGTTATAATGAAGCATTGAATTCTATCATTGATGGTTCATACTCAGAAGAAAAAATAGCAAAATGGGATGAACAACTGAAAACAGTATTCAACAGAGGTTTCTGGAACGGCTACTATTTAGGTCAGCGATTAGGAGAGTGGAGTAGCGTTTACGGATCAGAGGCGACAGAAAGAAAAGTGTATGTTGCCAAAACAATTCGCTATTATTCCAATATTGGAGTTGCCGAATTTTTACAAGAGACAAATGCTGGAATCAACAAAGGAGACAAACTTTTGATTATTGGTCCTACCACAGGAGTAGTTGAACTTATCGCTGATAAACTCATGGTGGATGATAAAGAAACTGATTTTGTTCCACGTGGAACAAAATTCACTATAAAAGTTCCGTGCAAAGTGAGACCTTCGGATAAGGTTTATAAAATGGAACAAGTAAACAAAAATTAAAAATAGAGTCACATGTGAATGTGACTCTATTTTTTTTGTTCCACGTGGAACGTTATAAAAAGAAAAATCTAGTTTTGTTCCACGTGAAACAGTTTTAAAAATCTGAAATATTTTAATGATAAATCTATTCTTGCAATGTGCAATTAATAAAAAAGAGACGTAGTTTACTACGTCTCAAAAAAATAAGAATCTTCGATGAAAATGATTTAGTCTTGATGAAGATTGTCGAAAATTATCTTTGCTTTTGTTTTGCCAATGACCTCAGCCAATTCTTCTTCTGTTTGTTCTTTGATTCGTTTTACACTTTTGAATTTCTTTATTAAAGTATCTTTAGTTTTTTCTCCTATACCATTGATGTCATCAAGTGCAGAATGAATCTGACTTTTGCTTCGTTTGTTACGGTGAAAACTGATTGCAAATCTGTGTACCTCATCTTGAATGCCTGCCAGAAAACGAAATAAAGAATGATTTGGCTGTATCTCCACATGAAGAGGCGGAAAACCATAAAGCAATTCTTTTGTGCGGTGTTTGTCGTCTTTTGCCAAACCTGCGATGGGTATGTATAAATTCAGTTTGTCTTCAATCACTTCTCTTACACATTCCATTTGTCCAACACCACCGTCGACTATAATCAAATTAGGAAGTTTTTCTCCTTCATTCACCAATCTGCTGTAACGTCGGTAAACAACTTCTTGCATTGATCCGTAGTCGTCTGGCCCTTCTACAGTTTTGATATTGTATGTGCGATAGTCCTTTTTTGATGGTTTTGCATTCTTGTAGACAACACATCCAGCTACAGCATCGCTTCCTGAAATGTTTGAATTATCAAAACATTCAATTTGGTGTGGAACTTCTTTTAGTCCAAGAACTTTTTGAAGTTCAGTCAGAAGTTTCATTGCACGTTGCTCCGGATTGAATTTTTCCGCTTGTTTGATTCTGTCGAATCTGTATTGTTTGACATTCTTTATTGATAAATCAAGAAGTTTTTTCTTGTCGCCTTTCTGTGGAACAGTGATTGTGACATTGTCAAGTTCGAAAGAAATAGGGTAGGGAACGATGATTTCTCGTGACAAACTCTTAAATTTCTGACGCATTTCCACAATTGCAGAAGCTAAAATTTCACTCTCTTCTTCTTCTGTCTGTATTTTATATTCGAATGTGTAAGCTTGTGATATTGTTCCCTCCATCACTTTCAAAAAGTTGATGTAGGCATTGTTGTCGTCTATTTCTATTGAAAAAACGTCTATGTTGGTCAGAATTGGACTTACAATGGTGTTTTTGCTTTTATACTGAGAAAGAAGATAGAGCTTTTCTTTCATCTTTTGTGCATCTTCAAATCTCATTTCTTCTGCAGCTTTGCCCATTTCATCGAGAATATATTTTTCAAGCACACTCATCTCACCTTTCAAAATGAGCTTGATTTCTTTTATGTTTTCTCTATATTCTTCTTCTGTCTGATAACCTTCACAACATCCTTTGCATTTCTTAATATGATAATCCAGACATACTTTATATTTTCCACTTTTGATGGCATCTTCTGTCAGCTTATTATTACATGTGCGGATTCCATATATGTTGTGAATTAGATCAAGCACTGTCTTCATTGCCGGAAGATATGTGTATGGACCATAGTAGAGTGATCCGTCGTGAACATAACGACGAGTGTAGAAAACACGGGGAAAAGGTTCATTTTTAATACAAATCCATGGATATGTTTTATCATCCTTCAGTAGAATGTTGTATCTCGGTTGGTGTTTTTTTATCAGACTGTTTTCAAGAAGCAAGGCATCCTGTTCACTCGGCACAACAATATATTTGATGTCTGCAATCTGTTTTACAAGTGCTCTGACTTTATTTGAAGTTTGATATTTGTTGAAATATGATGAAACTCTTCTTTTGAGGTTCACAGCTTTTCCAACGTAGATGATTTCATTTTCTTTGTTGACATATTGGTAAACACCTGGACTTTCTGGAAGTGAAAGAACTATTTGTTTCAGCTGTGAAATCTCTTTTTCCATCATGTATAAGTCTAAATTTCTAAACTTTCAAAGTAGTTGTTGAGAAGAAAATAGTATGCGTTCACTATTTCCTGCATCTTACGAGTTGCCTCTTTTTTACTGATTTCATCGGATAATTCGTATTTGTCTGGATGATATTTCAGTGATAACTTTCTCCATTGACGTTTCAGTTCTTTTAATGTGCAGTTGTAATTTAATTCCATTGTCTTGAATGCGTTTTTAGTCTTTTCATTCAACGATTCTTCTAAATTTTCCTCGTCGTTGACAATGTAGCCTCTATAAATAGTCCATAGATTTTCTTTGTCGATAGAGTTTATTCTCATGTGTCTCATGATTTTTTCTATCAGCTCACGCTCACTTCTACATATTCCCTTTCCACAAGTGCTGATACACATGAGCATGTTTAGAAGCTGTACTCTGTTGCCATACTTAAATGTGCGATTTGCATTCAAACATAGTATATTCACCGACAGATTGTCGTTGTAGAGATACGTTTTTAAATATTCAATTGTCTGCTTGGCATACGTGGAATTCATCTTTCTGTCAAGATAATTTTTGACGATTTCAATCTGCGATTTAGTTCTCACAGTGTTGGCTTTCATCATCACTGCACTGAGTCCAGCCACCGTCTTCATTATCATTTCTCTACGTTGCTCTTTGCGTCTTTGAGTATCTCTTTCTTTTTTCACTCTTCTTTTTTCCTTGAATTGCAATACTACGACAATGATGAATATTGCTGTTATCAGTGTAGCTATTATCACCATTTTATTGGAAATTTAGAGTGAAAAATGACTTAATGACTGATTTAGAAAGTCAGTGTCAAACCAAGCAAAAAGTTGAATCCTTGGGATGGATAGCCATACCAAAACTCGCTTCTTTGGTTCAAAATATTGTTGAAACGAGCGAATACATCGAGAAAACTCATCAACTTATAATTTGCACCCAAACTGATGTCGTTGAAGTTTTTAAGGTCTACACTAGAGTCTTTTCCTAGTTTAGCTTTTCTTCCTGCTTCAAGATCGTAGTTGATGTTGAAACGAAGAAAATCTGTTGGAACATAGCTGACTCCAAGTCCGATTTGTGCTGCTGGCAACATCCAAGCTTCTTTCTGTTTTTCAAGCGACCATTTATTGTAGCCGATTTTAAATGAAAAATCCACTTTTTCACGGAAATTATAGTTAACAGCTGCTCCACAGTTAAATTGACCTACGTTTTTATCATACACAACATCAAATGTGTTCTTCATCCCTGTTGAGTCAGACTTGTTGACGTAGAAGTATTGATTGTTGATGATTTTGTATCCGATGTGGATGTCAGTGTTCACACTTTTGCCAATATTGAGTTTTGTTCCCAAATAAATGTCAAGAGGAATATAAGTGTCTTCCGGACGTGCGTCTGGAGAAAGATATATGTTTTCGTTGGCAAGTGAACGTAATGTATTCACTTTATAATCTCCTGTTACACCTGCGTAGACATACCAAATATTGTCGATAACACGAACTTGTCCTGTAATATCCGGTGAAAATGCCGTATTTTTTCCTTGATTGATACCAAATGAAGCTTTTAGACCAAGATTCAATCTTCCAACTTCAGAAATGAAACTGTAATATGGATTAAACTTCAACACAGTAAAATTGTTGAAGTTTTGAGCTTTGCTGAAATCGATAGAGCCGTTTTCAGGAGTAGAAACAAACACGTTATACATCTGAAATTTCAATGACAATATAGATTCTTGCATTCTGTATGAAGCTGCCAAATCTGTGAAAATTGTGTTTTCAGCGACGTCGAAATGTGTTTTTAATAGACGCCAATTGGTTTGCAAATCATATTTCCACTGCTCTATATAATCTTTTGATCGGAAGCGAAAATTCAAAGCTGCGGTCAAATGGGAGTTTTTCTGATCATCATTCTTATATTCAGGCTCTTCTTTGTCCTTATTTTGTTCGGAAAAACTGATCATATCACTGTTTAGTCCATAGTAGTTGAAACGATTATAACCAAACTCTCCAAATGCACTAATTTCACGAATTCTGATGCTTCGTAGAAAGGATATTCTCGCTTTATTGTCATTATAAAGTCCTTTGCTTAAAACATCGTTGGAAAGGACATCATAATTGTCTTTTTTAAGAGTGACGTTGCCAAAAGATGAGTTATGTTTCAAATAAAAGTCGAAAAGAGCGACGTCGCTATTATAAATAGGTGTATAAAGTTCACCAAGGAAAGATTTGTAGTTTCCTCCACCTAATCTAAGAAAACCTTCACGACTGTATTTGTTTTCTTCTTGCGATGCAAGTGCATAATCAAGAGAAGGAATAATATCAGTTTTTGGCTTGTAGGTTGAAGTCCAAACTTTATAATCTACTTCTATCTTTTTGGTATTCACATCTTTAAGTTCTGGCATTGTATTTATTTTACCAGCTTCTTTAATGACGGGAGTATAATCTCTCACCACCTCGATATTTCTTTTGATTGTAGTATCGGTGGCAGACGCAGTATTTGTGGAGTCGGATGCGTTTTGTGCACTGACTATTGAAAATGCCGAAAGTAGAGCAATATTAAAAACTATTCTTTTCATCGTGATTTTCTTTACTCCTTAATTTTATTTTTCTCTCTTGCCTCAATGTCATCAAGACGTGATTTGATTTCAAGAGCTATATCATCTTTACCTTTATAGTTTTCTCTTACACTTAGCAGATATTGTTTAGCTTCAAACTCACGATCCATTGATACGTAGATATCAGCCAAAAGCACAAAACTCTTTGCCAACCAGTATTGGTGCGGAGTGTTTTGATCAATGAATTCGAAGATTATCTTTTCTGCAGCCTCTTTATTACCATCGTGGAAAGCATATTCAGCAGTTTTGTATTTTGCTTCTGCACCAAACTCATCTAAACAATTGGAAGATAGAGTTTTATAATCAGCGACGGCATAATTTGTTTCACCCTTTTGCTCATAACATTTTGCGCGAGTATAAAGAGCTTCACGATATAGATTTGGATCAAGTTTGTCTCCTTTGATCACGTTATCACAAGCGGAGATTGTTTCGTCGATTTTGCCGAGTTTGTTGTAGCTACGCATAATTTGAAGTTTGGCTTTCTCTTTATTCTCCACATTCTGTGTGATTTCAACCATTTTTTCAAGGTGTTCCACAACCTGCTCGTAATTTTCCTTCTTATACTCTATGTCAGCAAGAAGAAGAAGGGCTTGTTCTGCATGGACGGAACCAAGTTGCTGCGCTGTAAGCGACAATTCTTTCTTTGCTAGGTCGTACTCCTTAATATTATAGTAGCTATTACCTAGATTGAAGTGTGCACTTTCATTAAAGATGCTGTTAGGAAACTTATCAAGATATTTGTTGAAACTGTTGATTGCTTCCTGATATTTCTCCTGAAGATAAAGTTTTTCAGCGGCAAGATAAGTCAAAGAATCCTGTTCTGAAATTTCAAATTTGGCGATTCCACCGAGACTTTCCACGTATTCTGCATATCCCGACACATTATTTTGGTCAAAATAAATTCGTTTTAAGCCTTCAAGCGATGTTTTTGCTTCTTCACTTGATGGAAACATATCAACTATACTCTTGTAAATCTTGGTACTTTGTTCAAAATCACCCATTTTATCGTGGAGCATAGCAGTCTGAAGCTTACCTTTACGACTTAGAGGACTATGAAAATATGATTTTGATAGTTTTTCATATGTGGTGATTGCTGATTTATAATCGTTAAGCATTACGTATGAACGACCGATTTCATACATTGCGTCGGCAATGTATTCTGAATTTGGAAACTTTGAAATCAGACGGTTCAAAGTAGCGATTTTTCCGTTATAATTTTTCTGAAGACCTTGTACGAAACCTTGTTGGAAACAAGCGTAGTCGGCTCCGGATCCTTTCAATGCGTAAACTTTTGAATAGCTTTTCTCTGCATTTTCAAAATCATGGTTGATGAAGTAACAGTCACCTATACGGTTGTTGGCATCGGCGATGAGTGTTTTGTTGTTATCTTCAAGATTAGTGAATTTTCTGAACCATGTCAATGCCGAAGTATAACTCTTATTGTTGAAGTAGCAGTAACCGAGGTTGTAGTGGGCAAGATTGTATACATCACTGTGTCGAGCTCCCGTAGTATTTATAAATGAGAGATAATCTTGCTGAGCTTCTGTTGGTTTGTTGAGACGGAAATTTGCCTCACCACGCCAAAAATAAGCTAGTGATTCGGTATTGTAGTTATATTGTTTGTCAATGAGTGATTTAGTGAGATAATCTTTAGCTTTCTCGTAATCACCATCTGTAAAGCTTTGAATACCAAGACAATATAGTATTCTTTGACGAGCTTCCAAGATGCTAGGATTATTTGTATTGATTTTTTGTATCGACGCGTATGCTGCCTCATAGTTTTTTGTAGTCATGTAGACGTTGAGCAAATAGTCGTAGATACGGTTTTTATAATTTGACTTAGGAAATTTTTCCAAGAAAGTCTCGAATGTTGTCACAGACTCATCGAATGGAGAATAACTCTGGTCATACACCACAAGGGCGTAGTTGAACATTGCTTCTTCCTGAACCTCTTTGTCAAACTCCATTTTTGACGCTTGGGCAAAGCACATTCTTGCGTTGGTCTTGTCGCCAACCTTCAAATATGAATTTCCGAGGTTCAAATAAGCATTCTGACTTAACTCATCGTTGTCTGTTGTGACTTTTTGCAGATTTTCAATTGCGTTTTTCCAATCCTGAGTCTTGCAGTATGACGTACCCAGCATGTAGATATTGTTACGCATGATTTGATCCGTCGTCTTTGCATATTCAGAAAGATACTTGATAGTCTGCTTATAATCGTTCTTTTTGAAATAGCATTCGCCGATTATACGGTAGATTTCAGAATTGCTCTTATTATTCGGATATTTTTCGATTATTGAATGTCCGTATTCGAACACTTTTTCGTCCATATTCTTGTAATAGTATATCTGAGCAATGTAATATGGGACGATAGATTCATATTCGCTGTCGTTCTGCAGACTGATGAAAGTTGGAAGAGCAGCGTCATAATTCTTTTTCAAATAGTCGATGTAGGCAAGATAATATTTGCCTGATTTTTGATAGTTGTCGTTGTTAAGGTCACATAGAGTAGTGAAAGAAGAGTGGGCTTTATCGTAATCTTGAAGTTGAAGATTGCAATAGCCATGGCGGAAGAAATAGTCCGCTTTCTCCTTTTTGCTTAGTTTACGTGGGTCGACTTTGCAAAAATATTGCTCAAGAGCCTCTTTGTATTTGCCTTTTTGAAAATAAATAGAGCCTTGCAAGAATAATATTCTGCTTATATGAGACGAGTGTGGATTATTCGCAACAAATCTTTCCAGGCGACCACGTGTATCTTTTCTGTCCATTTCGTAGGCACAGCAGGCAAGTAGATATTCTGCTTCAGCGTAATATTCCTCTCTATCCACATCTTTGTCTTGCAGATATTCGTCGAGGTAACGGAATGCAGTGTTATACTGCTTGAGGTCGTACATTTCTTTTCCTTCAAAGTACAGACGTTCAGCAGTAGTATAAGTTTTAGTTTTTTGAGCGTTGACACTGCCTATCGACAGGGCCATAGCCATCATAATAAGTTCTTTTTTCATCGACTAATTTACATATACTTCAAATGTGCAAACAAATATACTATATTTTTTCAACAATTAATCTAATTTTTTTAACTCTCTTATTTAATTTACAATATGTTATTGCCTGTAAAGAAGGTGAAAATAAACCTAAATATTAAAATTATCCGATGAAAAGGGAAAAAACTATAACTAAATAGGTACGGAAAGAGTATGATTTTTTTCAAAAAAAAACCGGGTTTTGCAAATACTGCAAAAACCGGTTTTATATTGTTGTGTAGACGAAGTAAATATGTCTACAACTTATTCTTTAGTTATTTTACGATTGATAACGCTTCCATTCTCCAAGTATTGACGCTCTATCACAAGACCTTTTGTATTGATATTTACTCTTTGACCAGCAAAGTTGTAATATTCAGTCTTAATTATTTTTTCTGAGTTGTAAACGAATGATTCAACGTCACTCAATGGACAATTTTTAGACATTGCTATGACATGAATATCAGATATAGAAACTAAAGAATAGGCATCAGTATTCATATATTCCTTAATGTCATCAGCGTTACCAACTACAACTCTAAAATAGAAGATAGTGTCGTGAGCGTTGAATAATATACAATTATCTTTATTCAAACAAATAGAAGGATTGTTTGAAGGCTCATTAATGTTTTTCCAAATTTCATTTGTTCTAAATGGAAAATTAGAAGGATCATGTATTGTATATTGGAAAACATACATTGGATCATTGAATACACTTTTAGCACTTTCTGCCATTATAGTTTTTAATTTCAAGGAATCATATTGACATAATTCAAGAGCCTCTGCTGAAGAAATTGTGGATTCAACAACTATATCAGGCATAGCACAATATTCCATGTGGACATTATCGATAACAATATCACCTTGAGATGTCATATAATTATCTACACTGTTTACGATTTCGAAAGTAATATCATTGCATGTAGCAACTATTTTTTTCTCTGCTTCTATCCAGCCTTCTGTTCCATTTAGTTTGATGTTAGTTATAGAATCAAGTGTTTGGTTAGTCTTTGCATCGCGAATATAAATAGCTAATTCAGCAATTCCATTTGGGTTGTTATTTGCAGCTCCAAAGAAAGCTCCATATTCTAATTCTGTTCCTATTGCTATTCTGTTGACAGTGCGTCTATAAATGACCTTATTAAGATTATCATTGCCATTCATATCTAAGAAAAGCATACCACCTCTTCCTGTACCAGAAACATCACCAATAATGCCGGGAGTATAAGGATTTTCTTTAATGATCATCCAAGAATTTGTAGGATCATATTTTGAATTTGGAAAATCAGGAATACTTACACCTTGTTGAAGAACGGTTGTGAAAGGTCTTGTTGAATCAGTGTATATACCATTTGTAATTGATACAGTATGTTTAGTTCCATCTGATTCAGTGTATGTGTATTCTGTGTTGTCTACAGAAAATTCACCGAAGTCATCGAAGAAAAGTGATGCAATAGCAAGTGGAGTACCATCAGCAGTAAAACATTGAGGATCTTTTATAACAGGATCACAATTAGTGCTGCTACTAGCAACCATACAGTTTGAAATAGAAACTTTGTCAGAATCCAAGTTTCCATTTTTGAATTCATTTAGACGTGTTGAGTCTGCGGCAACAATTCTAAAATAAATTTTCTTACCAACTAATGAGTTAGAGAAACAAGGGTTATTTTTTTCATCGAGAATAAATGACTTATCTGACTGAATATTGGATAAAGTGTTCCATTTTATTGTGTCAGTAGAATACTGAAGCATAAACTTTAAATCTTCAAAGATCGAAGTCAAAGAAGTTGGAATAATAGCAGACAATGTCAAATTATCATTCTTACAAAGACTGTTTATGCTATTTGCATCAGTTTTATAACTGATTGAAATGGCGGAAATTACAGTTGTATCTTCAGATTCTTTGCAATATGTCATAAAAACATTGTCGATGGCGATATCTCCTTGATGTGCACCATAGTAATCTGCCGCATTTATAATTTCGACAGTTAATTTGTTAGATGGTGAAACAAAGTTATAATCTACAGAAATCCAACCTTCGTTTCCAATAAGTGTTATATCTTTTGAGAAAATGGTATCGTTATTTCCATCTTTTATGATTGTTAATAGATTTGCTTGTGTAACTTCAGAATCATAATTGATAGTTCCTAAGTTACATCCAAAATTGATATTTTTATCTTTTAATTCACCCTTAACTTCACGTCTGTAAACAACATTATTTTTTTTGTCACCAGACATATCCAGAATAAGCATACCACCTCTACCTGTGCCGGAAACGTCTCCATTAACGCCAGGAATGTAAGGGTTAACATTGGTAATCATCCAACTGTTAATTGGGTCATCATTGTTTGCTGCTGGGAAATCAGGAACACTTGCACCATTTGGCAAAATTGTAGTGAATGGTTGTTCTGGATTAGAAAAAATACCATTAGTAACAGGTATAGTTTGTTTGATTCCGTCAGAATCAGTATAAGTATATTCAGTGTTATCAGTTGAAAATTCACCGAAGTCATCGTAGAAAATGTCAATTGTTTCTAATGGTTTGCCATCAGCGGAAGTACAACATTCTTTTGTTTCAACAGTTAAAGATGCAGTTCCAGATGAACATCCGTTAGCTTCAATGGTACATTCAACTTTGTATGATTTATTGATGTCATCAAAAATTGCGGAAAATGTTTTATCATTTGAAGTTTCAGAATTACATTTCCAGCTGTAAGTGACACTATCCAATATGTTTTCTACCTCGAAATTTACAGGAAAAGCGGGACAAACAGGTAATTTTTTTAAGCAGTTTATCTTTGGTTGAGCCTCTCCTACAATTTGGATGTTGTCGATACCGATAGGTGCAGTTGATGGTATTTTCGTCTTAAAATAGAAAGTGACCTCTCCATTTTTATCGGCTTTTGTTGTAAGTTGTATATTTTCGTATTTTCCATAAGATGCATTTAAAGAAACTTTATTACCTGATGCCGTTCCGTACATAATATCTGTACAAACATCAAGTGATGGTTTGTTTCCATTGATATTACCAGATCCAGTAGCAAGTTTTTTACCTATACTTTGCATTGCAAAAATCATGGCACCAGGAAGACTTATTTCTCTGATAAGATTTCTATCATTATTTTCATTGATGGCAATCAGGTATTCTTCCATATTTTCAATAGAATACAGATTATACGCGTCAAAAGAGATAGTAACATTAGAACCTGGTTTTAGGTTGCTAAGTTTGTAGGTCATGAAAGGAATATTTGGTCCAAATCCAGCAGTAACAATCATGTTTCCGCTTTTTGTATCCATTATATATGGAGAAAGTGTGCGTGGATTTCCAACTATTCCTAAATAACCTATGGCATCACCAGAGGGGTTGCTGATTGTTTTTGTTAGAGAATCAAAAGTAATACTGTTTGAAAATTTGATATTTGCACGGATCATACCACCTTGCTTAACGTGGTCGATAGTTGTTTCCTTCTCACCGGTGCATGCTGCATTGCGGATACTGTCTGAATACCATCCATCCAAATCATTGGTCAAATCAGGATTACAAAGCTTAACATCTGTGTCAAAATTTGTGTGATTTATTAAGCAGTTTTCGGCAAAAGCCGATATGCAAAACATTGATAATGCAACCACACAAATTCGATTAAAATTAAATATTTTATTCATATGTTGTAAGTTTAAATTAATTGCAAATATAGTAATAGATATAATTACTAAAGCTAAATACAAAGATTAAATGGTAGAATCAAACGGATTTTTTAACTTTTTGTTAACCATTTCAATTTTATTGTTAACTGTCAATGCCCGTGTTTGATACGTTTGTCTATCAGCTTATATTCTAAATAGATATACTTTTGCTGGTGAGAAATGTGTGTGCAAAGTCACCGCAATTAATATAATACCTACATACTATGAAGACTAGACTATTTACTTTATTGGCACTTGCATGCTCGACTTTATCGTATGCTGCCGACTTTAATCTGAAAGTTGATCTTGGCGACAGTATTCGCCCTGTGACTCATGTGGCTTCTGGTTCACTTTATGGACTGACGGAATCGCTTCCAGCGGATATCGCTGCTCACGTCGCTCCATTGAAACCAAATGCTTTTCTTAATCCTGCTGTGTCGGGCAGTGGACGTCAACAACCAATTGGTGACGCTTTCAAAGCTGCAGAGAGAATAAAGAATACTACTGGTAAGGTTCACATTCGTCTTGCTGATATTCTTCCTGGCTGGCCTTATAATTGGAAAGGATGGAGCTATTGGGAGCAGGAGGTGACAACGATCGTGAATAAAAGAAAGAATTCTAATCTTAATTTCGACGGTTACGAAATATGGAATGAGCCTTATGGCACTTGGAAAGACGCGAATGGAAGATACCATGAGGATTTATGGAAACCAACTTATGATCTTTTGCGACGTCTGGATCCTGGCTGCAGAATCATAGGTCCTTCTTTTGCTTTCTATAGCTCTTCGCGAATGGAAGCATTTGTAAAGTTCTGTTCTCAAAACAATTGTATGCCCGACGTGATCAGTTGGCATCAGTGGGGATCTGGCGGATTTGTGGATGCTCTCAACCATTATCGCAGTTTGGAAAAGAAATATAATGTCTCTCCACGTAAAATCAGTATCAATGAGTATTGTGCTGGATCGGATGCAGCAAACCAAAAATATGAGGGATGTCCGGGATATTCAGTCCCTTTCATCGCCAAATTTGAGCGTCATGGTGTGGAAAGTGCGATGATTTCATGGTGGTTCACCAACCTTCCTGGACGTTTGGGTAGTTTGCTCACGTCGCAGAATGAGAAGGGTGGAGGATGGCATCTCTACAAATGGTATGGAGATATGGAAGGTTATATGGCATCAGTCACACCACCAAACGATAAAAGCGATGGATTGGACGGTTTTGCCGCAGTCAACAGACAAATGCGCGAGGCAAGTGTAGTGTTGGGAGGATCAAGCGTAGGTTCTGTCGACGTTACTATCAATGGTATTCCTTCATGGATGGGAAGTGAGGTTGAGGTGACAACTGAAGTGGTGACTTGGGAGAATAAAGATAAGGCAGTGGCTGGTCCACAAACGTTGACCACAAAAGTATATACTGTCGACAATGGAAAAATAGTGGTGCCTGTAAATGTAACAAGCAAGTTGTACGCTTATCGCCTTTATATCACACCGGGTGAGACAACTCCAAAATCTCCATTCTTGGGTCATGCGTTATCCATTCCTGGAACAATTGAGGCAGAGCATTTCGATAATGGAAGCGATGGAATTTCCTATCACGACAAAGACAGGCAAAACCGTGGTGAAGGATATCGTTTGGAGACGGGAGTGGATGTTTACGCTTTGAAGGATAAACCCGATGAATACGCTGTTGGTTATGCCCAGAAAGAAGAGTGGCTTGAGTATACTGTCAACATTGAAAATGAGGCTTACTATGATATTTCTGCAATTTTGTCTTCAGGGGGAGAGAATTCAGGAATCCAGCTACTTCTTGATGGCGAAGCAATCACGGATATGTTGCAGACAACACCAAACGATAATGATTGGGAAAGTTATCTTGAGACAACAACACGCAGTTTGACTAAACTTCCTCAGGGCAAACATACATTGCGTATGAATATAGTCGGTGATTGGATCAACATTGATAAATTCATCTTCACTGAATACGATCCTACTTATGTGGGCAATATAGAAGCAGAAGACATCCAAACATTTGAAATATTCGATGTGAACGGTGAAAATTATGGAAAAATAGTGTCAAATCAGCACTGTCTTCCATATATTTTGCGAGAAAAAGGATATGCAAGGGGAGTATATGTGGCAAAATCTGCAAAGAAGGTAATAAAAGTAATTGTAGAGTAGATAAAATAAGGAAGACGGAAAAGTAATTCCGTCTTTCCTTTTATTTGAAAAAAACGAAACAGCAAAAAATCACTTTTTTTAATTCATTTTTGATTATTTTTCTAAAACCTTTAATTTTGTATAAAAATTAAAGACTAACAAAAATTTTTTAGAGATGAGTCTAATTAGTGAATTTAAGGATTTCGCCATGAAAGGCAACGTTGTCGACATGGCAATTGGTGTGATCATCGGTGGTGCATTCGGTAAGATAGTCACTTCAATGGTATCTGACATCATGATGCCAATTCTTGGCTATGTTATTGGTGGTGTTAACTTTACTGATTTTAAGCTAACATTGAAGGACGCTGTTCCTGCTACAGATACGACACCTGCAGTAGAAGCTGTCACTTTGAACTATGGAAATTTTCTACAGGTGACATTTGATTTCTTGATTGTTGCAATCTGTATCTTCGCAGCTATTCGTTTGGTTTCAAACTTTACTAAGAAGAAAAAGGATGAGGCTCCAGCTCCAGAACCGCCAGCACCAAGCAAGGAGGAGGTTCTTCTTACAGAGATCAGAGATTTGTTGAAAAACAAATAAAACATACAAAAGGATGTCAATTTTGACATCCTTTTTTGTTGTTTGTTAGAGACGTGATGTATAGCGTCTCTTTTTTGTGGCTACTGATTAAAAATGTGTTATAGAGAATCTGACGGAGGTCAATTTATTGCTTTATATTATTAGCAAAATCACATAATTTTTTGTAAGTTTGTCTTTGAACAAATTATATGCTTTTATATGAAATCAGTAGTGGATCTACATACTCATACAATCGTCAGTGGACATGCTTACAGTACTCTTGCTGAAATGATTGATGCCGCACAGAAAAAAGGTCTCAAACTTTTTGGTGTGACGGAACATGGACCAATGATGCCTGGATCATGTCATTCTATCTACTACCGTAATCTTAGTGTTATTCCACGTCAATATGGTGAGATGCGTCTTATGATGGGGTCTGAAATGAACATCATCGATTTTGCCGGAAATGTGGATTTGAAGCCAAGCATCACTAAAACATTGGATATCCGTATAGCAGGTCTGCATAGTCGTGCGTTTACTAATGGCACCGTTGCAGAAAATACAGATGCTATAATAAATGCGATGAAAAGGCCCGATATAGATATAATTTCTCATCCTGTCGACGGTACTGCAGATCTCGATATCAGGGCTATAGTGCAGTGTAGTGCTGAGACTAAAACTTTGCTGGAGCTAAACAATAGCAGTCTCCGTCCTGGACGTGATAAGCCAAAAGCAAAATCTAATTTTATAGAGATGTTGCGATATTGTAAGGAGATGAATGTTCCAATTATCATGGGTAGTGATGCCCACATCACTTACGATGTCGCCAACCATACCTATGCCTATGGTTTAGCTCAGGAAGTAGGATTCCCTGATGAACTGATTTTAAACGGTGATGATATCAGATTTTTGAATTATCTTACAGAAATTAGAGAATCTAAATAATTTAATCTCTCATCACTCTTGTGCTCCATTCCACGTATTCACCGCCGAATTCTTTTGCAAGATTCATCACTTCATTTGTGACTGTGGTGATCGACTCTATATCAGTTTTTGATTTCTTTGAGAAAACAACTTTGACTACTCCCTCTTCTTCCTCCACCTGGTCAACATAATATTTCCATGTTTTGGCCTTGGCGGCAAGGTTGTTGGCATTCTCTTTCTTGTCTAAAGGGAAAGAGATGAAGTGAGAAACAATATGAAGTTTTGTATTCACGTCGCCTTTAGCTTGAAGATCTTCTATTATGCGTTGGTTTTGTATCTTTTGGTAATTCCACTGGTCGGGGAAAAGTTTGGATTGGTATATGTTCCAATTTTGGTCGTTTTTGAAGGAAATATTCATATTTTTGCCGATTCTACCGACTAATTTTGATTTTTCTATTTCCTTTTTCAACTCTTCCGTATTGTATGTATAGACATAGATCTCAAGTTTACTGCTATCCATAGACGCTGCCACATAAGCAGACTTGTTCTTTTTGTCGTTGGCCAACGATTCAATGGCAGGTTTTACCTTCGACTCAAGTATTGTTTTTGCCTCCTCTTCACTTTTGCAACCTTCTCCATTAAATGTCATATTGCAACAAATTATACCGGCGGAAGGTTCCACAGCACTTAATATCGCCATATCAATGAGTATGAATCTTCCGTCGTCGCTCTTATAGAATCCCCAGTCGTCACGATATCCGTGGCCTACGATTGATTCATCAGAGGTCTTGTTCTCAAACATGTGCTTGAAAAAAAGCTGGTTTTGGGCAGATGCGCATAGCACCGTCGCCAATATAGCAATAGAGGTAAAAAATCTTTTCATATCATCATTTTTTGCAAATATACCTAATTTTTGAAAAAGAGATATAACTTTGCGTACTCATTACTTTAACAAATATGATGGACGGAGAAAACAAGAGAGTCATTAAGAATGCGGCGTGGATGACAGTGTTTCAGGCAGCCAACTATATTATTCCAATCCTTCTGATTCCTTACGTAAGCCGAATCCTAGGTGTGGACAGTTTCGGTAAGGTGACTTATATGCAGACTATCGCCCAGTATGCCACAATCTTCATCAATTTTGGTTTTGAATATACGTCGACGCGAGCTATTGCTGTCAACAGGGATAATCCTGATAAACTCCGTTCTATCTTCTGGGGCACTATCTATGCAAAGTTGCTGTTGACGATGGTTTCACTTCTCGTCTTCCTTCCATATTCCTTCACTCATAGCCAATCCACCGAGGAAATGGTGATGTATGCCGCAGCGTGGATGATAAATATAGGCTGGTGGCTTTATCCGTCGTGGTATTTCCAGGGAATGGAAAAATTGAGTATTATGAGTGTTGCCAACTTTTTGATCAAGGCGGCTGGTGCCATATTGGTAGTCGTCTGTGTGCGTGAAGCATCTGATAGTGTCGGTTATTTGGCATCATTCTCGTTCTCATATATCGCGGGAGGTTTGATCACGGTTGCCTACTGTGTGAAGGAAGAGGGAATGAGAAGAATAAAAGTGACGGGAGAGACGGTGAAGACGTTGCTTGGTGATTCTCTACCTGTTTTTTTGGCTTCAGTCTGTTCGTCGATTACCCAGGCGTTTGCTGTAACATATCTTGGAGCTGGCAACGCTACTGAACATGATCTTGGAATTTATTCCGGAGCATTCAAACTGGTGTTTGCGGCGGTGGCAATGTGTAATTTGCCTATCTCAATGGCGATTTTTCCGAAGGTGTCGAGAGAATACGAAAAAGATAAGGAGGGAGGAATCAGATATTTTTATAAGACGTTGAAGATAGTGGTTTTGATTTCAGCTTGTTTCAGTATAGGAATGTATATATTCTCGCCACTTGCGGTCTCATTATTGCTTGGAGATAAATTTGCGGAATCGACGGAATTGTTGAGGTATTATTCCATTTGTCCGCTACTTTGCACCACTTCCCTATATCTCACAGTGCAAGGATTATATGCCATACAGCGACAGAAGTATGCCACAATTGTTGAGGCTGTCGCATTAGTGGTGTGCATCGCGTCGACGAAAATATTTAATGATTATTTTGGTGTCAAGGGAGCAGTGTGGGCATTTGATCTAACAGTACTGACAGAAATTATATTGTCGTTCTCTGTGATCACTGTGATGAATAGAAAGAAATAACAGGTTTACAAACCGAAAAAATCGTAGAGACGCCACAATGTGACGTCTCTACTTGTTTTATTTTTCGTTGTATCGAAAAAATATTTAATATTCGTATCAGTTTATTACGATATAACGAAAAATGAGGACAATTAAAAGACAAACATATATTGATAAAGTAAAGCCATTTATTGATTCAGATTTAACCTTTCTCTTCAATTATGAGTGAGTGTCTATAACGTATTAAAATCAATAAAAGTATCCAAGAAATTGATAAAATAACAAGAACAAATGAGAGTGTTTTTTTGATTTCTTGTTCTGACAATCCTAATTTGCTATACAAAAAACAAATAATTACTTCTATACAAAAAATGAATAGTAAACTGGGAAAAACAGGTATTTTACATCCTGAATAAGATAATTTCAAAGGTTCAATTTCTTTCATATTTCCAAAATAAAAAAAGAGACGTGGTATAAAAAGGAGACGTGGTGCACCGAAAAAATAAAAAGGAGACGTGGCACGCCACGTCTCTACAATAATTATTCTTTAGCCAACACTGTCATTAACGTTTCTCCTACAGCTTTCAGAGTCCCTTTGTTGATATTGCCGATCACATCCTGATGTGTGTGCCATGTCTCAGGGAATCCTCTATACGCGGTGAAATCGATGATATCCACAGTCGGAATATTCGCGTATTGGTTCACATAGACGTGATCGTCTATAATGGAACCGCTTTCAAGCATTTCGAAAATATCTCCGTAGCCGAGGTTTTTGGCTGTCTGCCAGATTTTGGCAACAGCAATGCTTGCCAATCTGCCGGATGCCATATCGATGTGGAATTTGGCATTCGCGTCGCCTACCATATCGAGAAGAATACCGAATCGTGGTTTGGCGATGGAGTCGGCTTTATAATTCTGTGCCCAATATTGTGAGCCAAGACACCATGATTCGTTGTTGCCTCTGCCTCCTGTGATGAATGTCGGTTCTCCCAAATCTTCCGCATCAAAAAATACGATGTCAAGACCTACATTCATATCTGTTTTCTTATACTGGCGTGCAATCTCCAAAATCACTCCTACACCGCTCGCACCGTCGTTGGCACCGTCGATAGGCTTTCTTCGCGTCGCCTCGTTGCCATCTTGATCTGCCCAAGGGCGAGAATCCCAGTGGGAGAACAGAATGACTCTTTTCTTTGCTGACGGATTGAAATGAGCGATGATATTCTCTGCTTTGCGTGTCTTCTTTTCCCAATCCACCACATCGCATTTCTGCACCTCCACAATATCCGCACCATGTCGACGCAATTCACTTGTCATGTATTCGACGCAGTCGTCGTGGGCTTTGCTTTCAAGAACGCGTGGTCCGAATTCACACTGCCTGGCAATATAGCTGTACGCACTGTCGGCATTGAAATCTATTTTTATCTCCTTTTTAGCAGATACTTTTGCCGATTCCTCCGTCTTTTTCTCTTGTGAGAAACAAGAAGGCAACCCTAATGCCAGGGTTGCCACAATTATGATTTTATTAATTTTCATTGTTTATTGTTAAGTCTGTTGAGTCGTCTTTTATAGTTGGAACTGTTGATTCTGCGACGGAAGTGATTGGATAGAACGACATCACGAATGTGAATGCCAGGCAGATCACGGCTGGAATCCAACTCATAAGGTTGATGATTCCAGGCACGGCATTCTGGACTGCTGATGAATCTTGTCCGTCATAACCGTACATTCCAAGCACAGCACCGATGATTGCACCTGCGATACCACCACCGAATTTTGTCGCAAAACTTCCGGCTGAGTAGACAAGTCCCGTAGCACGGCGGCCAAACACCTTCTCTCCATAGTCGGCAGCGTCTCCAAGCATTCCGAAGAATAGGGTAGGAAGGATGGCTGCAAACAACTCTGATGTGATTCCGACAGCGAAGATCATAAGAATCTGAGTTGGTCCGAAGAAGTAAAGCAAAGAGTTGACAATGGATGTCGCTATCATTGAACCGATGAAAACGTTCTTCTTACCGAATTTTTTACTCAATGAAGGAGTGATCATCGCTGCTACGATACTGATAAGCATCAAAGCCACAAAATAGATACCTGCGAGCGCGGCGTTTCCCACATAGTGGGTGAAGTAGATGGCGATGATACCCGTCTTCAAATTATTATAGATATTGAAACCAAGTCCGACTACAAGAAGAATGAACCATGGCTTGTTTTTAACAAGGTCTTTCAAATCTTGCAAAAGGTTATCCTCCTGTTTTTCGTCAGGAGCCACACGCTCTCTTGTTCCCCAGAAAGTCAGGAACATACAAAGAGCAAGAATAGCACTCATGATATACATACTATTGCTGTATCCTGTGCTTTGGTTGATCAGGGAAATATTGTCTTTTGTAAGGTCGCTCTCGCCAGTGATGGTGAAAGTATATTTTTCTCCTGCCTTCATCTCAAAACTTTTTCCAAGTGTCGGAGCTGCGGTGTCTCCCACCATCTGGAATTTTGCGACGCTGCCAAAAAGACCGTGCTGGGTGCTGATTTTAGCATTTTTCACATCTTCTGGCGACGTTACTGTCACCACATATTCTGTCTCAGCTTTTTGCTCAAGGTCGATAGTCGGGTTGACGTTGCCGAAGTATGCCACTAACGCAAGAAGCGAACCTTGTACTAGCATACCACCTGTGAAAGCACCCATCATACGGAAAGATCCAAGCGATGTGCGCTCATTCTCGTTAGGAGTCATCACAGCCATCAAAGCACCGTAAGGGATATTGTTGGCAGTATAGATTAGAGTAAACAGAATATAAGTGGTGTATGCGTAGACGAGTTTCATTTCATAACTCCAGTCGGGAGCAGTGAAGAGCAAAGAAAGAATCACGCCAAGAGGAATGGCTGTCCAAAGTATCCAAGGACGGAAGTGACCGTATTTAGATTTTGTTCTGTCGCCAATCATACCCATTGCGACGTCGCTTACACCGTCGCTTGAACGGCAAATAAGCATAAGCAGTCCGACAGATGCAGGAGTAAGACCGAAAACATCGGTGTAAAAGATTGTAAGGAAGGCTGCGACACCTCTCCATGCGATGTTCGCGCTCGCGTCTCCAAGTGCGAAACATAATTTCTCTTTAAACGAGCAATAACTAGTGTTTTCCATATTATTATTATTATTAATGCAAATGTAGGAAAAAATGCCAAATCAATTCTTAACTCTTAGAAACTGTTTAAATTTAATTAAAAAAATTGGTTATATAGGTCGGGGATTGTTAAGGGCGGAATGCCCTAACCCCTCCTCTCTAGTGCGAGCCGAAGGCGAGCACAAATAATATAACGTGAGTTCGATAAATTGTAATCTGCTGATCATATTCCACTTTCTGATTGGATTCACACCTCTTTTTCTCATAAAAAAGCGTAGCTTTTCTCTGTAAACTTTATTCTCTGTGGTTTTTATTAAATTTTATGTGCTCGCCTACGGCTCGCACGTGGGGAAGGGTTAGGGCCAATATTTATCAAACATGGACCCTTAACAATCCTCATATTTGGTTGCAAAATGAGTCTTATAGCAAAAAAGGATTGCTTTTAACTTTTAATCAAAAAAAAAGCAGACCGCCAAAACAATTGGGGATCTGCCTAAACCTAAAATATGATAACTTAGATATGAAGATCTTATTTGGAACATAAATTGTGGTCAAAACGACATGTTTGTGACTTGTTTTATGTTTTACGGCACAAAAATATATCTTTTTTGGGAAATGACAAAACAAAAAGCAGAAATTATAACAAAAAGTTAAAATTCCTGCTTTTTACTATCATAGATAGCATAAAAGGATTTAATATTAGGACTAAACTACAAATTACCGATTCACATCGTCACTATATTAACTACAAAAACCGTGCCAACTATGCCAATTTTCGTAAAGAAATTTCAAAAAAGTTTATATAATATTGAAAATTAGCGAAATAAAATTTTATGATGGTTTTTGTTCCTGTTTGTAGAGACATCACAATGTGGAGTCTTTACATGGTGTGGCGATTTATTTCAAAAACTTGACAGATTTGTAATCATTAAAAGCACCATATCCTATTATGACATTCTGCTTCTTATTATCTATTACAACATCAAGATTTTTACAACCTGCAAACGCCTCTTGTTCAATGCTCGTCACACCCTCTGGAATCGTGATATTCGTCAGGGAACCACACCCATAAAATGCCAAGTCTCCGATTTTTGTCACACCCACCGGAATGTTGATGTTCTTTAGTGATCTACAGTCTCCAAACGCCTGATTACCGATGCTCGTCACACCCTCTGGAATCGTGATGTTCTTTAGTGAGCTACATCCTACAAACGCCATATATCCGATGCTCGTTACTCCCACTGGAATTTTGATGCTCTTTAGTGATCTACAGTCTCCAAACGCCTGATTACCGATGCTCGTCACACCCTCTGGAATCTTGATGCTCGTTAGGGATCTACAGTCTTCAAACGCCCAGTCACCTATGCTCGTCACACTCTCTGGAATCGTGATACTCTTTAGTGAGCTACATCCATCAAACGCCCAGTCACCTATGCTCGTCACACCCTCTGGAATCGTGATGGACGTTAGTGATCTACAGTCTATAAATGCATTATCACCGATACTCGTCACACTCTTCGGAATCTTGATGCTCTTTAGTGAGCTACATTTATAAAACGCACAGCCTCCGATGCTCGTCACCCCCTCCGGAATGTTGATGTTCTTTAGTGAGCTACAGAATCCAAACGCCCAGTCACCTATGCTCGTCACGCTCTCCGGAATCTTGATGCTCTTTAGTGAGCTACAGCCTTCAAACGCCCCGTTTTTGATGCTCGTCACACTCTCCGGAATCTTGATGCTCTTTAGTGAGCTACAGCCTTCAAACGCCCCGTTTTTGATGCTCGTCACACTCTCCGGGATCGTGATGCTTGTCAGTGAGCTACAGCCTTTAAACGCCCAGTCACCTATGCTCGTCACTTTATATACCTTGCCATAAATTTTCACTTTGCTGGGAATATCGATAGATGTCGGATTTTCCTCCTTCTTGTATCCTGTCACCTTAGCGGAATCGTCTCCCAACGGAGAAAATTTGAGAATAGATGTTGATGCATCGACGATGGCAGTGTCTATGCTAGAGTTGATGGTTTCGCTTTTCTTCTGATTATTACCATCTTTTGCGACAGCAAGCACCTCTGCACTGATGGCGATCGCCATAATCACTACAAGTAGTCTCCTTTTCATAACATCTGTTGTCTCCAAATTTTATATATGTATTGTTATTACAGTAGATTCGTCAAAGTCTGATGATTCCCCCTTTAGCTCCTAGCCCCAAGTTCTTTACCTTCTATACAAATAAGCGACAGCAGCGTCGATCTCATCCCACAACATAAGGTTGAAATCCTCCACTTCACGAAGAGTAGGCAGTGCACCGTCTTTTTTGATACGGTTGAGTGCGGCGAATCTCGACATGATTTTGTCGGAGCAGATCACTTTTGCGATGTATGCCTTCTCCTCATTATCAATAAGGAGGACGTCGGGATACCAATTTGAAAGCTGATACCAGTTGTTCTCAATCCAACCTTGGTTGCGGAAGTAGTTGCGGTTAGCCTCTGCAATCTGCTGCAAACCGTTGTCGTAGCGGTTTTGGTCGAAACCTTGTGCGGAGATAGAAGCAAGTCCGCAAAACAAAGTAAGTATCAATAAAACTATTCCTTTTTTCATAGCAGTAAAATTTACGTTTCTCAAATTCTTATGCAAAGTAAAGAAAAATAGTGCAGAGAGAGCACGGATTTAGTTTTTTTAACCTTAATATAACAAAATTATACAATTCGTCGAATTGGTGTAGGGGCAGGTTTCATACCTGCCCGCAAGATAAATAATGAAAAAACAGAAAACAGCGTCTGAAAAATGTCAATTGCCGCTTGGAAAACCCACAAACAAGTTTGTGAAGAAAACTCCTGAACGGAGAAAACAAAAACGAGAGAAAACGTGATCATGAGAAATTTTCGTCTGAAAGACGTTACCGAGCAAAGCGAGAGAAACCCGTGACGAAGTCTCGGGAAGAGATGACGACGAAAAAAAACTTTGCCTGAAAGGCAATACCATAAGTACTGTCCTTTGTGTTTTATATGTGCTCGCCTTACGGCTCGCACTCTGGAATGGGGTTAGGACCAATATCAATCAAACATGGGCCCTTAATAATCCTTTTTTATAACCATTAGAACAAACTATTCCGCATTTTGCATTTCGAATTTTTAATTTTACTTACATTTTTGGGCATATACTTTTGTTATAAACAAAAAATTATGCGTAATTTGCAGTATAATTGTGTATAATAAGATAATAATATGGATCAATTGAAGAGAAGCCTAGGGGCTATTTTGGTTTTATTGGGAGTTGTTCTATTGGCTATTTACAGCATAGCTGAATTGACAAACAACGCTATTTTGGTGATCGCAGCTATTTTGTTTGTTGCAGGTATCGGATCTTACATCTTCCTTAACAAAAAATTCATCGGAAACGGTAAGTAATAGTAGTTCCCTTTTTTAAATTACGAATATGGCTACAAAGTTGTGGGACAAAGGCAAGGCCACAAATGCGGAGATTGAGAAGTTTACGGTTGGCAAAGACCGTGAGATGGATTTGTATTTGGCCGAGTGTGATGTGCTGGGATCGATGGCACATATCACAATGTTGGAATCGATTGGCTTGATTGCCAAGGACGAACTTCCTGTGTTGCTTGCGGAGCTGAAGAATATTTATTTGGCTGCACACCGTGGAGAATTTGTAATTGAAGAGGGAATAGAGGATGTTCATTCTCAGGTTGAGCTTATGCTTACACGTAAGCTTGGCGACTTGGGAAAGAAGATTCACAGTGGTCGTTCGCGTAACGATCAGGTGCTTGTCGACATGAAGTTGTGGACAAGAGAGCAGATAAGAAGTGTGGTTGAGGCTGTCGAGGGTCTGTTCGACGTGTTGATTCAGCAGAGTGAGAAGTATAAGAATGTGCTTCTTCCTGGTTACACTCATTTGCAGATTGCGATGCCTTCGTCGTTCGGATTATGGTTTGGTGCTTATGCGGAAAGCCTTGCCGACGATATGGAGCTTCTACTTTCGGCATGGAAAGTGACGAACAGAAACCCACTTGGTTCGGCTGCCGGTTACGGTTCATCGTTCCCATTGAATCGTCAGATGACGACAGAGCTGTTGGGCTTTGACACAATGGACTATAATGTGGTGTACGCTCAGATGTGTCGTGGCAAGATGGAGAAGACGGTGTCGTTCGCATTGGCAGGTATTGCTGCCACTCTATCAAAATTGGCTTTCGACGCTTGTATGTTCACATCACAGAATTTCGGATTCATCAAACTGCCGGACGAGTGCACTACCGGATCGAGCATCATGCCACACAAGAAAAATCCGGATGTGTTTGAGCTGACTCGTGCTAAATGCAACAAGATTCAGAGCCTACCGTCGCAGATTATGATGCTTATCAATAATCTTCCAAGCGGATATTTCCGTGACTTGCAGATTATTAAAGAGGTGTTCATGCCATCATTCGGTGAATTATTGGATTGCATCAAGATGACTACACATATCATGTCTGATGTGAAAATCAACGAGCATATTCTTGACGATCCTAAATATGACTTCATCTTCAGCGTGGAGGAGGTCAACCGTCTGGCTCTTGAGGGAATGCCATTCAGAGACGCATATAAAAAAGTGGGATTGGAATGTGAGGCAGGAGAGTTTAAGCCAAACAAGAATATCCACCACACACATCAGGGTAGCATAGGAAACCTTTGCAACGACGGAATTACAGCACTTATGAATAAGACTATTTCAGAGTTTAATTTCGATAAGGTTGAAGAGGCAAAAAAGAAATTATTGGCAATATAAACAAAGAATTTAATGACAGTAGACACAAAGACTATTATACAGAAGATAGTTGAGGGAATGCAGGAACGAAAAGCAAAGAAAATCGTTACTGTAGATATGACTGAGTTGGAAAATTATAGCTGTCCGTACTTCGTGATATGTGAAGGTAATTCGACCACTCACGTCGTCAGCATCGCTGATTCTGTGAAACATTATGTGAGGAGCGAATTGAAAGTTCATTTTATCGTGGCGGATGGATATGAGAATGGTCAGTGGATTGCCATTGATTATGGAGAAATCATAGTACACGTCATGCTTCCGGAAATGCGTGAGTTTTACCGCATAGAGGAGCTATGGGAAGACGCGAAGATAACAGAAATACCTGATTTAGATTAATTTATATGGCCCAAGAAAGTAACAATAAACCAAAGATGCCAAATTTCAAGTCATCGTCAGGCCTTTATTGGTTGTATGGCTTAGTGGCAATCTTTTTGGTGGGAATTTATTTTTCAGACGACAATCATTCAGCGAAGGAGATTGGCTACAACGAGATCAAGTATCTTGTGGAAACCAACTCTGTCTCAAAAATCACTGTAATCACAAACGACAAATATGCTGAGGCTACGGTGAAGGAGGGCAAAATGCGCAATGCATTTGGTTCAGACTCCATCAAATACGCCGCAAATCCGAAGGTCCATGTGAAGATTCCTTCAGCCGACCGTTTCACAGAGGATTTGACTGAATGGCAGAAGGCTGACGGTGTGGAAAAGGTAGACCTTACTTTTTCAGAGGACAGCAGTATGTTTGAGGGATTCCTTTACACATTTGGCCCGTTTATTCTGCTTATTTTCTTCTGGATGTTCATCATGCAGAGAATGGGTGGCGGAGGAGCTGGTCCTGGCGGAGTGTTCAACGTCGGCAAGAGCAAGGCTCAGCTTTTTGATAAGGGAAATAATCCTAACAAAGTGACATTCAAGGATGTGGCTGGATTGAGTGAGGCAAAACAGGAGGTCGAGGAAATTGTGGAATTTCTTAAGAATCCGGCCCGCTATACAGAACTTGGAGGAAAAATCCCAAAAGGAGCGATCCTTGTTGGCCCTCCGGGAACAGGTAAGACGCTTCTTGCCAAAGCGGTGGCTGGTGAGGCTGATGTGCCGTTCTTCTCTCTCTCTGGTTCAGATTTCGTAGAGATGTTCGTGGGAGTCGGAGCAAGCCGAGTGAGGGATCTGTTCCGTCAGGCAAAAGAAAAAGCTCCATGTATTATCTTTATCGACGAGATTGATGCCATCGGTAGAGCTCGTGGTAAGAATGCAAGCATGGGCGGTGGAAACGACGAGCGTGAAAGCACTCTCAACCAGCTTCTTACTGAGATGGACGGATTCGGCACAAATTCTGGTGTAATCCTGTTGGCGGCTACTAACCGCGTCGATATTCTTGATAAGGCTTTGGTGCGTGCTGGACGTTTCGACCGTCAGATTCACGTTGATCTTCCTGATGTACACGACAGAAAAGCAATTTTCAATGTGCATTTGTCTAAACTGAAACTTGCGGATGATATTGATGTTGATTTCTTGTCACGTCAGACTCCTGGATTCAGTGGAGCGGATATAGCCAACGTCTGCAACGAGGCAGCTTTGATCGCCGCCCGTCGCAACAAAACAAGAGTTGATAAAGAGGATTTCTTGAGTGCCGTCGACAGAATTATCGGTGGTTTGGAGAAGAAAAACAAAATTTTCACTCGCGACGAGAAGTGGGCTGTCGCAGTCCACGAAGCTGGACACGCCACAATCAGCTGGATGCTTCAATATGCTGATCCATTGGTGAAGGTGACAATTGTCCCACGAGGCATGGCGCTCGGTGCGGCATGGTATTTGCCTGAAGAGCGACAATTGATCACTAAAGAGAATCTTCTCGACAAAATGTGTTCTCTTCTTGGAGGACGTGCTGCGGAAGAGCTGGTTCTTGGCACAATAGGCACGGGTGCTGTAAATGATTTGGAGCGAAGCACTAAGCAAGCATACGCTATGGTGGCTTATTATGGTATGAGCGACAAACTCACAAACTTGTGCTACTACGATTCTCAAGCAGACTACTCATTTACAAAGCCATATTCAGAAGAGACGGCGAAGGTTATAGACGATGAGGTCAAGGCATTGATTAATAATCAGTATGAGCGCGCAAAGCAGGTGCTTCGTGAAAATGCCGAGGGTCATCGCAAGCTGGCGGAAATATTATTTGAGCGAGAGGTGATTTTCGCTGACGACGTGGAAAAGATCTTTGGTAAACGTAAGTGGGAATCACGTAGTGATGAGCTTATGCGTGAGAACGAATCTGGCAAGGAGGAGAAAATAGAAGAGTCTTCTGTTGCAGATGAGAATCATGAAGAAAACAAAGAGATTCCAGAAGTAGATGTAGATAAACCGAAAGAGAATTAAATAATTGTGCGTACGCTTTCAATAGCGTATGCACTTTTTTATAAAATACTTGTTAAGGACTGAACTTAAGTACAAGTGATAAATAATAATAATACAATCAACGAACATTTATTTTCTATGACTATTAAAAGATTACTTTCACTTTTATTCTATTTTGCCAGTATTTTTAGCACAGTGGCACAGGGTTACACAATCAAAGGTAAGGTTGTGGATGCCAAAACAGGTGAGACTATCCCATTCGCTAATGTGGAGCTGAAAAGTGCGGATGGCACAAAGACTGTGCAAGGACATTTCACAGGTGACGACGGTCATTTTGTGATGGAAAATGTCGCGGAAAATAATTATCAGCTTATTATCTCTTTTATGGGATATACGGATTATAATGGTAAAATCACACCCGAAATCCTAAAACGTAAGGGAGGAGCCCACTTCACAATCAAAATGCGTGAAGACGTTGCTCTCTTGAGTCAGGTGGAGGTTGTAGGAACCCGCACACAGCTGCAGATGGATGTCGACAAGAAGACATTCCTGGTCAATGAGGGCGCCGCGTCAGTTGGTGTGTCTGCTACAGATGTGCTTCGTGATATCCCAACTGTCGATGTCGACATGGATGGAAACATCTCACTCCGCAACAATGAGAATGTGGAGGTGTTCATCAACGGAAGAAGTGTAGGTCTTTCAGGTGATGCCCAGGGTGAGTTGCTTGAACAGTTTCCAGCAGGAAGTATAGAAAAGATTGAGGTTATAACCAATCCGTCGTCAAAATATTCAGCTGAAGGTTCGGCGGGAATCATCAATATTGTGATGAAGCAAGACTCTCCTGCTGGTGTGTTTGGAAACGTCACAGCCGGACTTTCATATCCTTCAGAGGGTAAACTTGGCGGTAATCTCGGAGCTTCCGTAAACATCACAAAAAGCAAGTGGACTATCCTTTCTTCTTTGGGCTATCAGCGTCGCACATTCAGAGGAACATCTGATATCGACCGTGAGCAATATATTAGAAGAAACTCATTGAGCAATGAGATAGACAGTGTGTTTAATGTGACGGATGGAGGAAGAGACTTTGTGATGAATTCATATTTTGCCAGACTTGGTCTGGACTATAAGATAAACGACAGAAACAGAGTAGGATTCTCTGGCGTCTTATCTCTTGGAAAAAACAGAAGAAACGAGGATTTTGAGTATAATTTCGGTAGAATAGACAATGGGGTAAGAATAGACACGTCGTATTCGAGCAGAACAGCGTCGGCCCAGAGTCCACGTAACATGTACACACTGAAGTTTGACTATACTCATACATTCAGCAAGAATCAGGAGCTTACATTCCTTGCCCAGACATCGTCCAATAGCCAGAATCACGATGTGACTTACTATCAGTCACGTTATGATATGTCTAACCAACTTTTGAACTATTCGGAGCAGAACCAAACAAACGACCGCACAATACGCAAAAATCAGTTTGCCATCGACTATACTTCACCTGTAGGAAAACTAAGCAAACTTGAATTGGGTATCAATGTCGACATGACAAATGAGAGAAACAATGCAATGAGTTTTGATCGCAGCAACAGTTCGGATCCGTTTGTGGAGCAGGAAAATCTGACAAATGATTTTGAGTATATCCAAAACGTGTATGCGTGGTATGGAATGTGGAGTGGAAAAGTGAAGAGATTGGGATATAAGGTAGGATTGCGTGGAGAGTTGTCGGATATCTCATGGAAGCAGCACAACACAGGAGCATATGATGATCTTGATTTGTATGGAAATCTTTTCCCGTCGTTGTTCCTATCATACAATATTACGGATAATGACGAGTTGCAGTTTAGCGCTATACGAAGAATCTCACGTCCGCGTGGATTCCGTCTGAACCCTAATCCAAACATGTCGGATTCCACAAACATCAGTTACGGTAACCCGGATCTGCATCCTGAGGAGGCATTTTCAGGCGAGATGAATTATCTGCATACCACACAGAAAGGGCATGTCTATACAGTTTCCGCATATTATAAGTTTACAGACGACGTGGTGGAGCAATACAGTTGGACAGAAATGTCGGGCAATACAGCTATTTTGAAAAGCACATTTGCCAATCTGAACCGTTCTCATTCGACAGGATTGGAGGTTATCGCTAAAAACAAGTTTAAGGCACTCACGTTGACAACAAATGTGAACTTGTATTATTACAATCTAGTCGGTGGTGAATCCTCGATAGAGGTAGCCGATTCGGAAGGCGTGTTGAAAAAGAGACTGTTGACACTGAGACAGCGAAATGGTTTCAGCTGGGATTTGAAGGAAGGTGTTGATTTCCGTCTACCGAAAGGAATCACGGGACAGTTCACGTTCAACTACCGTTCACCAAGAGTGGCAGCGCAGGGAAAGAACATGAACACATTCTTCATGAACATAGGGTTCAAGCGACAGTTTATGGACAACAGATTGTCGTTGTCGTTCAATGTCAGGGATATTCTCAACTCCAACAAACGAAAGAGAGAGACATGGTCAGACTCCTTCTATCAGGTTGCGAAAACCACACGTAATGGAAGAACATTTAATTTGAACGCTTCTTATTCGTTTGGAAACAACCATCATAAGAGCAGCAAGAAGAAGGGCAAAGAAGGAAAGACAGAGATGGATGACGATATGATCTTTGATGATTTTTAATTCCGTCGGAGAAATGAATATAGAGATAGAAAGAAAATTCTTGATGGCAGACGACTCATGGCGAGCCGAGGCAGGCGAGGGAGTGCATTATGCCCAGGGATACCTCAACAAGAAAGGCAACACAGTGAGGGTGCGAGTTGCCGGAGAGAAAGGATACTTGACGATCAAGAGCAAGACACAGAGTTTCACCCGTTTGGAGTTTGAGTATCAGATTCCCCTTGGCGACGCGAATGCCATGTTGGAGCTGAGCCAGACGCCGATAGTGGAGAAGTACCGTTATAAGATAAAGCGAGGCAATCACACGTGGGAGATAGATGAGTTTCTTGGCGACAACAAAGGATTGATAGTTGCTGAGATCGAGTTGCAGAGTGAGCAGGAGGCCTTTGAGATGCCAGAATGGATCGGTTTTGAGGTCACTGCGGACAAACGGTATTATAACTCACATCTTGCGGAGAATCCGTACAAGAATTGGGGAAAAGTATAGAAAGTTTGGGAATAAGGGAATATTGATTAGAAGAAGACGGTGGGGTTTGGAATTCCACCGTCTTTCTGTATATAATCACAGACGAAAGATCAATCAAAAAGTGTATTGCCTTTCGGGCAAAGTTGTGATGCCGTCGCTATCCCCGAGACTTCGTCGCGAGGGTTACTCTCGCTTCGCTTGGCAGCGTCTTTCAGACGGAATAAAAGAAACTTATAACTTCTCAAAAATATGTTGAAATCCATTTTGTTTCCCATTTTAGTAACTGATTGTATATCTTATGTTTAATGATTTTATTTACACATTTTCGAGGTTATTGAAACTAAAATATTACACATTTTCGAGGTTATTGATGAAGAAACGCAAGTTTTTGATGCCGTCGCTATCCCCGAGACTTCGTCCCGGGGGTTACTCTCGCTTTGCTCGGCAGCGTCTTTCAGACGCATGAATCGGGGACGATATATTCGAAAAACTCAATGTTTGAGACACCGAAGGAATGATAGATATGAATTAAAATTCAATCAAATTATGCAATTACTTCACATTCAATATCGATTAATTGATTTTCAATTAACCAACGCTCTTGAAAAGCACGTCTTGCAGCCCATGCAATATCATTGATGAATTGAGCATTCATTGCGGCTCCAACGGCTGTTCCAAAAAGAGGAATAGCTTGTAATGCCTTTCTTTTTGTAATGTTTATTCCTAATTGTTTCGCCAAACTTTTAATGGCTATAATTGCTACACTAAGTGGAACTTTTTGGATTGTGATTTCTTTCCAGGATTCTTTTGCTATTTTCACACTGATTTGACGTAATAATAAAACAGAAGTATTTTTTTCTTTTATTGTGTTTGCTCCTGCTGTAGATAAGATACTCAAGACAAAATTCTTGTCATCTTCGCTCTTGGATTCAAAGCCATAACAAACACCTATTTTGTGGATTACTCTTAGACCCATTGTGATTAGAGCAGGAATATCAACAATCATTCCAGGAAGTCCCCAAAATCCTGCTACTCCACCTTCCCCTGTTGCAGCTGCAACTGCCCAGTTGTGAACTTTATCTGCTAATTTGTCGGATAATTCTAAATCCTTTGTTTTTAATTCGGATATGAAGTTAACTTTAGCATCACGTTTTATATCATTAACATCACAGAACCATTCTGCCATCATATTACATCCGCTCAGGACTCCTTCAATAGCTTTGGATGGAATAATTTTTTCGATTAGCCATGATGCGGGTTTAAAAACATAACCTACAGCTTGTGAAACGACACTTGGTTCTTCACTTTTCCATTTTTTGATAGCTTCATACTGGCTTTTTTCGTAATTGTTCATAATTTTCAATTTATTGTTTTTATATATGTAAGGGAAAAACGGAGGTTGTTACAAAAACGGAAGAAAAATTTTTCATGGCCGTTTCTAACCCCCTAGACTTTGTCCCGGGGGTTACTCTCGCTTTGCTCGGCAGCGTCTTTCAGACGCATGAATCGGGGACGATATATTCGAATAACTCAATGTTTGAGACACCGAAGGAATGAAGCTTTCTGATACTTTCCTTTTGGTCGTATGGTGTGTTTATCCCTTTGATTAAAGGGACTCTGACTTTTATCTTTTCTGACATTCCATTCGACACAAACCATTTGAGATTGTTTATGACCAAAGAGTTGTCTTTCCCGGTATATTTAATGTAGATGTCGTTGTTCATATCCTTACAGTCGACAATAAACAAATCGACTTTGCTTGCGATATTTTCTATTGACGAAAGTGGCACGTTAAGCGACGTCTCAATAAAGATATTCCATTTTGTCGGTTTTTTAGAAATGAAATCCTCTATAAAGGAGTGATGTAGCAAAGGTTCTCCGCCTCCGAAGGTCACGCCTCCTCCTGTGTAGATGAAATACAGATTATCGATCTTTAGTTTTTCAATCAGTTCATTAGCGGATATTTGGTAAGACGGAGTGTCCTTCAGCAACGTCTTACCATTTAGGCAATAAAGGCAGCGTAGGGGACATCCGTATAACGACACTAAAGAAGAGACACCTCTCCCGTCTCTCCCTCCAAGGCAATGACGACGGATGCCAAGGAGAGGAGCTTTTTGTGGAAGGGTGTCATTTGTTGTTTTCTTTTGCAATCCTCTCGTCGACATGCTCACCGATTAAATCCAATTCATAATTTTTAATTTTCCATCGTTCTGCCAAACGTGAGATATATGCATTGATTTGATAAATAGCATCTCTTTTTATGGCTTCAAACTGTTCTGTAGGGTTGATGTTTTCCTTATAAGCACCGAAAAAATCAATGTCAAATCTTGGAATATATGGATCATAGAGCTTGATTTTTTCGATATTATAAATAAGAAGTTCGATTCTATCTGTCACGATTTTTTTATCGAGGTAGAGAGTCTCAGCCGCCACGTCGCGATGATTATCATATCTTTCGCGGAATTTTTCCAAATCGTCAATTTCTTTCTCCAACGACATTGCCTTATTGATCTCGTAGTCGCAGAAGTGAAGCTTTATATTTTCATCTCTAATGAATCTGTTAATAGGAGATAAAGCAATAATGCCGTCAGTGACAAAAACTGAGGAATGAGAGGAAAAAGTATTAAATTTGATAGCTGCCCATTCTTCGCTAAGCGACTTTTGGAGAGCTTCGATATGCTCCACATTTTGCTTATTGTTCATAGTCTCAGATTTTAAGTTTTCTTTGTTTTGTTTGATTAACTCTTTTATTTCTTCTTTCTCTGAATCGTCAATTTCTATCTTTTCGACGGGAATGATAATTTGACTTTCAGTGTGAGTGCAGGAATCGCCAGTTTTCTTCTTCTCTTCAATTTTTCTTTCCAGATAATCTAGTTCTTGTTCACACATTGGGCAAGTGCCGGAACAGTTTCCTGTGTGGTTGCAATCAGCGGAGGAGAAGTCGATGCCGAAGATTTTTGCTATCTCCACCCTGACTTTTCTTAATTGGTTGCAAATATCTTTTCCTGTTGCCATGATGAGAATCCCTCCATTATTTGGTTATTTTCAAATTTTTACAGCCAACGAAAGCTGTCTCATCGACAATCGTAGTCTCTGGAATCACGATGTTATTAAGAGATAAACATTCTTCGAAGGCAAATTTGCCGATTTTTGTCACTGAATTAGGAATCACGACGTCGTTTAGTGAAGAGCAATATCTGAAAGCAGCATCCTTGATTTCTGTTATAGAATTAGAAAGTTGAATGTTTTTGAGAGAATAACAGCCCCAGAAAGCGTGAGAACCGATACTAGTTACAGAGTCTGGAATCACAATATCAGTCAGTGATTTGCAACTCCAGAAAGCACCGTCTGAAATTTTAACAACAGAGTTGGGAATGATGATACTTGTTATAGAATCGTTGTTCCTGAAAACTTCCTTAGTAATTTCAGTCACATCGTTTTTGATAACTATATGAGATTTTGTAGATTTCTTTTTGTCTACAATAAGTATATAATCTCTTGATTCTTCGTGATATGTAGGATTTTTCGTTGTCTTTGAATTTTTTATTTTTTCTGAATAAGAAGGACGAACTAAAAAAGAAATAAAACAACACAAGATAAAAAGAGCAATATAACCAAAAAAAATGGCAGTGATATGTCCTTTAATAAATGCATCTACAGTTTCGGGACCGAAAATTACTCTAGTAAGATAAATATGAAATGCATCAGTTACAAAAACAGGAATATAATGTTTGGCATTAACAAAATAAAATTTGATTAAAGATATAATAAGAGACAGGATTATAAACAGAATCCAACGCCCTACGACATATTGAGGAGCGATGTAAAAAACTAAGACTAAAATACCTACAATTGTAGCGATAAAGAATAAGATTTTCAACCATTTGGTTAGTTTTCCAAAAATTGTTTTTTCCATATCAAATCTATGTTTAGATGTTTATATATTATGTAGGAGAAAAAAGGAGGTTGTTACAAGCCAGAGGTGAATTTTTTATAAAATTTTGATTTCCTATGTGAGACCGTGATGTCACCGATAGTTATTACAGTTTGCTAGATGTTATTACAAATGTGATATTTAAATACACCGTAAACTTTTAATATCTATAGACATATATCATCAATGAAGGGATTGCACCAAACGGGACAATCCCTTCATTTTTTATGATTTCTCTTGTTGTTTGTGTCTATTCCTTAATGTTTCTATTATTAAATGTACAAGCAAGGGATGCATAGAAATATTTTTCTTTGATTTTACATCATTTTGTTTTGGAGAATCGATGAATTGACCAATTTTTGCACATGATAAAAAAAGTACATAGAATGCCCAAATCCAAGCTAAAATAAAAAATATTACATAGAAAGTTTTGCCATAGTTACGGATGTATGAATTTAATATCATTTCCGAGAAGAAAACAAATATGTTAGAAAACAAATAAGATAGGATTACAAAAATTAAGGCACCACAAAAACAGCCTTTTATTTGTGGACCATTTGTTATGTGACTTTCATCTTTGTTATATTGGACATTTGGAAAAAAACGATATACAAAAAATGATACAACAAATACAATAACAAACGATAGTAAAGAAAGGTATTCTTTAAGTTCTTTCAAAAATGTAACAGCAAGCAAGATTATAAATAATGATAAACCATAAAATTTTAGTCTGTTTATTATTGGTCGATCTTCTACTTTCCAAATAGTACTATTTAATGTATGAATTACATTATAAAATAAAGAATAAGTTGCCCAAAGCATTACAATGATTGACCCAGATGCTATCAATGGATGCACTTTTGTTTTTCCATAGTTGTTAAATGCATTAAATGCATGATTTGCTATGTTTTCTTCAGGAATAACATTTAACAATAATTCTTTAATAGTATCTATAATATCTGTAGATACCATACTAAAAAAGAAAGCAAAAAAAGGTACTAACGATGTGATAGTATAGTATGTTAATGAAGCTGCACGAGATGTATATTCATCACAAATGAACCCGTGTACAAATGTCCAGAAACATTTTTGTATATTTTCCCATAAAGAAGGCTTTTCTTTATTTTGAAAACAATCAAAATTGTATGTTTTTATGTTTTGATACAGTTGATTAAAATCTATCATAGTAATAAAAAGACTTAGAAACCATTATAACAATTTGATAATGATTTCTAAGTTATTCTATAAAGTTTACAAACTAAAATAAATAATCTAATATGGGATTATGCAAACCATTCTTTACATTTTTCCTCTGCTTTTGTAATTGCAATTTGTGAACAAGTAAGTCTGATTCTTGCTACAGCCGCACTAACAACTCCTATATCGTCAGTAAAACCAACAACTGGAAAAGCATCAGGAATAACGTCTAGAGGAGAAATAAAATATGTTATGGCACCCACAATTATGGCTTTATCTGCCATAGATACTTCTGGCCAAGCGTAGTACAAAATAAGAACATTTTTAATAAGTTCTATTCCTGCCTTTTTTGCATACTTTTTAATGTGAGCCCACATTCCTGATACTATTGACTCGTCTAATTCTTTAGACTCTTGTATCTCATTATTTTCCATACATGTGAAATTTTAATTAAACAGTGCAAATATCGATAAAATAAGATTATCACTTTATATTTTTTTGTATTCGATAATCATACGATTTGTATAGTATTATTTGACAAATTTTAGGTGGAAAGAGTAAACCTGAAAGAAGTCGTAGTTTAGGATTATAGATACTTTTTGCAATAGATGAGTGTCGATGTATTGTCTTTTATAGATGTCGTAAACATTTGCTCGCTCGCATCCCAATTGTTTGGCTAACCATGATGGACTGCGACCTTGCTCTTTCATCACGTGTTTGATGATCTCACCGATATGTATCTCTTCGATTGTTTGCATAAAAAAAGCGTGAACCGTTCGTGATTTCTTATTTTACGCTAAGGGCTCTGGTAAGACCGGTGACACAAATAAGCACGAAACGGCCCACGCCATATGGCGTGAACCTCCCGCATCGCTTATCCTCGTGTCTTAAAATTTACCAGATTTTATAGCGTGAGAATAAGAGCGTTAAGCTCAAATATATACTATGTTGTTAAATTATATGTCTGTTTCTTAAAATATTATGTTTCTTTATCATATAAATCTTCAATCCATGGTTTCAAATGAGGAATGTCATTAACAATAGCACGACTCAAAGCAGTTTGGCTTTGATTTTTAATGATCATGAACAATAGCGTGACGCATTCCTTCTATGATACCATTCGATCTTTTGGTGTCAGTATTTCAATTTCTGCAAAGTTATCAATCCACAGAGATTTTTCCAAATGAAAACCAATAAAGGCGGAGACAATCCTGCAATTGGCTTTGGTATATGTTGAGCATGTGGGGAATAAAAAGGTAAGGAATGATCCAGGTCATACGTGTCTTTTTGTAAAATATCGCAATAAATTCGCCAAAAATGTGTAAAATATCGCAATAAGCTTGTCTAAAATGTGTAAAATATCGCAATTGTTGATTATAAAGGTTATTCCCGTTACAAAATGGTTGCTTAACCAATAAAGGCGGTCACATTCCTGTAACCGCCTCTGGGTATTTTAATCCAAGATGAATCTTGCCCATTCTGGAATTATTTCAGTATATTGTTTTGCTAATTTGCCTTCTGAAAGACGGAATAGCAGTTTAGCATCTTCATTGTCAATGGAGTTGTCGTAGAAATAGGCACGATCTACAATTTTTGCTAATTCACAGCTATTTTTGATTGATTCGTAATATCTTGAAATGATTTTAGGAATCGGCACATCGTGTCCTCCTTTCATGACTCTATCTGTAATTCTCGATGCATTGATATTCGGAGATGTTGTACAAACGAAAAATAATCTGACAAAAAATCCGTTTTCAATAGCACGCTTTATGTAATCAACCTTATCGTATCTCGATAGTACAGTTTCAAAAATCAAACTTTGCTTTTTTTCTAAGCATTCCTCTCTTAGATTTTCGCAATACTTAATTGAACTCATGATTGCTTCTGGAGAATTCCAGTCACCGAATATCTCCTGCGCTATTATGTCTGGATTGATATATAAAGCATTCTCCATCCATTCATGCTTGAGAATTTTGGATGTAACAGATGTCTTGCCTGAACCATTTGGCCCAGCAATTACAATGAGAATAGGTTTGTGTATCTTGTCAGACATTTATTTAGATTCTTTTATAGATTGTCTCAACTTTTCAAAATACTCTTTTCTTGCCTTCTCGGTAGTTTCCTTCGCTTCCACCGCAACTTCATGCATAATCTGAGCCAACATCTCGTCTGTTGGTTCTTCCATACTAGTGAGGCGGTATTTATTCAGTAATTCTTCTGGCATAGTATAACCCTCCTTTTTCTGCAAAGTTATCAATCCACAGAGATTTTTCCAAATTAAAACCCATAAAGGCGGATAGATTGTTGTGTCTGCCTTTGGTATTATATTTATGAGACGCACGACCGTGCGTCTCTACATGGACGTAATTCTTATGAGACGCACGACCGTGCGTCTCTACTCTCGCTTCGCTCAATAGCGTCTTCCAGACGCATTATCCTATAACCAGATTATTACTAAATTTTAAGAAGCTTCTTAGAAGTTTATACCCTTTATTTTTTGCTTGATGTCATACCCAATATTAGTGAAAAGAAACTATTTCACGCATAGCATTTTGAAATTTGCATTACAAAATGCCATATCCTTCTAAAAATCTTTTGTATCTTTGCAAATTGATAAAGAATATACATTCGTAATACAAATATATATGAAAGTGCTAAAATTTGGCGGTGCAATCGTAGGTTCCGCTGAACATTTGAAGAAGGTGAAAAGCATAGTTGAAGCGGAAAAGAACCCAATCGTTGTGGTTTCAGCTATGGACGGAGTTACTGACCTCCTTGAGGAGATCGTTGAGGAGGCGTCGACAGGCGACTCTAAGTCTATAATCAGCAGATATGAAGATTTGAAGACCCGTCACACCGAATTGGCACGTCAGGTTGTGCCCGCAGACAGTCAGTCGGCAGCTCTTAGTGAACTCAACCGTCTTTACGCTGAGATGGACAGTATGTTGCAGGCTCTAACCATTTTCCGTGACTGGACAGACAATATCCTTGCAACATTCCTTTCTTACGGTGAACGTCTTGTCTCTGTAATCGTCGGCGAGATGATCGGAGCAAGAGTCCTTGATTCCACTCGCTTTATCATCGCTGAGGGCGACGCGGATTGCGGATACTCTATTGATGAGGAGACTACTACAGAGAAGATTAAGGCTGCATTCTCAAAAATCAAGGGTGCTGTTGTTTGTCAGGGTTTCATCGCAGGTACAAACGACGATGAGATCGCTACTCTTGGTCGTGGATCTTCCGACCTTACCGCCGCTTACATCGCTAAGGTGTTGGGAGCTCAGGAGATGCAGGTGTGGAAACCAGTCGACGAGTTTATGAGTGCTGACCCGAAGAAAATCACGTCGGCATACCTTATCGAGCATATGAGCTATGAGGAGGCAAGAGAACTTTCTATAAATGGTGTCGGCACTTTGTTCTCCGACGCACTTACTCCACTTGCAGAGGCTAAGATTCCTCTTTCAATGAAGAATATCTGCAATGGAAATACGACAATGATTTCCGCTGTCTCTAATCCGGAAGACAAAGTAATCAAAGGTATTGCAAGCCAGGACGACTGTGTGATGTACACGTTCTCTGGTATCCCATCTGACTATCTTCCACGTATGGTGTCGGAATCGGCTATGGTGCTTGAGAGCGACCACGTCCCTTACACTGTATTCTCTCTTTCAGCGGCAGGCGGTTCTTTCTCTGTCTGCATTCCAGTGGAATACGAAGGTTATTTCAACAATCTAAGCCAGAGCCTGACTTCTATGAACGCGTGCAAGGTTCAGACAATGCGCGACCTTGCTTCAGTTGTCATCGTAGGTGAGAACATGAAGAACGCTACTGGTACGGCTGGCAAACTGTTCAACGCTCTTGGTCGCAACAACATCAACATCGTTGCGATGAATCAGGGTTCTTCAGAGACTAGCATCACTGTGGTGCTTGAGAAGAAGAATATCAAAAAGGCCTTGAACGCTATCCACGAGTCATTCTTCTTGACTGAATACCAGGAGCTCAACATCTTCGTCGTAGGTACAGGTACTGTGGGAGGCAGCTTGCTTGAGCAGCTTCACTCTCAGAAAGAGCTTATCATGAACCAGAATGGCGTGAAGCTTAATGTGATGGGTGTTGCAGACGTATCTAAGTTTATCTTGGATCGCAACGGCGTCGACTTGACTAAGTACAACGAGCTTTTGAAGACAGAGGGTAGGGAGTCGACTCCAGAGTCGTTGAAGAAGGCATTGTTCGAGCTTAACGCATTCAACTGCGTATTCGTAGACTGTACTGCAGCTCCAGCGATCGCAGCAATGTATTTAGATCTGCTCCAGCACAACATCTCAGTTGTCTGCGCCAACAAGATCGCAGCGTCTGGCGACTACGACAACTATATCAATCTGAAGAATACAGCCCGTAAGAGAGGCATCAAATATTTGTTCGAGACTAACGTAGGTGCAGGTCTTCCTATCATCAACACAATCGGCGACTTGATCTACTCTGGTGATAGAATCGTGAAGTTAGAGGCAGTCCTTTCAGGAACTTTGAACTTCATCTTCAACACAATCAGCGAGGAGATACCTTTGAGCAAGGCAATCAAGATGGCTATGGAGGCAAGATTTGCAGAGCCAGATCCTCGTATCGACCTAAGCGGAAAGGATGTGATCAGAAAATTGGTTATCCTTGCGCGTGAGAGCGGATTGAAGGTAAGTCAGGAAGATGTGGAGAAGAACTTGTTTATTCCAGATGATTTCTTCGAAGGCACTCTTGATGATTTCTGGGCAAAGGTTGAGAAATTCGACGCTGAGTTTGAGGAGAAGAGAAAGGTTATCGCAGCTGAGGGCAAACGTTGGAGATTCGTTGCCACTCTTGATGAAGGAAAGACAAAAGTTGGACTTCAGGCAGTCGACTCACGTCACCCATTCTACGATCTTGAAGGAAGCAACAACTTGATTATCATCAACACTGCAAGATACAAGGATCCAATGATGATCCGTGGTTATGGTGCTGGTGCCGCTGTGACTGCTGCCGGTGTATTCGCCGACATCATCAGCATCGCCAACATTCGATAAAGATTCTAAGATTATGAAACATTTGATTATCCTTGGCGACGGAATGGCGGATGAGCGTATTCCGTCGTTGGGAAACAAAACAATACTTGAGGCAGCAAACATCCCGACAATCGACTTGCTCGCGCAAAAAGGACGCTGTGGCCTTTTGGAGACGGTGCCAGAGGGATTCCACCCAGGAAGTGAGATTGCCAACCTTGAGGTGTTGGGCTACGACGTTCGCAAAGTGTTTGAAGGACGTGGCTCACTGGAAGCTGCCAGCATGGGCGTAGACATTGAGCCCGGAGAGATGGCCATGCGATGCAATATCATCTGCATTGAGAACGGCATAATCAAAAACCACTCTGCCGGCCATATCTCGGATGAAGAGGCATATGTGCTTATCGACTATCTGAATGAGAAACTAGGAGACGAGATTGTCCGTTTCTTCCCAGGAATATCATACCGTCACCTTTTGAAAATCAAAGGTGGTGATAAGAGAGTGAAATGCACTCCTCCCCACGACGTGCCAGGCACACCATTCAAGGATGTCCTTGTAAAGGCTGAAGTGCCGGAAGCTCAGAAGACGGCAGATTTGCTAAATGAGCTTATCATCAAGTCGCAGGAGATCCTTGCAGATCATCCCGTCAACAAGGCACGAATCGCCGCAGGAAAAGATCCAGCCAACAGCATCTGGCCATGGTCTGCCGGCTACAAGCCTCAGATGAAGACGTTGAAAGAGGAGTATGGAGTGAAGAGTGGAGCGGTCATCTCCGCAGTCGATTTGATTCGTGGAATCGGCAAATACGCTGGCCTTGACATCATTGAGGTGGAGGGAGCGACAGGATTATACAACACCAACTACGAGGGCAAAGCTCAGGCTGCGATAGACGCATTGAAGAAGTCAGACTTCGTATATCTTCACATCGAGGCAAGCGACGAAGCAGGTCATGAAGGCAATGTGGAATTGAAATTGAAGACGGTGGAGTATCTTGAGAACAGAATCGTCAAACCGATTTATGAGGAGGTGAAGAATTGGAATGAGCCAGTGGCAATAGCCATCCTTCCAGACCATCCTACTCCATGTCGCATCAAGACACACGTTTCGGAGCCTATCCCATTCCTGATCTATAAACCAGGAGTTGAGGGAGATAAGGTGATGAAATATGATGAATTCTCTTGTAGAGACGGTGCGTATGGCACATTGGTCGGCGACGAGTTTATCAAAGCTCTGCTTGACGACTAAATTCTGTTGGCAAATGATTTAAGGATTGTTAAGGGAGGAACTCCCTAACCTCATCCGCCAACGCGAGCCCGTAAGGGCGAGCGTAATAAATGAGAATATTTGAATAAGAGCATAATTCTTAACTTTTATCTCTTAATTCTTAATTACAATAAATAAAGATGAAGTATTATAGCACAAATAAGAAGGCAGACAAAGCCACATTGCAGCAGGCCGTTGTAAAAGGTCTTGCGGCAGATAAAGGTTTGTTTATGCCAGAGGTAATCAAACATCTTCCCGACTCATTCTTTGAGAACATGAAAGATATGAGCCTTCAGGAGATCGCATACGTTGTTGCTGACGCATTCTTCGGTGAGGATGTAGACGCGGATTCGTTGAAGAAGATTGTATACGACACTCTTTCGTTCGACATCCCACTCACTCACGTCAACGACAACATCTATAGTTTGGAACTATACCACGGACCAACGCTTGCATTCAAGGATGTAGGAGCAAGATTCATGTCACGTCTGCTTGGCTATTTCATCGCCAAAGAGGGACAGAAAGAGGTCAATGTGTTGGTTGCGACTTCTGGAGATACAGGTTCTGCCGTAGCAAACGGATTCCTAGGAGTGGAAGGCATTCGCGTCTTCGTGCTTTATCCAAAGGGAAAAGTAAGCCCAATTCAGGAGTGCCAGTTCACTACACTTGGCAAAAATATCACAGCTCTTGAAGTAGACGGTGTGTTTGATGATTGTCAGGCATTGGTCAAATCCGCATTCATGGATGCTGATCTTAACGCGCACATGAAGCTTACGAGTGCAAATTCAATCAACGTGGCACGATTCTTGCCACAGGCATTCTACTACTTCTATGCGGTGGCTCAGCTACACAAGATGGGCAAGAAAGACAATATCGTCATTTGTGTACCATCTGGAAACTTCGGAAACATCACAGCAGGATTGTTTGGCAAGAGAATGGGTCTGCCAGTCTCACGCTTCATCGCAGCCAACAACCGCAACGACATCTTCTTCAAATACTTACAGACAGGCAAGTATGAGCCAAAGCCATCTGTCCAAACAATTGCCAACGCGATGGATGTCGGTGATCCAAGCAATTTCGCGCGTATCTACGATCTATACGGAGAGAGTCATGCGGAGATCAGCAAAGAGATCAGCGGCTGCACATACACAGATGAGCAGATCGCGGAGACATTGGCAGACTGCTACAAGAAGACAGGCTATTTGCTTGATCCTCACGGAGCAGTAGGCTACAGAGCATTGACAGAGATGCTTAAGCCAAACGAAGTAGGAGTGTTCCTTGAGACTGCCCATCCAGCCAAGTTTAAGGATACGGTAGAGAAGATAATCAAAGATGAGGTCAAGATTCCGGCAAAGCTTCAGGAGTTTATGAAGGGAAAGAAGCAGAGTGTACCGATGACCAAGAATTTCGACGATTTCAAGAAATACCTATTGTCAAAGTAAAACGGCCCACATGTAGAGACGCGGGGTCGTGCGTCTATTAGCAGGTGTTGACCAAAGTGAGGTTTGGGTTTATCAAAAAAAATAGATTTAGATTTGGTTTCAAACCAGTCATAGAGAAACAAAGAAGGAGGCATGATGTCTCCTTTTTTTGTTTTGAAGCGAATAATAAATTATAAAAACACATAATTTATTGCATAAACATTCAATTTTTTAGAATAAACACGATTATTTAAAGATTTATTAACATTTTTATGTCAAAAAACACAAAAGGACGTAAAATCTAATTGTTAAAGTTTGTAACTTTGCGGCAATTTATGTTGTATAATATCGAAAGAGAATATTTTTAATGCATAATATTCAAGATAACGTGTTAATATACAACATATAGGAATAAAGATTAAAAAGTTTTTTAAGACACAAGGAAAACTTGAAATATTAGAATTATGAAATATATGCTAAACTCAATGTGCAAAAAATTTGCAAGTGAGAGAAAGATGATTGTTAAGTTCTTATTCGCTTTAGTGGCGGCAATGTGTTTTGTTCCGTCATATGCAGATGATTATGGTATTGTAAAGCCAACAGGTGCTCCTGCGATATATTCGGGTGATTCTGTGGCATTAGTATATGGAGCAAAAGCAACAGAACCGGGAATATTTGTATATTCTTTGGCTGAGGATGGTACATATTTGTCAAAAATACCAAAAGCTTTATTACCTGATGTATATTATGTATGGTATAAGTTTATACCAGAGGATACGAAAAAGCCTGAAACTGAATCTAGTAGTGTTAAGGTAACGATTTCCCCAAAGCAACTACAAGTTGTGTGGAGTGATACTTCAGATGTGGTTTTTGATGGTAAATATCATAAACCAACAGTTGCATTGGACGGTATAGAAGGGGAAGATAAGGTAGAAGCGACAGTGGAGCAGTTTATGGAAGCAGGAACATACTTTATTACTGCTGAGTTGAGTGGTGATCATGCTGATAGATACAAATTGGATAATAGTAAATTTTGTAATGCTTCAATTTACTATCATATTAGTAAAGCAGTGCCTGTAGCTGGAAAAGATTTTATAGCTCCAACTGCGACAAGTCTAAGTCAATTAATATATGATGGCACTGACCATAAGTTGGTTAATGAAGGAGAGATAAAAAAAATAGATGGAACATTTGTGTATGGTCTTAGTACTGATGATTTAGGAGCAGAAATACCAACAGGGAAAAATCCTGGTGACTATACAGTAAAATATATGTTTATTTCTGGCAGTAAAAACCATGAAAATTCTAAGATTGGCTCGATTCCTGTCACAATTGATTTAGGTACAATAAGATTGGAATGGACAAATAACACACCTTATACATATAATGGACAGCTTCAAGGTCCAACAGCGATAATAAGTGAGTCTTTGTCAACTGTGGCAGTTGGAGATGAAGTAGAGGTGGTTTTAACGGGACATGAAGAAAAAGAAGTAGGGTCATATTTCGCGCAAGCTTCTCTGTCTGGGAAAGATGCAAGCAAATATAAGACACCAAGTAATGAAAAATTGGGATTTACTATTGCTCCAAAGCCACTTACAGTGAAATGGAGTAAGACAGAACTTATATATAATGGTAAAGCCCAGATGCCAACAGCCACATTGAAGAGTGGAGAGGTGATAGAAAGTGAAGAAGTTGGTGTTGAAGTCGGTGGAGAGAAGACAAATGTAGGAAATTATACAGCGACAGCAACTTTGACAGGAGCTGACAAAGGAAATTATATTATTTCTGAAGGAAATGAGTCAATAGTTTTTTCTATATCTCAAGCAGAACCAAGTGTCAAAACAGTGCCAGCTGCAGTTGCAGGCTGGACTTATGATGGCAAGTCACATGCTTTGGTCACAGCAGGAGAGGTAGGAGATATAGAGGGAACATTTGAGTATGCCCTTGGTGAAACGGGAACATTCTCGTCGACAATACCAACAGCAAAAGAAGCTGGATCATATAAAGTAAGAAGCCAATTTGTCCCTACTGATACTAAAAACTATAAGAAGCTTGTATTTTCACCTGCATCTGTGACAGTTGCTAGGAAGGAAGTCACAGTGGAGTGGGGAGAGACAGCTTTGACATACAATGGAGCATCACAGGCACCGACAGCAACGTTGAAGGGAGATGTTGATGATGTGACATTAGTGATTTCTGGAGAAAAGAAAGAAGTTGGAACTGGTTATACAGCGACTGCGACATTGTCGGGAGACAATAAAGATAACTATGTTATTTCAGATGAAACAGCGTCGATTAAATTTTCTATTTCTCCGTCTAGCATTATCGATTATACCGCTCCGACAGCAAAGACAGGTTTGACGTATAAAGGATTAGATCAAGCTTTGGTAAATGCAGGAGTAGTAGGAGATATAGAAGGACATTTTGAATATGCACTTGGAGAGGATGGAGAGTTTGGAGTGACTATTCCAAAAGCTACAGATGCAAAAACGTACAAAGTAGGATATAAGTTTGTTTCTGAAGATGGTGGCTATTCATCATCTGATCCTGTATATATTTCAGTGACAATCGCTAAGAAGGAAGTCACAGTGGAGTGGGGAGAGACAACATTGACATACAATGGAACATCACAAGCACCAACGGCAACTTTGAATGGAGTTGTCACAGGCGATGATGTAAAAGCATCGATAGTGGGACATCAGACATCAGTTGGATCAAATTTTACAGCCACAGCAACTTTGTCTGGAGAAAAAAAGGAAAACTATGTGATAGCAGGTGATAATACGACGACATATTCTATTATTCCGTCTAGTGTAGGTGATTACACAGTGCCAACTGCAAATGAGAACTTGATATATAATGGTTCGGATCAGGAATTAGTAACTGCGGGTGTGGCAGGAACTATTGAAGGACATTTCGAATATGCTCTTGGAGAGGACGGAGATTTCGGAGAGATAATCCCGAAAGCGACAGATGCAAAAACATATAAAGTAGGATATAAGTTTGTCCCTGATGATAAGGACAACTTCGCATCATCAGAACCAGTCTTTATTTCAGTAGAAATTGCAAAGTTGGAACGTTCATTAAAGTGGTCGGATACAGTGTTGGTATATAACGGTCAGGAGCAGAAGCCGACCGCTATATTGAAAAATGTATTGGAGGGAGATGTAGTATCAGTAATTGTGGACGGAGCCCAGAAAAAAGTAAAAACAGGATATATAGCTACGGCTACTGAATTAAGTGGAACGGATGCCAAAAACTATGTGATTGCTGGTGATGTGACTAAAAAGTTTTCTATTATCAAATCAGATAAGAAAGATTACACAGCACCGACAGCAATGGAAGCATTGGTATATAGTGGTAAAAAACAAGAATTGTTGAAAGCTGGTGCTGAAGGAAACATAAAAGGTTCTTTCAAATATGTGTTGGGAGCAAGCACGGAGGTAGATACTGTTCCAAGTGTAAAAGAAGCTGACGAATACAGCGTAGGATACAGATTTGAGCCTGAAGATGATGGTTATATGTCGTCGGAGCTTGTTTATATAACAGTGAAAATTGCCAAAAAAGACGCTGGTATCAAATGGGGAGAAACAGAGTTGGTATATAATGGTCAGGAACAGAAGCCAACAGCCACATTGAACGGTGTAATAGAGGGAGATGAGGTGTCGGTATCTGTGAAAGGAGCGCAGAAAAATGTAAAAGAGGGATATACAGCCACTGCAACATTGATAGGTAAGGATGCCAAAAACTATGTGATTTCTGAAGCAAATGCAGCGACGGAATTTTCAATTGTCTCAAATAAAATCGAAAAGCCAGTATTTACTCAGACAGAGTTTACTTACAATGGTTCGATAATTACATTTGTAGAAAAGAATGCAAATTATAGTGTTAAGGGAGAGTCATCGGCAAAAGAGCCAGATATTTATCCTGTAAAGATTGCTCCAAGCTATGGTAATATATGGGCTGACGGTACAGACGACACTATTTCTGTAACATTCAAGATCAATAAAATCAGTGTTGAAAAGCCAGAGGCAGATACAAGAAGCTATGTGTTTAATGGAACTGTTCAAACGTATAATTTGACTGAAAACACAGCATACAAGATTTCTGGTAATAAGCAAAAATTAGCAGGAAATCATGTTGTCACTGTATCTTTGGTTGACAAGAGCCATTATGAGTGGAGTGATAATAAGAATACGGAAGATAAGACATATCAGTTTACTATATCAAAGGGAATTGTAAAATCGCCGAATGTTGATTCAGTCATGACATATATATATGATGGAAAAGAAAAGAATTTCAACATCACTGTGTCTGAAGGATCCGTGTTGGCAGATTCAAATGCTATAGGAGTGGATGCGGGTGAATATGTCAGAACAGTTTCTTTGGATATGGATGAAAATGGAGGATACGAGTGGGATGACAACACGACGGAACCAAAGACATATAAGTTTGTAATCAATCCACAAAAAGTAGACATTCCGGAAGTTCCAGAAAGATACTTCATTTATACAGGTGAAGTTTTCTATTTTGTTGTTCCTGAGGATACAGCAGCGACTCCAAGATATACTGTTATCAAAGAGGTAGAATCTGAGGTTGGTCCGGGAACTTACACTGACACTATAAGACTTAATGATACAAAGAATTATATGTGGTCGGACGGAACGACAGAAGAAATATATATTGACTTTACAATTGGAGACGGTAAAATAGAAAAACCTAATTTTAGTACAAAACTATATACATATACAGGTGAGGAAATTGTGTTCTTGCGTTCAACTTCGGCGTATACGGTGGAAGGAGGATCAGGAACAGATGCGGGTCTTTACAATGTGGTTATCACATTAAATGATAACTATTCATGGCTGGATGGTTCAAAAACACAGATAAACAATACTGTGAGAATCATTGAGAAAGCGATTGATAAACCTGTTATCGGTTCTTCGTTTGTATATAATGGAGAGGAGAAATTCAGAATCCAGGAAAGTGATTTCTATGAGATTTCTGGAGACTCATTCGCTACAGAGCCAGGAAAATATAAGGCAGTATTGTCGTTGAATCCTAACTATATGTGGAATGACTCGACAAAGGCTGATTTGGTATTCAATATTGAGATTAAGAAGATTTCAGTTGTTATTCCGGATGCAGATTCTACTACATTTGTTTATAATGGAACAGAGCAGACATATAAGATTGTGGCAGATCCTGTTTGTAAAGTGACTGGCAACAAACAGACAAACGCAGGCAGTTATACTGTAAAGGTTTCTATAGATTCATTGCATTATGCATGGTCGGATAACAGTGAGGCTGACAAAACATATAAGTTTGTCATTTCACGAGCAAAGGTTAGTGATCCTGTTGCTACCAAGTATAATTTCACATATGATGGAACAGAAAAGTTCTTTGATGTTGTAAAGAATGAAAATTATGTTGTTGATCCGAAGAACGCATCTGCTATCAATGTTGGAACTTATGAGAGAACAATATCTCTTGTAGATTCATTAAATCATGTATGGAATGATGGAACGACAGCAAAAAAGATACTAAAGTTTGAGATTTCTCCAGTTTCAGTTGTTGTGCCTACAGTTGTTACAGAATATAAATACACGGGTTCTCCTATTGTATTCGTAGAGGAAAGTGAGGCCTACAAAGTGGAGAATGGAACAAAAACCAACGCTGGAATTTATGATGTAAAAATCACTCTAAATCCAGGATTTGTTTGGAAGGATGGCTCTAAAGATGTTAAGTCTTTTGTTGTAGAAATCAGTCCAATGTATATCTCAAAACCAGATGTAGTTGAGGCAACATATGTATATGATGGAAAGAAACATAGCTTTGGATTTATTCCAAATGACGGATATTCATTTGTGGGTGATACAGTAGGTACGGAACCAGGAGTTTATGAGGTTGTTGTCAAACTAAATGAAAACTATGTTTGGCATGATGACACTAATGATGACGTAAAATATGTCTTCATTATATCTAAGTCTGAGATTTCAATTCCTATTGCAAACACGATGAAGTTTGTTTATAACGGAAAGGAGCAAACTTATTCGGTTGCAATACCTGAAGACTCGTTGTTCACTGTCAGCAATAATGTTCAAACAAATGCTGGTAAGTATGTAGTTAAGGTATCGTTGAAGGATTCTGTTCATTATATGTGGATGGATTCAACAACTGCTGACAAAACATTGGATTTTGTGATAAGCAAAGCAAAAGTGGCTCTTCCTACGTCTCCTCTAACAAACTTTATTTATGATGGAAAGGAGAAAAAATTCGAGATAAATCCAAGTGATTTGTATGTTGTGGCAGATACGAATGCTATTGCTACACAGAGTGGAAGATATATTCGCACAGCAACTTTGGTAGATACAGCAAATTATACTTGGGCTGATGAGACGGTTGAATATAAGTCGATTGTTTTTGTAATCGGTGACGGTACTATTGAGATTCCAGAGGTAAAACTTGAGTATACATATACTGGAGATACCATCATATTTGTTCCAGAAGACGGTGCATATACAGTCGTTAACAGAGCTAAAAAGGATGTAGGCACATATAAAGTTGTACTTACACCAAATAAGGGATATCGTTTGTTGAATGGAAAAGCTGATACAACTTTTGTTGTTGTTATTAAACCTATTATGGTTGAAAAACCAGTTCTTCAGCTTGAGTATACTTACAATAAAAAGATAATCGACTTTAAGGTTCCTGTAAATGATGCTTACGAGATTTCTGGTCAAACTACTGGAATGGAATTAGGAAAGTACAAGGTGACTCTTGACTTGCTACCTAATTACATGTGGTCGGATAGTACACTTGAAAGAGTCGGATATGTCTTCTCAATCAACAAGAGACTCATCCCTATTCCACTTGGTGACACGACTAAGTTTGTATACAATGGTAAGCGTCAGACTTATAATATAGCAAAGAGTCCTGATTACAATGTTCTTGGTAATGTGCAGGCTTATGCTGGTTCTTATGAGGTCTCTGTCCTTTTGACTGATTTCACATATTCGACATGGTCTGATTCCACAACTGAGGTTAAAACATACGTTTTTGATATTGCAAGAGCAAAGGTAGAACTTCCAGAAGCTGTACAGTCTTCATTCTCCTATGATGGAACGACTAAGTATTTTGCTGTGACTGAAAATAGCAGATATGAAGTTCTTCCTAAGAATGCGTCAGCGTCAGAGGTTGGTGTTTATGAAAGGACTGTCACATTGAAGGATACTTTAAACTATACTTGGGTTGATGGTTCGGTAACTGACAAAACGGTAACATTTATGATCGGAAATGGATCGATTGATGTCCCTGTTATTCCTACTGAATATGTTTATAGTGGTGCCCAAATTTCGTTTGTGCCAGAAAGCAAGGCATATGTTGTAAGCAATGGAATACAAACGAATGCTGGTACTTATGATGTGGTAGTTACATTGAAGGCAGGTTATGTATGGTCAGATAAAACTGTTGAGCCGAAGACTTATACTGTGGTGATCAAACCTCTTGTAATAGAGAAACCTAAGTTCCCATCAACTAACGTCTATACTTACAATGATTCAATTCACGGAGTTGTTATTCCAGATGTTGATGGATATACAGTCGACGGAATAACACAGACTAAGGAGCCTGGAGTTTACAATGTTACAGTAAACTTACAACCAAATTATATTTGGTCTGACAGCACATCTTCTTCTTTGAGCTATGTCTACAAAATTAATAGAATTGTTGTGGATATTCCTGCAAAGAGTGACAGTGTCTTCAAATTTACAGGTTCGGATGTTACTTATCCTATAGCTGATACTATTGACTATTATGTGGTATCTGGTCATCATCGTACTAGTGCTGGATTACATTATGTCTCTATTGCATTGAGTGATTCACTTCATTATATTTGGTCTGACTCAACGACAGAAACTAAATATTACGAGTTCTTGATAGGTAAGTCTTTGGTTGATCTTCCAACTGCGGAAACAGATTCGTTTGTTTACGACGGAAATGTCAAGTTGTTTGAAGTTATACCTAATGAAAATTACATTGTTGAACGCAATGGAGGAGGTGCTGTTGATATAGGTGTATATTACAGAAAGGTTTCACTTGTTGATACTACTAATTTCTTATGGGCAGATGGTACAGTGGAGGATAAAGTTCTTACATTCTATATCTTGAAGAATATGATTCCGTCTATTCCGATTCCAAATGATTTAGTATATACAGGAGATTCTTTGACATTGATACCATTAAGCCTTGCTTATACAGTAACTAATAATAAGGCTTTAAATGCAGGTAGTTATGAAGTAATGATTATTCCTAATTCTGGTTATTTCTGGGCTTCTGATAGTACGGCATTGGCTAAGAGTTTTACAGTGAATGTCTCTCCTAGAATGGTTAATATTCCTAATAGCAACCAGAGTACGTTCTTGTATAATGGAAAGCCTCAAACGTACAATATTTATATTCCAGAGGATTCTTTATTTACTGTTAGCGGAAATGTTCAAACAGAGGTAGGAATTTATACTGTTATAGCGGCCCTTAAAGACACAAAAAATTATTGTTGGTCTGACACTTCGACAGCTCCTAAATTGTACTCGTTCATGATTGAAAATAGTATATTCTATGTTGATCCAATAGTTCAGTCTTTGAATATGTCATTGGAATCGACACCTGGACATATGGCTGTATTCGATGTAAAAGTAGCGGGAGATGTCTTTAAATATTGGATTACATGTGATTCTTTCCCTGAGTTAAATACAGATACAGTTTCAATCGAGAATCATACTCTAACTTCACTGGATGTATATATACCAGATAACATAATGCCTGGCATTTATGATATCACAGTAAACTTTATGTCTGGTACACTAGTTAAAAGCCAGATTGTCAAGTTGAAAGTAAATTATCCGGCATCAAATATTTATATTGTTTGGGATGATGTTCTTACAGTTGATAATGCTTCTGGTGTATTCAATACTTATCAATGGTATAAAGATGGAGTGTTGATACCTGGTGCCACAAAACAATATTATCAGGAGAAAAAAGGTCTTGATGGATATTATATGTGTCAGGTCAATGGAGAAATTTTTGTTGGCCCTGCATTCTTCCATACCGACAAGCCACTTTGGATTAAGGCTTTCGGAGAAAATGGTAAACTAGAGGTTGAGGTTGTAGGTGACATCCCTGCTGGAACTAATCTTGTCGTTTATTCAATTAATGGTACTCCAATTCAAAAAGTTGAGGCAGAACAAACAATGTCTTTTGAATTGAAACCAAATATTTATATTGTTAAATTGGAGGGAGCAGATAAGTCAAAGCCACTTTCTAATCAGTCAGTGAAGGTCCTAGTAAAATAATAAATAGATTGTCTTTAATATGATGAGACAGTTGGTATAACTCGAAAATTTCAAGTAAATGAAACGCTATATTCTTTCTATTGTTGCATTGCTCTCTGTATTGGGCTTGATGGCACAGGAAACGCCTAATGATAATACTCCAAAGGCAAAAGCCAAAGTGACATATCCACCTATTATGGAGCAGAACAAATTTTTGAGTCTTTCTGCAGGTGGAGGAATAAGTACTTTGTTGTATGATTTCCCTTATGGTAGTTCTGAAATGGGTAAAGGAGGAAGATTTAATATAGACTACAATATTTTCTTCTCCCGTGTTTGTGGTATCTCTTTTGGTCTTGGAGGCTCAAAACTTAATTCGATTGTCAATTTTGATGACAATTCAGAATATATGACAACGATACAGGTACCAGTAATGGATTATAATGGTAAAAAGACGAATAAGGAGGGTGAATGTACAACTAAATTTTCAGGTTGGACAGAAACTCAGAGCGTTTTTGCTTTGGAGACTCCGATAGGTGTTATATTCCGTGCTCCATTAGGAGAAAAAGCAACTTTTCTTGCTGGTGTAGGTGTTAAGTTATCGTATCCTCTGAAATCAACTTATGAGGTTACTGCTGGAAAAACAACGACATCGGTTCGTATAAATTCATTTAATGTAGATTATAACTCCCTTCCTGACTATGGTGTTACGACATCTGAGACACATGCTTCAGATGAATCTGATACTAAGTTGGTGGCAGCAAGTGGATATCTTGATCTAAATTTAGTGCACAAAGTTGGAAGGATCCATTTGTTCTATGGCCTTTATGCTGATTATGGTTTTACAAATATCGGCAAGAAAGATAAGGCTTTGATAAATAATGTGGAATATAATGGAGTTTTGTCGTCGGATGCAGTAGAGAAGGTCTCTCCTTTTTCTGTGGGGTTTAGATTAGGACTCAAGATTCCTTGCCCTCGTTTAAAGGATATGGATAGGGATGGCGTGATAGATATATATGATAATTGTCCTAACACCCCAGCTGGTTTGCCAGTTGATACATGCGGATGTCCACTTGATACAGATGGTGACGGTGTATATGACTATCTTGACAGGTGTGGTGATACTCCTAAGGGTGTTGTTGTCGATACATGTGGATGCCCACTTGATACAGATAGCGACGGTGTACCTGACCATATCGACCAATGTCCTTATACTCCTAAAAACACTCCAGTAGATAATCATGGATGTCCATTCGATGCCGATGGCGACGGTGTGGCGGATCATCTTGATAAGTGTCCTAACACGCCTGAAGGGGTTAAGGTTGATCAAGATGGATGTCCATTCGATACAGATGGCGATGGTATTCCAGATTATTTGGATAAGTGTCCTACTATCCCTGGAGTCGAGGCTAACCAAGGATGTCCTGAAGTCTCAGAGAGAGCTAGAAAAGCATTCAAGAATGCTGAGTATGGAATCCAGTTTGAGCCAGGAACAGCTGTTTTGGTACGTTCTACTTGCCACTATATCGATAAGATTATCTCAATCATGAGAGAGTATCCTAACTATAGATTGGTTGTAAACGGACATACTGATTCAACTGGTAGTATGGCAGTCAACCTTAAGATTTCTAAGCGTAGAGCTATGGCGATTGTCGACTATATGGTTGAACGCGGAATCTATCCTTCTCGTTTGAAGAGCTTCGGTCATGGCGGAACACAACCAATTGGTGACAATAAGACGTTGAACGGAAGAAAGCTTAACAACAGAATTGAATTCAAGGTTGAGTTTGACCAGTAATGGAATGAATTTTATATACAGAAAGAGACGTGAGCAATTGCGTCTCTTTTTTGTTTTAATTTATTCTATGGCTATATAACGTCAATTTGACGAAAATAATAGTGGGAGAAAATAAGGATTGTTAAAGGCGGAACGCCTTAACCCCTTCCACAGTGCGAGCCGAAGGCGAGCACACAGAATTTAATAAAACTACACAGACACAAAGTTAACGGAGAAAGACTACGCCTTTTATGAGAAAGAGAGGTGAGGATTCAGTCATAAAAAGGGAAAAAGCCTTTCTTTTTATGTGATTGTTCATTATTTTGAATTTACAGATTACAATTTGTCGAATTGACGTTGAATAATTTTTTACGGTCGCTGCATATAAACATTACAAACTAAAGGCATGGGGAGTCGCTTTCCTTGCTAATGTGGCATCTATATTGCTATATTTTCCTTTGTCTGACTTTATAAGAGATTTTTCACGGTTTGTTTGGGGCTTTTGATAAGATTTTGTCCTTAACAAAAATCCTTTTATCACTACATAAAACATTTGTCTTTCCTGTTTGAGATTTTTCGCTATCCTGCATAAAGATTATTTTGTCTATTTTTGATGCCATAATCTAATACAAAAATCATGAAATCTAGACTTTTTACAACTATCGCTTTGGCATGTGGAATGACGTCGCTTGCGGCTGATTTCACTTTGAAGGTGAATCTCTCGGATAGTATTCGCCAAGTTACTCATTGTGCATCTGGTGCTCTCTATGGTGTGACGGAACAGTATCCCGTCGACATTAATGCTATGATTGGTCCATTGAAGTGTAGGATGTTTTGTCAGCCGGGTGCGGGTGGCTATGGAAACCAGCATCCTTATGGTGATGCTATGAAGGTGGCTGAACGCTTGAAAGGTACGGATGCAAAAGTCCAGATCACGCTCCCAGATATTCTTCCTAATTGGCCTTACAAGTGGCCGGGTCTGGATTCTTGGCTTAAACAGGTTGAGGAGTGTGTCAACAGAAAGAAAGCTTCCGGCCTTACAAATTTCCACAGTTATGTGATCTGGAATGAACCTTACGGCACGTGGAATGATTCCAATGGAGATTTCCACTCCACAGTGTGGAAGCCCACTTATGAATTGTTGCGCAGACTTGATCCGGATATGCCTATTGTGGGTCCTGCGATTGCCTACTATACCGAGGAGAGAATGAGAAAATTCTTCAAGTTCTGTAAGGAAAACAATTGTTTGCCTGATATTGTATGTTGGCATCAGTGGGGTAGCGGAGGATTGCCAGGAGCTGTGGAAAATGTCAGAAAACTTGAAAAAGAGTTTGGTTTGCCTGATTATCCTATCTGCGTGAATGAATATTGTGCGGGCTCAAATGCAGAGTTGCAGAAATATGAAGGTTGTCCAGGTTACTCGGTGCCATTTATTGCGAAATTCGAACGCTACAAAATAGAGAGCGCTACAATCTCTTGGTGGTTCACTCAATATCCTGGAAGATTGGGAAGTATTCTCACAGCCAACAACGAAAAGGGAGGCGGCTGGCATCTATATAAGTGGTATGGCGACATGGAAGGATATATGGCTTCAGTCACTCCGCCAAATGATAAAAGTGAGGGATTGGATGGTTTTGCCGCTGTCAACAAGAAGATGCGTGAGGCAAGCATCGTTTTGGGTGGAAACAACACTGGTTCAGTCGACGTTACTATTGATGGCATTCCAGAGTGGATGGGAAGTGAGGTTGAGGTGACAACGGAGGTCGTTACATGGGAGAATAAGGACAAGGCTGTGGCTGGTCCGCAAACTCTTGCCACGGATATCTACACAGTCAACAATGGAAAGATTGTCGTTCCGGTGAATGTCACAAGCAAACTCTATGCCTACCGTCTTTATATCACTCCGGGAGAGGTTGTCCCAAGATCTCCATTCTTGGATAAAGCTCTTTCCATTCCGGGTACAATTGAGGCGGAGTATTTTGATAATGGAAGCGCGGGCGTGGCTTATTATGATAAAGACAAGCAGAACCGTGGTGAGGGATATCGTTTGGAGACGGGAGTAGACGTATATACTATCAAAGATAAACCGAACGAGTATGCTGTTGGCTATGCTCAGAACGAGGAGTGGCTCGACTACACAGTCAATGTGGAGAAAGAGGCTTTCTATGATATTACCGCTACATTGTCATCTGGAGGAGAGCAATCGGGAATACAGCTACAGCTTGATGGTGAGAATATCACAGAAATGCTGCAAACTGCTCCTAATGACAATGATTGGGAGAGCTATCTAGAAACAAAGACTCGCACATTGACCAAATTGCCGCAGGGAGAGCATACATTGCGTATGAGTGTTGTGGGCGACTGGATTAATATTGATAAGTTCGTGTTTGTAGAGTATGATCCTACATCTGTTGATCTTATAGATGCCAGCGAAACACAAACATTCGAGATCTATGATTCTACAGGTAGAAAATATGGTGAAATCACATCAAGTCAGGTGGATATTTCTAATAAGCTAAAGGAGAAAGGTTTTGCCAGCGGCACATATATCCTAAAGTCTTCAAAGAAAGTTCTGAAGGTAATTGTCGATTAAGAGCATGAAAGGATTTTTTTGACAAACTTAAAAGTGTTATCTTTATTATTATCAACTAAAGAAGGAGACGGTGCTCAATTTGATATGTGTACCGTCTTCCTTTTGCTTATATAAAGAAACTGTTAGTTCTTTCGTAATAAAAAAATCCGATGAAATCGCCTATTCTGAAATTTTACACAAAGTTTGTTTCTCAACTGTTTTTGTTTCAATTCAAAAATTAGATTCTATTCATATATTATAACGGAAAAAAATGTTATATTCGCTTTCCAAACATCGTTTAATAGCACAATATGGTAGAAGTTGAGATTAAGAGAGTTGGCAATTCCAACAGAGAATTACCTAAGTATGCCACAGCTGGTTCTGCTGGTTTTGATTTGTGTGCCTCTATTTCAGCACCTGTTGTGATTGCTCCTGGAGAACGACATTTGATTCCTACGGGTATATCTATAGCCCTTCCGGTGGGTTTTGAAGCCCAAGTACGACCAAGAAGCGGCTTGGCTCTTAAACATGGTATCACTGTACTCAATAGCCCAGGTACAATCGACTCCGACTATCGTGGAGAGATTGGAGTGATTTTGATCAATCATTCAGATGTTGATTTCACTGTCAATGATGGTGACAGAATCTGTCAGATGGTGGTGGCTAGATACGAAACCGTTTCGTGGAAGGAAGTGAGTGATCTTTCCGAGACGGAGAGAGGAGACGGTGGTTTCGGTCATACTGGTGTTTAATAATTCAGACAAACGAAATGAAGAAGAACTTATTTATCATATCTGCTCTTTTGTTTTCGATGTTCTCTGCATCTGCAATCAAGCATTCTGTACAGGATCTAAAGCAGACAGAATCGACGTTGGAGTTTAGCCAAAAGAGTCCAGACGCGGCTTTCAACTATTACTTTTATGAGGCATTGCGTTATAAGCAACTTCAGAAATATGACAGCGTGCTTTATTGTCTTGCCAAATGTGAGGATATTTATCCGATGAATCCCCAGATCCATTTTGAGAAAGCTCGTGTCAATGTAACTTACAACCGTCTTCCTGACGCAATGAAGGAGATAGAGACGGCAATAAGTCTAGATTCAACAGAATCTTCGTATATTGATATGGCTATGAATCTTTCTTATGAAATTAAGGATTTGCCAAAAGCTATCCATTATGCTGAGAAAATTCATGCGTTACGTCCTGATAAAAACTATTATCTGATGACCCTCGCTTCTCTTTATGCTGAGAATCGTCAGGCGAAAGAGGCTCTTGCCACTTTGGATGAATTGGAAAAACAGGTTGGAATGTCGTTAGATATCACAAAATATAAGTTTGCGAATTGGATTTCTGGTTTTCATGACAAAAAAAAGGCGATGGCGGAGTATGATAAATTGATAGCTGCTTATCCTGCTGAGCCTCAATATATTACTGCTAAAGCCGATGCATATTCTTATTTAGGTGATGTAAGAAATGCGGAAAAAACATTGAAGAAGGGGTTGAAGAAGATGCCGGATAGCGGTGTGTTGCGATATGAGATGTGTATGTACTACATCGCAAAAAAACGTGATCTTAAGAAAGTCGACAAATATTATCTTGATCCAGTTTTGGAGAGTCGTGATATCGAGTATGAACAGAAAATGGCAGTTCCGGCAACCCTGTGGCTTGACAGCACGTCACGCTATTTGGTGACAGAGACTCGTTTGCGTAAAATGATAAACATGTATCCTCATGAATCGTCGACTTACGCATTGCTAGTTGATTTTCTTTCAAGCAACGGCCGTACTGAAGAAGCTTACGATTTGATTGAAAAAAGTCTGGAGGCAGATCCGTATCAGGAGGATATGTGGAACACATTAATCATTAAATACGCCGTCGACAATAATCTTCCAGAGGCAGAAGAGAAACTTAAGAAAGCAGCAAGCTATTTCCCTAACAACAGTGATTTCGCATACCGTTTGGGTAGACTTTATTATATAAAAGGAGATTCTGTTAAAGGAGAACCATATTTGCGTAAAGCTGCGGAAATAGCAAAACCTACGGATATCTATCTCGCATCTGGTATCCTTGGTGAGATAGGAGACATTAACATGGCAATGGGTGATACCACCAAGGCAATGAGTGTATACGAAGAGGCTCTTGCTTTGAATCCCAATGCAGTGTCTGTGCTTAATAATTATGCCTATATGCTTGCGGTGAAAGGAATAGATTTGGATAAGGCTGAAAGAATGAGCGGCAAGACTGTAAGTGTTGATCCTAACAGCGCTGTTTTCCTCGACACTTATGCATGGGTCTATTTCAAGAAAGGTGATTATCAGATGGCTCTTCTTTATATAGAACAGGCATTGGCAAAAATAAGCAGTGATAATGCGGAATTGCTTGAGCATTATGGTGATATTCTTTATAAGACGGGAAATGTTGAAAAGGCCCGTGAGGAATGGAATAAGGCTCTTGTGGCATGTGAGAAAATGAAAATCAAGCCGTCGGGAATCCTTCAGAAGAAGGCGACGACGGGAGTTTATACAGAATAAAATAACTTCGACCAATATGCAGAAATTTGTAAAAATATTTTTGGCTTTGACGATGTGTCTTTTTGTATCATCGTGTAAAACTAAAAAAGGTGATACTTCGACAGAAGATGCTCGCGTCTCTACAAAGAGTGAAGTGTTTCGGACTCTAAGTATAGATAAGATGTCGTTCTCTTTGACTCTTGCCGGAACAGAATTGAATTCGTCTGGTTCTATTCGTATAGCCCGTGACAGTGTGATTATCTGTTCTATCATGCCGTTGCCAGGAATGGAATTCTTTAGAATAGCGATCAATAAGACGGGAGTCATTATGATCAACCGTGTGGATAAAAAGTTTGTGTCTGTCTCTTATGACGAGATGCGCAAAAAAGGAATGGATTTGAATTACTCGGCTTTCGAGGCAATATTTACAAATCGTCTATTCCTGTATGGTGAAGATTATTTCCCAAAAGCATCGGATTTCGGAGCGACAGAGATGAACGGACGTGTCAAGTTGACACGAACTAAAGGAAATGTTCTTCAGGAGTTCGAATACAATTCGAGCAAGGAGCTCTCTTCTGGCTCAATAAGTATTGGCTACGACTACTTTACGGAGTGGCGTTATTCCGACTATTTCAATGTGAAGAATGTCCGTTACCCACGTACCACATTCTTGTCGATAAAGAAGGGTACAGTCAGACGTGATATCACTATGACTGTTGAAAATATTGAGCTTGATAAAGATAGAAATTTTGAGGTTAAGATTCCAACGTCTTATCAGAGAATCTCAATGGATGAGTTTTTGAAAACTTATTAATCAGGACTGTTAACGGCAAGGAAGAAGCGAGATGTTTCATGGAGGAGAAAAAACGTTGTTAAAACTTATGTTGACACTTATTGTTGGTGTCGGCATATCTTCGTCTACTCCAATATGGAGCCAAAAAAAATCGGCTCAAACGACAAAAACCAAAACATCTTCAAAAACTTCCAAAAGCATCAACTCTCTGAAAAATGAGCAGGAGAAGGTGCAAAAGAATCTGAAACGAGCTCAAGATAGTCTGAAAAACACTCAACTTTCCACAAAGAAGGCCATGCGTGAGGTATCTCGTCTTGACCAAGGAATAGAGGAGAGAAGCAGGTTGATTCAAAACAAGAATGTGGAGATACAAACACTTCAAGAAAACATCTCATCTCTTGAAAAGGATATTTTGAGATTGGAGCTTGAGTATGCGAGTAACAAAGAGAAATATGTTGACTTGATTTATCATGCGTACGTAAAGAATTCATCCTATAGCAAACTGATGTTTGTCCTTTCGGCAGAGTCGTTCAGCCAGGCATACAGAAGATTCCGTTATATACAGGATTTTGCAAGCATGCGTAAGTCGCGTGCCGACGAGATAGGCAAGAACAGAGATGATTTAGTGGCAAAGCGTTCTCAACTTACTGAGCAAAAGTCGCAATCCACACTTCTTGTGCAGGAACGTGAGGCAGAAAACCAGAAACTGATTGAAGAGAAGGACGAGCAGAACCGTCTGCTTGCATCTCTGAAAAATAAGGAAAAGGAATTTGCCGCAGAACTTGCTAAACAACAAGCAGCAGCTGAAAAACTTGATCAGAAAATAAAAGAGTTGATCGAGAAGGAGGCTGAAGAAGCTGCTAAACGTATGGCCAAGAAGAATGATGAAAAGGCAAAAAATCTGGTAAAAACGGAGAATAAAGCATTTGAAGGATCTAAAGGCACACTTCCGTCTCCACTCCCAGGCTCACATATAACGGGAAGATTTGGAGTGCAGTTTCATCCAGTTTTGCGACATGTGAAGACCAACAATAAAGGTGTATATTGCACATCCGAGGCAGGGGCTGTTGCAAAGGCTGTCTATGAAGGCGAGGTGACGCAATTGTTCTCTGTGCCAGGCAGCAATACAGCTGTGATTGTTCGTCATGGAAATTATCTTTCAGTATACTCAAATTTAACGAAGATTTTTGTCAGAAAAGGACAGAAGGTGATGGCAGGAGATAGAATAGGTAGTGTCTATGAAGATGAAAATGATGATAACAAGACAACACTTTTTTTCCAAATCTGGAAGGAGAAGGAATTGCAAAATCCTGAAGAATGGATAAAAGGATGGAAAAGAAAACAATAAAAGGATAATAACGAAAAGCTAATACTATGGAACAGCAAAACAACAATGAAGAATTAGATCTAGTTTGGTTATTCAAAGCTTTCTATGAAAAGTGTAGAAAAGCAAAGGAATGGTTTAAGTGTAAAGTTAGACATGCATTACGATTTGCATGGAAAAAGAAAATTGCTTTGACAATTGCTTTCATAATAGGAATAGGTGGAGGTATCTGTCAAAGTGTTATGGAAAACTATTTTACTAAATATACACTTGAGTCTTTAGCTTTTTTGAAAACCACAAGTGCTGATGTATGTGATGACTTGTTGGAATCATTAAATTTGTTCTGCAAGAAGAAGAATTATGCCAAGGTTGCAGAAATGATGGGAATGGTTGATGAAACAGGAAAGGCAACAAAAGAAGGATTGAAAGCTGCATCAAAACTTAAGAAAGTCTCATCATATTTTTGGATAGACGACCGTCATTCAGGAGCACCTACTGAGGTAGATAAGAATGGAAGATATTTAAAGGATACTTCTGTTGTGAGAATCTATGATAGACTACAAATTGAAATAGTCACTTCTGAATTGCCAGTAGTTGATACTATCAAAAATGGTTTGGTTCATTACCTTTCAACAAATGAGGAGGTAAAGAGAAATTATGATTCCAGACAGGAGATGCTTAAGAAGATGATTGTTCAGTATAATGCGGAGGCTGGAGTGCTTGATTCCCTGCGTCGACAGGAATATTTCTCTGAGGCATATAGAAAGAAGACAATGCAGATTGATGGTCCGATGATTGTGTCGGAGAGTAATCGTCAGTTGTTTCATGATGATATCCTTAAGCTGAAGAATAAGAGTTTTGACTGTGAAATTGAATTGCAGAAAAAGGTGGCGAGTGTTTATTTCAACCGCGATTTTGCGATTACTTCCACTTCTCCAAAAGTTTTGACGTTGTCGTTGATTTATGGAGCTATAGCATATGTTGTCGCTTTTATTATTTTAGGTTTCATTGATAAGAGAAAGTCAATCAAGAAGTATCTTGAGTCGGAAGATGAAGATTAATATCCAGATATAAAAAGAAAGATGAATCAAAAAGTATATATCACTCAGAATCTTGTCGAGGATCTGCGTAAGGAGTGCGACGGACGTCCTTCTAGCGGAGTTTTCATTTTGGTGGATGAGAACACTCGTAGGCTTTGTTTGCCATTGTTCATGAAAGATGATTTTTTTGGCAGGGTGACGGTGATAGAAATCAAGGCGAATGATGACCACAAGACATTGGAAAGCTTAGCAAGCGTCTGGACTTCTTTGCAGAAGAATGGGGCTACACGTAAGTCGCTTATGATTAATTTAGGCGGTGGAATGGTCACCGACCTTGGTGGTTTTGCGGCTTCAACTTTCAAAAGAGGCATGGAATACGTGAATGTTCCTACCACGTTACTTGGAGCGGTTGACGCTGCTGTCGGTGGTAAGACGGGTATCAATTTCGGTGGACTGAAAAATGAGATTGGTGTTATCAACTCTAGCAAGAGTGTGGTGATTAATGCTGACTTCTTCCGTACATTGGATGCTGAGAATCTTCGTTCTGGCTATGCTGAAATGATCAAACATGGCCTGATTTCCAACACTGAGATATGGAAACATATTCTCTCTTTCGATTTGGATAATGTAGACTATAATCGTTTGTCGGAATTGCTCCTTGAGTCAATATCAGTAAAGGAAAAAGTTGTTGAAATCGACCCTACAGAGAAGGGCTTGCGTAAAGTCTTGAATTTCGGACATACAGTTGGTCATGCGTTTGAAAGTTATGCGATGGAGATGGGCAAACCAGTGCTTCATGGCTATGCAGTGGCATGGGGAATGATTTCTGAACTTTATCTGTCGTATAAGCTTCTCGGTTTCCCTAAAGAAACCTTGTCTACAGCTGTAAGGATGATAAAGGAAAATTATGGAGCTTTGCTTATAAAATGTGATATCTATGATCATCTTTATGATTTGATGACACATGATAAAAAGAATGAGGGAGACGGAAGAATCCTCTTCTCTTTGCTTAAAAACATCGGTGAAATCGAGATAAATGTTGCTGTTTCCAAAAAAGATATTCTTGATTCACTTGATTTCTATAGGGAGACGGTAGGCTTAGCATAAGTGTTGAGACAAATGAGTTATAAGATAGAATATAATCATAAAGGAAAGATTTCAGGCGGATTTGAGTTGCCGGCATCAAAAAGTATCAGCAACCGTGTGCTTATTATAAACGCTCTTTCCGGAAGCGACAAAAGTGTAGCTAATCTAGCCAAGTGTGACGACACTGACGTGATGGTGAAAGCGTTAGCTTCTGATTCACATCTTGTGGATATCGGAGCTGCCGGCACGTCGATGCGATTCCTTACCGCTTATTTGAGTATAAAACCTGGAGAGTGGATAATAACGGGATCTCAACGTATGAAGGAACGTCCGATACAGATTCTTGTCGATGCATTGCGTTCGATAGGAGCTGATATAGAGTATGCGGAGAATGAAGGGTTCCCTCCATTGGAAATACGTGGAAAGGAGATAGAAGGGGGAGATGTTGAGATAGACGGAAGTGTTAGCAGCCAATATATTTCTGCTTTGATGATGATTGCACCGATGCTAAAAAGAGGATTGCGAATTCATCTTCTCAACGGTGTGGCATCTGTCCCATATATCAATCTTACTTTGTGGATTATGAACCAGTTTGGAGCGGACGCTTCCTTTTCTGGAAATATAATAGAAGTAAAGCCTACAAAATATAAACCGATTGACTACATTGTGGAATCCGACTGGACAGGAGCGTCATATTGGTTTCAGATTGCGGCTTTGGCGGATGTCGACGAAATATTTCTTCCTGCTCTTTTTGAAAAGACAATGCAGGGCGACGGGGTGTTGGGAGATATCTTCTCACATCTTGGTGTTTCTACGGAGTTTGTGGATGGCGGAGTGAAACTGCGTAAGAGAGATATTCGTGAAGAGACCGGTGTATTTGAGTGGAACTTTATTGATTGTCCAGATTTGGCTCAGACGGTAGTGGTAACATGTTGTGTGTTGAACCGTAAGTTTAGATTCACAGGTTTGAAAAGCCTGAAGATAAAGGAGACAAACAGAATACTTGCATTGCAGCAAGAACTGAAAAAATTCGGATATATTCTCACCGAACCAGAGGAGGGAGCATTGGAGTGGAATGGTGAAAAATGCGATGAAGACGCCAATATTTCCGTCGACACATATAAAGATCATAGAATGGCGATGGCGTTTGCCCCTATAGTCCTGCGTCATGCACCGTTTGTTGTGAATGAGCCAGAGGTTGTGTCCAAATCTTATCCCGACTATTGGAAAGAGTTTGGAAAGATAAATGGAATAAAAATAGATTGATATATCATCTGAATATTTTGAAGAGACGTCGTGTATGGCGTCTCCTTTTGTTATAACGTTTTTGTGTTGCATAGCAACAAAAAAATAAAGCATGATGTTTATTATAAAAAAAGCATTTTACTACCTTTGTATCATAAATTGTAAAATATAGTGAGAATTATGAAGAGCGTTGAAAATTTGGTGGCTGAAAAGCTTTTGAAGGTAAAAGCGATCAAGGTGCAACCATCTAATCCATTTACTTGGGCAAGCGGTTGGAAATCCCCAATATACTGCGACAACAGAAAGACATTGTCTTATCCTGATGTACGTACATTAATCAAGATAGAGATCGCAAGAATCATTCGTGAGACATACGACGAAGTGGATGTAGTCGCAGGTGTGGCAACAGGTGCAATCGCGCAGGGAGCGATGGTCGCAGATGAGTTAGGTCTGCCATTCGTTTATGTTCGTTCGGCTCCGAAAGATCATGGTTTGGAAAATCTTATCGAGGGTGATATCAAGCCAGGTCAGAAAGTTGTAGTGGTTGAGGATTTGATTTCTACTGGAGGAAGCTCATTGAAGGCAGTAGAGGCATTGCGTAAGGATGGATGTGAGGTTGTAGGTATGGTTGCAATCTTCACTTATGGATTCCCAATCGCAGAACAGAAATTCCAGGAGGCAGGTGTAAAGCTTACTACATTGTCTAACTATGAGGCTGTATTGTCACACTTGGTTGACACTGACTACATCACAGAGTCTGACCGCGCTACATTGCAGGAGTGGAGAAAAGATCCAGCAAACTGGAAGATTTGATATATGGAGTCATACGTTAGTGGAGTAAAGGCAGCTCAAGGTTCTGCAGAACAGGTGTTCAAGGTGTTGAGCGATATGAATAATATCCAACGCATCAAGAGCAAGATTGAGAGCAAAGTGCAGGATCTTCAGACAACAACTGATACTTGTTCATTTTCTGTTTCACCATTCGGATCCGCATCAGTAAAGATTACATCACGTGAACCAAACAATACGATTGTTTATGAATCCGTAAATTCACCGATGGCATTCAAGATGTGGGCTCAGATCAAGGAGGTTAACCCTACACAGTCTGCAATCAGACTTACTCTTAAAGTCGACCTGAACTTTATGCTGAAGAGTATGATTGGTGGTATGTTGGAACAAGGAATTGATAAAGTGGCGGATGCGATAGCAAAGTTGCCTTATAGTCAGATCAAGTAAAATCTAGAATTGAAATATGTCGGCACTATTATGTGCCGACTTTTTAAGTTTATACCAACCAGTACGTTTATGAGTATCTTCGATAAAGTAAAGAGTGTATTTTCCAGTGATTTAGGTGACAAGACAAATGATAATTCAAAGGAACAAGAAAATCTAACCTCAGTTCAGATTTTTGCAAATATATTGGATTCTTTTCCCATTGAGTATAAAACAGAAAAAATGGATGAAAAGGATGGTTCTATTTTTGAATATGAATATCAGGGAGGTCATTTCGTGACGTATGTCTATAATAGCGCGCGATTTTCACATATAATATTTCCCGGTATCGCATCTGATAATTTGGAATATGCATCGCTTTATGCGGAGGTATGCAATAAATTGAATGGTTACCTTCATCCGGTAAAGTTTATTGCCGGAACGACGGATGATTCTGTCCATTTGGACATTATTTCAACTGTTCCGCTATTCACTACATTGCCTGATTATAAAGACTTTCTTCAGTCTATTTTTGCTGAGATTTTTCGTTCAAGTCGTCATGGTGTAGACAAATTAAAGGAGTATATGAATGAGGCGGATATTGACGAGCAGAGTGATGACGAATATGCCAAACTATGTAATTATAGGAAGACGCAATTGCTTAGAGAAAAAGAATTGTCGCACGACACTCAGAATCCGTTTAAACGTGGAAAATATACAGTTGAGCCATATGTGACGTTGGAGTCGTATTTGAAAGAAATATATGATATCTACCTTGATTCTGTGGCTATGTTTGAGATCATTGGAGATGACGTACAGAGGATAGAAAACATCGATGAAATCAAGAAAAAACTGATATTATCACCTGTAGTGGATTATTCTGAAGATGGCGAGGTTGAGGTGTCACGTATGACTGCTACCATTCTCGTCTACTTGAAAAGCGATGAAGGCGATAATTCTTTTGGTAATATACTTACGATTCATCTTAGAGTGGAGTCGGAGACGAAGGACGTTGTTCTTGTTCGTGCATCTTCTCTGCTTCCTCCACAGGGAGAGACAGCGAAACATTCTGTTGAATCAGAGATGCAGGCACATACACTTTTGCTGGGTGTTGATACTCGCACAAGCAAAGAAAAAATCGATGAATTCGTATTTATGCAGGCAGATGCCGAGGATAAAGTCATGTCTGGAAAAGAAGACGAACTAACAGATGCTCAGCGTGCGATATTCTTCAGTGAAAACAGTGTGATAGGGTATGAGTTGTATTGGGCAAACAAGTATTGTGATGCCAAACGTACACTTGATGCTCTTTCCTATTTTAAGCATTCGTATGAGTTGATGGAGAAGTCTCGTCACATGGATAAGGGAGAGAATGAAAGATGGCTTTTCTACCATGTCGCTTTTCTGATAGGATATTGCTATCTTGATCTGGACAATCCTGAAATGGCCTATTTCTATCTTGATGTTTCCCGTGTGGGTCTGGATAGGATAGTCGACCACGAAGAATATATCAACTGTTTGGTTAATCGTGGGGATTTCCGTACTTTGTCGCTTCTTGATAATGTCATTCAGAAGTTTGAGGAAAATCGGAGCCAGTTTGATGGCAATGAACGTATGATAGCTCATTATCATTTTCTGCAGCGTCGACGTTCGTATGTTTTGGTAGATATGGGAGAGTATGGAAGGGCAGAGGCTATTTTGAAAAAACTTCTTGATGTGGAAGACTCAAAGGAATTCGCGCTCAACGAGCTTGCGGTTATTCAGAGACGTAAAAGAGAATAATATTTCAGTATATATAAGTAAGGGCAGGTTTCATACCTGCCCCTATTTTTATAAATTTATTTCCATCTCTGGCAATCCTAACAATTTCCTATAAAGGGCGATATAAGCTTTTATATGACGTTCATAAGAGTAGGTGTTGGCATATTCTTTTTCTGCCTCTGCACGGCTTGAATCCGCATAAAATTCAGAGATTTTATCGCGGACCAATGTCGCCATATATTCTGGTTCAAGCTCTTTCCATATGTAGGCGTGAGTGGAGCAGATTTCAGGAAGAGAAGAAAAAGGCGATGAAAAGACAGTTTTTTTGAAATGCATAGCTTCAATGATTGGCAGACCAAATCCTTCCAGACGGCTTGGAAACATCAAAGCTTCCATGTTGGCATAAAGCCAATTTTTCTCTTCGTCTGAAATTATACCAGTGATTGTGACGTTGTCAATTTTCTCACTTTTTATCCTGTCTTTAAGCTTTTGTGAATATTCTCCTGTCGTGCTTCCGCATACATAAAGTTCATATTCTGGCAGGTATTTCATCATATCCAAAAGGACATGGATGTTTTTTTTCTCTCTGACAGCTCCTACTGCACACAGGAATTTTCTGTTTGGTTTTATGAAAGAAGGTTTTGTCCTGTTGTCGTTGCTAGTATCACGCACACCGTTCAAGATCACATCAAAAGGTTTTTCTTCCTTCATTTTGCAATTTTTGAGCACCTCATTCTTAGCAAAGTTGGAGATGGCAACCAAATGATGTGCATTATTGATTTTATCACAAACAGCATCCAGATATTTTTGAGCTTTTTTCTTATTTTTCTCGTAAAGGAAGTTGAGGTCGTGTATTGTCAGAATACGTTTTGTCGAATTATTACGTGGACACTCACGATATAGTTGGTGAACTGAATGCCAAAGGTCGAAGCGGCGAGAAATAAGAAAAGGGAACACTTTATAGATGGATCTGTGTTTTAGATAACCTACTTTGTCTCCATAAGTATTCATTTGTCTGTCTCTGACAAGAAAATTGAAATGCATATCGGGAATGTCTATTTTAGAAAAAATGTTGGCATACATTCTTTCAATTTCCCCAAACCCTGAGTGTTCATCAAGGTCCATAAGATCAATAAGTATTTCTTTTTTCATATCCTATTCTACTTTATATATTTTTCCCAAAATGGTCTATGTTTATCTAATGTCCATGCGTGTGTTCCAAAAGGAAGTTTGCCATTCTTTATCTCCATACATTTTTGTGGAGAACACTCAATACTGAAATGCAATGCTGTTTTCCAGTCGGGAGTATTTAGTCTGTCATCACCTTTAAGCTCAAAAGAAAGCCAAAGATCTTCTGGATAAAAGTCCTTTTCATCGGACAAATCATCCTCAATCTGTTGTTTATATTTTTTTGTGATGTGTTGGAATTTGCTCACATTTCTTAGACAGAGACCTCCATTCCCCACCTGGAACCATTGGCTGTGATGAGGATTTGTGCCTTTATAACGACGAAGAAAGAAATTTAATCTGCACCATAGTCGTCTTAAAGGGGTCCAATATTTATCTTTATCGGGCACAAACGGGGCACCGACGTAGTCGAATCCTGAATTTGCCCATTTACAAAGCTCGTCGCAAAAAATGTATGTGTCTAATTGATTTATCAGGATGTATTTGTAGCTTGAGAAAGTATCGTAAAAAGAGCAAGATAGTACAAGCTTGTTGTAGGATCTTAAACTCTTGAAATAGGAACTTTCCATTGGATGTTTGATTATGAGAGGATATTCTCTACACACATCGGTCATGTCAAGAGTTTCGGGATATATAGCAATTATGTCGTACCCAATCATCACTTTAAAAAGTTGATTTAAGCAAGTCCTGTCATCTGGTGAAAGAGGCAGTTTGTAAATTGGTACGATAATAGCTATTTCACTTTTCTTTATTGTCATGATGATGTTTGTATAGAGTTTCAATCTTCATGTTTCTAAATAATGCATAGCCTCTCATGTTATTGAATGTTTTTTCATTTTTTAGTTCTGTCTGTAAAAACACTCTATTAGGCGTTGCTTTGGTATGCCTTATTTCTATCTGGTTTGTTTTTAAATTGATGATTTCCGTATGTGCGGGTACTATTATTAATGAGTCTGATTTCCATACGTTTCTATCATCCAAATCAAGTGCCTTTTCGCAATTTGTTTTGTTTGTGGAAAGTTGTTGGGCGATCATAGAGATTTTTTCTGCACTGAAATCTTCAGAGATAAAGTAGTCGGTACTAAAAATGAGGGTGTCAGTGGTATTTGTATAAGCATAATCTCTGATGTCAAGAGCTAAATCTTTTAATGTATATACCGTGCCACTTTCTTCCTTGCAAATGATCATATCGATATCCTTGTCTGTTATATTATTCTTTTTTAGTCCCTTTTTTGTGAATTTTCTATTGCTGTAATCTGTTGTTTCGATTTTACCTTTTGAGGAATATTTTTTTACAGATTTATACGAGTCAGAAGCTATTATCCCTGTGAATACAATTGCAATAATGGAAGGTGCCACAAATGAAAATTTCGGCAATTCAAAATGCATATCTGTTTTGCCAGAGTGACAAAATGTAAACCAAGCAATGAGTAATGGTATAGCAAAGCCATAGCAGAAGGGTATTTCAAAAGTCATAGACACCACAAGTAGAATAAATAAGGATGCAAATAACATTGATTTGTATTTTTTGACTAATATGCCTATCCCTACTAAGAACAATACAACAAATATTACACCGATATAACCAAGTGTGAAGAAAGCCTCCATAAATTGATTATGTGTGGAGTAATGATTGTCTAATGCAAACCAACATCCTGTTTTTTGGAATAAATCGGCGTAAACATTATCTACGGCTGAATATCCGTAACCTAAGAAAGGAACATCTTTAAGCCCCGTATAAAGAGCTTTCCATATATGGAATCTAGGGTCATCTGCGTCTCCACTTTCTGCAATCTTTATTACGGTCTCTCCTAATCGGGTAGGGAAAACTATAAAAGTGATAATTAGAATGACAAATATGATTAATAGAGAAAATCCAAGTTTCTTATTTTTATTTATCTGACAAGTGAAAAATAAAAGGACAGAAATAAAAATAGCTAAAGTGACGATTCGAGAATTGTCAATCGCCAAAAGAAATAAAGCAAGAACAGAATGTGTAATATAAAATAATTTTTCCCAAAAGGAAGTTTTTGAATCAAAAAGGAACTTATAAGATACAAATAGGGAAACAGCAATAATGAATCCTAAATATATATGATGATATGTCACAGATTCAATATGTCTCATTATCTCCAAGCGAGAGCATAAAAAATATCTTATGTCACCATTTAATGCTGTTTCTGTCAGATCTGTAAGTGCATAAATGATTAAGGCAGTACATCCGCAAACAAATGATTTCATCATCAATGTGATGGGAAGTCTTTTGCTGGAAAAAATGTAAATGCCAGGTATAATTAATAGAGGTGATAACCAATTAATTGCCATTTTGTAGGTGTGTTCAGGGTCAAGACTCCAAAATGTACTTAATAGAGCCCATCCACCAAAACAACCAAGTGAAAAAATGGCGATAGAATCCTTAAAATTGATAGAAATGGGATCTTCTTTTCCTCGTAATGAATAATAAATCTTAAATATCAGAACGGCAAAAAACCAATGTGCAATCCAAGGAGTAAATATGAATTGAAATGGTATGGCAAAAGCGAAAATGACAGATGATATACAAAAAAGAAAATCAATTACTTGATCAAATTTTCCGTATTTTGTATCGTCTTTCAATATGTCAATGTTAATTTTCATTCTTTTTAATCAACTCTTAAATCTCTCAATAAAAAGTCTCTTACAAGTGTAAATTTTGCCATGCTGTCAGTTGGAACTGGCTCAACTGATGGACTTACCAATTTTAATGGGTCTATTGGTCGACCATTCTTGTAAACTCTAAAATCAAGATGTGGCCCTGTTGCTGTACCTGTGCTGCCAACATATCCGATTAAGTCGCTCTGTTTAACATTGCTGCCTTGTGAAATACCTTTAGCAAAACCATTAAGGTGCATGTAGACGGTGCTGTAAATCGAATTATGTTGGATTTTGATGTAATTGCCACCGCCTTTTTTGTCCCAACCTTTAGCCACAACTTTCCCGTCGCCGATGCTCATTACGGGAGTCCCTTTAGGTGCTGCGTAATCGACTCCGTGGTGTGGTCGTCGAATTTTAAGTACAGGATGGAATCGAGAGTGTGTGAATTTTGAGCTGATGCGAGAATACTTTAATGGAGCTTTTAGAAAAGCTTTACGTAGGCTGTTACCGTCATTGTCGAAGTATTCTGTCTTCCCGTTAATATCAAATGGGATAGCATGATATTCTCGATTGTCATGAAAGAACATAGCGCATTTAATAGAGTCGATGCCGACGAAAGTGGAATCCACCCAACGTTCTGTATATTTAGCTTTGAACATATCTCCTTTCTGCAGTCCAAAAAAATCGATATTCCATGCATATATGTCAGATAATTTCATCGCTAATTCCCATTGTAGCCCTTGTCCTACCACTGCATTCCAAAGAGATGTCTCAATAACACCTTCTGCTATTCTTTCTCTCTCTACTACTTTGTGTCTGTTTTTTACAGATGTGATGTTGTTCCCGTTAATTGATAATACAAAATACTCAACAGGACTTATTTCATAGATCAAGTGTCGCAACGTGTGTAGGGAGTCTTGCTCTGTGATAACGCAATAATTGTTTCCTGCCCGTAATTTTTTAATGTCAAACACTTCGCTTATTGCAGAATCACATTTTGCTATGTTTTTTTTGTTTATATTGTATCGAGTCAGTATGTCTGATAGATTCTCGCCATGTTTGAGTGAATATCTATCGTGATCCAAAGTATCGACATCTATGCCGTAGATTATTTGATGAATGCGTTTTGCGTTTTTGATGGTGTCTGTTATAGATGATATATCTGCATTTTTGTCTTCAATTGTTGGATTGCTATTTGTGCAAGACATTATTGGGAGAAGCAAGGAGAAAATAGTTAAAGCGGCAATCCTTGAAACGGTCAATTTTGTGTGTATGCGAAAAAGCACCGATGATAGAGCGTGAACTACGCCTATAATCGTGTCAATTGTTTTGTAGAAGTCTGTTTTCTCAGTTGCCATTTCCGCGTAAAAGAACCCCAATTTTAAAAACTTAACAAAAGTAGTACTTTTATCCCAAAAAATGGTGATTTTTGGGAGTTTTCTATAAAAGTGTTTCCAATTTCTTTGACAACTTTTCTGCAGAAAAATCCATGTTGTACTTTTTTGAATGCTCTATCAGTGTATTTTTGTCGTTTTCATCGTACTTTTTTGATAGTGCGAAAGATATTTTTTCTGCGATGTCTGTCGTATCTGTTGGATTGAAGTAGACGGCATTGTCTCCAAGAACCTCATGGAATATTTCTATATCACTTACCGCTACAGGACATCCATATTGCATGGCTTCAAGAGCAGGTATGCCGAATCCTTCATAAAGTGAAGTGCAGACATAAAGAGATGCATTTCTATATAGGGCTTCTAATCGTTCGTCTGAAACTCTTCCAAGAAATTTTATTCTCTCTTCTGTGTTGTGAATTTTTGTCTCTCCATAAATCTTTGCTGCTCCTCCCACTACTATTAGCTTTACTCCATCATTTGGGCGTTTTTTGTATGCTTCCACTAATGTTTCAAAATTCTTGCGTGGATCCATACTCGATACGGCTATGACATACTTGCCATCAATGCCTGCTTCAGTATCTGTGTGTGGACGTGATTTCGGAGCTGGTGAAAAAATGAATATTTTATCTGATGGAATCGAGAATTCTTTGATGATTTCTTTTTTAGAAAATTCACTTACTGTAAGCACCAGTTTTGCTTGGCGAGTGAGGATAGGAAGAAACATGCTATAGCATGTGCGATAACTGAAACTGAACCATTCTTTATTAACACTATATGCAATGTCATGTACAGTGACAATTTGGTTTTTGTAACCTATAACTCCAAGTCCGAATAGGTTGATGAACAGTGGACTGCCAATTTTTTTCAGATGTCGGCGCAGGGTGGTCTGTTCCCAAATGTGTCCTTTATGGCCTGCTAGTTTTACGACTTCAAAATCTGGATTATATCCTTCTTCTATATTTACGTCTGGCATAAAGCACACGACATGCCATCCTAATTTATGTAAGGATTGGCACATCTCGTAAGACACAACCTGAACTCCAGTCGCCTTTTGAGCTAAAAAAAGTCCGTTTATATATAGAGTCTTATTATTCATATTCTGAAATCAAATTTCTGCGGCACGAGTATTTTTCTGCCAAATCTTTTTTGCCACATAATGTATATGTAAATTCTCCGATCAAAAGGAAGAACTTTGTCAAAATATTTGCTACTCTGAAATGCCATTTTGGCATTGTCTTAAGAAAATATTTTTTTCTGCTTTGTATAATATATTTCTCTCTTCTTGAGTTTAGACTAATGCTTGTCCCCTCTAGATGTTGTATTATCGCTGTGGGTTCATTGACAATTCTCAATCCTGTTGTTTTCTTGATCCTGTTGCAGAGATCTTGGTCTTCGTAGTACATGAAAAAGGATTCGTCAAATCCTCCGATTTTTTCAAATGTCTCACGTCTCATCATCATCGCTGCTCCACATGTATAAGCCACGTCTATCTGTTTGCCGCTGTGGTTGAATTCAAAGTTGTTGCCATAAAGTGCTTTATATGGCAATCCGAACAATGAGAAATTGAGTTCGGTTATGATTCCGTCGCCAGCTCTTCTGAAAGAGTGGGTGGGGTTTGAATCTGCATTTATAAGATTTGGACCAATCACGCCTATTGTGTGATCGGTTTTGAGGTTGTCGAGCAGGATTTTTATGGAATTGTCGTGGCATATTGTGTCGGGGTTCAACAGAAAAATATATTCGCCCAGACTCTCTTTTACACCAGCATTGTTGGCTTTGCCAAATCCATAGTTGTCGTCTAGTCTTACTACTTTGACAGCTTCATCGTCAATTAGCGTTTGTAGATTTGTGTCGTTTTGGGAGTTGTTGTCGGCAACGATTATTTCATAGTCGATGCCTTTTGTGTGACGACGCACACTCTCTACCGACTTCATCACTTGGTCGGCAGTGTTATAGTTAACATATATTATGGACAACTCCTTTTGCATCTTTATATGTTTGTCGGTATTCCCTATTATACTGCAAAAATAGTTTTTCAATTTCGATTATCCAACTATTGGCCTATAATCATACTCACACCGCTGTATGCCAAAAAGATATAAATCACTTTGAGCAGTAGTCCGTTATTCATTTTGTTGTAGACGCGAGCGCCTATCCACATGCCTGCCAGACAACCTGCTATTGCAATAAGATAGCTTTTGCCAACTTCTGCTGTGATTATTCCTTCTCCTGCACGTAGGATGGTCATCCAAAGATTACCTAAAAGAAAAAAACACTGTGTTTGTGCCATATATTCTTCTTTTGTCTTTTGTGTCGAAAGGTAATAATAGACAACTGGTGGCCCCTGCATTGAGAATAATCCGCCCATCAATCCACTCAGACTCCCCAAACTGATGGTGTTGAACCAGTTGGGTTTGATTTTAATGCCGTCTTTTTTGAAAAAGGTAAAATAGATCGACAATAGAATCAGTGTGATTCCCAAAATTATTTTTAGCCATGACGCATCTGTGCCAAACATCACGTAAGAGAAGAATGTACTTGTGGGTATAAAAACTATCAGAAGTGGCCAAATGAAACGCCAATCAAGTGATTTGCGAAGATCCCAGACAGTTATCAGGCTTAATGTCGCTGCCATCATTGAAGATAGCGAGACAATGCTTTTGTAGTCTCCTCCCATCACACCAAGCAAAAAAAGCAATGGTATCAGAAAAATTCCAAATCCAAATCCTACTGTGCGTTGCACAAATCCTGCACCGCATGCACATACTATCAAAAGAAAGTATTCCACTGTGTCTGTATGCTCTACTGTGTCAAAAAAATCTGAAAAAGACGGTGAAATCGCCGTCTTTTCCAAAATATTTAGCTATGATTATTAACTGTCTTGTGGAAATACAAGTTTGTATCCTTTTCCGTGAACGTTGATAATCTCTACTTCTGGGTCATCTTTCAAACGTTTTCTCAATTTAGTGATGTAGACATCCATACTTCTTGCGTTGAAATAGCTGTCTTCCTCCCAGATAGTCTTCAATGCCATGTTGCGCTCAAGAATCTCATTTGAGTTTGCGCAAAGAAGAGCGAGCAAATCACTTTCTTTTGTAGTCAACTTATCTTCAATGCCATTTATTGTAAGAGTCTGTTTGTTGGTGTCGAAAATGAATTTTCCAAATTTGTATGTCGCGTCTTCTGTAGGACGTTTTGCACCAGCACGACGCAATACAGCCTCAATACGAAGAAGAAGCTCTTCCATGCTGAATGGCTTTGTAATGTAGTCGTCGGCACCGATATGGAATCCTTCCAAGATATCTTCTTTCAGTGTCTTTGCTGTAAGGAAGATGATGGGCACAGTCGTATTTGTGGCTCTGATTTCTTTTGCTAATGTGAATCCGTCCTTGATTGGCATCATCACATCAAGCACGCAGATGTCGAAATATTGTTCTGAGAATGCCTGGTAGCCGGCTGCGCCGTCTTTCTTCAAAACCACCTCATAGCCCTTTGCCTCCAAATATTCGCAAAGAAGCAAACCAAGATTTTCGTCATCTTCACATAGAAGAATTCTTGTGGTGTTTTTCTTGTCGCTCATAATCGTAATATATTACGTTAATACTCTTTATTTTGTTTTTCTTCGACCTTTGGTATGCGGATTGTGAATGTTGTTCCCTCTCCGAATATGCTGTCGCATGTTATCGTTCCTTTGTGGTCAGTAACAACCTTTTTCACATAAGCCAAACCAAGACCGAATCCTTTTACATTATGTACGTTTCCTGTAGAGACGCGGAAAAACTTGTCAAATATTTTTTCCTTGTCTTCTGGCTTTATTCCTATTCCGTTATCTTTCACTGTGATGATGACATGTGTCTCATCATCTGCAGTGTTTACCTCAAGATGCGGGATAGCTTCTGTATATTTAAGGGCATTGTCCATTAGATTGTAGATGATGTTTGTGAAATGCACTTCATCTGCCAATACAAACGGATAATTAGCGTCTAATGTTGTGTCGATGTCTCCTCCTTTATCTTTGACTTTAATCATAAAGTTGGACGTCACTTTTAGAATCAATTCGTTGACATCTATTTCTTTAAGTTTAAGCGCTGAACTTTCTTTCTCCAGAATTGACATCTGCAAAACTTTCTCGATTTGCTGTGTAAGACGCTGTGTCTCATCGCTAATCGTTTTGCTGAGGTGTGCAAGCATGCGTGGCGTTTTTGGAATACTCTCGTCGCTTAGCATTTGTGATGCCAGGGAGATTGATGATACAGGAGTTTTCAGCTCATGTGTCATGTTGTTCATGAAATCGGTTCGCATCTGTGTCAGTCTTTTTTCCCTTGAAATCATCATAAGTGAGGAAATGAAGATAAGCAAAAGAAGAAAGAAGATGACAGTAGTCGGTAGCACAAGCCTTATTGTGTTGTATACATATTTGTTTTTTGTCGGGAAGTACACCTTCATGTAGTTGCCCGTGGGATATGGGTCGTTCACAAACAGAGCCTGGCTATACGTGTTTTCCACATTGTCTCCATTGAACCCTTTGGAACTATACACTTCGACACCGTCACTTGAGTAGACTGCCACGTAGTGTGGTAAGTCGAGGCCTCGTTGTTGCATCTCTTTGTCCAATAGTTCTGTCAGGTGGTTGAAGTCGATACGTTCAGATATATGGCGCGAATAGTTTTCACCCAACAGACGAAGCAATACGTTGTCAAGAAATTGACGCTCGTGGTTGAACCTGTCGCGCAACTTTTTTTGCAGCAGGTGCGATGTCCCTTGCAAAGTGTTTTTGCCACTGGATGTCTGAAGGTACACTTTGGGCTTTATGCGTACACAACTTTTATCATTGTCTGCATTAAACTCGGAAAATTTAAAGATCGCTTGCAACTTTTTATGATCGTCAGAAAAAAAAGTTATTTGGCTGGTGTCTCGTTCTTGCAATTCTGATTCGATGTTTTCAGCCAAGAATCGCATCGTCTCCTCCTCCTCAAGAATTTGTGTGATGCTGAACAGACACATTCGGACATTCTCGTTGAATTGGTCTTCTCTCATGTTTGCCGTCATTTTGATGTACGACGACTGAAGCACAAGTAAGCCTACGAACGCGATTACCATGATGCCTGTCAAACACACTATTCCGAGACTTTTTCTCATCTGTCTAAAAAGTTTTAATCAAAAGTAACGTTTTAAATTTAACATTTCGATATATTTAACAAACTTTAATAGCATTCAAAAGTTAAAAAAGCTTATTTTTGTGTTGATTTTTGAGTTTTAGGGGATAAAATGGGTATTCCAACTATTATAACTGATTTGGCACTCATAATGATTGTGGCGAGCATTTCAACTGTTGTTTTTAAATGGTTGAAGCAGCCCATCATTCTTGGCTATATTGTTGCAGGATTTTTGGTTAGCAAACAATTTGTTTTTGCTCCGGATATCATCGGCGACGCTGATGTTGAGGTGTGGGCAAAAATTGGAGTCGTTTTTTTATTGTTTGCCCTAGGATTGGAATTCAGTTTTCGTAAGGTTGCCAAAGTAGGTAAAAGTGCGTTGTCGGCATCTGCCATAATTATTCCAGGTATGATATTGGTCGGTCTGGCTGTCGGAAAGATGTTGGGATGGAGCATGTCCAATAGTGCGATGCTTGGATGTATGATATGTATGAGCTCCACGACCATTATCCTTAAAGCTCTCGACGATTTGGACCTTCGCAGTCACCGTTTTGCAAGTGTGGTGCTTGGAGTTTTGATTTTTGAGGATTTGGCAGCCATTGTGATAATGGTGTTGCTTCCAACAATTGCTGCGGGACAGGCATTTGAGGGAACGGAATTCCTTTTTGCAATATTACGTTTGGTCTTTTTCCTTATTATATGGCTGGTAATCGGAATCTTTTTCATTCCGTCTATATTGAAGCGAGCAAAAAAATTCCTAAATGATGAGACTCTTCTTATTGTTTCGACGGGATTATGCCTTGGCATGGTTTATTTTGCGTCTGCAGTCGGGTTCAGCGAGGAGTTTGGAGCGTTTGTTATGGGCTCGATACTGGCGGAGACAATAGAGGCGGAAAGAATCACTAAGGTGATGACTCCGATTAAGGATTTCTTTGGGGCTGTGTTCTTTGTGTCGGTTGGTATGATGATAGACCCGTCGATACTTGTGGAGTATTGGAAAGAGATCTTAGCTATTTCTTTGGCGGTGATAATTGGTCAGGTCTGCTTAGGAACGTCTGGAGTCCTTTTTTCCGGAGCGACGCTTAGAACAGCCATACAATGTGGATTCAGCCTTACGCAGGTGGGTGAGTTTGCGTTTATTGTCGCATTGCTCGGCACACAGTTGAAATTGTGTGATGAGTTTCTTTATCCGATCATAGTTGCCGTGTCAGTGGTGACAATCTTCATCACTCCATTTATGATGAAGTCGGCAATTCCTGTAGTGGAATGGCTGAATGTCAAATTGCCTGAGAAATTCAGGACCATGATAGAGCGTACACAGACGAAGAAGGAAGTTGAGGGCGTGATGGGTGTTTGGAAAAATTTCCTAACTCAGATTCTTGAGATTGTCGGAATATATGGTTCAGTGAGCATCGCTATTGTACTTGTCTTTGTGACTTACATTTTCCCTAAGATTTCCCAAGTGAGCGGAGGATTTTGGATCAATATGGTGATGACGGTGGTTAGTGTGCTGCTTGTGTCGCCTTTTGTGCGTGCGATAATAGCGAAAAAGAATCATTCTGCCGAATATAAATATTTGTTTTCCGTCAATCGTAGCAACTGGGCTCCGTTGGTAGGATTGACGTTGCTTAGAGTGGTTGTCGGTGTTGCGATAATCGCATCGTTGATCTGTTACGGTGTGTTGCGTGAACATCCATGGATTTCTACATTCTTGGCAATGGGTGTGGTTTTTTTGATATTCCGTTCGAGAATGGTAAAATATTGGTCAATCAAGATTGAGCGAAAGTTCTTCTACAACCTCAACATTCGTGAGATTGAGATGCGCAAGAATATGGAGGAGAAAAGTTCTGTTTTTGAAAGTGCGGTTCTTTCGAAGAGTCTTTCTACCCATGACCTTCATTTGGCCGATTTTGTTGTGGATGCGAATGCTGAATGTTGCGACAAGACATTGATTGAACTTAATCTTCGACAGGTTTGTGGTGTGCATGTCGTCTCTATCATACGTGGAGAACGGAGAATAAATATCCCCGGTGGAAAGGAGAAAATTCTTCCTTTCGACAAGGTTCTTGTGCTTGGAACGGATGATCAGCTGACTGCTGTAGGCAAGCTGTTTGGCAAGCCTGTGTTCGACACTCCTATGCAGAAAAAGGAGGTCAGTGTGGAGCAGTTGATAATTGAAAAGGGTTCTGTGTTGGAAGGGAAAAGTATATTGGAGTCTGGAATCAGGGATAATTCGAAGTGTTTGGTCGTAGGAATAGAACATGAAGGAGAGACAACGATGTCGCCTAGCATTCACACGAGATTCTGTGTAGGTGATATCGTCTGGATTGTGGGTGAGAAAGACAAGATTCAAAACTTAATACAGAGTTCGCTAACATCTATAGATTTCAAGTAACATGAAAGAACATTTGCCTCTATTACACCATATGCTCGACGGAGTTGTTGAAGTCGGAACAGATGAAGCCGGACGTGGCCCGTTGGCTGGACCAGTGTATGCGGCGGCTGTGATCCTTCCTCCTGATTTCCAACTGGATGAACTCAACGATTCTAAACAACTTACAGAGAAGCAACGCTATAAGCTTCGCCCGATTATCGAGGAAAAGGCTGTTGCGTGGGCTTTGGGAATCTGCACGCCGGAAGAGATAGACAAGTATAATATCCTTCAATGTTCTATAATGTCGATGCACCGTGCTATTGAGGCACTTGGAATAGAACCGCAGCATATTATTGTCGACGGTAATAAATTCCGTCCATACAAAAAGATCCCGTATCATACAGTGGTAGGTGGGGATGGTAAGTATTTATCGATTGCAGCAGCGTCGATTTTGGCTAAAACCTACCGTGATGATTATATGATGAAGATTGCGGAGGAGTATCCTATGTATGGATGGGCGAAAAACAAGGGTTATCCGACCAAAGCTCACCGTGAAGCGATTGCTCAGTTTGGCCCGTCGCCATACCACAGGAAATCCTTCACTTTGCTTCCATGCCAGCAGCCAATTGATTTTGGAGAATAAAAGCATGCTTACACCAGTTGTAGATCTTGTCTACATTATCGGACTACATCTTTTAATCTAAATGTAACTGGCAACGTGAAATAAGAATTCACCGGTTTGCCATTGTTTCTTGCAGGTTCCCATCTGCCCAATTTTTTTACTGTTTGTAAAGCGGCTTGATCAAGGTCTGGATTAACTCCTCTAACTATTTCATGATTGCATGTTGAACCGTCTTTTTTCACAATGAATTTGACGAACACTCTTCCTTCCATCATTTCCTCTTTTGCTTTTTGGGGATATACGAGATTGCTTTTAATATCACGAATAAGTGCCTCTTTTCCTCCAATGTATTCAGCCATCTTTTCTACTATGCCATAAATAGTAGCAGTGTCTTTAATAGAAATCCACTCTCCATTTAATTTGATAAGATGATTGTCATAGTTTTGCCAGAAGTTGTCTTCTGCTTTCTTTTGTTCCTGTTTGTCAAATTTGACAGGACGGATATGGTAGGGATTTTCCCTTTGTAAATAATGATAATCGTGACAGACATTCTCAATTCTTTCAACTGGGTTATAAACTTTATGCTCAATGCATTTTGCATGATTGTCGCATGATACGTCAAGTATGGAACTCCAGTAGCCGGTATGAAAGGGAATGTATAGGTTTTCGCCATTAGTTTTACTAGTGTAAAGCCATCCGATAATTTGACCATTGTATGCGACGTGGATAGAATCAATCAAGATAGTGTCTTTTTTTATCTCTACCTCTGTCTCTGTAATTTGTTTTGGTTGATATTCCTGCAAGTCTTTGTATATAACGTATGGATTTTTATTGGCAAGAAGTGTTGAATCATTACAATAGACGGTTATTCTGGCATTATTGAATCGATGGAATTCATGAGAGTCAAAATCCGTTTCACGAATGGTGTCTTGGGTTAGATGGCCTGTAGAATCTATTAATTTGTTATTCTCAAGGAAATTATCCACCTGACACATACACAGGCGAGCGTTTGTTTTGTTAGGTGACAGGGGTGGCACAAAAATTATAAGCTCTGAGAATATTAGTCCTACCCACCAAAGAAAAGTGTTATTATCTTTTTTCTTAAACAGAAGGAATAAGACGACGGCAATCATAAATATTCCAATGTAGAAATATAGCCATGATTGATTAAGGTATTTCCATCCATCTTCATAGGAGCAGGTCAGCAATGATTTGAGAAGTATCCAATATATGATGATGGGAACAATAATGATGTATTTGATATTGTCAAAGAACCTGTCAAAAAAGTGTATTCCAGCTACATCATGCCCTTTTCTGGCAATAAACACCAATATGAAATAAACTATCATTATGATTAGTGGAGTGTCGCTGTTAATCTCACAGCCAGACAATATTGCGATAGCCGAAAGATATACACAAATTGTGCACAGAACAGTTAGTGGAGAGAGTATTAAGTTAATAAGAATGTAGAAAAAAGTCGATGAAAAAGGTCTTTTTTCTCCTGGTATTAGTTGACGGAAGAAAAATATTACAGGTATACCGACAATGAACAGAAAGAGAGTTATGAGTCCTAATACCTTTACAAAAGCATGGCTACCGCTGGTGTATAATGGTGAGACGATCAGTATTAGTGATGGTGAAATTATTAGAATGGCTATCAGAATATCTCCCAAAATACTTAAGAAATGTTTGGCAAATGATTTGCGGTCTTTTAGATTCTTTGCAAGAAATGGAAGGACAACTGATAATATGAATATACCAGCTACGATCTTTTCGTCTCCTGATAACGAAATGAAAGGAATGGAAAACAGTGGTATGAGGATCGAAAAATAGGCAATTCTCCTAAATCTTTCAATATTGGGATGAAGTGTGGCAGTTCTGATAGAAAATGCAAGAAAACAGCATGAAATGAGCAGTAAGAATTGTGTATCATATGCTGTATGTGTGACGGCGAGAGCGAAAATGATTATAAAAGCAGCTGCTTCTATTGGAAAAAAGCGGACGGATTTAAGAAAATGTATGAGATGGTTTAGAATTATCTGTAGGATTTCTTTCATACTTTCTTATAACGATTGTTATATAGGATTATAATACATTTGCCCTATTCCTCCATCGAATTTTTGATCTTTTTTCTAAACTCATTCAATGTTTCACCAGTGATTTTCTTGAATGTGCTGCTCATGTGGCTGCTGCTTGAAAAGCCGCAAGTGTTAGACAGGTATTCAAGCTCTCTGTCTGGGTTTTCAGTAAGCAGCTTTTTTATTTTCTCAACCCTAAGATTTGCGATGAATTCAAAGAAAGTGCTGCGATATGTAGTATTGATAAACCCTGATACATAGGTACGGTTTGTGCCTATTTTGTTTGCTATGTCATTAAGAGTAAGACCAGGCTGAAGGTATCCCTCCTCGTCTATCCATTTTTTTATTCTTTGGGCAATTGGAGATTCTTCCCCAAAAGCATTTTTCTCTATTTTTGTAGATGTGACATTATCGTATTCTTCTGTTTTTGCCGTCGTCTTCTCTACAGTTATTGATGGAGAGCATACAAAATTGTTTTTCCTGGAAATTTCTTTTGCTTTTTCTTCCTCTGTTTTTTTCAGTCCAAAATACAAGCGTTCGGCGTGGATTTGGTATTTGTTCAACGATTGAACGACGTAGAAATAAGCCAATGCTGCAAAAAAGAAGAAAATAGCAATTGTCATTTTTTCCGAATAACAAAGAAGCACACCACTCAGACAGAAGACGATAACTGCCAGTGAAGCATCATAAGTCCATTCAATGTAAAGGAAGACATAGTCGGAAAACTCTTCTTCCAGATTGAACATGGCTCTTCTGTATAGTTTGCCGAATTTCACAACCCATAAGCCGCAGTGTGTAATAAAGATGAAAGCAAATGTGATGCCGACAAATTTATTGTCGTAGCCTATGCCATTTGTGATTAGATTTACCAAAATAGTGCTTGAAATGAATACAGAGGCATCTCTTATTACCTTCTTTTTAGTCAGAAAATCTGGGGCAATCAAAGGAATAACCATCCACACCCACTGTATACCCATCAGGTAGAAGAAGGAAAGCATCATACATTTTATGCCTGAGTCTCCTTTTGTGACGTCAACGGAAAGCAGGATCAAACTGAGGATGGTCGTTGCCATAGAAATATTTCCAGCAAGCAGTTTCGACCTTCTAAGAATCTTAAAAGGCAAAGTGTCTGCCACAATATTTGTCCTGTTGTATAGGGTTAACGCCAACCCCAGCGAGACAAATGCTGTGCCGGATAATATAGCTATGTAGATAGTTTCAAGTGTCATAGGTGGCTTTTTATCTCTCTTCTCTCTTTAATTTTTCAACCCACTAATTCAAAATTTTTTGCCACTTCAAGCGCCTCGTCCTCATGCTTCTCCATAATCTCTCTCTCTCCTGGACCTTTGTCGTTGATACCGCATAAATGCAACACTCCGTGAATGACGACTCTGAAAAACTCAGACTCGAAAGAAGTGTTAAATTTTTCGGCATTTGTCGCGATTGTATCGACACTGATTACCATGTCACCAGAGATGACATCCCCTTCAGTATAGTCGAATGTGATAATATCAGTGTAATAATCGTGTTGAAGATATTCTCTATTCACTTCCAATATATGGTCGTCGGAACAAAACAAATACGATAAATCTCCCACTTTTTTCCCGTGGAGCTCTGCTACCTTTTTGATCCATGCCGAAACATTCCTTTTTTTTATCTTTGGCATTTTGATCTTTGAATGCTCTTTGTCATACGTAATAGCCATACTTATCGTGTTTTTGTTTGAGTAAGATTCCCAATAGTTATTCAAAATTACTTTAATTTATCACTTTTGCAAAATTGTAGAGCAAAAAGATTTATTACTTTTGCAAAAAATCATAACTTTGGACCCTAACCAAGTATATGAAGATGCAAGAACGTTTTATAAAGAAAAGATGTGCATTAGGTCTTCTTTTGATGTTGCTGTATGTTTGTCCTACTCATGCTGCAAAGATTGTTGTGTCTGGAAAAAACGTCTCTTATGCTGGTGAGACGTTGGAGTTGAGACGCTACACGGAGAAAATCCTCAACGGTTCGGAGTCTGTGGCTACTGCTAAAGTCGGAAAAGAGGGCGATTTCCGTTTTGAGTTTGATTTGACGAATGAATGTCAGGTGTTTCTTCCTGGTGACGCTCAGCGCGGATACATCTACGTGGAGCCGGGGAAAAGTTATGTGGTGGAAATTCCAAACAAAAGATCGAGAACATTATCAGAGAAACTACAACCATATTTTGAACCGAATGAATATTTTTTCTTTATTCAGAATCCCGATAAAAAGGGCGTGAATATGAAAATCATTCAGTTCGAAGATGCGTTTGATTTCTTCACTATGAAATCTCTTGCTTCTAAGGGCGACGTGGATACGGTCCAATATTCAATCAATGAATTGAATCGTATCTTTGCAGATATGAATACAAAATTCCAGAAAAACTATAAGGATTATCGTTGTCTGCTTCTTAAAGCTCAGTTTTCGGATCCAGTTCAGATGAATGCCGTCTATTCTGAATTTGCAAAACTTGGGGTTGACAAAACGAATCCTGCGTTTTGGGATTTGTTCAACAATGTTTTTTATAATTTGATTCCCAATACCCTCGGAAGTGAGGATTTCTATGTTTTCAAAAAAATAATCGAGACATCGAATGCAAAGATGCTTCTGATGCATATTCAAGAAAGATATAAGATAACGGATGTTGAGCTGAAGGAACTTGTGTCTGTCAAAATCATTGGAGATTTGGCGGCAGCGGAGATATTTGACAATAAACTTGTGGTGAAGATGCTTCAGAATCTTTCTGCGGCGATGACAATGGCAGAAAACAAAGAGTTGGCTTTGAATGTCGCGGCAACGGTCGGATCTACGCTTGTAGGAGAGGGCGCACCAAACCTTGTAGGCAACGACTTGAATGGCAAAAAGCACGAATTGACCGAGTTTTTAGGCAAATATATATACTTAAATATATGTAATTCCCGTCTGATGAAGACGGAGAAGGATTTGAAGATCCTTGATCGTTTCCAGCAAACATTCGACAGCCAGCTTCAGGTGGTGAACATTTTTGTCTACGATGAGAAAGAGAATGTGGAGAAGATTACAAAAGGTCTGTCTGGAAAGATGCAGGTGTGGCTTGCTCCAGAATCAGACGTGTTGAGAAAGATATATAATGCTCGAGCAATTCCGTCGTACTATCTGATGGACAATGAAGGCAAGTTTGTGCTTCTACGTAAAGCAGAGCCGAATGATGAGTTGAGATATCTATTGCTTAATATTTTTGACAATAATAAGTAGCGTATGTATTCAAGAGAAGAGGTAAAGGAGCTTAAAAGAGATTTTTGGAACGGGTTTGACGAATTCTGTGCCAAACTGCCACGTTTCAAGTATAAGCACAAGAAATGGATTCTCTATAATACAAAAATCAAACATGTGGAGATGAAATTCGGAGCGGGGAGAGACGGTGCATACGTTATACTTGAGTTGAACCATAAGAATCCTAACAAACGTGCGGAGAAATGGGAATTGTTGAAGCAGTATAAGGTGGTCATCGAAGAGTATTTCGACGATCCTGTTTGGCAGGAGTATTTTGTCAAGGAGTGCGGCACACCTGTAAGCCGTATCTACAAGCATAAACCAGATCTTGACATCCACCGTCGCGAAGATTGGCATGATTTTTATGTGTTCCTTTCAAAGGAGATGACAAAACTTGAAAAGGCTTTCAATGAAATGAGGGAACTTCTTCAGGATGAGGAGAATGAAGAATAAACTACTTCATATATTGGCTCTTTTGATTGTCTCCATTATTACGTATTTCTTTTTTGAAATTACGATATTGCCACATGACTCGAAATTGAAATTTTTCTATGGAGACTCGTATGTGGTTGAACTTTTACTTTTCGTTTGTACAAGCATATTTCTGTATTTCAAATCTACTCCATTGAAAACAAATCAACGGCATTTTTTTATCGTTCTGGTTTTGTTGAACATGGTTTTCTTATTGTTGCCGATTTTTCATTGTAAACTCAATCTTGATATTTTCAGAATCGTATATTTCATAATATTTTTCTGTCTGCTAATTGTCATAAAGAAAAGGATCTTCTTTTCTGTGTTTTCTGGATATCTGATTTTTTGTTGTGCAATCATTCTTAGGCTCAATACAATTTGTTTTTTGTTTCGTGATCCTAAAGGAATAATGGTTAGCCTAAGAAATATAGAAATGGGTCTATCCATTTTTTCCCTCTTTCTTATTGCCTCAGTTATCATTCTGTTCAAACGTTTTTCGGAGGATTGACGCAAGTACGTCTATTAGTAGGTAGTTTGTGTGCGTTTGTCTTCTTAGATTCGTAATTTATTTTTATTTTTGCAGGTTAAAAACAGGAAAATAACAATTAATTATAATCATGGAGAATAAAAACCATTCGTTGATTTTCATGCTTCTGTTAGGTCTTTCTCTAATGTGGATGATGTACACTTCCAGCGAGAATGAAGCCTACTTCCAGCAGCAAGCTGAAGCGAAGAAGATGCGTGAGGATTCGTTGGCTAGAATTGCGGATTCAATAGCAAAGACAGAATTGCCTACTTATACGGCTGATGAAGTGATGTCGGATTCCGCTAAAAATGTAGAATTGCAGAAACTTTATGGTGCTTTCGCAGCATCAGCAAACGGTGCAAATGAGACAGTATCGTTGGAGAATGATTTGGTGAAGATCGATTTCTCGACTGTAGGTGGATTCGTTGAAAAGGCTACTTTGAAGAAATACAATTTATATGGTAGCACAGAACCGGTGGTTCTAAACAAAAGAGAACTTTCCCGTTTTAATGTTGAACTAGAGTCTGTCTCTGCTAAGAATATATCTACGGAGGAGATGTGTTTTGCGGTGACAGCTAAAAATGACACATCAGTCACTCTTTCTCTTCGCGCAGCACAGGGCGGATCGTTGGATTTCATCTATACATTGCCAAAGGATGAGTATATGATGTCGTTCAAAATGAAGGCCGACGGAATTGGAAACCAATTGAAGTCCGCTTCTGAAGTCACAATTAATTGGGAACAGCAGATTGAGCAGAAGGAGAAGGGTAGAACTTTCGAGAACCGTTATGTGCAGCTTTATTATAAAGAGTCGGATGGCGGTATTGATTATTTGTCTGAGGTAGAAGACGATGAAGAGAAGGTAGAAGAGCCAGTCAAGTGGATCGGATTCAAAGACCAGTTCTTCTCATCAATTTTTGTCAATGGTAAAAATAACAAGTTTACATCAGCTAGTTTGTCATCTTCTGTCTCTAAATCAAAGAACAAGGAGGTGCCGATGAAGCAATTCAAAGCGGAGATGAAATTGCCGTTTGATGCTAATAAGGGCGCGACAGCTGATTTCTATTTGTATTTCGGACCAAATGATTATGATATTCTCTATGATTATGACGATAAATTGGATGACGAAGTCTTGCTTAACCGTATCGTGGCAATCGGAGGAGGTATTTTGCGTTGGGTAAACCAGGGAATCACAATTCCTTTGTTTAATTTCTTCTCGTCGTTCTTGAGCAATTATGGTTTGATCATTTTGCTAGTGACGTTGGTGATCAAGATGCTTATTTTCCCATTCACGAGAAGTTCATACCTTTCTATGGCTAAGATGCGTGTGCTAAAGCCACAGATAGAGGAAATTAACGCGCGTATTCCAGAGGATAAAGGAATGGAGCGTCAGCAGGAGGTGATGCAGCTTTATTCTCGAGCAGGTGTCAATCCTATGGGAGGATGTCTGCCGATGTTGTTGCAGATGCCATTCTTGGTCGCTATGTACTATTTCTTCCCATCTGTGATAGACCTTCGTGGAGAGAGCTTCCTATGGGCTGAGGATTTGTCTTCATACGATGATGTCATTAAGTTTGGCACTGAGATTCCATTGTTGGGCGATCACTTGAGCTTGTTCTGTTTGTTGATGACAATCACCAATGTCGTTTATATGTACTTTAATTCGAAGATGCAGGATACAGGAGCCACACAGCAGATGCCGATGATGAAAATCATGATGTATGTGATGCCGTTCATGTTCTTCTTTATGTTCAACGACTATGGTTCAGGTCTTACATATTATTACTTCGTATCGTTGCTGATCACAATAATCATCAACTTTGTGGTGAAGGCAACTGTTGATGAGAAGAAACTTTTGGAGAAAATCAAAGAGAACCAGAAGAAACCTCAGAACCAGAGCTCATGGATGGCACGTATGCAGGAGATGCAGCAGAAGCAGAAAGAGATGATGGAGGCTCAACAGAGGATGCAGAACAAGAATCAGAATAAGAAATAAATTCAAAACGTAAAGACGTGATGTATCGCGTCTTTACAAACATATCACGAGAGCAAGATGCAAGAGATTTGCATTATTCTATACATAGCTTTGTTGTTTATAGTTTCCAATAGGAAGAAAACAACGAGTGACATAGACTTTTTCACAGCCGGCAAGAATTCCTCTTGGCCGGCTGTGGCTTTTGGTATGGTAGGCGCAACAATATCAGGAATATCATTGATCAGTGTGCCGGGAATGGTGGTGGATAGCTCATTCTTCTATATGCAGATGGTGCTTGGCTTCATATTAGGATATATGGCTGTGGCATATGTCCTGCTGCCTATATATTATAAGTTGGGGTCAATATCTATCTATAGTTATCTTGAGACGAGATTCGGTGTTAAAAGCAGACAGACTGTTTCCGCCTTGTTCCTAATCAACAAGATGCTGTCGTCAGCTGTGAAATTATATGTTGTGATGCTGGTGTTGCATCTTTTCATATTTGAAAAATACGGAGTCAGTTTTGAACTGGCGACGTTGATAGTGGTGGCAGTGATTTTTGCATATACTTTTCGTAATGGAGTGAAAAGTGTTGTGATGACGGATTGCATACAGACAGCATGTCTGATAATAGTTACGGTTATACTTCTTATTGAGGCTTTTTCAGCTGTAAATGGCGATTTTATCGATGTTTTTAACTATGTGTCAAGTGAAGGGTTGTCCAAAACTTTTGATTTTGAATCCGTGTCAAACAAAACTCATTTTATCAAGCAGTTTATTTCAGGAGCATTCATTGTAGTTGTGATGACCGGTTTGGATCAGGATGTGATGCAGAAAAACCTTACTTGCCGAAATCTAAAGGAAGCTCAAAAAAATATGGTCATGACAGGATTTTTGTTCACACCTGTTAATTTTATGCTGCTTGTATTGGGGGCGACATTAATTTATTTGGCTCACATACAAGGTCTTACTTTGCCTGAAAAAACAGATGAAATTGTACCTTTTTTCTGTAATCAGTTTGGCGACGTTGCTATTTGTTGTCTCACACTTGGTATGATAGCAGCCTCTTTTTCTTCAGCCGATTCAGCCCTTGTCGGTATGACCACATGTCTGCTTACAGATGTAATGCATAAGGATCTTTCTAAAGTGTCGAGAATCCAACGCTATGCCATCCACGGAGTATTGGCACTTATGCTTGTGCTCGTGATTTTATTGTTTAATGCCAATGCGCAGACATCGGCTATCAATATCATTTATACGATAGTTTCGTATGTGATGGCACCGATCTTGGGCATGTTCATGTTTGGAATCTTCACGAAACGAGAGATTACAGATAAAGCCACTCCGTTCATCTGTATGGCCACTCCATTCGTGATGTACTATATCGACACTTTGTCTGCAGAATATGGCTATAAATTCGGATATGAATTATTGCTTTTAGGTGCTTTTGTTACAATATTAGGATTATGTCTGACAACTATAGGAAAATCTTCAAAATAGCTCTGCCGAGTATCGCTACCAACATCAGTGTACCATTGCTTGGCTTTGCCGACATGGCGATAGCAGGTCATATCGGAGCAGCCCCATATATAGCTGCCGTAAGCCTTGGAGCCGCAATGATCAGTTTGCTCTACTGGAATTTTGGCTTCCTGCGTATGAGCACCACGGCACTTACTGCCCAAGCTTTAGGGGCGAGAAGACTTGGAGTGTGCTGCCAAGTGTTGGTCAGAGCACTTGTGATTGCCATGATAGGTGCGGTGTTGATTCTCTTGATAAAGAATCTGATTATCGATTTGGTGTTGAGATATTCGCAGGCTTCGGTGGAGACTGAGGAACTCACCTCACGCTATATCAATATCTGTTTGCTGGGAGCACCCGCGTCGCTCGCCACCTATACTTTCAAGGGATGGCTTGTCGGCATGCAAAATACAAAATCGACAATGTATATCGCAGTTGGGGAGAATGTGCTCAACGTATTGCTAAGTGCACTCTTCGTTTTTGCTTTTGGATTTGGCATTGAAGGAATTGCTTGGGGTACAGTCGTAGCACAATATTTGGGTACAGCTTTTTGCCTCTTCATCTATCTTACTGCATATAAAAGAATCGGTCAATACGCTGATTTTAGTCGGCCTTTCGACGGAATATTAAATTTTTTCAAGGTCAATTCACTTATTTTTATTAGAAATCTCTGCATGATTGCGGTGACAGTTTGCTTCACACTATTTGGAAGTGGTTATGGCGAGTTGGTTTTGGCAGTCAACGCCTGCATTATGCAGTTTTTCACCTTCTTCTCCTACTTCATGGACGGATTCGCTTTTGCAGGTGAGGCGATAGTAGGGAAGACGGAGGGAGCCCGTCAGATGGAAGAGCAACGTCGCACCATACAACGATTATTCAATATTGGAGTAGCAATGGCTATAACCTTTGCCATCATATATGGAATTGGGTTGACTCCGATAGTTTCATTGCTCACAGATGACATTGCGGTGCGAGAGACGTCGAAAGATTTGAGATTATATGCGATGTTGATACCTATAATGTCGTTTGCGGCATTTTTATGGGATGGAATCTACGTCGGCAAACTGATGTCAAAACACATGAGTATCTCATTGCTTCTGGCAGCTACCGTTTTTTTCACGATTTACAATACAATGTCAAACGCACTTGGATCAAATGTGTTATGGGTGGCATTCCTATCATACGCAGCGACGCGAGGAATCTATCAGACGGTGGTGTATTTGAAGACGATCAAGGGATAAACGACAGAATTGGATTCAACAAGTCCAGAATCAAAACATATTTGCGGACTTTTTCTTTAACAGCTTGATCCATTTCTTTTGACGGTGCGCATAGAAACAGTTTGCCCAACACCAAACAATGAATGTTTCCCATCCGGCTTCAATTTCTACTTCATCACTGTATTCTGTAGTACCGTCGCCATTATCCGTCAGTTTGATTCTATGATTCCAAATGGGCACATAGGTATTGCTTTCTTTTGTGTAAATTCCCGTCTTCTTAAAATCAATCACATTAATGAGGTGTTTTCCAAATGGGATGAACCCAAATAGTGAGAATTTGAAAGAAAAAGAATGTCCTTCTTCCCATTTTATTTTTTGCTCATCGGAAATGGGTTTGAAGGAGGCAAACGGGAAAGCTATATATTGTAGCGTCTTTAAATCTGTCAATAGTTCAAACACTGTATCTATATTGGCAGGAAGTGATATCTTTCTGTAAACTGTTTTCATCTTATTTTTATTGGTTTGTCGCAAAGATAGAATCAATGATCTGCAATTAGGTTGCAAAAAACAAAAATAAGGGTTAATCAAAAATCATATTTGATTCCACCGTGGATTAATCCCTGAGGAGAGACGGCTATTGGTTCAATGAATCCTCTTAGTTTGTTTCCTCCAAACTCAAAGCCGAGAGGCGATACGCAAATATTATAATCAAGATGTGTATATGGATTTCCATCATGATCATGTTCAAATTTAATAGTTGGACCTACACCATAGCGTTGATATAGAGCGAAATGTTGACGACTGATTAATGTCAGTTTCATTTCTACAGTGAATTTAAGATATTTATCTATATCTTCATTGCTCCTATTTTCCCAATAATCAATATCTTTCTCTAATGCTCTGATCTGATCTTGGATCCTTTTTTCTGGATTAGTCTCCCAATCATTTATTTTCTGGATCTCTGCATACGCATCATTTATTCTATCCTCGTTAAGATGATACTCCTCCTTCGTTTTATGCCATGTGACATCCAAACCCAATTTTATCCTGCGATGTAGTTTGCGAAAATAGTACAGGTTTAATGTAGGTCTGTGTGTATACTCTTTGTCAACTATTTCAAAAGCATTGTTGTCGTGGATTTCTGTAGGGATATCGTAGAGTGTGAGAAATCCAAAACCGGCACCTATTTCATTTTTCGTGTCCGATTCATAAAACTCTCTGATTTTTTTCGCTCCACTATATCCTTTTGCTAGAAGCGACGTCGCACAAAAAAGCAGCGTAAGGAATACAATAATCTTTTTCACACTAAATATTGTTAAGATGTAAATTGTTTCAATCGGGTGCAAATATAAAAAATAATCTAAACAAGAAGAAGAGGAATATGGAAATTATCATTTTGCCAATTTTATACGAAAAATGATGTCGGATACTGTCTAAAATATGCATAAATATTCTTATAGATGCACAAATGTTCATAAAGTGAGCAAAAAGACGATATTTAAAACATAATGATAATTTAAATTTTGTTTTTGTTAGCACAATGAAAGAAATTTTTAAAAAAATGTAACATTTTGTTTGTGGAATACAAATCCTTTTTTACCTTTGCAGTGAGATTAATCACGAACGAATAAAGAACATAAAACGAAAGGAGGTATTATGGAGACACTTATCAAACACAAGGATGCCGTCAACTTATGGATGGAGAGATTTGGTGTCAAATTTGGTATTTATAAGCATGGGGTATTCAATGAACAATTGTTCCCTTTTGACTCAGTGCCACGAGTAATCAGCCACGAGGAGTGGACGGTTTTGGAAAAGGGACTCATACAGAGATGTAAGGCTTTAAACTCTTTTCTTTTAGATATCTACAACGAGAAAAAGATTGTTAAAGACGGAGTTATTCCAGCTGAGTTTGTTTATTCTTCCAAGGGCTATTTTGTGGAGTGTGAAGGCATTACCCCAGCTAAAGGAATATTTGCTCATATCGCAGGTATCGATTTGGTTCAGGCAAAAGACGGCACATGGTATATTTTGGAGGACAATCTAAGAATCCCGTCGGGCGCATCTTATCCTATGATCGCAAGAAACATAACAAGAAAAGTGAGCCCAGAGACATTTGTCAACAATCATGTTGCAGACAACCGTAATTATTCGGAATTGCTCAAGGAGACGATGGATTATGTCAATGATGGTCGTGGAATCAATGTCATCCTTACTCCTGGAAGATATAACTCTGCATTTTTTGAGCATTCTTATCTGGCAGAGAAGTCTGGTGCGGTACTTGCCTATCCGGGTGATCTGGTCGTTGAGGATGATATGCTTTTCTACAAAGATATCTCTGGCAACATGGAAAGAGTAGGGGCTGTCTATCGCAGAGTGTCTGATGAGTATATGGATCCGCTTACTTTTGAGGAGACATCAATGCTCGGTGTCCCCAACATCATGCAGATCTATGCAAAAGGAAATGTGGCGATTGTTAATGGCATCGGCAATGGTGTCGCTGACGACAAGGGTATTTATTACTTTGTGCCGAAGATGATCAAATACTATCTTGGTGAAGAACCAATTCTAAAAAATGCTCCAACGTATCTGCCATATTTTGAGGAAGATAAAAAATATGTACTTGAAAATCTCAATAGACTTGTTATCAAGGATGTGAGTGAGGCAGGAGGTTACGGAGTGGTGTTTGGTAGAGATTTAGATGAATCCCATCTGAAGGAGATGTATGATCTTGTAGATAAAGAGCCACGCAGATGGATTGCTCAGGAGGTGATCGACTTTAAGGATCTTGAAATCATTGAAAACGGAAAATACGTCGAGAGAAAGGCTGATTTGAGAGCTTTTGTCCTTACTGGAAAAAAGACTAAGGTTTGGAAAAGTGGACTTACTCGTTTCTCACGTAATCCGAATTCATTTGTGGTAAACTCCTCTCAGGGAGGTGGATTCAAGGACACTTGGGTGATGGAAGAATGAAAATCATCACGTGACACATTGTCGAGCTTTTTTACATAAAACTAACGAACTAAATATTAATCACATGAACGCTAAAACTATATCAGCTTCCAAAGCTAACAAACTATTTTGGCTTGGACGATATGCTGAAAGAACTTATCTCAACCTTCATCTTCTTCGTGCTTGCTACGACAAAATGATAGATGGAAATGGAGACGCGTATGACGAGTATTGCAATAACCTTAGTTTGGATGTGGATTTTAAGACATCTTCCAATTTTGTCAGGAGTTTTCTTTACGACAAGCAGAATCCGTTCAGCATATCTGCTGAATTAGAGTTTGCCAACGATAATGCGATGGTGCTTCGTGAAGAGATTACATCAGAGACATTAGGGTACATACAGATGTCTTTGGCTCACATCAATTCTTTGGCTGAGGTAAATGAAATCCACATTTCTGAACTTCAACCTGTCACCGACAATTTGCTTTCATTGTGGGGTTCAATTGAGGAAAGAGTCCTTAACGACTATGTCCTTGCCATCCTTATGGTGGGAAAGATGATAGAGCAGATTGATATCCGTGTGAGGTTTGATTATCCTTACGACAGAGTCGAACTGTTGTATGAAAGGCTAAAGACTCACTTGAGATATGTGCCATATATCTATGATGTTGAGGTGGTTGAACAGATTGATAATTTGTTGACGGCAAAGAAGTATTGCCATGAGGCCTTTTATAAAGACAAGTTACTTTCTTTGCTCAATTCGATTGTGACCACGAATTAAATTGGCCAAATATCTTTAATCATATCCTATCCTAATGCACAGACAGGTGTTATTTTCGAGTAAAATTGACGCCTCTCTGTGTTTTCATAAAAAGATAAGCAATGAAAAAATATCAATATACATATCAGACGAGCATCACTTTTGACAGTAAAGTGTCTGATCATCATTTTAAGCTCCGATGTCTGCCATACAGATGTGGATTTCAAACTATTGAGGAGGAGGATTTTTCTGTGTCGCCATGCAAGAATCTGATGCGATCGAGAGATGGATTTGGCAATGAACTTATATATGGAAGCACTTGTGAGCCACATAAGTCGTTCACTTTCGCATCTCGTGGAATAGTGTTGCTTTCACAGCATTTGGTTGTAGAAGAACCAAATGAGATATTCCGTCTTCCTACTCTATTGACTGAGACAAACGAAGAAATGATTAAATTCTCCGATGGAATCGTGTCATTTGAGAATAATATTGTAAAAGATACTCTTTCTCTTGTCAACGCTCTTCATGAGAGAATGAAATATGAATCTTGCTCTACCACTATAAAGACATCTGCCATTGAGGCTTTCACACAGGGGAAAGGTGTATGCCAGGATTTTTCTCACGTCATCTTAGCTATTCTTAGAAGCAAGGGTATTGCTTGCAGGTACATCTCTGGATTCATACCTGGAGAGGGAGAGAGTCATGCGTGGATTGAGGTTAACGATAACGGAATATGGTATGCAATTGACCCAACCCGTAGTCTTCTTATAGAAAGCGACTATCTTAAAATAGCTCAGGGACGGGATTTCAACGACTGCACAATGGAAAGAGGTGTGTTTGTCGGATCTGGTGAACAACATAAACTTGTACATATCACAATGGCTGAAATATAGAGGAGGTATAAAAATGGTTACGGAGGTTTTCTCTTCTGAATTGCCAATAGACGAACGTTTGACAATAAAGAAGAACAGAATCAAGGGTGGCAATAGCGAAAAACGATTCTGCATTGTCACAGGTACACATGGAGACGAATTGGAGGGACAGTATGTATGTTTTCTCCTATCTCAGTTTTTGCAGGAACATATAGATGATGTGGACGGTGTGATTGATATTTATCCTGCGTTAAATCCACTTGGAATCGACAGTATTACGCGTGGCATTCCAAACTTCGATCTTGACATGAACAGAATTTTTCCGGGAGATCCGCGAGGAGCGATGGCTGAGACTGCGGCAAATGCGATCTACAATGATCTGCTTGGTGCGGAAATGGTGATTGATATCCATGCGTCGAACATTTTCCTAAGAGAAATTCCGCAGGTAAGAATAAATGTGAAAAATGCTGGTTTACTTGTGCCTTACGGGAAGGAACTCAATGTTGATTTCATATGGATTCATGAGGCTGCCACAGTGCTTGAAAGCACACTTGCTCATTCTCTCAACTCTGTTGGCACCCCTTGCCTAGTAGTGGAAATGGGTGTTGGTATGAGGATAACAAGACATTATGGCGTGGATCTTGTGAACGGAATACTTCAGCTTCTCAAATCTCTTGGATTTTATAAAGGCGACGTGGATGTCGAGTCCAAAGAACAATTTGTTAGCACACAGGGAGAGGTAGAGTTCCTTAATGCTGGATGTTCCGGGATATTTATTCCGTCGATTGATAATAATCAATGGATGAAAAAAGGAGAAGAGATAGGAAAAATAGTGAGTGCTCTTGAAGGAAAGGTGTTGGAGACGGTGACCAGCCCATCTGACGGACTTGTGTTTACTTTACGGGCATATCCGATAGTTTACGAAGGTTCGCTGATGGCGCGAATATTTAAAAAGAACTGACATATGGAAAAGAAGATAATATACAGAATGAGTTCTCCCTATAGAGACGAGTTTCGAATATCAGGATATGAGTTTGGTGAAGGAGAAAAGACAGTTGCCATAATAGGTGCAATGCGTGGCGACGAGATACAACAGCAATATGTCTGTGCTCAGATTGTAAAAAGATTGATGAAGATTGAGAATGACGGTAAGATTGACAAAGGGTGCAAGATTCTTGTGATTCCAAACGCAAACCCTTTTTCAATGAATCTTGAAAAGAGATTCTGGTCGATGGACAACACAGATATCAATCGTATGTTTCCTGGCTACGACAAGGGCGAAACCACACAAAGAATTGCAGCGGCATTGTTTGATACATTGAAAAACTATACATACGGAATTCAGTTGGCAAGTTTTTATATGCCTGGAGAGTTTGTCCCTCATGTGAGGATGCTGGATACCGGATATCAGGACACAGCGGATGCCAAATTCTTTGAATTACCATATATTTATGTCAGAAAACCGCGTCCTTATGATAGCACAATGCTCAACTATAACTGGCAGATCTGGAACACTTTTGCCTTTTCGATCTATTCGGGCCTTACTAATCAGCTCAACACTGATTTAGCGGAGGAGACTATTCATGCTATTTTCAGATTCATGAACAGTAAAAGGATCGTTACTGATTTGCAACGACACGGATATGTTTCAGAAATTGTAACAGATGACAATCATGTTGTGGTGCAAAGCAAGAAGGCAGGTATTTATACAAAACTTGTTTCTGCGAACCATGCTGTGGAAAAGGGAGATTTGTTGGCGAGAATAATAGATCCATACAACGGAGATACGCTTGATGAGATTTTGTCCCCATGCAAAGGTATTGTGTTCTTTGCTCACTATCGTCCGTTGGTGTTGGAGGACACTATAATATTTAGAATAATTGAAGTGAAATGATAACCTTTAATTTCCAGTTGTGTGCTGGCATTAGCACAAAAAATAGTCAATTGATGACATTTCATTGCTATTTCTTGCGTCGTGGCTATCGTGTTGGTAGTCACGATGTTTTTTGTTTTCCTCGTTTCCACTATCTTTGCGGAAAATAAACGGAGTTATGGCAAAAGACAGTTATAAAATTGAAAATGAGGCATTCCTAGTGGAGGTTGCTAAGGATCCGGAAGTGAAAGCATTGCCCAAAGGAATTTTTTATAAAGTGTTGGCGACTGGCGACGGCAAGAGTGCCCAGACAGCTGCTGTGGTATCGGTCTACTATCGTGGCTCACTGATTGATGGCAAAGTGTTCGATGATAACACCAAACAGGGGTATGCTGATGCATTCCGTCTGCGTGAACTAATCACTGGTTGGCAGATTGCGATTCCTAAGATGCATGAAGGCGACAAGTGGGAGATCTATATCCCGTCGGAACTTGGTTATGGAAAACGAGGATGTCCGCCTGATATTCCTGGCAATTCAACTCTGATTTTTGAGATTGAGTTGGTGAAGGTGAATTAGTGAAAAAAAAACCAAATATCATTAGTGTCCCATTTTAGAGGGACTCTAATGACATTGGGATTCAAAAAACGTACATTATTATGGCAAGTTCAATTCATTTCATATGATATTTTCGCATTAATTATTCTTTTCCTGTTTTATAAGGCAGGTGCAATTGCTTCAATCCATTTGTCAATACGCTCAGCGGTCTTATATTCTTCGTTGTCGTTGTCGAGAGCTAGGCCGACAAACTGACCGTCAATAACAGCTTCTGATCCGTCGAAAGTGTAATCCGAAGCGTCGACAGCTCCAACAACTTTTGCCCCGCCGTCTTTGGCTGTGTTGTAGAGTTCTGCCATACCTCCGCAAAAAGTGTCGGAATAGCTTGATGAGTCTCCGCATCCGAAGATTGCAATTGTCTTGCCGCTTATGTCACTGCCTTTTAGCGCTTTAAGTCCATCATACCAATCATCCTGAATTTCACCACTTCCCCATGTGCTTGTGCCAAGGATAAGGTTCTCATTTTCTGCTATTATGTTGGCTGACAGCTTAGACGCTGAGATAGCTTCAGTGCCTAATTTAGACGCTATTTCATTAGCAATTCCTTCGCAAGTTCCTGTAGAACTTCCGTAAACAACAATGGTCTTTTTCATTTTGTAAATATTTAACGATTTTTATTATGCGTATTCTTTCATCTGGCGCTGTTTCTTTTCGCAAAAACGTTCGCATTGGCAACAGATATCATATCCGAGCAGGGCTCCAATGATGAAATCCTCCTCTGGTGAGAGTTGGGAAAGCGGTCTGTCCACAATCATTCGGATTGCGTCAAGACATTGTTTTCTTCCAAAGTATATATTGATTGTTGTGTTGCCAGCCTTCTGTATGATATACTCTATGTTTTGATGTTGCAGGCGGGTCGTGGCGAAATTTTCATATTTGGCGTTGCAAGTGAAGAGCACCATCTGCCTCACACCCTTTTGATATTCATAGATATGATTTAATAGCACCTTCATATCAAGAGCCTGACGTACATTGTTTAGTTCTTCTGTTGACATAGAAAATAATGTTATTGTTTGACACTGCAAAAGTAGAAGTGCCAGACAGAATACCCAATACCTAAAACTGATGATTTGAGACTTTTTAGAGCCAATACCGATATGGTGGTATGAGCTTGTCGTTTGATGATAGACCAAGGCGAACATATAAACAATATAACTTACGAACTTGCAGAAGTGTTTGGACATTCCTCAACTAATAATCCACCTCAAAAATCAGTCATAATATCCCAGATGCCTCCCTCCAGTTGCACAACTCGCAAAAAAGTCGTTACTTTGCATAATTATAGAATGAAATTTAGAAAACATGAAGTTTGATCTTCAATACACTGATCCGAATAGCAAAGCACGTGCGGGTGTGATCACAACAGATCACGGCACTATTGAGACTCCAATCTTTATGCCGGTGGGTACGCTTGGCTCTGTAAAAGGTGTGCATACCCGTGAATTGCGTGACGATATCAAGGCACAGATCATTTTGGGTAACACTTATCATCTTTATCTACGCCCCGGTCTGGATGTGCTTCGTAAAGCAGGCGGTTTGCACAAGTTTAATGGATGGGATCGCCCGATCCTTACTGACAGTGGCGGATTTCAGGTGTTTTCTCTTTCTGGTCAAAGAAAATTGACGGAGGAGGGATGTATCTTCCGATCGCATATTGATGGCTCCAAACATATATTCACTCCGGAAAATGTTGTCGACACTCAGCGTATAATAGGAGCAGATATCATTATGGCTCTCGACGAGTGTACTCCCGGCACTGCCGACTACAACTATGCCAAGAAGAGCCTTGACATGACACTGCGTTGGCTCGACCGTGGACTAAAACATTTCGATGAGACTGAACCGCTTTATGGCTACAGCCAAACTTTCTTCCCAATAGTGCAGGGTTGTACCTATAAAGATCTGCGTGAAAAAGCGGCTGAAACGGTGGCTTCCAAAAACCGTGAAGGTTATGCGATAGGTGGTCTTGCTGTGGGTGAGCCAGCTGAGGTGATGTATGAGATGATTGAGGTGGTCAACAAAATATTGCCGACTGACAAACCTCGCTACTTGATGGGTGTGGGTACTCCTACAAACTTGCTTGAAGCTATAGAGCGTGGTGTGGATATGTTCGACTGTGTGATGCCTACAAGAAACGGACGCAATGGATGGCTGTTTACCGCCAACGGCACAATGAATATGAAAAACCAAAAGTGGAAAGACGACTTTACACCGCTTGATCCTGAAAGCGACTGCTTCGTCGACCAGGTCTACACGAAAGCCTATCTTCGACACTTGTTTGTGAGTGATGAACTTCTGGCTATGCAAATCGCGTCTATCCATAATCTTGCCTTTTATCTGCGTCTTGTGAAAATGGCACGCCAGCATATTATTGACGGTGATTTCTCCACATGGAAGGCGGAAATGGTTAAGAAATTAAGTGTCAGACTGTAAAAACAGAATAGATTATGAGTAATTTGCCTTTTGTCTCGTCGCCTTGGCTTAAAAAGCTCGATCTCTATATTATCAAGAAAGTTCTTGGCGCATACTTTTTGATGATTATCCTGCTCGTCAGCGTAGCTATTGTGTTTGATATCTCTGAGAAGATAGACAATCTTGCTGATGCCACATTAAAGGAGATTGTTTTCGATTATTATGTTAATTTCGCATGGTATTTCTCTAACCTGCTATCTCCATTGATCACCTTTATTGCTGTCATTTTTGTGACATCCCAACTTGCTAATAATTCGGAAATTATCGCCACGTTCGCATCTGGAATCAGTTTCCATAGAGTGATGGTGCCATATTGGATTTCTGCGGCGGTGATTGCGGTAATGACATACATATTGTCGAGTTTTGTCATCCCTCCTGCAAATGAGGTGCGACTTGATTTTTTGGCGAAATATAAAAATGCGTATAAACGAGAGACAAATGCCACTAATGTGCAGCTTGAGGTGGAAAAAGGAGTGATCCTTTACATTGGTACGTATGAAAAAAGTTTGAAGCGTGCCTACAGAATGACTCTTGAGAAGTTTGATGGCAAGACTCTTGTTTCCCGCACAACAGCCCAATTCGCCGACTATGATACGCTCGGACATTTTGAGCTTCGCAAGTGGGTGACACGTGATTTTGTGGGCATGCAGGAGACAATGACTTCTGGAGAACGCAAGGATACGACTTTGAATGTAGATACAGAAGATTTCTTTGTCTATCGAGAGATGCAGCAGCAGATGACCAACGCTCAGCTCGAACATTATATAGAAAAGCAGCGCAGACGAGGAGTGGGAAGTATCCAGGAATTTGAGATTGAATATGAAAAGCGTCATTCACAACCGTTTGCTGCCTTTATTCTTACCACGATAGGATTCGCATTGGCAAGTAAGAAGGTAAAGGGAGGAATGGGAATGAACCTCGGTATAGGTTTGGCATTGAGCTTTTCATACATCTTGTTTGATACTATTTCGGCCACATTCGCGATAAGTGGAGGCCTGAGCCCACGAATAGCGGTTTGGATCCCGAATTTTTTATTCCTGCTTATCGCCATATTCTTGTATAGGCGTGCACCTAAATGATGCTACTCCATAAATGTATTAGAAATTGCATATGAAAGAGAAGATCACAGAATTAGAAAGCAGACGTGAGAGGGCTTTAATGTGTGGTGGAGAGACTGCTATAGATAAACGTCATGCCAAAGGATTGCTTACCGCTCGAGAAAGAATAGATATATTGGTAGACGCTGGAACGTTCCGTGAGACAGATATGTTTGTCCACAAAGATGGCGATGATGCTCCTGGAGACGGAGTCGTGTGTGGAGTTGCCAAGATTGGTGGAAAAGACGTGTGTGTGTTTGCACAGGATTTCACCGTGCTTGGAGGAAGCCTCGGACTGCGTCATGCGAGGAAAATAACAAAGATCCAGGATTTGGCGGCGAAAATGCGTTGCCCTATTATTGGCATCAACGATTCAGGTGGAGCCCGTATTCAGGATGGAGTGGATTCGTTGTGTGGCTACGGTGAAATTTTTTACCGCAACACTTTACTGTCCGGTCTTGTGCCTCAGATCTCAGTTGTGATGGGGCCATGTGCAGGTGGAGCTGCTTATTCTCCTGCGTTGACAGATTTTGTGTTCATGGTCGACGGAATATCAAAGATGTTCCTCACGGGGCCTACAGTCGTGGAGACAGTAATGGGAGAAACTATATCTCAGGAAGATTTGGGAGGAGCCCGAGTCCATGCGGAAAAAGCTGGTACAGCCCATTTCTTCGCTAAAAATGAGAAGGATTGTTTGGCTCAGGTGCGACGTCTTCTTGAATATCTTCCACAAAGTGCGGATGTGATGCCAGAGTCGAAAAAATCGGTGGAATCGCCAAAAAATATGTCCGTTGAGTCGATTCTTCCGTCTGATGGTAAAGAACCGTATGATGTGCGTGAGGTTGTGAAATGTCTGGCGGATAAGGATTCTTTCTTTGAGGTACATGAATTGTTCGCCCCTAATATCGTGTGTGGATTTATAAGAATGGATGGAGCGACGGTGGGCGTTGTGGCAAACCAGCCTAATTACCTTGCAGGTGCATTGGATGCGGATGCTGCTGACAAAGCGTCACGATTTATTCGTTTCTGCGACTCGTTCAATATTCCGTTGTTGACTTTGATGGATGTGCCTGGATGTCTTCCCGGTGTGGAAGGAGAGCATTCCGGAGCTGTGCGTCATGGCGCAAAACTATTCTATGCCTATGCTGAGGCTACAATACCGATGGTCACTGTAGTGCTTAGAAAAGCTTACGGAGGCGGATATGTGTCGTTGGGCAGCCGACATATTGGAGCTGATTATGTTTTCTGTCTGCCTACCGCTGAAATCGCAGTTATGGGTCCGGAAAGTGCTGTATCAGTGCTGTATCATAAGGAGATAAAGGCTATTGTAGAGAATGGCGGTGATGTGGAGGCGTTCAAGAAGGAGAAGGCGGAAGAGTACCGTCGAGAATATGCTAATCCTTACGAGGCTGGAGCCAAAGGTTATATCGACGATGTCGTGAAGCCGCAGGATGTACGCGGACGTGTGATTGATGCGTTCGCTTCTCTTAGTGGAAAGGCGGTGGATCGTCCGAATAAGAAGCATGGGCTAACGCCGGCGTAATTTGAATCATAGCTTATGAAGCAGATTGAGATAGAAATTGACGGAATAAAATATAAGACTTTCGTAAGGGAGGATAGGTTTCGTGCGTCGTGTTATAACTCGATGAACGAAACCCATGCAACAGAGGTTTTCCCACCCATCGCAGGCAAAGTGATAGATATTATTCCCGTCGGCACAAAAATAAAGAAGGGCGACGTGTTGGCTACGATTGAGGCAATGAAGATGTATAACAGAATCTTTTCTCCTGTCAAAGGAATAGTGAAAGAGGTTCATTATTCTGTCGGTGACAATGCCGTCCGTTCCACGTCTCTTGTTATTATTGAAAAAAAATAACGGTAACGTTGTAGGGCAGACCATGTGTCTTTCCTATTGTAAAAGATAAAATCAGACATTTCATCAGACAAGCTCTATGAAAAATTTACTTAGTATTATATTGTTATTAAATTGGTTTGTTATGACTGCACAAGTAAATGAGAATGAATTGATCAAAAAGTGGACAGTGTTCGACACTCCTCACCAGACATTGAAATTTTCCCAATATCCTACGTCTGAATATCTTCAGGCTATGCGACTTGCAATGAAGGAGCATAAAAAGGAGATTGAAAAGATAAAGAATAATCCTGAAGCACCTACTTTTGAAAACACTATTGTCGCTTTGGAAGAGTCGGGCGACATGTTGTCGAGAATACAATATTGCTTCTATAACCTGTTGAGCGCGGAAACCAACGATGAAATGGACAATATTGCAGGAGAAATCTCACCTGAGGAGACTGAACACAACAACGTCATCTATCAGGATGCGACCCTTTTTGCGCGCGTGAAGGCGGTGTATGATAAGAAAGATGCCCTTAATCTTTCTGTAGAAGAGAAAAAACTGCTTGAGGATACATACGAGTCGTTTGAGAATATGGGAGCGACACTTCCAGCAGACAAACAGAAAGAGTTTTCAGAACTCAGCAAACAGCTTTCTGCCCTTACATTGCAGTTTCAGCAGAATGTCTTGAAATCAACAAACGAATACAAACTGAAGGTTGCTGATGTCGCTCAATTAAGCGGTCTCCCTCAGGCGATTTTAGATGCGGCTAAGGAGGAGGCAAAGAAGGATACGTTTGAAGGATACGTCTTCACATTAAAAGCTCCGTCGTATGTGCCGTTTATGAAATATGCCGACAACCGTGAGTTGAGAAAGACGATTTATTTGGCATATAATTCACGTTCCACTTCAGGAGACAGCAACAATATCGAAGTGCTCAGAAAAATCACTGAAACACGCCTTAAAATAGCAAATTTGCTAGGATATAAGTGTCATGCCGACAAAATATTGCGTCACCGCATGGCTGAGAATAAAGAGAACGTATATAAATTGCTGGAAGAACTTCTTGCGGCGTACAAGCCGACAGCTTTGAAAGAGGTTGAGGCTGTGAAGGATTTTGCCGCTTCATATTCCATTCCTGTAGCGAAGACAGATTTCCAGCCATGGGATTGGAGCTACTATTCTGAGAAATTGCGTGAGAAGGAGTATGCAATCAACGATGAGCAGATCAAGCCATATCTTGAACTTGAAAATGTGAAGAAGGGAGTGTTTGGTCTGGCGACGCGATTGTATGGACTGCAGTTCGTGAAAAATGATAAGATAGAGGTTTATCATCCAGAGGTCGAGGCATTTGATGTGATTGATAAGGACGGCAAATATCTTGCTGTGCTTTACACTGATTTCCATCCGCGTGAAGGAAAGAGTGGTGGAGCGTGGATGACAGAATTTAAGCCACAGTGGATAGAGAAAGACGGTACAAATTCCCGTCCACATATCTCTATTGTGATGAACTTCACTCGTCCTACGGAGAATGAACCGTCGCTACTGACATTTGACGAGCTTACGACATTCCTTCATGAATTTGGTCATTCAATCCATGGAATGGTTGCCAACTCGCGTTTCGCATCGTTGTCGGGCACAAATGTGTATAGAGATTTCGTAGAGTTGCCATCGCAGTTGATGGAAAACTGGGCTCTTGAGAAAGAGTATCTTGATTCGTTTGCAAAGCATTATAAGACGGGAGAGAAGATCCCAGCGGAGTTGATTGAGAAGATCCGTCGTGCTGCCAATTTCAACACTGGTTATTTCACATTGCGTCAGCTATCATTTGGTTATCTTGATATGGCATGGCACACGCTTGAGGCTCCATACACAGGAGATGTGAAACAGTTTGAGGAGACGGCATGGGCGAAGACACAGTTGTTGAACTCAGTACCGTCGGCATTGATGAGCGCCAATTTCACACATATCTTCTCAGGAGGATATTCAGCCGGCTACTACGGTTACAAATGGGCAGAGGTGCTTGATGCAGATGCGTTTGCGGCATTCCAGGCAGAAGGAATCTTCAATCAGCAGACAGCGGAGAGATTCCGTCGTGAAGTGTTGGAAAAGGGTGGCAGCGAGCATCCAATGACACTTTATAAGAGATTCCGTGGTCAGGAACCAACTATCGACGCTCTGTTGAAGAGAAACGGAGTGAAATAGAATACTGAATTATAAATGCAGAATTGTAGAGACGTCACATTGTGGCGTCTCTTATTTTTAATTATAGAATTTTATTCACACGGTTTCTTTGAAACGTAATCATAAAAACAAATACTGATTCATATTGTTAAACTATATTCATCTATTTAATGTGAGTTCGATGAATTGTAATCTGCTGATCATATTCCACTTTCTGATTGGATTCTCGTCTCTTTTTCTCATATAAAAGCGTCTCTTTTCTCTGTAAACTTTAATTCTCTGTGGCTTTATTAATTTTTTGTGCTCGCCTACGGCTCGCACGTAGGGAAGGGTTAGGGCGTTCCGCCCTTAACAATCCTCGTTTATGACACTTCAACTGTCATTTTCTCCTATTTTTAAATTCGTCGAATTCACGTTATTTATGCGTGGATATTTTTCACAACCCATGTAGTGCAATTCAACAGACCTCCTTCTTGTGCGATATCATTATAGTTGATTGTTTCGATGTGTTTGTTTGGAAACGTCTTTTGAATAATGTCAACAACTTGTTTGTCTTCTTCTCTATTGAAGATCGGCAATACGATTAAATTATTGACTTCCAAATAATTCACATATATCCCGATAGCACTGTCTGGGTGCTTTGGATCTTTTTTGTTGATGAAGAATGGAACGTCTATATATTTTAGACCATATCGCTTGATGACATTTTGCATCCCCTTTTGAATGTATTGGTATTCGTCGGACAATTTGTTTCCTAAAATAGTGTTTTTATCCACAAATCTAACCATACCATCTGCGTGTCCTGTATAATCTGTTTTTATGGAAGGAATTATTATAATTTCACATTCCAGCAATTTGGACAATTCATTTATTAGAGTCTCTTTCTCATAACTTGGATTTTCATCAAAAATTCTATCCGTTAGTATTGCTCGACCTTCACAGATAAGAACATTGCCACCATCTAAGTTTATATTTGAATATGTGGCTTCGATGTTGTTCAACTTGCAAATTTCTTTTACATCGGAGCGGGATTCCTCCCATTCCTTTTTGCCTTTCAGATAGCTTGGATTGTAGGTGAACTGAATGAATTTGCCAGATTCTGTTTGTATTGGCATATAATCACGACACCAGATGTCTTTAGTGTTTGTAAGAAGACGATGGTCTATTTTGTGGTCACTGAGAATTTTATCAATGTTTTTATATAATATTGGATATTTTTTCGGCAACAAATCCGAGAAGAATACTGTATGGGTTTGTATATTGGTGGTCATGATTTTTTATTTTTAAATCTATTATAGTATCTTTTTTTACGTATCAAATCACCTGTTTTATAATTCCAAACATCTGTTTCTGAAGCTTCTTGCCAATTCAATGGGGTGTTATTGTCATTATATTGATATTGGGTGACGAAGAAACATAATTCCATATTCTTTTCTTTTTCAAATTCTTGAGCCTCTTTGTTGACACCAAATCTAAGATCAGATTTTATTGTTTTATCATCATAATCAAGAGAATGGTCATTTTTAATAATAGGCAACTCTTTCTCACACGAATTAAGCATTAAATTAGCACAAAACAATGGACCTGTATGAAGTGCCATATATTTACCATTATTATCTACTTCTATAAGACTTCTAATTAGAATTCCTCCAAATTCATTTTTATCACTTTGGAAACATATATCTACTCCGCTGTAATGAAAAAACAATTTTCCTGCATCCTTCTCCTCACGATAGTATGTAGTCGTATTCCATTCGCTTTCCCAAACGTCCTTCTTGTAGTAATAGAATTCTATTTCTGCAAGTCGAAAAGTTTTATCTCCACATTTAATGCTATAATCGTTAAATATCTTTTGGGCTATTTGTCTAAATTTATTTTGTATTTCTACTAAGGAGATGCCTTTGTCTGTATCTTTTAATGGATTAGTCAATAAATTTTTTAGTTCTTCCATAATCTTTAATTTTTTGATTCTGGAGCAAAAGTAAATCAAAGATTTTCAAATCAGCAGAAAAAGATGTTAAAAAAGCTTAAGGTTTTGGAAAGAATAAATAATGTAATCAATTTATTTGTAAATACTTAAATTAATAAAAATATATATTGGCTTCCAACAGAACACAAATAAAGGGGTTCATGAACAATCATGAACCCCTTTATTATTGCTTATGTCTAGTCCTGAAATAGCGTTACAAAAAAAGAGACGTTATGAAAGAAAAAGAGAACGGTTACGTGAAGCGGACGCAGAAGGACTACAGCATGAGCTTCAAATTGTCAGTAGTGAAAGAAGTCGAGACCACGGACATC